>Ga0102946_1000459_pt1 | contig 14206 bp, 10 predicted proteins | sample SalPon2A_A_D1_MG_FD_78209 | JGI IMG/M metagenome (GOLD analysis project Ga0102946, IMG submission 78209) | Soil microbial communities from South San Francisco under conditions of wetland restoration - Salt Pond MetaG R2A_A_D1_MG | ecosystem: Environmental > Terrestrial > Soil > Wetlands | place... | reverse complement strand
TTGGGCGAAGCACAGCCTTTCTCACATCATCTGCGCACGGCCTTCCTGAAATCCTTCTCCGGCTTGCTGACCATCAAATACCCGGACAAGGTGCGCATGCTGACTTTTATCAACGGTGCCCCGGTCGCCTTGCGCCCCGGCTACAAAAGCCGAGACTTCGGCGATTTCCTCTCCCAGCGAGGCCAGATTACTGAAGATGAATACCACTATTTCACGACCACTGCATGCTATCGTCACGACAGCCTCGTGCAGATTGGCTGCCTGCAATACAACGACCTGCTTCAGGCTGAAATGGATTATCTTAACCAGGAACTGCTCTGTGCTTTTGACAGCGGTCCGTCACGGGCATCGTGGAAAGCTGTCCCGGCACCGGAGCTCTTGCCGCTAAACGCACTCAACGTTCCACAGCTCTTTTACGAGGGGTTCCACAAGTATGCCGGTCAGACGGGCCAACAATTGTTACAGACCTTCAGAGACAAGTACGTTGCCCTCAACAAGGACTACTATCGGCATGTCAACTTCCTGCGTCTGAACGGAGAAGAAAAACACTTCATAAAATGTATTGATGGCCAGCACAAGCTGGATGACCTGGTTGCCGATGGGTTTGATGGCGGCCCGCTGTTGCTGACCCTGACGAGTCTTAATATGTTGCGTTTCAGTGCCGATCCGATGGCTTCTGCCGCCCCGGAGGATTTGCCCTTGCGTTGTCTCTTCAATGTTGTCGGCGAGGAGGTCGAGGTTGAAATCGATGAGTCCCTTGAGAGCTTCTCCGACCTGGTTGATGAGGACGATGACGGGACGGCAGTGACCGTCCAGGCATCGTCCACCCGGGCCGCTTCAACAAAACCCGCCGAGACACAACACTTACAGGATGACCTCTCCCAGGAGGTGCGACTGATTGCCAAGAGTCTCGAGAATCAGAGCCACTACGAAGTCTTCGGTATCAAACAGGGAAAATTCTCTATCGACCGTCTCAAGGAACGCTACTTCGCCATCACCCGAAAACTAGGCCCGGAAGTCCTCATGCAGCTCGGTGGCGAGGAAGCTGCCCTGGCGGAGAAAATTCTGTCCAGAGTCGCTGCGGCCTACGATACCCTCTCCGATGTCGTCAAGAAAGAGCGCTACGACGAGATGCTTGGCGCCGACAAGGTTGGCCTCGGGCAGAAAGGCGACGAACGCTTCCAGGCTCAGGTTCAGGCCGAATCAGGTAAAGTCTTTCTCGAAATGGAAGAATGGGACAATGCCGAAAAATCCCTGCAAGATGCTGTGAATGCCGAGCCAAACAATGGCGACTACCTGGCCAACCTGGCCTGGTCGATCTATCGCAACCCGAAATATTCCGGTAGCCAGGCGATGATGAACAAGGCCAAGCAGATGCTCAATAAGTCGATCGCCATGGAGCGGACGTCCGGGGCCTTTGCCTACAAGGGGTGGATGCTTTTCGAGTCAGGACAGGAATCGATGGCCGAGGCGGAATTCAACAAGGCCCTGAAACTTGACGCTCGCCAAGCGTTGGCCCGCGGAGGAATGAGGGCCTTGAAAAAACAGCAGGAAAAGCAGAACAAGGGGCTGTTCAAGAGGATGTTTAAGTAGCCTGAAACGCGCGTCAGGCAGCGTCGAAGCGAAGACCCGTGGACTATCCCGGCAGGTTCAAACCACTCGTACGCGGGCAAACCCGCCCCCAGGGGTACGCAGATTGGTAACCTGTCCCCGGTACAGGCGGGCGGTCACACCGAGCACCCGGTTTCGATAAGCGTACACGCGCAGGTCGGTTTTCATTGGGCCTGCATCAGTCGTCTCGGTCATCGAGGGCGGGACAAGCTGCTGCACCAGGGTTTGCTCTGGCAGTAATTGGTCGAATCGTTTGCGGGAGAGCTTGTCGCCGACCAGCACCCCCTTGCTACCGAAGCTGTCTGCCGGTTTGAATACGAACTGCTTGCGATCTGGCCATAGCTGCTGCAGGTCCAGTTCGGCAAGCAGCGAGGTTTCGGGAACAGTCTGCTCGAGCAGTCGTATCTCATTTTCCGACAGCTGCCATGATGCACGATGTTCCGGGTCAGACCAGAGGATCATCCGCCGCTTGTCGGCAAGCAGGCCGAACATGTGAGGATTGGGCGTCAAGCAAACCTTGCGGCTCAGGTATGCTTGTCGCAGCCCGGCCAACTCCTCGCTTGTCAGGTAAAAATCGCAATGCCGATTATAGACCAGGTCGACGGGCTGGCCATCGAGACTGACGCCATTTGCTGAAGCTTGCAGCCGGCGTGGTTCCACGATCTCTGTCGGCACCCCCCAGGCCCTGAACAGGTCGGCAAAGGCAACCATCTCGGGGTAGAGATACTGCCCATCCGGATTCTCATCGATGATCGCAATCCGTTCCGGTTTCAGCTTTGCCCCTGCCGAATGTTTTTTAATCTCATCCGAGAAGGTCTGCAACAGGCGCTCCCTGAATTTTACCGGGAGGAATTGGTGATCGACGGGCAGGGCAGGGGCCTGCACCAGATAGGCCAGCATGCCGCCGCCGGCATTGGTGTTCACTTCAATCAATCGCGGCATCTCGCCGGCAAGATGAAAATCGTAGCACATCATGACCGCATCGTGTCCGGGATCAAAACGGGCGACGTCCGGGACCTCTGCATAGACCTGCAAACGATATTCCGGATAGCGGCTCAGCTTGTCGAGCAATCGAACCACGCCGATCATGCGTCTTAAAGCGACGCCGGGTATTTCTACAACGGCATTGCTCAGATTTTCACTAAAATCAGACAACGTTTATCCTGACCTGCCAGAAATGGCTGTTCCCTGAATTGTGCCATATTAAGCTTGCATCACCAAATAAATAGGGCACCTGCGGAAGTGTCCCGGAAGTGCCCCTGTGCAAATGCTGATATAAAGCGTGCACTAATCGTCGAGGTTCTCCGCCAGCAGTTCGATGGTATGTCTGACCCTGACGGTCTTTTCCTGCTTCTCCAGGCCGCCATGGATCTGCATCATGCAGCCCGGGCAGTCCATTGCCACGCAGGTCGCTCCGCTCGCTTCAATATCTTTGATCTTGTCACCCAGAATATGCTTGGCAATGTCGGCGTGGCTGGTAAAAGAGTAAGAACCCCCGAAACCGCAACAGCGGTCGCTGTGCGCCATTTCGACGACTTCTCGTCCTGAGTCGGCAATCAGTCGACGGGGCTGCTCCCAGACCCCGGCGCCGCGCTTCAGGTGACAGGAGTCGTGATAGGTTACCTTTTCGGCCTTGATGGCCTTGCCGAATGATTCCGCACCGTCGAGCTTGTCGGCGATGAAACAGGAGATATCGATGGTGATCTCGGCAAGGCTCTTGGCCTTCTCGGCCCAGACCGGGTTGTCTTTGAGCAGATCGATAAAGTCGCGCTGCAGCGCCATGGTACAGGTCGGACAGGAGGTGACGACAAAATCGGGGTCGTCCTTGAGCATGGCGTCGATATTCTGCTCGGCCATGGCAACAGCCGTATCCTTGTCTCCCGAGTAGAGTGCCGGTACACCGCAGCAACTCTGCTCCAGCGGCAAGGTCACTTCGACATCGAGATGATTGAGGACCTTGACCAGGTCGATTCCCATCTCCGGATAGACGAAGTCGTTCAGGCAGCCGGCAAAAAAGGCCACCCGGTAACGAGGCTTCTCGACTTTTTGCGGGATATTCTTCCACAGGTCACGAAGGGGTTTGTCAGCGATGGCCGGCAAAGTCCTCCATTCAGTCAACCCCGAGAAAAACAGCGGCAGGTGGCGGATGGTGCGCTCGCCACGGGTCACCGGCTTCTGCAGCACACTGGCCGCGCGAAGCATGCCGTGGAACAGCTTGCGGTTGCGCATGACATTTTTGAAGACGATAGATTTTCCGGCGCCGACGCCTTCTTCCTCGCCGATGACTTCGCGCAGGTGCAGGATGATACTCTCGAGGTCGATATTGCTCGGGCAGACCGCCACGCAGGAACGGCAGCCGATGCAGGCGCGGACCAGCTCGGAGGCATTTTCGAGGCCGTGGAAGAACGCCGTCAGAATGACACCGATCGCGCTGATGTAAATGTGACCAAAAACATGGCCACCCACCGTCTGGTAGACCGGGCAGACATTGGCACAAGCCCCACACTTGATACAACGCAGAGCATCTCGACAATGCGGCGATTCGGCCAGAGCAGAGCGTCCGTTGTCTAGCAGGACGATATGCAGTTCTTTATCCCCGTCACCACAGGGAACGGCGCCGCGGATCCAGGTGATATAGGAGGTGATCAGCTGCCCGGTGGCATTTTTCGGCAGAACATTGATGATCCGGTTGGCATCTTCGAGCGTCGGCACCAGTTTTTCCATGCCGACCAACGCAACATGAATTTTCGGCAGGGTCGTGGTCAGGCGGGCGTTGCCCTCGTTGGTCACCAGAGCAATCCCCCCGGTCTCCGCGATCGCGACGTTGGCCCCTGATATCCCCATGTCGGCATCCAGGTACGCCTGGCGCAGCTGTTCCCGAGCGAGCCGCACCAGGTGCAGGATCTCGGCCGGCTCCTCTTTTCCGGTCACCTTGCTGAACAGCTCGGCGACCTCTTCCTTGACCATGTGAATCGCCGGCATCACCATGTGGCTCGGTTTTTCACCAGCCAGTTGGATGATCCACTCACCCAGGTCGGTTTCAAGAGCTTCGACGCCCGCATCCTTGAGAGCATGATTGAGGTGTGTCTCCTCACTCGCCATACTCTTGCTTTTGACCACGGTTTTGACGCCACGCTCTTTGGCCAGATTGCAGATGTACGCGTTGGCATCGGCAGCGGTTCGTGCAATAGTGACTTTCGCTCCGGCAGCCTCGGCGTTGGCGATGAACTCGTCACGGTAGCGCGGCAGGTTGTCGCGCACTTCGTCCTTCATCTCGCCAATGGCGGTTCGCAGTGCTTCGAAATCCTGACCGGCAAAAGCCGCCTCGCGGGCAACAACATAAGCATCGGCAAAACGATGTAGCGTATCCTGCAGGCGTGGTTTTGAAATGGCCTTGCGAACCCGGTCCTGGTAATGTCTGCTGCGGTCTGCTTTATTCATGGTTAAATCCATAATCTGTGATCAATGATCAGTAAAAAGTGAAAGGGAATCATCCTTTTTCTTGCCTCGCACCTCGTGCTCAGGGCTCATCGTTCCATAACGTCATCCGACACTCCTTCCAGAAGGAGGATGTGCAGTTCGGCGGGGCCGTGTACACCGATGGTCAGAACCCGCTCGATATCCGCGGTCCGGCTGGGGCCGGTGATGTAGGCCAGGTAGGCCTGCGGCATCTGCTTGTGAAAATCGTTGAGCAACGGCACTGCTTCATCGGCAGTCGCCAGAATTTTACGTGGGTCGAGGAGGACAAAATGTTTTTCCGGCAGCGTGGTGGCTATCCGCACTGCTTCTTCGGTGCTTTCAAGAACGACCGTACCTGTTGCCGCGATGCCGAAATTCGCTCCTGTCAGGCCTGCGGCAGCGCCTGCTCCATGCGCACGGAAATCTTCCTCTACAACATCCACGCCGGCCGTTTTAAGCATAGCAGACAGGCCTGCGTGCTTAAGACTTGGACAAGGCGACAACATCAAACCGCCGTCGATCCTTTCGTCAATATAAGCGACAATGTCTTCCGGCTTTGAAAGTACATGAACATCTGCACCGACATTGCGTGCCGCTATGATAAATTTCTCCATGATCGCCCCTTAAGGTAAAACAAGTTATTGGTATGACCAATTTATGGTAGCCTTCTCTTGTCGAACCTGTCAAGAAATAAAACAAACACTATTCTATCGTTGGTTCAACCAACGAAAACAGATTCATTTGTGAATCATACGATTCGTTTCTGCATCACAGCTAATCTCTGGCTTTTCTGGCTGAGCAATTTGACAACGCTACAAGATGTGATTCAATTATGACTCGTTCCTCCTGCACCGGACAGTTCACACAGGCGCTTAAGTTCCCATTTTACCATGTTTTTCACCCTTGGTACGGGACTTGCGAATAGCTACATCAGTGTCGGTCAATTATTTCAGGAGGCTCACATGTCGGACGTTTTCGTAGTTTCTGCACGCCGCACCCCTTTCGGTTCCTTTGGTGGCGCACTCGCGACCACGCCAGCACCCCAACTAGCTTCACAGGTCATCCAATACATTTTGGCAGATACCGGCTTGCCGCCATCGGCAATCAATGAGGTCATTATCGGCCAGGTTCTCCAGGGCGGCTCAGCTCAGGCCCCGGCTCGACAGGCGATGCGAATGGCCGGCATTCCGGACAGCGCTCATGCCATGACGATCAACAAAGTGTGCGGCAGCGGCCTGAAAGCAATTATGCTCGCTGCAGACTCGATTCGTCTGGGCGACTCCGACATCGTCATGGCCGGCGGCATGGAAAACATGTCCCTGACACCCTACCTGCTCCCATCCGCCCGCTTCGGCCAGCGCATGGGTTCGGGACAGATGCTCGACATGTTGCTGGTCGATGGTCTGCTTGACCCCGATACCGGAGTCCATATGGGCGACATCACCGAGAGTTGGATCGAAAGACACCAGGTGAGCAGAGAGGAACAGGACGGATATGCTGCTCGTTCCTATCAACGCTCCCAGTCCGCGCTGACCAATGGCACCTTTGCCGACGAAGTAGTGCCGGTCACGGTCAAAAACCGCAAGGGCGATACGGTTGTGGATACTGATGAAGAACCGGGCAAGGGTAACATTGAAAAACTCACCTTGCTGCGTCCAGTCTTTAAAAAGGATGGCACCATCACCGCCGGCAATGCGTCGAGCATCAATGATGGGGCCGCCATGGTGCTCGTGGCCGGAAGCGAGGCGGTGAAACACCGGGGGCTGAACCCGATTGCCCGGGTTGTCGCTTCTGCAACCCACAGTATCGCGCCGAACAATTTTGCCGAGGCACCGGTTGAGGCCATTCGCAAGGTCGTTGGCAAGGCAGGTTTGCAATTGCACGACATCGACCTGTTTGAAATCAACGAGGCGTTTGCTGCCGTGCCGCTGGTTGCAATCAAACAGCTTCAGATAGATCCGGACAAGGTCAACGTCAATGGCGGAGCCGTGTCGATCGGACACCCGATCGGCGCAAGCGGCGGCCGGTTGGCAGCAACCGTGATACGCGAACTTAAACAACGCAAGGCACGCTACGGAGTTGCCTCATTATGTATCGGCGGTGGTGAAGCCGTAGCCGCCCTGTTTGAAACTGTCTGAATTTCTACTCTTAAGGAGAGAACATGAAACCGATCTACACCGATGCAGCAAAAGCCCTTGAGGGCCTGCTTCACGATAACATGACCATTGCTGCAGGAGGGTTTGGCCTCTGTGGCATCCCGGAGAAACTGATCCTGGCCCTGCGCGCAGCCGGCACGAAGGGGCTGACGGTTGTCAGCAACAACGCCGGAGTCGATGACTTCGGCCTCGGCCTGTTGCTGCAGACCCGCCAGGTCAGAAAAATGATTTCCTCATACGTTGGCGAAAACGCGCTTTTCGAGCAACAGTATCTGAGCGGCGAGTTGGAACTCGAGCTGACTCCGCAGGGGACCCTGGCGGAAAAAATGCGTGCCGGCGGTGCCGGGATCCCGGCTTTTTTTACCAGGACCGGTGCCGGCACGGTCCTCACCGAGGGGAAAGATGTCAGGGAATATAATGGTGTCCCCTATGTCCTCGAAGAAAGCATCACCACCGACCTTGCGATCGTCAAGGCCTGGAAGGCCGACAAGGCCGGAAACTTGATCTTGCGCAAAACAGCCAACAATTTCAATGTCTCATGTGCCAAAGCAGGCCGGGTCACCGTAGCTGAAGTCGAAGAAATAGTCGAAATCGGTGAGATCGATCCACACCACGTCCACGTACCGGGAATATACGTCGACCGCCTGATGCTTGGCGCTGACTATGAGAAGCCGATCGAGCAACGCACCGTATCGGGTGCCGGCATTTCTGCCAGGGGCTTCAATGAGACCCGCGAATGGATGGCGAAAAGGGTTGCTCAGGAGTTGTCCGATGGCGATTACGTTAACCTCGGTATCGGCATGCCGACCCTGGTTGCCAACTTCATACCAGAGGGGATCAATATCACACTGCAATCCGAGAACGGCCTGCTCGGGATCGGCCCTTTCCCGACCGAAGATCAGGTCGATGCAGACCTGATCAATGCCGGCAAGCAGACAATTACCACGATTCCGGGAGCAAGTTTTTTCGACTCGTCTGAATCGTTTGCCATGATTCGAGGTGGGCATGTCGACCTGTCTGTGCTCGGCGGCATGCAGGTCAACCGTTTTGGCGACCTTGCCAACTGGATGATCCCGGGCAAGATGGTCAAAGGGCCCGGCGGCGCCATGGACCTGGTGTCAGGGGTTAAAAAAGTGGTGGTGATGATGGAGCACAATGCCAAGGATGGCAGCCCGAAGGTCCTTGAACATTGCGATCTGCCAATCACTGGTCAGAGTGTTGTCGACCTGCTGGTAACCGACAAAGGGGTCTTCAATATCAACTCCGGGCAGGGGATGACCCTCCTCGAAGTATCGCCATTCTCTTCACTTGATGAAATCCGCGCAGCGACCGGCTGCGCTTTTGAGATCGCGCCGGGCATCAAAAGCGCCTGAGACGTCACCCAAGGAGATAATAATGGAGAAGCGAGTTGCACTTGTCACTGGAGCCGCGAGCGGCATTGGTCTGGCTGTTGCCGAGAGCCTGGCAAAAGACGGCTACCAGGTTGTGATGGCTGATGTCAACGCCGAGATCGGAAGTCAACAGGCCAGTCGAATCGGTGGGCACTTCATCAAGGTCGACCTGACCGATGCTGCAGACTGTAAAGCTCTGGTTACGGAAGCGGTGGAAAAGTTCGGCTCCATCGATGTCCTGGTCAATAATGCCGGTATTCAGCACGTCAGTCCGGTCGAGGACTTTCCGGAAGAAAAATGGAATTTCATTATATCGCTGATGCTTACAGCCCCTTTTTTGCTTACCAAATACTGCTGGCCGTACATGAAGCAAAAGGGCTGGGGGCGCATTATCAATATCAGTTCGGTGCACGGTCTGCGCGCCTCGGAATTCAAGTCGGCTTACATCAGCGCCAAGCACGGTATGATGGGGCTGACCAAAACAACCGCTCTGGAAGGCGGACCGTATGGGATAACGGTCAACGCCATTTGCCCTGCATACGTCCGCACTCCTTTGGTCGACAATCAGATCGATGCCCAGGCGAAAACCCATGGTATCCCGAGAGAGGACGTCATCGAAACGATTATGCTGAAAAAGGCCGCGGTTAAAAAGATGATCGAGCCGAGCGAAATAGGCGATGCGGTACTCTATATCTGTTCTGATTCCGCCGGCTGCATGACCGGTACCGACTTCACCATCGATTGCGGCTGGACGGCCTGTTAGCGGACGCTTCATGGATCATGAACTACTTGAAATCATTTTCGACAATGTTGCCAACGGGATATATGTCGTTGACGGCAAAGGCGTAACCATACGGGTCAACAAGCCTTTCGAGGAGATGTCCGGCTTCACCAACGATGAACTGGCCGGCCGCTCACTCTATGACCTGGTTGGCCCTGACAATTATTTTTCCGGCTCGGCAAGCCTTTTGGTGATTGAAAAGAAAATGCCGGTGACGGCAACCTATTCAACCCGGACCGGTCGCAAGTTGCTGGTTAAAGGGCGGCCGGTGTTCAAAGACACAGGCGAAATCCGCTATATTATCAACACCATATGGGACCTGACGGTTGTCCAGTACAGCAAGAAGATTGATGCCGACACGGCCCGCACCCAGATGCTGAACGAGGAGGACATCGTCACCTGCAGTCAGAACATGAGCGAAGTCATTGACCTGGCGATCAGGGTTGCCGGGACTGATTCCACCATACTCCTGACCGGGGAGTCGGGGGTCGGTAAAAGTCTGCTGGCGAAGGTGATTCACCGGGCCAGTGAGCGCAAGCACAAAGCGCTCATGCAAATCAACTGCGCGGCGATCCCCGAATCCCTCCTCGAAGCCGAACTGTTCGGCTACGAGTCCGGGGCCTTTACCGGGGCCGACCGGAAAGGCAAGGCAGGCCTTTTCGAGCAGGCTGACGGAGGTACGATCTTTCTGGATGAAATCACCGAGATTCCACTCCACTTACAGTCGAAACTGCTTGGAGTCATCCAGGATAAGGCGTTCCACAAGATCGGCGGCCGCGGAGAACAATCCGTCGATGTCAGGATCATCGCCGCGACGAACCGCGACCTGTCTGCGCAGGTCGCCCTCGGCAGGTTTCGCGAGGACCTCTATTACCGGCTCAATGTCGTCCCGGTACAGATTCCTCCCCTGCGTGAACGGCGAGAAGATATACCCTTGCTGATCCGATATTTTACCGACCATTACAACCGGCGCTACAACAGCTACAAGCATTTCTCCGGGAGTCTGATCGAAAAGATGACGTCATTGCCATGGAAAGGCAATATCCGGGAATTGGAAAATGTCGTCGAACGCATGATCGTGACATCGACGTCCAGCGTAATCAACTCGCTGAGACCAATCGGCCACCACCCTATTGTAGAGACCGGCGAGAGCAAGACTCTAGCAGACTTGCTGCAAGAATATGAAGATACGCTGCTGATACAGGCTTTGAAGGAATACCGGACAACTCGCAAAATTGCGATACACTTTGGCGTGAGCCAGCCGACTGTAGCCCGAAAAATCAAAAACCTGCGCCAGCGCAGGCAGATAGAAAGGCATTAAATTCAGAAAGCTTTTGAGACAGATAAAAAACAACGTTTGATTTTTTTCTTGACCTGAAAAGAGGGATTCGATACCTTTCAAAAACTGGTCTTACCATTTATTGGTCTTATCATGTAGTTTATTGATGGCCATGTGGCCACAAAAAACCTGCAACCCAAACGAAGGAGGCACACCATGCGGAAGATGAAACTGATAGTTGGCCTGCTGGTCATTCTCAGCCTGGCCCTGGCCCCGACGGCATTCGCTGCCAAGCGTGAAAAGTTCGGCGCCGACAAACGTCACGAGGAAGTCAAAAAAGAACTGCGCACCATCAAAGCATCTGACGAAAAAATCAAATGGAAAATGGTCATGCCGTGGTCCAAGGGACTGCTGTTTTATGATGTGGCACAGCACTTTGCCGATTCCGTGAAGCTGGCATCGGGCGGCCGCCTCGACATCAAGCTTTTCTCGGCTGGCGAACTGGTCGGTGCAATGGAAAGCTTCGATGCCGTCAGCAAGGGACAGGCCGATATCGGCCACGACTGGCCGGGCTACTGGAAGGGTAAGAACGAGGCCTTTGTCGCCTTTGCCTCGGTTCCTTTCGGCCTGGATGCAGAAGGTTACAACATCTGGCTCTACGAGCGCGGCGGCCTGGAGATGATGCAGGAGTTGTATGGACGCTACAACCTGTTCGCACTGCCGGGCGGCAACGTCGGCCAGGAACTTGGTCTCTTCTCGAACAAGAAAGCCTCCAAGATGTCCGACTTCAAAGGCATGCGTCTCAGGACCCCGGGCTGGTACATGGACATCATGACCCAGCTTGGCGCCAGCGTTTCTCCCTTGCCAGGCGGTGAAGTCTATCTCGCACTGGAGCGTGGAGTTATCGACGCCGCCGAATTCAGCACACCGGCCATAAACTACCCGATGGGCTTCGACGACATCACCAAGTATGTTATCCAGCCCGGCGTTCATCAGCCATCCTGTCAGTGCGCTTTTTTCATCAACAAGGAGTCTTACAACAAGCTGCCGGACGACCTGAAATGGATTGTTGATATTGCTGCCAAGGAGACCCAGCTCTGGTCGAATACCTGGCAGGAGAACCTCAATGCTGAGGCGGTAAAGTTGTTCAAGGAGAAGGTCGAATTCGTCCGCATGGACGAGGACACCATCAACAGTTTCGCCAAAGCCTCACATGAATATATCGAAGGCCTGAAGGAAAAATTCCCTGACGTGAAAAAAGTCATGGATTCCCAGGACCAGTTCAAGGCCGACTTTGCTGACTGGCGTAAAGAACGTGGCGGGATCGCCCCGTGGCCTTACGAGCAGTTTGTCAAGGGCCAGCACATGCAGTAAGACCAACCCATACGGGGGCCTGCGGGCCCCCGTATGTTTCAACCGGAAACAACTGGTTCATCACTTAATTAGTTAAGAGGTTGACATGCATAAGATTGGCAGCGCGATCGACACTTTCAACGAAAAATTTGGCCTTTATGCCTCCTATCTCGTATTACCGCTGATCATGGTGGTTGTCTGGGAGGTCATTATGCGCTATGGCTTTAATGCCCCAACATCCTGGGCCTTCGAGCTGACGGTGTTCCTGTACGGTGCTCACTACTCCTTTGCTTTGGCCTACGCACACAAACACAACACCCACGTCTCCATTGACGTCTTTGAAGCAAGGCTGTCAGAGAGACCGCGCACTATCCTGCGGATCATCACCAACGCAGTTCTGTTTCTTCCCACAATTGGACTGCTGGCGTATTACATTTGTGTCCTTGCTGCCAACTCGTGGCAGCAGTGGGAACACGCTTCAAGTTCCTGGGCTCCGCCGATCTACCCGGTTAAAACGCTCATGGCATTTGGCTTCGTCCTGTTCTTTCTACAAGGGGTCGCCAAACTGATCCAAGACATTCGTTCCCTGAAAACCAAGCCCTGAAGATCTGATTAACCTGGAGAATAGAGACCAATGAGCGTAGAAGTTCTGACTATCCTGATGTTTATCACCCTGATGGCCTCGATTGCCCTGGGGCACCCCCTGGCCGTCACGCTTGCCGCTGTGGCGACTGTGTTCGGCTTGATCGACAACGGTTTCGATGTGTCTGCACTGTTGGGCCTGTTTGCCAACAACGCCTGGGGGATCTTCCTCAACTACACCCTGGTTGCCATCCCGTTGTTTATTTTCATGGCTCAGATTCTGGACCGATCCAAGGTGTCCGAGGGCCTTTTCGATGCCCTTTACCAGGTTCTCGGTGGGCTACGCGGAGGTTTGGGCATGGCGGTCATCGTCGTTTCCACGGTCTTTGCCGCAACCACGGGGATTATCGGTGCCTCGGTGGTCGCTATGGGGCTCATGGCGGGACCCGCTCTTTTGCGTCGAGGTTATAATCGTGGTCTGGGTGCCGGTATCATCTGCGCTTCCGGAACTCTGGGTATCCTGATCCCGCCATCGATTATGCTGGTCGTATATGGCGGTCTGACCGGCCAGAAAGAGACGTCCGTCGGCAATCTGTTTGCCGCTGCCATCATGCCTGGACTGCTGCTCTCGGCCCTCTACCTGCTCTATGTCGGCGTGCGCTGCTACATCAATCCCGAGATGGGGCCGCCGATTCCAAAGGAAGACCGTACCGCAACCGTCCGCGAAAAGATTTCCATGACCATGAAGAATTTTGTTCCCCCGTTCGGCTTGATCCTCACCGTCATGGGAACCATTCTGGCCGGTATCGCCACGCCAACCGAAGCTGCGGCCCTGGGCTGCATCGGCGCACTGATTCTGGCCATGGCCACCAGAAAGCTGAACTGGGACGTGATCACCCAGTCGTGCATTTCAACGGCCCGGACGACGGCCATGATCATGGCCCTGTTTGTCGGTGGCAAGTTCTTTTCCGTGGTCTTTTTGAGCATGGGCGGAGGAGACGTGGTCGCGGATGTCCTGCTCGGCATGGACGTCAGCCCCTACGTCGTCTTCATCATCATGATGGCCGTTGTTTTCGTCATGGGCATGTTTATCGACTGGGCAGCGATCCTGCTGGTCGTCGTGCCGATTTTCACACCGATCGCCCTTGACCTTGATTTCAACCCGCTGTGGTTTGCGATGATGGTTTGCATCAACCTGCAGACATCTTTCCTGACGCCGCCGTTTGGCTACGCCCTGTTCTATTTCAAAGGCGTTGCCCCGCCGGAATACACGATGGGCGACGTCTACCGGGGAATTATTCCGTTTGTGGCCATTCAGATTATTGGCCTGGCGACCTTGATCTTCTTCCCGGAAATCATCACCTGGCTGCCAGGGGTCTTTTTCGGCAATTAACAACGTATGGACTAAACCTCGAGAGGCCAAGCCATGTTACCCAAGATCAAAAAGATCCTCTACGCTACCGGTATGGGCGCCGGCGCCCCACACGTGTTCCGCTACGCTTTGACCATGGCCAGTCAACTGGATGCCCAGATCATTGCGGTTTCGGCCATTGAGCCACTATCGGACTTTGCCCAGAGCCTCGTCGAGTTGCAT
>Ga0102946_1000458_pt1 | contig 14247 bp, 16 predicted proteins | sample SalPon2A_A_D1_MG_FD_78209 | JGI IMG/M metagenome (GOLD analysis project Ga0102946, IMG submission 78209) | Soil microbial communities from South San Francisco under conditions of wetland restoration - Salt Pond MetaG R2A_A_D1_MG | ecosystem: Environmental > Terrestrial > Soil > Wetlands | place... | reverse complement strand
GAAATCGTGCGCCACTGGCAATAATGTTGATCTTTTTGATAGCACCTGCAGCAACCATCGCTTTCAACATCTTTTCATCCATGCTTTATCCTCAAAGAAGTATCAGACCGTTCGGGGATCGGTATGCCGTTTTGATCGCAGTGACGCCGAATCAGGACTTCAACCATGTTGGCGACACTCCGGTGTTCTATCGCAGCGGCTTCGCGCACTGCTTCCTTGATCGCAGGATTGATGCGCAGATTCAGGGTTGAAATCTTGGTTTTTGCCATGCGTTACATTGTAAATTAAAAATAACGTAAATGTAACGCATTTATGACGCGCCGCTACTCACCAATTTTGAGCAGCCTGCCATGGAACTGGCAGCCGCTTCGCGCTAGTTTTGAAGTATGAATACGGAGTTACTTGTACAAAATTGGGCCCTCGCGGTTGCGAGCATACTCGCGCTGGGGATTCTGCTGTTTGTGCTGGTCCGGTTTTACGAGGACTCTGGACAGGGACGTTTCTCGAATGCCCTGCGGGAATTGCGCAAAGTGCGCAAAGAGCAGGCCGGTGCGAAAGTGCGCCTGAAGAAAGCCGAAAAACGGCTGGCGGCAATACGCGGCAAGTCAGACAGTACCAGGCCGCGGGTGCTCAGCGAAGCAGAGGAGGCCGTACAGGACGCGTCGATGCTTGTGACGATCACCGGTGACCAGGTATTGCGCGCAGAGAAAATTCTTCGCGACGTAATTCTTGAGGAATTCCCCCCAAACCGGCAGGATGGGCTGCGTAACAAATATCTGTAACGGAGCCCGCGAATGGAACAGACGGTTTTCATGATCTGCATGTTTATCGGCGTCGCCGCGACTGCCATGATCGCATTTACATTGCTCGCAATCGTTCTTGGAAAAGTCAAAGTCTAAGATTGATTTACGCCAGTGATACTATTAGGCCATGCGCGCCTATCTTCCCTTTATTCTCGTAGCACTCGCTCTATTTACCGCGGGCTGTATCGCCTACGTCGCCTGGGAGCTCTCCTCAGAGAAGGCGGAACCTCAACCAGGCCCTGATTCTGCTGCAGAATCGACGGACAAGCCGGAGGCTTAGCGCCGTCTATTATCGCCGCGTTTGCTGCTCTTGCTTTGTGATCTGGCTACCTTGTTGGATGTGGATTTTTGCGCCCGGTGCTGTTTCGGTGCACTGGACCGCGACGGTTGGCTAATTCGCGGTTGACTCGAGCGAGTGGACTTGCTGGACCGCGATGGCTGGCTGATTCGTGGTTGGCTCGAGCGGTTGGAATTACCGGACCGCGATGGCTGGCTCACGCGTGGCTGGCTTGAGCGGTTGGACTTACCGGACCGTGACGGTTGACTGATCTTCGGTTCGCTCGATTGGGCGGGCCGGCTGCCGGAGAGCCGCGGTTGCGTTACACGATTCGATTGCCCGGCCGTGGTTGATTGCGGCCTGGACGATTGACCAGTGCGTGCCCGGTCGGCTCTGGCTGTCGGCTGCGAGCCTTGGCGGTTTGCAGATTTATTCGATGCAAACTGGTTGGTTGAACGCACAGGACGTTCCTGAAACTTGAACTCCTGCTTTTGCCTCGGTGTCACGCGAGCTTTTCCAGTGCGAGATTTTGCAGGGCTGATCGAGCTCGACTGGTTGCTGGTTGTGGCCGTCCGCTGCCGGAATTTAACTGGCTGCGACCGTCGCGTTGAATCGGCGACCTGTCGGTTCGATGAGCGGGATCGCTCTTGTCCGGATTCCCGGCGTATATTCCCATTGGAATTACTGCCAGGGTAATGTCGGCTGCGCGTTACTCGTTGGTCGTGATGGCCAACAGTACGGCGCGAGTGAGGTCGCCAGTAATCGCCATGGCCATGTCGATTACTAACGTAATTGTTGTGACGGTAGTAATAATTGTTGTGCACGTTAATGCTAGGGCGACGATACCAATAGTTATAACCGTAGTAGTGACCATGGTACGGGTGTCCGTAGTAGCTGTGGTGATAGACATGCACGCTGTCGCTTAACCAGCCGACGGTGAACGCGGTCGTAACGCCCCAAAAGAAGCCGTAACGGAACGAATAGCCGTACGGATACGGATAGTAATAAACCGGATAAGCGCGCGGGTAGTAGTAATATACCGGGCGAGGCTGGTATACGACGACTTCTTCCGGCTCATAATAGGGCACGTAAATTACATCGTCTTCAACTGGTGTGATTTCGATGACGCCTTCATTTTGCGCCACTGTTTGCTTTGAGTCGCTCTGCAGATTGCCAGCGGCATAGGCCTGGTCTCTGAAGCTTTCAATCGCCGCGATGACATCAGCCTGCTGAGCCACTACAGCTTCGCCGAGGCGCCAGGTCTTGTCCAGGTCCCTGGTCATCAATTCGATCGCTTCCGGGTAGTTAAGAAGTGCGACGACCGAGTCGTCCCAGGATTCGTCCGGCTCAAGATCCGGGTCGCTTTTCAGATCCTGCAGGAATCTTTCAGCCTGCACGAGTTGCAGCGGGTAGGTCGAGGCAGGTAATACAATTGCCAGCAGGTCATCCGGGTACAGTGCAATTGGTCCAACCAGCGTTGCCAGATCTTCAGCCGACAGCAAAGGTATGCCATCGTCGACGGAACTGCTTGCCGCAACGGGTTCGCCGCTGTCGTCGACAGGAACCTGCGAAATTCCCACGGACGGCCACGCCAGCGCCATAATCCAGGCCGAAGCCATCAATCGACTGAGAGTTTCCTTGCTCATTTTCATGCCTCCAAATCTGCGCGCGGGCGCCGGATTTACTGATTTGAAGGGCAGAATAGCGCAGCGAAGCTGAACCAAGGCTTAATCAGTCACAGCCTGGGATGGCAGATCAATCGATGCCGCAAGTCGCGGCAGGTAACCGAGCTGCTAATCAGCGCCCCCGTGCCACCCGAGAAAGCGCCAGCCGTCATCAGTCCTGATCAGGATGTCGGTGTAGCGGCCATGGGTGGTCTCAACTTCCCCGTCTTTATTCTCGAAAGCACTGGAATAAAGATAGTGGGCTATTGCGGTATCGCCTTTGACGACGATTTCCAATGGATACAGTTCATGCGCGACCATTTCGCCTTGTTGGTCGTTGAAGCGATCCCACATCTTGGTTGACGATTTTGATCTTGGTGCCGGAGCTTCTTTGGTCCAGCCATAAAAGCTTTCTGACAACATCCGGTCTATCCAGTCCTTGTCGCCATTTTCCTCGGCATCCCACTGCGCTTCCACAGCAATCCAGACGTTGGTGCTGTCATCGCGTCCATCCTGAGCGATGGCGCTGCCTAACCAGAGTAAAGCTGAAACCGTTACTACAAAGTGAAGTCTTCTAGAGACACTCATCGCAATGTCCTTGTTACAAGTCGCCGACTGTTACATGTAGTTTAGTCTATGTCCGATATCAAGGTCGAGAGATTGCGAATTTCCCGCGCAGGGAAGCCGGGATGGATATTCGTACCATAGAGTTCTTCAAGCTCCTGTAAGCCCAGGTAGTCAGGGTGGTGAGTCTCGACAACAGTGGCATATTCGATCGCTTGATCGTCCTTCTTCAATATCAATCGGTACGCATGCATACCAAGTTGCATCGCGTTGTTCAGGCGCATCAGCCTGGCAATGGGATGGCGTTGATCCTCTATCGTCAAGGCGCCGACATGCAATGTGATTTTGCCGATAGTCCAGCCGCCGGACTTGAACGTTGCGCCGATTGATTGCCCCGTCAGAATCTCTGCATGTGCTGCAGCTACACGCGGCATTGTCGCATCGACAAACTGCACAACGGCATAGGTCCTGCAGATTTTCTGCCCCTCGTCGAGGCTGTAAAGACTGGCCCGCCGCACTGCGGCTGAGTGTGATAGCACCTCGATCCCATAGCTGCCGAAGTTTCGCTCGATACGCTCGCTGTTCAGGGACTCCGGCTCGTGTGCGCAGGCTTTGAGTGTTGCGTCAATGACGACAGGTGAAAGTCGATTCGGGTGCATGAAGATTTTTGCTGATAGTTTGCGGCGAACCATATACCGTGCGGGTCGGTGGGTAAAGTTATGGAATCCAAGGCGCTATACTTTGTCCAGTATCGGGAATCGGGGGGGCGGTATGTCACACAATTTCAAATGCTATCGGTGCGGTGCATCGCTTGCTGCACTGTCGCTGCCATTTTCCAGGCAGGACGAGTGCCCGGCATGCCACAATTATCTGCACGTTTGCAGGATGTGCCTCTACTTTGACGACCGCGTACCTCGCCAGTGCCGGGAAGACGGTGCCGAAGAGGTGCGTGACAAGGATCGTCTGAATTTCTGTGATTGGTTCAAGCCCGACGAGTCGGCTTTTGACGAGTCGCGCAAGAACGAAGAAGACGCGGCCCGAGCCGCTGCGGAAGATCTTTTCGGTTGAGCTTCTTTTGAATCATCAGGTTGGCAAATGGGTTTTCGGTGTATCAGTCGGATTGCTGGCGGCATACTATGCCTACCAATGGGCAGCAGATGCTGGACCAGACATACAGCGGCAGCAGGAAGAAAAAGCTGTTATTGAATCCCGGCTGCAATTAAAGACATTACTGGACATCGGAACGCTGACAATTGTTGATCCGTTGCTGCCGGATCGCAAAGTTGGCAAGGCGTACGTTTTCACCGTCGGTAATGGCTGGGAGGTGTCCGGTTTTTATCGGCGTAGTGAGCAAGATCTTTGGCATCCCTATCTTGCTACCGTGAACAGGAATTTCCGAATTACCCATCTCAAGATTTCCGATTCGGCGCTGCTGCATCGCGACGGTGAGGGAGTTCTCGAAGTGCTGCCCTAGTATTGCTCAATGCCTGACTTTGCTTGCGCCGCTTCTGTCTCGTGCCGCCACTCGACGACATTCAGTTCAATAAAGAAAAAAGCTACCAGCCAGAGGAAAGCGTCCCAGAAGTCAACAAAGTCACCCTTGATGCCCCAATAGACCGCGGCGAGAAAGAGCAATGAATAGAATACAAATTTCAATCCGTTGCTCGTCTTGAGCACAGCGCCTTTCAGCTGATTCTTTTCCTGCAGCTGCACATCAAGCTCCAGCACCATAACCACCAGTAGCCAGACACCGGCGTTGATTACGTCGACCCATGCCAATGCGCGAATGTCGAAAAGACCGACGGAGTCAACGACTGCATTCATACCCGGGAACTGATACAAAGGCAGTGCCGTACCGAATGAACTGCAGTTGCCCGGCGTGATCGCTTCGAATTCATCGAGATCCACAGCATACGACCACTGATCGACAAGCGTGCATAAATCGGTCCCGGCCGCCATTACCGATACCCCATCGAAAAACAGCAGATTCTCGATATAGCCAAAAAATGCTCTGACAATCAGTGCGTAACAAATAATGCGTACGATCTGAACGGTCCAGGTTACCCCGCGGGTAAAGTGGTGATCTTCGAGAACGGAAGTCTCCAGCTCAAACATCAAGAGCAGGATGACCCAGGCGGCCGTGTCGATGGTCGCGGCATAAGCCTCGAACAACCTGGCAAATTCGACACCGTCCGGAAACTGCAGGGCAACTACGGCGTGTTCTTCGATGAAGAACCAATAGATATTCATCGCCAGAAACGCGTAGACGACGTATTTGAATGCCCGGAAAAGTACTAAGCGATTGATGGTCAATTCGTATCCTGGTCCGTCATATTACTGGAGTTTCGCATGGCTATGTGCCGCTCGTGTCTGCTTACCAGCCGGAATTGAGCCGGGAAACGAAGAATTGTTGTCTGCGCGCGACGCAGGATGCAGATTATCGCAATCTTTGCTATAGAATTCGGCCCCGATTTGCTAAATAACCCAATTCACCTCCGAATCAAATACTGAAAGGGCACCGATGTGAGCGCAAAAAGTGATATCGAAATCGCACAAGCAGCAGCCGTCAAACCAATTACCGAGATTGCAGCGAAACTGGATATCCCGCTGGAATCGCTGATTCCGTATGGCCACGACAAAGCCAAGATCAGCAAGGAATTTATCAAGTCATTGGAGGATCGACCGGATGGCAAGCTGATACTCGTGACAGCGGTTTCTCCGACACCAGCCGGAGAAGGCAAAACGACCACAACGGTGGGATTGGGTGACGGACTGAACCTGATCGGCAAGAAAGCACTCATGTGCCTGCGCGAACCGAGCCTTGGCCCTTGCTTCGGCATGAAAGGCGGCGCGGCCGGCGGCGGTTATGCCCAGGTCGTGCCGATGACCGATATCAATCTGCATTTCACCGGGGACTTCCATGCGATTGGCGCCGCAAACAATTTGTTGGCTGCTTTGATCGACAATCACATGCACTGGGAGAACCAGCTGAATATCGATCCTCGCCGGGTGACCTGGCGACGCGTGGTCGATATGAACGACCGTACGCTGCGGACGATCACCTCGGGACTTGGCGGTTATCACAACGGCGTCGTGCGTGAGGCAGGCTTTGATATAACGGTTGCCTCTGAAATCATGGCGATCTTCTGCCTGGCAACCGATCTCGAAGATCTGGAGAACCGGCTGTGCAATATTGTGCTTGGCTATAGTCGCAGTAATGAGCCGGTAACGGTCCGCGAGCTCAACGCGCAGGGTGCGATGACCGCATTGCTGATGGATGCATTACAACCCAACCTGGTACAGACGATCGAGAATAATCCAGCGCTTATGCATGGCGGGCCTTTCGCCAATATTGCGCATGGCTGCAATTCGGTCATGGCGACAAAAACCGGATTGAAACTGGCCGACTACGTAGTGACAGAAGCCGGTTTTGGTGCAGATCTAGGCGCCGAAAAGTTTTTTGACATCAAATGTCGCAAGGCAGGACTGAAACCAGATGCAGTTGTGCTTGTGGCCACGATCAAGGCACTGAAGATGCACGGCGGCGTCGCCAAAACCGATCTGGGCGAAGAGAATGTTGCCGCTTTGAAAGATGGGCTGAAGAACCTGGGTCGCCACTTGCGTAATCTCGCGCAGTTCGGCGTGCCGGTAGTTGTCGGAGTGAATCGATTTACTGCAGATACCGAGGCCGAGATCCAGGCGGTACAGGACTATTGCGATGATTTTGGTGTCAAAGCAGTCAGCTCCAATCACTGGGCCGAGGGAGGTGCGGGCGCCACCGATCTTGCGAAAGAGATTGTCAAAGTAGCCGATAGTGGCAGCGCCCAGTTTCGAACGCTCTACAGTGACGAGTTACCGCTGTGGGATAAGGCGAAACGTATTGCAACGTCGATCTACGGAGCGGACGACATCATCGCGGACCAGAAAATTCGCGATCAGTTTGCCCAGTTCCAGGAAGCCGGTTACGGGCATTACCCGGTTTGCATGGCCAAGACGCAGTACAGCTTCTCCACGGACCCGAATTTGCTCGGCGCGCCGGAAGGGCACGTTGTGCCTATTCGCGAGGTGCGGCTGGCTGCGGGCGCGGAATTTATAGTGATTGTCTGTGGTGCGATCATGACCATGCCCGGGTTGCCACGAGTGCCGGCTGCCGATGCTATTCGTGTAAACAGCGAGGGACAGATCGAGGGCCTCTTCTAGCCAGTCTCCTCGAGTTTGTGGCTGTCGGCGGCGGTGAGATCACAGCCATAGACATCTTTGAGCTGTTGGATGATCTCCTGTGTGGCAGGCTGAAACGGCGCTTTGCCTTCGAAAGCGTGCAGCACAATTCCTTCCAGCAGATCCCCCAGCGAGAGGTTGGTGTACTCGGCCAGACCCTTAAGGACTTTGAGCAGGGAGGATTCGATGCGCACGCCGGTTTGCGTGCGGGTAACTGTTTTGTTCGGCAACTCTGTTCACCTGGGCTTTGACGGTAACAGGGTAACAATATAACAGTATTTTTGCCCGGTTGAGCAAGTATCATTGGCAGCGGTTGGAGCGCGTAAAGGATTCTCGGTGCCAACGATCGAAGAGCTTGAGCAAGGTTTCATGCTGGGCGACTGGCAGGTTCTGCCAAAGCGCCGGCAGTTCATTCGCGGCGACGAAGTCGTGCAGCCGGAACCGTTGCCACTGAAGGTATTGCTCTCGCTTGCGGCCCGCAACGGTGAAGCGGTCACCAAGGACCAGCTGGTCGACGAGTGCTGGGGTGGGCGGGCTACAGCAGACGCACCGATCACTCGTTGCATTGCGCAGTTGCGCAAGCTTTTGGGTGATACCGAACGCCCGTATCGCTATATCGACGTACTCGTAAGGACCGGCTATTTCCTGAAGCAACCTGTTGTTCTGCTGGACAAGGAGGCAGACGATCCGGCGCCTGCAGATGCGGATGAACCGGCCTCAGCGCCAGTGAGCCGACGGTCATATCTTGGGGCTCTCGTTGCCACATTGGCCATTGTGGCGTTGCTCGCAGTGTTCCTTATTGACAAGGAAGCCGACGCGGTCAACTCCATCGCCGTCATGCCATTTACCAATCTCACGGAGGACTCGGCGAACGCATACATCGCTGAGGGTTTTAAAGTGGAGCTCGTACATACCTTGCAAACCGTTCCGGAGCTCGCCATCAAGAACGTGCAGGTGCCGGATGCGCGCATGGAAGTTCCGGAGTTGGGCAGAAGCCTGGAGGTTGATTACGTCCTGGTGGGTGCGCTGCGCATAGAAGGCATGGAGCTCAAATTCAGCTATCAACTGGTGCGGGTCGACGATGGCATCATTATCTCGTCCGGGCAAGTGAGCGGGGCGCGCGATCGATTGTTTTCGAGGCAGGAGGAGCTGGCCAACCTGGTGAAGAGCCAGGTCGTGGGGAATGAACAGCAGCCGGTCGTTTCACGGAGCCGGCCACAAAACTCGATGGGCTATGATCGCTATTTGCTGGGTCAGTACCTCATGGAACGTCGTCGCCGGGAAGGCAACCTGGAAGATGCCATCGCGCTGTTTGAAGAAAGTATTGATCTCGACCCGGGATTCGGCCCGGCCTATCTCGCCTTGGCCGAGATTTATGCGCTGCTGCCCGACTATCGAGGTTGGAATCGTGAGGAAGCGAACGCAGCAGCGCTGCGAATCGCCGGGCGCGGTATCGATGCCGACCCGGCAATTGAAGATGCCGCGGCATCAGTCATTGGTTTCGTCTACCACAAGCAACGAAAATGGGCAGAGGCCGAAGCCGCATTCACCCGTGCAACCGGTTCCAGCGTCGTCGAACCCAATGCGTTCAACTGGTATTCGCTGATGCTCGGCAGCGTCGGCCGATTTGACGAAGCGCTACACCAGGTGTCTTTGGCCCTGGAGAAGTTTCCGAGGTCAGCGGTATTACACAGCCGCATCGCGGTGGTACATGCCTGGAATGGCAACACCAGTCAAGCCGACCTCTATTTTGAGCGGGCGCGGCAGCTTGGCGTGGGCGGCGGTTCATTCGACCTGGCCCATGCTGTGCACCTGATGCGCAAGGGCGCATTTACGGATGCTACCCGCGCGGCGAGTCGCGGCGTTGCCGATGGCGGCGGCCCAACTGACTGGGTCAATCCGATGATTGCCGCGATACAAGGGGAAGGCGACCCCGCAATTGCGATCGCTGCCCTTGATGATGCCACCGCGCTGAAACCCTTGAACCCGTCGGTCGAAGCAATCGCCAGGGTCATCCTTGGTGATCTGGAAGGCGCAATGAGGGTTGCTCGGTCGCTGGCACAGTCCGAACAATCTTATGAGACAGAATTCTTGTTTCTGGATGAGTTGGCCGCATTGCGCGCGCGGCCGGACTTCCTGCCGTTGCTGGAATCGCTCGGCATCACCGCGTATTGGGAACAGGCTGGCTGCCGCTGGCAGCAGCGCATGGTTGACTGCGACTAATCGATGTCGACGCGTTTCCTGGCCTGTTTAACGCGACTCCGATTGCGTTTGTCGTCCACGCGTTTTTTCTTTGCCGCCCTGGAGATTCTGGTTTTCTTGCGCGGCGCCTGCACCACAGTTGCGGCGGCGATCAGTTCAGCCAGCCGATCCAGCGCATCCTGCCGATTCCGTTCCTGCGTGCGAAATGACTGCGCCTTGATCACGACAATACCGTCGCTCGTGATTCGCCGATCGCCAGAATCCAGCAAGCGGCGTTTGAGACGCTCCGCCAAAGCCGTGCTGTTAGCCGCGTCAAAACGCAGGTGCACGGCGGTAGCAACTTTATTGACGTTTTGACCACCAGCGCCTTGCGCACGAATCGCCGACAGCTCAATTTCACTGAGCGGAATCGCAATATCGTCGCCGATTTTCAATATCTCATTTGCCATCAAACGGGATTATACGGACGGTGAGCAGCAGATATGTGAAAATGCGCCGGATGCCGAATCGCAACCTGCTCCTGCTCGTATTTACGCAGCTGATATCTGCAACGGGCTCAATCGTTTTTGTGACGTTGGGGGGATTGATAGGGACATCGCTCTCAAGCAATCCTGCATGGGCTACGTTGCCGCTCACGATGATCGTGCTGGCCAGTGCGATAACCACGATGCCGGCGGCATTGCTAATGAAGAAAATTGGACGTCGCTATGGCTTTGCGTTGGCGTCATGTTCCGCGGTCGCGGCGGTCCTGCTGGCATACCTGTCGCTGCGTGGCCAGAGCTTCGAATTGTTCCTGCTGGCGGCATTCGGCTTCGGGATCAACCTGGCATTTACTCAGCAGTATCGCTATGCGGCGGCAGAGAGCGTTTCTGCAAAGTATGTGCCGCGTGCGATTTCCTTTGTCCTGGTCGGTGCAATCGGCGGTGCGCTGATCGGTCCGAAAATTGTAACGACCGGTCATGCCCTGGTTGCAGGTGTACCGTATGCCGGGTCCATGCTGATACTGGCCGGGTTTTACACGGTTCAGGTCATCCTGTTCCTGTTTCTCGGCAAGACGCGGGCCGAGACCGAAAAGCCCGAGGCAGGCGCAGGACGATCGTTATTGGAGGTCGCAAGGCAACCGGTTTTTATCGTGGCGGTATTGGGGGGGATTGCGGGCTACGGACTGATGACATTGGTGATGACTGCCACGCCTATCAGCATGAACATTGATAATGGCTACTCCTTACCGGTGACTGCGGGTGTCATTAGCGCACACGTACTTGCCATGTACGTGCCATCACTGGTGTCGGGATTCCTGATCGAAAGACTCGGCGTGATTCGAATGATGTTTACCGGTGCGCTGGGCTTACTGGCGACGTCTGTAGTTGGCTTGCAGGGACACGCAGTCGTGCACTACTGGTGGGCGCTGGTCCTGTTGGGCGTTGGTTGGAACTTCCTGTACGTTGGCGCAACCACGATGTTGACTTACACCTATACGGGTAACGAGCGTTTTCGGGCTCAGGGCCTGAATGAATTCCTGGTATTCGGATCGTCCGCAACCGCATCGCTGCTAGCGGGTACGGTGATGCATTACTTTGGCTGGTTCTGGTTGATGCTGATCCCGATTCCGGTGCTGGTACTCGTTTGCGCTGCGCTGATCAGTGTGCGCCGCGACCCATTGCTCGTCGGCAGAATTCAGGGCCAATTGTTGTCGCGTTAGCCTGGGGCACTAAAACCGGTAGACAACGCCCAGTTGCAGTACCGGCCATGCTTTGAAATTACTCATCTCATCTTCGAGCTCCCGGCGCTCGGCTTCGAGAGCAGCCTGGAAACCGGGATCACCTGCGAGTGCTCCGTCTGCTGTCAGTTCCACAACGGGATCGCCTTGCCACAAGACGCCAAAATCCACACTCATGCCCAGCTTCCCCTTCAGCTTGAAATCGTAGCCAATGCCGAAATAGGGCGCTGTGCTGGAAAATGTTGTGGTGCTGGTCAGTGTGCCGATGCCACCGCCCGGGTAGATCACGCCGCCAATGTCCTGATCCTGCATGCTGTCATTAAACATGAACAATTCATTGCCATTTGCATAGCCGCCCAGCGTCAGGCGCATCGGGCTGTTGTCGAAAAGAATATTAGCTGTCAGGTAGAACGATTCGAGCGTTAACTCCTGATCATAGTCAATTCCGGCCTGTGACCCATCGTCGTCGAAAGTGAACGCATTGCCGCCAATGCGGATGTCCAGGTATTTAAGTGGCTTCCAGCTGGCCTCGACGCCCAGGCCCAGCGAACCGGCCCGCAGCCCGGCGCTGAAGTCCTGCTCGGCGCTGGCCACGCCGGCGCCTGCCAGATAGACAAGTAATACGCTGCCAGCGAATCGATTCATGCTCATAGCTCACCCGTTAAACATAACCACTTTCATGGCCATACCGTATGCGGCAGGCGGATCTGGTTCTGTGCGGTGGATCACAGGCCGGTGGATGTCTGCCCACGTTCAAGATCGATTGTCGCATTATGTAAAATTCTTTGCAGGGTGTGGTGCGCCGACTCAGAGCACGATTGTAGGTTCGCTCATTTTGTCGCGGCCATACCGCAGGAACAGCGATGGGCGAGCATCCGGGTCAATGTTGACGCGATCGAGGTCGCCGTTGACCTGCGGCAGTGCGAGCAGGCGCTTGTCCATTACACGAAACCAGAGCTTTGGCACATAGGCCAACAGGTAGCTGCCAAAATACCCGGAAGGCAGGGAGGGCAGGTCGTCATAATGGCGCAGCGACTGATAGCGGCGGGTCGGATGCGTATGGTGATCAGAATGTCGTTCAAGGTGTAAGAGCACCAGGTTGCTGTATATGTGGTTGCTGTTCCAGGAGTGATGTGGCTGACAGCGCTCGTACTTGCCTGCAGCATTTTTTCGTCGCAGCAATCCATAGTGCTCGACATAGTTCGCACTGGTCAGTTGCCACCATGCAAACGCATTGTGCAAAACCAGGAACGGAACCACTAACCAGCCAAATGCCAGGATCAGCGCAACACTAAGCAACGCGGTGATGCTGAAAGACTGCAGTATCTGATTGCCTGGCCCCCAGACTGATTTGCCGCGACGTGCGAGCCGATCTTTCTCAAGAGCCCATGCCTCGAAAAACGCACCTGGCAGTTCGCGCCGCGCGAACTTGTAGATGGACTCGCCCATGCGCGCACTGGCGGGATCTCGCGGGGTTGAGACATTGCGATGATGGCCGAGGTTATGGTCCACGGAGAAATGACCATAGGCGGGTACCGCCAATGTGATTTTTGCCAGCATCTTTTCGAATTGCGAATTCTTGTGGCCGAGTTCGTGCGCCGTGTTGATGGCCAGTCCCGATGTCAGGCCAGCAATGACCGCCAGCGCGACAAAAGCCGGTACACCGAGGTCCTGGGTGGTGGCATAACCGGCGGCAATGACCAGGCTGACAAAATGCAGTGGCACGCAGGCATATGTCAGGCGCCGGTAGTATTGGTCTTGCTCCAGCTGCGAGATGACTTCCTGCGGCGGGTTATTCTGATCCTCGCCGAATAGCCAGTCGAGCAATGGGCCGAGGACGTATGCAAGCGCGAACGGCAAGGCGAACCACCACTCGTTGCCGGTTATCGCATGCGGCAGGATTCCGCCCAGCGGTAACAACGAATAGGGCAGGCAGAGAGACCAGAACCAGCGCTTGCGATCGACGTATTCGATCGATTCACCGCTTTCGGTAAATGCCGCGTAGGCCTTCATCAAAATTTCCCGGAAATTATCATGGTCGCGCCGATCTCGCGTCGGCTGTCGGCAAATTATACAAAAGGTCGGGCTGGTTGCGCAGCCCTATTTAATAAAGTATTAAAAATCAGATGGTTAGTGAATTGGTATGTATCTTGCTGATAACTATGCAGACAAACGGGCAAGCATGGCTATACCGAACAAAGCGATGCACAAAGAATGCGAGGGAGCGCGACTGATTATGACAATGAGCGAAAGTGTAATTGACGACAGAGCGAGGACGGATCGGCGATCGTTGAGTTGGCGAACTGTTCTCTACGGCTTTTTGCGTTCGCGGCGTCGACTTCATCGGCGCGAGGACGAATCGGAGGTGCGGTTCCTGGACTGGCATCACCCCTGGTTGTTCTTCCTGTCGGTTGGGATCATGTTGATGAGTAGTCTGGACGCTTTCATGACCTTACTGCTGATCGAACGGGGCATGGTGGAAATTAATCCGGTCATGGCGGCCATCATGGGGCAAGGCACGGCAATGTTCGCCGCTACCAAGCTCTTCATGACGGGCACTGGCGTCATGATGCTCGTATTTATGGCCAAAGCGCATTTTTTGAACAGATTCCGGACCGGACTGTTCCTGACCATCATTTTTGGAGGCTATGCCTGCCTGGTCTGTTACGAATTTGTGCACCTGATGTGGAGTTTTTAGACCGGGAATAATTCCCAACATCAGTGGCTTGGGCTACACTAGCGCCCCTTTTCGCCAGCCAGCCCAGCGGTCTTCGACGACCGGCCGACAAATGAGTAACT
>Ga0102946_1000457_pt1 | contig 14271 bp, 15 predicted proteins | sample SalPon2A_A_D1_MG_FD_78209 | JGI IMG/M metagenome (GOLD analysis project Ga0102946, IMG submission 78209) | Soil microbial communities from South San Francisco under conditions of wetland restoration - Salt Pond MetaG R2A_A_D1_MG | ecosystem: Environmental > Terrestrial > Soil > Wetlands | place... | reverse complement strand
TGGAGGCTGTCACCGAGAATATCAACCTGGCCAAGCGCCTTGACGCAATCGACGGTATCAGCAGCGCACTGATGGCACCCCACGAGCTGGAGATGAAAGAGGGGCGGGCATGCTACCGGGGGGCACCGGTTTCGATTGCGTTCGTTGATTTCAATACGGATATCCTGCTAAACCTGCACCGTAAACACAACCTTTCCCCACTACTGCAGTTGGTCAGCGAGGGGCGGGTCGTCAATCCACGGGGTACCGAGCCGATTAACGTGAAGAGCATGTTCGAGGTGCTGACGTCTGAAGGTAATGACCGTTTCAGTCGTGCATCGGTCAAACGTACACCATGGACACGGCGATTTCTGTCCGGCAAGACGATCGGTCCCGATGGAGAGCAGATTTACGACCTGGTCGAATGGACCCGTAAAAACTGGCACGAACTGGTGCTCAAGCCGGAACGTGGTTACTCGGGGTTCGGCGTCCGGGTCGGGTGTGTCAATCCGGATGCGGATGAAGCGGTTGGCTTGGCACTCGAGAAGGGTCAGTACATCGTTCAGGAGAAAATCCCACTGCATCTCTGGGCGGAAGAGTGTGTCAGCTATGATCCGCAAGCAGGCGTTGAGTTGACCCGCTACCAGACCGATTTTCGTTGTCTGTTCGGACAGGATGGCCTGTTCGGTTTCCTGGTGCGTTTCGGTGGCGTGCCGACCAACGTCGGTAGCGGTGGCGGCGTCCAGCCCCTGGCGCTGTTGAGATCGAACCTGACAACCGCAGAGGCTGCCAAACGGATCAACGATGCCCTGATGAGCGTTGACCCTGAAGAATTGCGCGGGGTCCTTGAGATGCAGCAGCAGATGGCACTGGATCACCGGTTTACCTATCTGCTTGGCCCGATCCGAATCGCTCTGCGGCCGCGCCTGATTGTCGAGGCTCATCTCGACCAGTTACGCAAATATACCGAAGACGTCTGGAACGACTGCCTGCTGCTCGAGAGGATGTACCTTGAAGGGGCTTTAAAGGAGATGATCGACATCGAGGATGAGGAGCTGGGAATCTCCCGGTCACAACCTTGGGGAGGTGCAGCGGCAATCTTTGCCTCGGACGGCTTGTTCAGTTTTGGTGCCCATCCGGAGGTGCCATGAAAATCGATGTCAAGCCGGACTGGTGGAAGACACTGTTCGACGAGGTTTACCTGATGACCGATGCCCGATCGGTATGTGATGATGATATCACCCGTCGCGAGGTTGACGCGGTATGCAAATTACTGTCTTTGGCGAAGACCCACAACATCCTCGACCTGTGCGGCGGCCAGGGTCGCCACAGTCTTGAACTGGCAAAGCGTGGCTTTAGATATTGCACTGTGCTCGATTATTCGCATGTTCTGCTCGAACATGGCCGGTCGAACGCCCTGAAGGCCGGGCTGCGGGTCGATTTCATTCAGGGCGATGCCACCGACAGCGGTTTGCCGGACCAGACTTATGATCATGTCCTGATCCTGGGCAACTCGCTGGGTTACCTGCCGGATTCCGTGGATGATCTGCGCATCATGCAGGAGGTCATACGTGTGCTGAAACCCGGTGGCCGATTGCTGGTTGATGTCACTGATGGTGCCTTGGTCCGAGAGAAGTTCAATTCGAATGCATGGCATGAAATCGACGACAGGATTTTCGTTTGTCGGCAAAGACAACTTGAAGAGGATTATATCCGTGCCCGCGAGGTTGTCATCTGCAAGGAGCAGGGCTTGATGCGAGATCAGACTTATGCGATCCGGCTGTTCCGGTCGGAGGTTCTTGAGGATATGATCGGTAAGGCAGGCTTCGTCGAGATCTCCATGCAGCGAGGATTCTCTGCGCACGAAAAAGAAGGTGACTATGGCTTTATGAATCATCGCCTGCTGGTTACGGCCGTAAAACCTGGATAAGGGGGGCTGTAAGGCTCTAAAACTTCTGCCCCTCCCACAGTCCCAGCCCGGATTGCTTCGCCCGCTCTTCAGCTGCTAGGAAGTCATTTTTCATTCTGAAAGAGAATCTCCGGTAGACGACAGCCAGCCCTTGTTCAAGCAGTATGCGGTTGAGGAGACGTCCGTCCGGCAGGTAAACGTAGGCCAACAGTCGTCCATAACGATCGCGCGGCGGGTGGTCGAGGGACAAAGAAACCATCTGGCCCTTGACAAGCCTGATGTTGAACGCTTTCGCGTTTTGATAAGTTTCACGTTGCTTCGTTACGGAAATGCCCTGCTTCTCAAGGAACTTGTCCCGAAGGGACGCCTCCCGTTCCGGCGTATCAATACCGATCAAGCGGACCTTGCCGAGATTTTCGATTTCAAGGGTGTCGCCGTCGTGGACCCAGGTAACGGTTCCCTGCAGGAGCTCAATCGGTTTTTCAGCGCAGACCGGAAGGGCAATGAGCAGCCCGATGAGTACAACCAGGCAACAGCGTTGAATCACCCGCGACCCCAAAGGATACGGCAGAACATCCCGGTGAAGAATCCCCAGACCATGTTGTAGAGCAGGACAATGAGCGGCGTGAACTGCCCCAGGTCTAGTCCCATCCATTCATGGCCGGTCATGTGTGGAAAGACAACCAGGAGTTGGAAGAGTGTTGGGAAAAGGCTTATCCAAAGGCCTTTACGGACCCAGTGGCGGCGTGATTTGAGTGGCCCCACGGCAAGAAAATAGGCCAGCCCCCACAAACCGCCCCAAATCAGGCGTGAGTAGATCCATGCCGGGGTCAGAGACGGTGCCATGCGGACATCGAGCAGGGCGGGTAACCCCAGTTGACCTGCCTTCCAGGCAATCAAGCTGTTGCACAGTGCGCCAAGCATGCCGGCGCAGAAGCAAACAGTCATCAAGGCTCTGGTGCGTGTCATGGTGCCTCCATGCTCAGTATCGCTCAGATATTGTTCAGGGCTGTCCCTTCATTCATACTGCCGGTCCGGTACCCTTGTAAATCCAGCGCGACATATGTGAACCCTGCATCCTTGAATTCTGTCAGGATCTTGCCGCGCATCTCATCATCAATGATTCTCCCTAGCTCGTCAAGTCCAACCTCGATGCGGGCGGTGTCGCCATGATATCTGACCCGGAAGGTGTGAAACCCGTTTTCACGCATGAACGTTTCGCATCGATCGATCTGTTTCAGACGCTCGGCGGTAATGCGTGTCCCATAAGGAAAGCGTGATGCAAGGCAGGCAAATGGTTGCTTGTCGGCTGTCGTCAGGCCGCTTCTCCGGCTTAAGGTGCGGATGTCGTCCTTGGCCATCCCGGCTTCGAGCAGGGGGGAGCGGATTTTCAACTCCATGGCCGCTTGCCGGCCGGGACGGTAGTCGTCGAGGTCGTCGAGGTTCGAGCCGTCCAGGACGACTGCATAACCGAGTTCCCGAGCCTTGTCCAGGCAGATATCAAACAGCTCTTTTTTGCAATGGTAGCAGCGTTGCGGTGGGTTGTCGGCAAACCCTGGGATATCCAGCTCGTTGCTGTCAACAATGACCTGTTGTATACCGAATTCGCGTGCCAGTCGGACGCTCTCGTTGAATTCATGGCTGGGGTAGGTCGGCGAGGTGGCCGTCAGAGCAACCACCTTGTCGGCGCCGAGGACTTCCCGGGCCATATAAAGGAGAAATGTGGAGTCTACACCGCCGGAAAATGCGACGACGGCGGAGCCCAGTTCTGTGAGAAGTTCTCTCAGTTTCTGATTTTTTAACTCAATAGACATATGATAAAGAAGGCCTCCGACGCTCTGGCTGGAGGCTGTATGACCTTTTGGTTGGCGGTCTGCTGCTTAATCGAAAATGTTAGTCGAGAGATAGCGCTCCCCGGTATCGCAGAGGATTGTCACTACGTTCTGCCCCGGGTTCAGTACTGCAGCGACCTGCCGGGCGGCGAAAACATTGGCTCCGGCAGAAATGCCGACGAAAATTCCTTCGTCGCGGGCCAGTTCCCTGGCCGTCTGCATCGCGTCCTCATTGCTGACGGTGATGATCCGTGAGTAGATATCAGTATTAAGAACATCCGGGACAAATCCGGCACCGATACCCTGGATCTTGTGTGGCCCCGGTTCGCCACCCGAGAGAACTGCCGAATCATCCGGTTCAACGGCAACGATCAGGCATTCCGGATTTTGGTTTTTAATTGCCTGCCCGGCACCGGTAATCGTGCCGCCGGTGCCAACGCCGGCGACCAGCGCATCGACCTGATTATCGAGGTCGCGCAAAATCTCCGGCCCAGTCGTCTCCAGGTGAACCTTTGGATTGGCAGGGTTGCAGAACTGTTGCGGCATAAATGCATTTCGCTCGGCAGCAATCTCCTCGGCTTTTTCAATCGCCCCGCGCATCCCCTTTGCCCCGGGGGTGAGGATGAGTTCAGCACCGAAAGCTCCCAGCAAACGACGTCTTTCCATGGACATGGTGTCTGGCATTGTCAGTACCACCTGGTAGCCCTTGATCGTACCGACCAGGGAAATGCCGATGCCGGTGTTGCCGCTGGTCGGCTCGACAATCGTATCGCCAGGTTTGATCAGGCCTTCATTCTCAGCCTGCTCAATCATCGCTTTGGCGATGCGGTCTTTGACACTGCCGCCCGGGTTGGCGCTTTCAAGTTTTCCCCAGAGGGCTGCTGAACCTTCCGAAGTGCATATTTTTATCAGCGGAGTGTTGCCAATACGTTCAAGTTCTGAGGAGAATTTGTCAGCCATCAGTCAAACCTCTGCGGTTGTATAACCGTTAGATGAAGTACATGAAGCGATGGTCCAGTTCTTTTTCCATGCCCATTGCCTTTGCATCATCGCAAAGGTCTTTCAGCGTCACGGAGCTGAGGTAGTCATTGAGGCGCTTGCTCGCTTCCAGCCATACTTTCTGAGTGACACATTCATTGTCGAATTCACATTGTTTTTTACAGCCCTTGCCGGATTTGACACAATCGACCAGCGCCATTTCGCCTTCCGCTGCCATGATGACTTGATGGACGCTGATTTCATTCGGTTTACGGGAGAGAAAATACCCTCCCTGCGGCCCCCTCCGGCTTTTCAAAAGACCGCCGCGCTTTAGGTCCTGGAATATCTGTTCCAGGTAGCGTGGCGAGATGTTTTGCCGGCGGCTGATGTCCTTGATTTGTGCCGGCAGTGTGCCGGCATGATATGCCATGTCAAAGAGCGCCCGCAATCCGTAGCGGCTCTTGGTGGATAAGCGCATCGTTAATCTCCTTAAAACTTTGGTGGTAAAATACTTAGTAAAGTCTATTTTGTTTGTCAAGAATTAAGTTGCTACGGACCTGTTGCCCGGTCAGAAAATGATTTATAGTATTTACACAATCTACACAGTAAGGTTTACATGGTTGAGACCGAATACGAAATCAAGCCAATTATATCATGGTTCCCGGCCGGGTTGATCAGCTGGTACGCGCCAGATGATATCCCCTATGCGTTGGTGACTTCATGGGTCGCCTTGATCGGTGGTGATGCCCCCTGCATCATTACTGCGTGGCATGGACAATACAATGCTCTGTCGCGAGTATGGAAGGGCGGAGACTTCGTTTTTAATGTCCCGTCAGAACAGGGGTTGCAAGCTATACGAGATTTGATGGCGCAGGGAAAACTCTGTCTGGATGTTTGCGCTGACCTGCGGCAGGCATGTGTGATAGGGCTGGTTGCTGCGGCCCCCCGCCTGACTGGTTGCTCAGTGCAGCTCGAATGCATTGGCGGGACACTCTCCGACTCGGGATACGATACCGAGTTGAGAGGAGAGGTGGTCTACCTGCACAGAGGGCCGGTCAGTATGGCTGCGGCGGATATCAAGGACCTTTGCGCGATGCAAACTCTAAGCCCTTTGTTGTGCGAGTAAGAATGCGTTGCAGGCGGGCCTCGCTCTATGAACAGCAATAAAAAGGGCCGGCTGATGCCGGCCCTTTATCGTTTTATAAAACCTGCAATTACTCTTCTTCGCTTGGCCAGTGTAGATTGTCAACGAAAGTGGAGATGCCGAAGGTGACCAGAAATACGACTACAGATACAGCCAGGCTGGCACCAAAAGGCACCAGGAACATTTTGTCTCCCAGGTACTCCCAGCAGAACATGATGCCGGCAATCCAGCCGAGGGTGAAGCTGACACCGACCACATGCTTGATAATCTCGAGATAAATAACAAAGGTATAGATCATGTCGCCGGCCGTTTCAGAATTGTAACCCTCAAGTTCAAGGCGACGGTTGAGACTGGCTGCGAACAGGCGGCAGGCGATCCACATGCAGAGGAAAAAGATCCCCGTGTAGATGCCGTGGCGTGCGAGGAGGCCGGCCTGTGCATCAATCTTCTGCATGCCGACGGCGAAAAACAGCGAGGTCATGAGTCCGGCAAGGTAAACCGGGCGCGTGTTCTTGATAACTGAAACTCTGATTTTCTGGAACATATCAATCTCCTGAGTCGATTGCTGGTCCATTGATCCTCTTATGAGTTAGTTTATTCTCTTTGTTTTGCCGTTGTCAGTCCAGTTAGAAATATATAATTTAATCTTGTTTAATTTAAGGATTAAAATTAAGATTTACAAATAAATCCATATACTTGAGCGACTAAATGTATGATTTTAATCCTCATTTTTTGATACATTAAAAATTATTTTCCGCTAATTTTAATCTTTGTGGTTAGATACTGTTCAACAGAGGCCTGTCTCAGGAGCAGCCCTGCAGTCGTCCGAGCAGCGCGGGAACTGCCGTTTCGACCCGGAGCGGACGTGGGCCGAGGTGAACAGGACTCAATCCCGCTTCCTCCAGTTTCTCTATTTCATAGGGCGTAAAGCCGCCTTCCGGACCGATTGCCAAGGTGACAGCCTCGTACAGGTTGGCCGGACAGGCCTGAACAGCGTGAGGATGAGCGACAAGGGCACAGGTCCCTTTTGCAATTGAAGGGAGGATATCCTCAACGAAGGGCTTAAAGAGTTGCTGGATTTCTACTTTGGGGAGACGCGTGTCGCGGGCCTGTTCAAGCCCAAGCAACATTTGTTCCTGCAGGTTTTCCGGGTTCAGGGTCGGGCTGTGCCAGTAGCTTTTATCGACCCGCCAGCTGTTCAGCAGAATGATCCGTTTGACTCCCATGGCAGTCAGGCCCTGCAGAACACGTCTGAATACCTTTGGCCGCGGCAACGCCATGATAACAGTGGCAGACAGAGGAGGCGGCGGGTCGTGTTGCAGAAGTATCGTCAATTCCACTGTGTCCTGGGCTAAGGCAGAGATTCTTCCTGTACCGAGTTTCCCTCCGAGCATGCCTACCTGCAAGACTTGCTCCTGCTCGGCAGAGAGAACGTCACGGATATGTGTAAAGCGGCGGCCATTCAATCTGACGCGATCAGTGTCAACAAAGTCTTCCTTGTGCAACAGAATGAGATTCATGGCTTTAAGCTGGTGTACGAATGAGTTCGACCAATTGCTGTCATGCAAAGAGCTGACGGTTCACCTGAACAGGCTATCCGCAGGCTTGGACCCGTTATAGGCGTAGCTGTTCAATCGACTGGTTCCCAGTTGATGACCCGGTTCTCAAAGTCAACCTGATACGGATGGTCTTTCAGGAAATCCATGCCGAGCATACCGTCAAATGATGGTTGCTTACCCGTCAGGTTGATGACCATGGCAGACGCTTTTTTGATGTGGAAAGGGCCGACATTGATAGATCGAAACTTGATCCTGCTCGAATTGACGATGCCGCCACCGGCAACCCTTGCCTTGAAACGTTTCCCGCTTGGCAGGTCCAGATCGGAGAGTGAAGAGCGATGCAGTACGGTGGTTGATGCTCCGGTATCCAGCAGGAGCGACAACTGTGCGACCCGGTTACCCAGGGCGACTTCAACAGGCACCAGCACGCGATTGCCTTTTATGACGATGGGTGTCTGGTACTCTTCCAGCGCCCCGTTTGTCGAATCGTTGTCAAATTCATCTTCCTGATCTACCAGTGCGTCGGTATTATCGTCTTCTGCCGGGGAATCAAAAGTTCCGAGGGCATCGTTAGCTTCCGCAATTGATTTTATCCGGTCACGATACTCGGCCGGGATCTTGTTTTTGTCGTCGACAAAATTGAGACGCCCATCCTTGTCACGATATTTGTAGATCTCGGCAGAACCGGTAAAGGGGGTTGCCAAGAGCATGAGGATGATCAGCAATACATGGAACGGGCCAGTCATGAAGTTCTCGCTGGGACAGGGCCCGGGCGGGATGCCCTGAGCGTAAATACTTATGATGCCAGTGCCAAACCGGGGCTCAAAAGCACGCCCTTCCATTCGACAGAGCCATGCGTCCATAGTTACGAACCGGCCGGAGCTTGTCAGTTGTACGCTGATGCTACTGCAGATCTTGACTATGCAGGGAACACGTCAGCGTTGTAATTCAAAGTACTGAAGTAGTCATCTATAGTTTCGGCGCGGCGAATCAATTCAACCGATCCATCAGTGCACAAAAGCAGTTCCTTTGGGCGAAGGCGGCCATTGTACTGAAATCCCATTGAATGGCCATGCGCTCCGGTGTCATGGATTGCCAGCAGATCGCCCTCGCGGATCGGTGGCAGGCTGCGCTGGACAGCAAACTTGTCATTATTCTCACAGAGAGAACCTGCGACATCGTAGTTTTCCGTTTTTTCCCGATCGGTTTTTCCTACGACATCAATGTGGTGATAGGCTTCATACATCCCCGGGCGCATCAGCGACGACATGCAGGCATCGACTCCGATGTACTGACGGTAAATGCTTTTGTGGTTGATCGCCCTGGTTATGAGGGTCCCGTGCGGCCCCGTGACCCAGCGTCCGCTCTCCATGTACATGCGCGGTGCGTAGCCATGCGTCGATTTGAACTCTGCAAAGATGTCAGTGATCTCACTGGACATTTTATCCAGGTCGAGGGGCTGGTCTTGCGGCTTGTAGGGGATCCCCAGGCCGCCGCCGATATTTACGAATTCGAAACGGATCCCTAAATTACCTTCTACCATTTCAGCCAATTGCAGAAGCATGCGTGCGGTTTCGACAATATAGGTGTAGTCCCTTTCGTTGGATGCCACCATGGTGTGGATGCCGAAACGTTTTGCCCCTCTTTCCAGAGCCAGTTTGTACGCGGAGATAACCTGGTCATGGGTGATGCCATATTTGGCCTCGACCGGGTTGCCGATAATCACGTTGCCGGTACGACGTGGTCCGGGATTGTAGCGGAAGCAGACCAGTTCAGGGAATTCCGGAACCTTTGCTACCAGGGAGATATCGTCAAGGTTGAGGATACAGCCGCCTTCTGCCGCAGCCGCCAGAAACTCCTCGTGGGTCGTGTTGTTGGAGGTGAACATGATGTCTTCGCCACGACCGCCAACCTGACGGCTCGAGATCAATTCCGGTATGGAACTGCAATCAAAGCCAAAGCCAAGATCCTTCATGATTGCCAGGATGCGTGGGTTGGGCAACGCCTTGACGGCGAAAAATTCACGGAAGCCATCAATGGCCGAGAAGGCCTGGTTGAGCTGCTTGCCGGTTTCGCGGATACCGGCTTCATCATAAATATGAAATGGCGTGCCGAAATGCATGGCAAGGTCTTCCGCGATGGGAAACAGGCGATCCTGAAAAGATTGCGACATGGGCATGGTGAAAACTCCTAAACTTATCTTGGTCAAGATGGGATTATTATGCAAGGGGCAGGAATTCCCTGCAGTTCAAGATGCAAGATATAAACGATCAGATCAGAAAAGACAAGTGGGGCGATAGGATATGTTGGTCTTTGTAAGTTATGCTGTGCGGCTTCCGGACAATTTGTTCCGGCCAATCGCGAGAAAGTACCAGATGGCACCTGCCAGCTGCAGGATGACAATCAGACCAAAACTGCTGCTGTAACCGGCCGCGCTGTAGCTGCCTGACGCGGTTTGCGGCCAAAGGTCGATGACCAGGCCGATTGCCCATTGTGCGGCGAAGGCCGCAACAAATACCAAAAGGTTCAACCCGGTATTGACCCGCCCGGAGAGGTGTCGGGAAAAGTTTTGCGAAAGAGCGGCATAGGGAAGAATGCAGGCCGTGCCGAAGAACCCGAACAGAAACCAGAGGGTCCGGGTCATGCTCACCATCTGCAAAACAATCATGCATTGTACGACAATGAAGCAGAGCATCCCTGCTGCCGCGACTGTCATCGGTTGTATGCCTCGTCGTCCCAGGCGTTCTGCCAGCGAGCCAAAAGCAAAGTATCCGACAATCATGGCGACTGAAATCCCCATCAGGGTATTGGCTGCGGTCATCCGGTTGTAACCAGCGATGTCGCGCAGCCAGGGGCCTGACCAGAGACCGGCGATCGAAAGGTACGCCGCCTGGGCTGCTACGGCCCAAGGGGCAATCGACCAGAATGTAGTGCTGGTAAAGACCTCCCTGATTCCCTGCAGTTGTTCGCGGATTGTCTCACCCGAACGGGAGTCTTGCTTTTCCGGGACAACCAGAAAAATGCAGATGGCTGCAATCACCGTCAATCCGGCGAGGATGAGAAAGACACCTCGCCAGTCAGTGAATTTGAGGGTGAGCTCGACGGGGGTTGATGCGGCGAGAGCGCCGACGCCGCCGGATATCATCTGGACCCCGTTTGCCAGGGGCAGTTTCTCTACCGGTAACCAGAGTGTGAACGCTTTGAATGCGGCCATCAGGCATGCTGAGACGCCAAGCCCGATCAGGGCGCGGCCCAGCATCAGCCCTGTGAGTGTCTCGGCACGAGAGAAAGTGAAGGCGCCGGCAGCGGCGAAGAGCAACAGCACCGCCTCAACCCGGCGCGGGCCATAGCGGTCGAGCAGAACACCCAGCGGGAGCTGGAACGCGGCAAACGCAAGAAAATAGGCGGAAGTCAGCAGACCCAGACTGGCCGGGTCAACACCGATGTCGCGAACCAGGTCGGGCGCTATGACGGCATTGACTGTGCGGTAAAGGTAAGAGAGAAAATATCCCAGAGCAAACGGGAGGAATACTCGAATAAGCATGCCGGGTTTCAGAGACATCGATGGCATTTATCCCCGCGCCGCGAGCGCTGCACCGACAATGCCGGCTTCATTGCGCAGGACAGCCGGCTGGAATTCCGTCTCTATCGTCAGAAAAGGAAAAAATTTTTCCTGTTTCTTGCTGATGCCGCCGCCGATAATGAACAGGTCAGGCCAGAAAAGGGATTGTAGTCGATGCAGGTAAAGGTCAAGTCTTTTGGCCCATTTCTTATACGATAGCCCCAACTCTTCGCGAGCGGCTGCAGAAGCATATCTCTCCGCAACTTTGCCGTTCAGAAGAAGGTGGCCGAGTTCGGTGTTGGGGACCAGGACACCGTCCCGGAAAAGGGCCGTGCCCAGGCCGGTTCCAACTGTAACCATCAGGATTGTACCCTCTCTGCCACGACCGGCTCCAAACCTCATCTCAGCGATTCCGGCCGCATCCGCATCATTGATGACGGTAACGGGACAGCCGGTTCTTTGTGACAGCAGTGTCTGGACGTCAGTCCCTATCCAGCTTGAATCGATGTTTGCCGCCGTACGGGCTACCCCGCTTTGTACAACCGACGGAAGACCGCAGCCAACCGGCCCGGTCCAGTTGAAATGTCGGATAATTCTGCAGACCGTATCGGCGACAGCGTCGGGTGTGGCAGGTTGTGGCGTGGCGATTCTCAGGCGTTCAGCTGACAGGATTCCCTGACTCAGGTCGACCGGCGCCCCCTTGATCCCTGAACCACCGATGTCAATCCCGAGGATATTCATGATCTCTAGTGAGCCGAGAACCCGAACCATTCCGGGAAAATCACCAGGACGCCAAGGACTAATGCCTGCAAGGTGATGAACGGAATGACACCGTAGTAGATGTCCGTGGTTCGCACCTCGGGTGGGGCGACCCCCTTCAGGTAGAAAAGACTGAAGCCAAATGGTGGAGTAAGGAAAGAAGTCTGCAGGTTCATGGCAACCAGGATGGCATACCAGACCGGGTTGATGCCAAGGTTTGCGGCGATCGGCGCGAGAATTGGTACAACGATGTAGGAGATTTCAACGAAATCAATGAAGAAACCAAGAGCCATGATGATCAGCATCGAGAGGATCAGGAAGCCCCACTTCTCGCCCGGAAGACTCATCATGAAATCTTCAACGATCCAGTCTCCGCCAGTGTAGGTGAACACCATCGAGAACGCCGTGGCACCGATCAGAATGGCAAAGACCATCGCACTGATCTTGACTGTTTCAAGAGAACTCTCCCAGATCATTCTGATTGAGAACTGTCTGTAGAGGGCCGCCAGAATAATTGCGCCAACACCACCCACCGAAGAGGACTCGGTCGGGGTCGCGACCCCCGCCAGGATCGAACCGAGCACCAGTATAATCAGCACCAGTGGTGGGACGATGGCCTTGAGAGCCTGGAAGATCTGGTGTTTTTTCGATCCAGTCATTTCCTCCAACTTGATCGGTGGTGCAAGCTCCTTCTTTATTATGGTGATGATGACGATATAGGCAACGTAGAACAGGACGAGCGAGAGCCCGGGCCAGAGCGCAGCCTTGAACAAGTCGCCGACCGGTTCCTGGAAAACGTCACCGAGGATGATCAAAACAATCGACGGTGGGATGATCTGCCCCAGGGTGCCTGCGGCGCAGATCGCACCGGTAGCGAGCCTCTTGTCGTAGTTATATTTGAGCATAACCGGCAGTGAAATGACTCCCATGGCCACAACACTTGCCCCGACAACGCCGGTGGAAGCTGCCAGTAATGCACCGACCAGAACCGTAGAAATGGCAATACCGCCGCGGATTTCACCAAACAGGAAGCCCATTGACTCGAGCAGTCGTTCGGCGAGGTTTGATTTCTGCAGCACGATCCCCATAAAGATAAAGAGTGGAATGGCCATCAGGATGGTGTTGTTCATGATCGACCAGATGCGGTGAGGCATCAGGGCAAAAATCTGCGTCCCCTCTGCAAACAGGCCAAAAAAGACTGCAACGCCGCCAAAGGTGAAGGCGACTGGGAAACCGACCAGCAGCATCACCAGGGCGACGCCGAACATTACAAGACCAATCATTCGTTCATGCCTTTATGCAAGCGACCAGAGGCCGTATTCAGCAAATTCATAGATTTCATTTCTGCAGGGGGAAGCATCAAAGGATTTCATCCTCGATACGATGAACCGGAGGCGCTTCGAGGCCTCTGAAGATTTTTATGTTGTGGATAACGAACCCGGTCGCAGAAACGATCAGGAAAAGGAAAGAGACCGGGATCACCGATTTGATCAGCCAGCGATGGGTCAAGCCGCCCGGGTCTCCGCTGATCTCACCCGTGGTGTAGGCTTCATGCACATACCAGTAAGAGCCTTCGGCAATCAGTATGCTCAGGGGGATCAAAAACAGCAGGGTCCCGCTGATATTGACCACCGCCTTCCAGCGGGGGGAGAATTGGTCATAAAGGATGTCAACCCGGACATGACCGTCTTCTTTGAGGGCAAAAGCCATCCCGAACAGGAAGACCACGGCAAACAGGTGCCATTCCATCTCCTGCATGGCGATCGACCCGGTGTTGAAGAAGTATCGCATGATCGAATCGTAGAAGACATTGAGGAGCATGACCAGGTTCAGGAATCCAGCGATCCAGCCCATGATGTCGGAAAAACGATCGAAGAACTTTTCCAGTTTTAAAAGCATTGAGAACCTTGCAACAGATTGGGGCTGCGGGCTCCCGGCATAACCGGGAGCCCGCGCGTGGGTTACTCGAGGTTGTCTTTCAGATAAGCGAAATCAGAGATTGCTGTCCATTTGCGGGCCTTCTTCATGTAGTCTTTCTGGGATTCCCAGATTTCCTTGAAGGTTGCATCCTTGGCAGCGGTTTCGGCCAGAAGTTCCTCGTTGGCTTTCTTCATGGCGGCAATAATCTCCGGTGAGAAGGTGCGGATCTTGACGTTCGGATATTCCTTCTCAATCGAGGCCCAGTTTACGGCGCTCTCATGGTATGACCTGGCATACATGTCATATGCAGCAAACTGCATGGCAACAGTCAGGATCTTCTGCAGGTGCTTGGGCAAGGCATCGAATTTGGCCTGGTTGACCATGAACTGCAGCTCGGTGGCGGGTTCATGCCACCCGGTGTAGTAATAAGGGGCAATTTTCTGGAATCCCATGTTCAGATCAAGTGATGGTCCGACCCATTCCAGGGCGTCGATGGTGCCGCGATCAAGGGCTGTGTAGAGCTCTCCGGGCGGGATGTTGGTGATAACAACGCCGAGCTTGGAAAGGACCTCATCAGCGAAGCCGGGGATGCGCATCTTGAGATCCTTGAAGTCATCCAGGGTGTTGAT
>Ga0102946_1000456_pt1 | contig 14296 bp, 9 predicted proteins | sample SalPon2A_A_D1_MG_FD_78209 | JGI IMG/M metagenome (GOLD analysis project Ga0102946, IMG submission 78209) | Soil microbial communities from South San Francisco under conditions of wetland restoration - Salt Pond MetaG R2A_A_D1_MG | ecosystem: Environmental > Terrestrial > Soil > Wetlands | place... | reverse complement strand
GCTCCTGTTGCTTTAGTGCATTGGGCACCGAAATCGGCCCCTTTGTATTAGTATTCGGAAATTGTAGATTAAAAGGGACAAGCCCGGTGGCTGGATCCAAAACAATGAAACATGATCAACTCCAGGATTTCAGGAATAGACTGGAGCAGTCGCGTCAGGCCCTGCTCGATAACCTGGACTCACTTGCCGAGGCAGGCAAGACTGTGGAACTGGACCAGACCCGGGTTGGCAGATTGTCACGCATGGATGCCATGCAGGGTCAGCAGATGGCATTGGCCTCAATAAGACGGCAAGAACAGAAGCTGATTGCCATTGAAGCCGCTATGAAAAGAATCGAGGCAGGCGATTTCGGGTTTTGTGCAGACTGCGATGAACTGATCAACCCGAGGCGGCTCGAAGTTGATCCAACCAACACCCTTTGTATTGATTGCGCATCAAAGGATGGATAGCTGGTACCAGGTGAAACTGTATGGTTCCGGTCCTCGCTACCGGTCATGGGCACCAGGCATCTCAAAGGTCCGGATTCATGTAAGACGGTCACGGTTCGACTTTCCGATTACAGCCGACAGGAATTCGAAAACTGTCCGGTCGGTATATAGAATCGAACATCCTTCAACCTTCATTTTCGGGATCCTGGTATCACAGATGAATATTCGTTCAGCGATTTGCAGTTTGTTAGTTTCAGTGACGGTCACCTTGTCGGCACTGGTTTTTCCAGTGACAGATACATATGCCGCCGGCGACACCTCAGTTGAGGGTGACACGATCTCCTGGTATCGGGGCGATGTCGAACAGGCATTTGAAATTGCAAAAAAAGAGAACAAGCCTCTTTTCCTTTACTGGGGTGCCGTGTGGTGTCCGTACTGCTCCAGGATCAAGAGCTCGGTTTTTCAGAGCCGTGAGTTTATTGCCTTGTCTGAATTGTTTGTGCCTTTTTACCTCGATGGCGACACCGAGCAGGCCCAGACCGTCGGAGAGAGATTTGGCGTCAAGGGTTACCCCACCATGATTGTTCTCAATCCGGCCGGTGAGGAAATTACCCGAATTCCGGGCGGAATTGACATTGATCGGTATAACTCGGTCCTGCGAAACAGCCTGAACTCCATGCAACCCACCAGCGCGCTTCTGGCCAGGGCCACATCTGAACCTGGTGCACTTGGCGCAACTGAATATACACAGCTGGCCTATTACTCCTGGGGCCAGGACAGCAGTGTCCTTGAAGAAGACTACGACCCGGTATTGTTCAAGAACCTGTCCGAGCAGGCCCGGTCGGTTGATGAAATCGCGTCGGCAAGGTTATTCATGCAATACCTTGAAGCTTCTTCAGAGCAAAACTCCGAGGAGAATCCTGTAAAACTGACCGGCGCTGATGCGCGGCTCGAGGAGATCCTTAATACGGACCAGTTGGTCCTGGCCTGTTGGGGATCCCTGGCTTACTCCCCGGAGATCATGGATGTTCTGGCCGTTGACGAAAACAGGAGTCGCCAGCTGAAGAAGCTGTATCAGGATCGCCTTATGGCGTTGCGCCATAGTCCCGGGCTAACCGTTGAGGAGCAACTGGGTGGCTGGCGTCCATTGCTTGTCTTTCACTTCGAGGAATCTGAAGAACCGATTTCACAAGAGCTGTCCAGTCAGCTTGATGCTGACATTGCGAAAGCCAACCAATCAGTCAGTGACGTCTACGCCAGGCAAGGCCTGGTCCACCAGATGAAGTGGACCTACCAGTACGCCAACATGGATGACAAGGCGCGCGAACTATTGTTGGCAGAGCTTGAGCGCACGCCATCACCGTATTACTCCATGAGTGGCCTTGGCTCCCTGGCAGAAGACCAGGGTAACAACCAGGAAGCGCTTGACTGGTATCGCAAGGCCTACGAGGCATCCAAAGGAACCGCAACCAGGCTCCAGTGGGGAGCAAGCTATGTCAGGGCACTGATCAGGCTTTCACCAGAGCAAGGTGAACTGATCGTTTCTACTGCTGATTCACTGATTGACGAACTTCCATCCACGGATGACCTGTTCAGCGGGCGAAATTTCCGCGTCATAAAACGACTTAACGACCAGATGATTGCCTGGCAGGAAGAAAAAGGATCGCAGGCCTCAACTCGTGTTTATCTGGCCCGTATCGAGTCTCTCTGCAAGGCTGAATCCGAGGGCTCCATTCAAAAGCAGAACTGTGTCAGCCTGGTAGCAGAGGATGAAACTGCCGGTTAATTCACCTGAATTCGATTCAACCTGGTAACGAAATGGTGCTCGAAGCGTCGATCTATTGAAGGAACACATCGTGTGTTCCAAAGACCGCGAGCTTCAATCATGAGTGAACGAATTCCAGGTATCGTTCTTGTCAGTCTGATCGCATTATTGATGTCGGGTATTTCAGAGCTGTCACAAGCCCAGGAAGATAATGGAGCATTGCTGGCATGGCGTTTTTACGTTGATGAATATGACATCGAATCCAGTTTGCTTTTCCGGCCGGAAGACCCGATCAATCCCAAACCCCTGGTAATAAGGGATGTCACTGTGATCGATTTGCCGGATGGCAGATTGCTTCACGAACACGCGGTGTACCTTAACAATGACCTGATCGAGTGGGTTGGTCCACAGGATGAGCTTGAGATTCCCGAAGATGCTCAGGTGATCGACGGCGAAGGCGGATTTCTCGCGCCTGGCCTGATTGAGATGCATGCACACACGCTCACAACTTCTGCCGATTACCTGACCCAGATTGGCGCCGGAGTCACGACGATTCGTGAAATGGATGGTTTTCCATGGTTGCTGCAACGGAAGAGTCAGGTGGAGGCAGGCGAGCTGTTTGCACCCAGCATGTTTGTCACCGGCATGATCCTGAATGGCAGCGATTTTGGCGGTTATGCACTCGCGGTCAATTCTCCGGAAGAGGCACGTGCTGCTGTCAGGGAACAGGCAGCCGATGGTTTTGATGCCATCAAGATACACAATTCGATTAATCTCGAAATTTTTGACGCCATCATGGCTGAAGCGCATGCGGTCGGTCTCGATGTGGTGGGTCACAATCCGCAGCCAGTATCGGTTTCTCATGTAATGCAAAGCGGTATGCGCACGGTTGAGCATCTAAAGGGTTACATTGACGACGGCACACTGACCATTTCTGACCAGGACTGGGTGACCCCCAGTATCGGCGTCGATATCTACCTGGCCCCCACATTCATGGCATACCGGGAACACCTGCGCGGCGCTGATGCGATGGCAATCGTAAATGGTCCGGATGGCAGGCTGGTTCACCCAAGGATCAAAGCGACCTGGGTGACGGCGGCTGGCCAGGAGGTCGATCGGTTGACCGAGCTTCGTCAGAACATCCTGCCGATGCAAAAGGAAATTTTCGAAAAACTTCGTCTGCATAACATGAAGTGGATTGCCGGTACCGACTCCGGGGGCTATAACAACTTTGTGCCTGGCCCGGCACTGATTGGTGAGATCGAGATGTTCGAATCCCTCGGGCTTTCGCCACTTGAAGCACTTAAAACGGCCACGACCAATGCAGCGGACGCAATGCGCTGGAGTGACCGGGTAGGAAGAGTTGCTCCAGGACTCCAGGCTGATTTGATTCTGCTTGATGCCAATCCACTGGAAACAACCAGCAACCTGCGCAGTATCAGATCCGTCGTAGTAAGAGGGCAATGGATCGAAGACGCGACAGCCGTATTGCACAGCCCTTCAAGGGTATGGAAAAAGAGCGCCACACCGAAAACTGTGCCCACTCATAAGGAAGTCGAAAACCACCTGGCCAAACGAATGGCTCTTAAAAAACGCGGATATGCGTTTAATCATTTGCAGCTTCAGCAGCTGGAATATTATATCGAAGAATTCGGTTACGAAGACCTGGCGCAGGATACACAGAAACTCAGATTTGAGCAGTGAAATAATCTGCAATCACTATGAACTCAAAGATCGAACCTGTTTGTTTTTATGCCTCTTTTCAATGCTTCACAAGTTCCGGAAAAAGTATAAACGCTGACCAGTAAAAGGCTTTATCGGGTTAAGATGGCGACTGGTCAATTTTTCGGAAACTGGTGCGTTAATGAGTGATTCAGACGATTATCATCTGGGTACTTCGGATGAGGAACTAGCCCGACTGGGATACCAGCACCAGGTGTGGCAGGACGTTACTGCAATGCTTTGGCGGATGGCAGGCTTCGGACCAGGCCAGACATTGCTTGACCTGGGTGCCGGTCCGGGTTTTGTTTCACTTGAATTGGCGAGGTTGGTGGGGCCGCAGGGTCATGTGCATGCTGTCGAGGCTGCTGGCAAATTTGTTGGCCACCTTAATGCCCGCATGGAAGCTGAAGGCAGCAACAATGTCACCGTGCATCAGCATGATGTTCAGCAGCTGCCGCTGGCAGATTGCTCGGCGGATGGTGCATTCGCCCGTTGGTTGCTATGTTTCGTCAAAAATCCTCAAAAAGTTTGCGACGAGGTAGCGCGGACCCTTCGTCCGGGCGGAGTATTTGTCGCCTGGGATTACTTCAATTACAACTCGGTGGGTATGTTTCCGGTGCGCGAGCCACTGAGTCGGTTGTTTGCTGCGTACCACAAGAGTGCCCTGGTTAACGGTGGCAGCTACGACATTGCGCAGGCATTACCAGGAATGCTGATCAACGCCGGATTCGAAATCACTCACCTGGAACCGATCAGCAAGATTGGCAGGCCTGGCTCAAACGTATGGTCCTGGGTCTCACAATTCACAGCCGGGTATGCACCGAAGCTGGTCGAAGCCGGGCTGATGAGTGAGGCAGAAGCAGAGGAACTGCAGACCGCGTGGACTGAGGCTGAAGCAGATCCTTCGACTTTCTTTTTCCCACCGCCCATGCTTGGAATCGTTGCACACAAGCGCTAGACCGGAATATTCAATAATCTCACAGCGGGTTATGTGAGCCTGTTGCTGAATGATTTATAGCAACCGAAAGGTCCAGTTGTTGAGTATCCAATTCCGTGTGAGGACTGCATGCTGATCCGAATGCTTTCGATTCTTGTCATCGCCACCTGCGTGACGGCCAGAGCTGACGTCAAAATCAACGCTGGCCTTTCCGGTAGCTGGCATGATCCCAATGTTGACGGGCAGGGGTTATTGATTGATGTGGTGGTGGACCAATCCAATCTTTTTGCTGCATGGTTTACATTCAGTGATGAGCCTCCTGTTGCTGATGCTGCCGATCACCAGCGCTGGATGACCATGTTCGGAGCATACTCGGGAAACCTCGCCCAGATGACGTTATTCCGGCCGACTGGCGGGCAGCTGAATGTGCCACAGCCGGTTGAAACCACGCCTGTGGGTACCGCGTCGCTGGTTTTTCACAGTTGCACAGAAGCCACCTTCGATTATCTGATAAATGACCCTGGCCTGAGTGGTACGATCGAACTCGAACGCCTGAGCCCGGACGTTTTCTGCCAGGAGATAGCAGACAATGATCCCGGGTCTGATTCCGAATACAACCTGCCGCCTTCGATCGAGAGTATTACGGTGATGGACTCCGGCAGCACCCTGACGGTCAATTATTCACTGGCTGACCCTGAAAACGACGTGATGGAAATCCAGCTTGATGTTGTTGGCCAATCCGGCCAGCGATATCGAATTCCGGAGGCCCATCTGAGTGGGCATGTTGGCTACCCGGTTGTGAGGGGCGACTCGAAACTGGCTCAATGGCATTACACACAGGACACGGATTTCCAGTCGCTCGGCATCAATGGTTTCCAACTGGAGATCATTGCCGACGACCGATATGTCGAAAATCTGCAGGAGATCATTGACCTTGTCAGTACTGAACGACTGGTGGCAGATATCGAATTCATGCAGGGTGTTCGTCACCATGCTGTCGACCCCGTACATCTTGAGGCCACCCGTCAATATCTTCGGGATGAGATGGCAAACCGCCAGCTGGTACCGGTCAATCAGCGTTTTACCTGGCAAGGGTCCGAGGGTGTGAATGTTTATTCGACTTTACAGGGTGCGAATGACGACGGTGCTTACTATGCGGTGGACGGTCATTTCGACACCGTGACCACCACGCCAGGCGCAGATGACAATGCATCGGGCACAGCCGGTATGCTTGAAGCCATGCGTGTTTTGTCCCAGTTCAACAGTGAAACCAGTATCCGCTTTATTGGTTTTGACAAGGAAGAGCTCGGTTTGCGTGGCGCCAGGCATTACGTGGCTAATCTGCCTGGTGACGAAAATGTTCTTGGTCTGATTAACTTCGAAATGATCGGTTATACCTGCACAAACCAGCCGGAATGTGTCAATTTTCCCAATGCAGATACAGCCATTTACAACATACGCAGCAGCTTCGCCACCAACATGAGCGATGTCTTCAACAGTGTGGGAGCAACGCACGTACCGGGGCTGAAAATCGTATCGGTGCTTGACGATGGTGATCCCAACTTTCTGCGCAGTGATCACGCACCTTTTTGGGGAATAGGTGTGGATGCCCTGTTTGTTTCAGATGGGGCGAACTTCCGGACCCCGCACTATCACCAGCCAACCGACACCATCGACAAATTTGACGTCGAATTCATGACCCGGATTGTTAAAACAGCTGTCGGAACACTGGCCACGGTTGCCGGTGTGACTCACACAGGAAGCCAAACAAGTGAGTTCATCACAATAGAATAGAGCCGAATCAGGACCGGGTTGTGGTTTCCGTTTTGCCCGAAACGGTTGAGCAGAGTCACTGGCACGCCTAATTGTCAAAAATTTCACTTGGAGTCCGGTATCTTTGGAAGATGATTCTGAGTCTGTTTCGAGCAAGCGTCCGCTGGTTTTTTCCAGTTTGTGCGATGCTATCCATTAATGGTTCCCTGGAGGCCAGCCAGCGCTGGCACTGGGAAGATCGATTCTCCAGCCCGGAACGCGAGAATCTCATGGACTGGGTGGAGCATGCACATTCGGGCATGGAGAACCTCTTCGGTCAATTGCCCTACAGTTATGACGTTTATTTCCACAGAAGTGGAGATGCAAATCGGCCCGTCCCCTGGGCACACACCAGGAAAGGAAGGAGAGGTCGCGCCGTCAACTTCTATGTCAACCCAGACTACTCAAACAGCGATTTCGAGAGCGACTGGACGGCATACCATGAATTGTCGCACCTGATGTTTCCTTACCTTGGAGACAGCGGGAAATGGTTTGCTGAAGGCATCGCTAGCTACCTGCAATACCAGGTGATGTATGCCGCCGGAGAACTGAGCTGGGACGAGGTGATTGCGAAGTATGAAAATCGTTTTGATGCTGCAGTCGGCCATCGGCAGTTTGATGATGATGCCATCATCGACCTGAGCAACGCCGGCTGGCAGTCAGGCTGGAATGTGCGCTTGTACTGGGGTGGTGCGGCCTACTTTCTTGAAGTTGATCGCAGGCTTCACGCTGAGCATGGTGTTCGCCTGACTGGCGTCATTCGTGACTACCTGGACTGCTGCTTTGGTTCCCGCGGACGGGGTGCAATGGGCATGATCAGAGCTTTTGACCGGATCAGTCGAAGCAGTATATTTTCAGAAGTTTACAACCAAACTGTCAGCAGAAAGGGGTTTCCGGAAACGGACGTTTCGCTGGCCTGGTTAAGCGGGAATCCCCCTGAGGTTTTTGCTGATCAGGATTCCTGAACCTGGTTGATTCGGTAAAGCGCTGAAAGCAAGGCGAGCCCACTCCGGTCGGATTTGTATGAAGTGTGGAACCTGGAAATTTCCCGGGTTGTGGCTGAGTATCGCGGTCACAATCCAGACCCCTCTGTGGGCGCAGGAAGTAACGACTCTGCGGCCATCTCAGACAACCAATTTCAGTGGCGATCTTGCTGTTGATGGCAATGGCGACATTTTCGTTGCCGACTTTGGAATTCTGCTCAACAACGCAAATGGCACCAGGGTGTGGAAGGTGACACCGGATGGTCAGTTCAGTGTTTTTGCGCAGGGATTCTCGGGTGCGTCAGGAAATACCTTTGATGCCCAGGGGAATTTGTTCCAGTCGAATATTGCGGCCAGCCGGGTTGATATGGTGACACCTGATGGCACCCGGTCAATTTTCGCCAGTGGCGGCCTTATATCCAACCCTGTGGGCCTGGCGCATGATTCTGCCGGGGATCTTTATGTTGCCAATTGTGGCAACAACACCATTTCAAAACACACCCCGCAGGGTTCTTCTGTCTTTTCATCTTCTTTTGCACTGAGTTGTCCCAACGGGTTGACCATCGATGAGGACGACAACCTCTATGTTGCGAATTTCGGTAATGGAAACATTGTCAAGCTTCCGCAGGATGGTGGCTTCAGCATACTGGCACAGACACCGAGCAGTAATTCCAAGCCTGCCGGCGGAAACGGACATATTATTTACGGCAACGGGCGTCTCTACGTGGTCAGTAATGCAACACACCAGGTGTTCGAGGTGCTTTTGGACGGAACACTGACGCTGATTGCGGGCAGTGGGGTGCGTGGCCGAGCCGATGGCCCCCTGTTACAGGCCCAGTTTTCATTGCCAAACGGGGTGGGGTTGAGTCCTGATGGGCGCACGCTTTATGTCAATGATTCCGATGGCTTACTGAATAATAATGATATCGCACCTAACGTCGTTCGCGTGATTCCTTTACCCAACATTGAGCCACCTTTCAGCATCAATTCTGGTCTTAATGATGCCTGGTTTAATGAGGCCACCCAGGGGCAGGGTTTTTTCATCACGGTATTTGAAGACTCCGGCACGATGTTTGTCGCGTGGTTTACCTATGACACCTCGCGTCCTGATGCGAGTGTCCCGGCCAATCTGGGTGAACCCGGTCATCGCTGGTTAACGGCTTTTGGACCCTATTCGGGTGATTCAGCCATGCTCGATATTGAACTCACCAGCGGCGGTGTTTTTGACGCAGCGACACCGATGCCGTCCCAGTCAAACGATGGAACCATCGAGATTGAATTTGCCGATTGTGAAAATGCGCTTCTCAGCTACGACATCACATCAGCGAATTTGCAGGGTACGATTCCGCTTTCGCGTATTGCGCTGGATAATGTGCCGGGCTGTGAGGAGAAAGCAGCGCCCTAGCAAAAGAGGTCCTGCAACTGCCTCAGAGATCCCCGGATAGCCAATGAAGTGAGTTCAGAACCATTTGCTTCCAGTCAAGATGGGCTGTGTTCATCCCCAGTGACATCTCTGAGCCATCCTCGTTGTCAAAATTCATGGCGGTAAAACCATTTGAGTCGCCAAACGCGAGCACTTTTCCCTCGCCCAGAGTCCCGGCCAGGGCCATGGAGTTTCCCATGCCGACGGGACCGACGCCTGTCGCATGCTGGCGATTTTCTGCATTATCAGACAGTTGAAATATGTTTTGGTAATCATCGCCACTCAGTGAACTACCACCAAACGCCACCACGTTGTTGATGATCTCGTCCTCATTGCGACCGTTCGCCAAAGGATGCGACGTATTTAGAAGGCCGTTTTCCCGGGAGAATATCACCCAGCCATCGCGTCCAAGTTCCTTGTCGTGGTTCTCCGGATCAGCAATGGTGCCGACACTTGAGGTGATCCCGAACTTGTTGAGTAACGGGTTGATGGCCTGGTCGAACGGCGCATGTTCACTGAAAACCAGTAACGAGCCACCCGCTGTTACCCAGTCATGCAAAGCATTGATTTCATCCGCGGTAAAAGTGGTTTCTGTGGTGACTTCGTTTTTAGTTGTGAATTCAAATGGCAATGCGGTGATGATCATCACGATCTGGAAAGAGCGTAAGAAATCCGATGTAAGTTCTGAAGTGCCGATCACAACCTGGTAGCCATCATTCTCGGCAAGATCGACAAACGGGTCTATAAAGCCCTCGGTGACATGAAAATTATTGTGTGCGGCATCGACGAGCATGAAAGGGCCGGTTGACTTGTCATATGTCGGGTTCTTCACTTTGGTACTAAAGCCCGGGTCATTGCCCATTGGCCACTCTGCAGCAAATGCCGAAGACGCTAACATCGCGGCAAGAGTGGAAATCAGAATGGTCGGTTTCATTGGATTCTCCCGGGTAGGTTTGTTCAGTCAGCTGAGGACGATGATCAGTAAACTTAATACAATCCGTTTTGGATGCGCCTTGTTCTACTTCAAACGCTTGTATTTCATTCTCTGCGGTTGAGCCTTGTCGCCTTTGCGTCGAATCAGATCCTCGTGGTAATCACTGAAGTTTCCTTCATGGAAGATTACTTCGGAATTGCCCTCGAAGGCCAGAATATGTGTGGCAACACGGTCAAGGAACCAGCGATCATGAGAAATTACAAGTACACAGCCAGGAAAGGCGAGTATGGCTTCCTCCAGTGCGCGCAGGGTTTCAACATCAAGGTCATTTGAGGGCTCGTCCAGCAGCAGCACATTTGCGCCTTTTCTCAGGGTGTTTGCCAGGTGCAGCCTTCCGCGTTCACCGCCGGAGAGGTCTCCAACCCGTTTTTGCTGGTCCGATCCCCTGAAATTAAAGCGGCCGATGTAAGCGCGAGATGGAAGTTCATAGTTGCCAATTTTCAATATGTCCTGGCCGTCTGAAACAGCCTCCCAGACTGTCTTGCTGTCATCCAGGTTCTCACGGCCCTGTTCCACGAATGCCAGGTTGACGGTTTCACCAATATCGACTGAGCCACTGTCAGGTTGTTGATTGCCTGCGATCATCTGGAACAGGGTGGTTTTACCGGCGCCGTTTCCACCAATGATGCCCACAATGGCACCGCGGGGGATGCTGAAGGACAGGTCGTCAATCAGTGTGTGGTTGCCAAATCCCTTTGAGACATTCGAAAACTCAATCACATTTTCGCCAAGGCGATCTCCGGGAGGAATGTAGATCTCGTTGGTTTCATTGCGTGACTGGAATTCCCGCGACTGCATTTCCTCGAAACGGGCCAGGCGGGCTTTGCTCTTGGCCTGGCGACCCTTTGGGTTCTTCCTGACCCACTCCAGTTCCTCTTTCATGCTCTTGACGTGGGCAGCTTCGGCCCGTGCCTCGTGTTCAAGGCGTTGCTCTTTTTGTTCCAGCCAGGTGGTGTAATTGCCTTCCCACGGGATTCCATGGCCGCGGTCCAGCTCCAGGATCCAGCCAGCCACGTTATCAAGGAAATAGCGGTCATGGGTGACAGCGACCACCGTGCCGGGAAACTCTTCAAGAAACTTTTCCAGCCAGAACACCGATTCTGCGTCCAGGTGGTTGGTGGGTTCGTCCAGCAGCAACATGTCTGGTTTGGAGAGCAAAAGCCTGCAAAGCGCTACCCGACGTTTTTCACCACCAGACAGATTACTTACATCTGCATCCCACGGGGGCAGTCGCAATGCGTCTGCGGCGATTTCCAGCGCGGTATCCAGGTTGTGAGCGTCCCAGGTCTCGATAATCGCTTCAAGGCGACCCTGTTTCTTGGCCAGGGCATCAAAATCTGCATCAGGCTCGGCATAGGCGGCGTAGACCTCGTCCAGCCCGGCCAGTGCGTCAAGTGCTTCTCGCACTCCATCTTCGACATTGCCTCGAACGTCTTTGCTTTCATCGAGTTGTGGTTCCTGGGGCAGGTAACCCACTTTGATGTCTGCCATCGGACGTGCTTCACCAATAATGTCGGTGTCGATGCCTGCCATGATTCGTAACAGCGTGGACTTGCCAGAGCCATTCAGTCCAAGAACGCCGATCTTGGCGCCGGGAAAAAACGACAAGGAGATGTTTTTCAGAATTTCACGTTTGGGCGGCACGATCTTGCCGACGCCGTTCATCGTGTATACATATTGAGCCATTGAATTTCCAACCGGGCAGAACGCGGTAAAAGGGTGCGCGCATTCTAGCGAAATGAGCTGACGGATGGAATACAGCCTCGCTGGATGCTACTGCTTACTAACCGCTGAAACCCTTTATACTTCTTATACCCCATTGGCATGTTGTTCGGCTGGGGTTACTCTGCAGCCCTCTTTTGCCAGTTTTCAGTCAAACAATGACCCTTCCTACCTTTTACACGCCTCAGGTTGATGTCGAGGATCTTAAGCAGCGGGAAGACGCTGTGTGGCCGGCCACCGTTGAGACGGCGCCGCTGGGGATCGACTTCAACGATGCACACCACAAGAAGGTCATCACCCGTTGGTTTCCGAAGTACATCGGGTTGTACGACTATCCTGACGAGGGGGAGGTCAATGACGATCTGGATCATTACTTTACCCACAACGGGATATTCGAGATGCTCGATTCCCGGGCCCTGCTGGTGTTGCTCAACGCCTGGAAACCGAATCGGCTGTTGGAGATTGGCAGCGGGATGTCGACCCTGCTCAGTGCGGACATCAACCGGCGGATGCTGGCCGGGAAGATGCGTCTGGAATGTGTGGAACCCTATCCGCCGGGGTATCTGAAAAATATTGAAAACCAGATTGACGATTTCCATCAGGAGCGGGTGGAGTTTTTGCCCTTCAGTCTGTTTGAGTCACTACGCGCGGGTGACATCCTGTTTGTTGATTCATCCCATGTATCAAAGACCGGCAGCGATGTGAATTTCCTGTTCTTTGAAGTCTTTCCGCGGCTGCGCTCGGGTGTTCGCGTGCATGTGCACGATATATTTCTGCCCTACGAATACCCCAAGCCCTGGGTGATCGGGCAGGGGCGCAGTTGGAATGAGCAGTACCTGTTGCGTGCATTGTTGATGGGCGGATCGATCTTCAAGGTTCTGTTTGGCGGGCATTACGCTTTCTGGCGTTTTCGCAATGAGGTGATCCAGGCTCTTAATCATGCCGATGGGGCGGGTTATGGTGGGGGTAGTTTTTGGATGGAGAGGCGGTAGGGCATTTCAGGTTTGCGGGTTTGATTGGGCTCGACCGCCGCAAGGGATTGCGGCGTTACAACACGGGGCGACCCAATTCCTTTGGGGAATCGGGGGACAGTTTACTCAATTCGAATTAGGACCTATTAAGTAAACTGTCCCCATATATCCAGAGGGGCTCTGGAAGAACCGAAACGGCCCCAACCAGTCGCTCAATGAGAAATCCGGTACTTTCAAACTTCTCCAAAAAGGTGCTCTAAACTTCTTATCCGCAAAGACAGGGGCTCCAAAGCGTGGCAACCAGGCAGTTACCTGATGCTGGAAAGCGAGCTACTCGAAGCCGTCCCGAATGACCAGGTCTGGGTTGCCAGTCACGGAAGTCGTGATGGTTTCGCTTGGAGCTGACTCAATCAGGCGAGCCGAGTGACTGGTCACAAAGTATTCATACTGCTGATCCGGATACACCGAAAAGTCAGCAAATCCGCCCACCCCGCTGGAGCCCACAATCAGTACGCTGTCGTCCGGATTGCGGCGATAGACACGATAGCCCGTGACGCGGGGATCGTTGCTCTGTTCGTCCCAGTGAATCACAGCAATGCCGGCCGCATTACCGTCTACAACCGCCACATTCACAGGCACGGGCAGGTCGCCGACTGCCAGGATTTTTTCGTTGTTGGTCCCGTCCTGTTCATCCAGTCCGCCCGGCGGGTTGATCACGACGTGAAGCGTATGCTGATCATCTTCCTCAAAACCATCCGGTAAAGGAATTTCCAGCAAGACTTGCTCAGTTTGGGCTGTTGCCAGGCTTTCTATGATTATGGCTGGTCCAGGTGTACCAAGTCCTGGCGGGCCATCCCAGAATGTTACCACCTCGAGTTCCGGTGGCTCAGCCCAGTCAGCACCATTGTTGCGGATGCTGACTTCCAGTTGCGTGCTGCTTCCAGCGGCAATCCATGATTGCTCAAGCGTTGCATCAACCAGCTCAAAATCCGGCAGTACGGGTGACTGGGCCAGCATGATCGGGGTGCCGCCTGTGGGTGAGTCTGTAGTATTTGCGACCGGCAGCCGCATCACTTTGGTCCTGTTTGCCTCGACCGAAGCATTGAGCTCAGGAAGCGCTTGCTGTCCGGCCTGGACCTGATCAGTCGCAACAACCGTTGTCAGCAGGTTGTTTGTCGCCGGATCGAACACGGTATCGACTTTCCAGTTAATCAACCCGCCCGTGTCAATTGGCGTCGGGTCTCCCACAGACTCGGGCACAGCAGGATTGAAATCGAACGGCAACTGCATCAATACACCGGAATGATCAAGTAAGCTCTGCGGATCGCCAGGCAGCGGGTTGTCAGTTCCAATCTGACGAAAACTGATCACGCCCTGGTTCTGTGATGTGCTGGCCAACCTCGGCCGCTCAACAAAGATTCGGCGACCCTGGGAGTCCGTTCGTTCCGTGGCGTTCCCAAAATTGCAGGTTCCTGAACTGCAAGCTGTGCCAAATACGGTATGTAAACTCTGGCGGGCACCGAAAAACGCATCGCTTTC
>Ga0102946_1000455_pt1 | contig 14322 bp, 13 predicted proteins | sample SalPon2A_A_D1_MG_FD_78209 | JGI IMG/M metagenome (GOLD analysis project Ga0102946, IMG submission 78209) | Soil microbial communities from South San Francisco under conditions of wetland restoration - Salt Pond MetaG R2A_A_D1_MG | ecosystem: Environmental > Terrestrial > Soil > Wetlands | place... | reverse complement strand
CGTCATCGAACTGCCGCGCAATGACCACTGCGTCCTGCTCTTCGAGGTTGAAGAACGCGACCGGCAGTTTCGGTGGCGCCGGGTCCTTCCCCTGTTTGAGTAAGGCAAGGATCTGGCAAACATCCGCTATCGGAATGGCGAAATTCGTATTCTCGGAATGCGTGTCATTATATTTCGACGTATTAACGCCGACGACTACGCCCGTGCGCATACTGATGAGAGGGCCGCCACTGTTACCGGCATTAATCGGCGCATCGGTCTGCAGCATCAACCGTTCCCACTTGGTGGTCTGACCGGAAATGACGCCCTGGGTGCCGGTATACGTAAATCCCCAGGGATGTCCGTATGCCCCAACCGGATGCCCGGTGCCTGGCGCTGCATCGCCGCAATTCAGCGCCGCGCTTTTGCCGCCGTCAATATTGGTCTGGAGAACGGCGATATCGATGTACGGGTCGACGTACAATTTTTTTGCGGCTTCGAACACGCCGTCACGGCGAGCAACCTTGACTTCCGATGGTGACTCGCCGACGACATGACGGTTGGTCACAACCCAGCCACGGTCCACATCGACGATGAATCCCGTGCCGCCGAACGAACCGACGGTATCGCCGCCAAACGCATGTTCGATACGTGTTTTTACACGCACCGTGTAATCTGATGCGTGCTCGAAAACCTCTTCGGGCAGGACATCCGCGTGCGCGGCCGCAACAAATACCAACGCCACCGTGCCGACACTAAACCTTTGCAGTTCCTTAACCATTCGTCACAGACTATTGAATATGTGACGCAATTTGCGTGACTCGGTTCTCACCGATGTCGAATGGGCTAATTCGCCCTCCGGCGCCCGAATTGTTATTCAATCAGCCCGGCGTTACGATCTACCAGTCGCTCAAAATTCTACAAAAATAGAGCAACTGAACAATAAAATAACATTAAAACAGGAGACACTCACATGAAGAAATCTCCCAATATCCTTTTCGCCCTGGCGACAGCCGCGCTTTGTTTGCCGGCCCTGGCGTCGGCCCAGCTTGATGAAACGATCGACAATGCGGCCCTGCAGACCAAGGTCAAAGCCAGGTTACTGTCTGAAGCTCCGATGGAGGCAACGGCCGCCAATCTTGAGACCGAGAACGGCGTCGTGCAGCTCGGCGGCTTTATCGACGACGAAATGAGAGGCAAGAAAGCCGCTGAAATTGTCGCCGGTATGGAGGGTGTCCGGAAAGTCGACAACCAGCTGCATGCTAAACCCGGCGATCGCGATACCAGCCAGGCCATCGATGACGGCATGTTAACAACAAGAGTGAAAGCCAGGCTTGCAGATGCCGACCTGGGGACGGCCGCGGACGTCAACATTGACACCTACAACGGCGTGGTATTGCTGACAGGATTCGTAGACAGCGAAGAGACGAAAAATCTCACCGAAAAATATGTTGCCGAGCAAAAAGACGTGAAACGCGTCATCAACGGCATCTATGTCCGGGACTAAAAACTAACGTTCAGCCGGGAGCTCTCAACTTGCCGGAAAGTGTCGGCGCCGATTGGTGCTCAGGTCCCAGTCGCCAAGTTCGGCTGCTGCATCAAATGTCGATTGCAGAAAGTCGAGCAGTGCCTGATCCGGAGATCTTGAGCTTCTTACTGCATCCAGTGGCAGAACAAATTCGCCGAGGTCAGCTGACCAATAAGCATCGTCAGGGCGAATTTTTGCCGCGGCAAAATTGTCCGGCGACGGATACGCGTATGAGTAAAAGATTGGTTCAGGCAGCGCATCGCTGCCCGGCCAGAAGCCAGCGCTGCTGACTTCGTGCGAGTAAGCCTCCTGCGCCACCCAGAGCGGCATGTTGGGCACGCCGCCCGGGTGATCTGGTGCCTCCCGGCCGGAGAATCGGGTTACCGCAAGATCAAAGCTGCCCCAGAAGAAATGCACCGGGCTGGATTTTCCTGCAAAACGGGATCGAAATTCATTGAAGACCCGGTCGATTTGAAACAGTAAACGCCAATACCGGTTCGCGGCCTCAGCATCGTAGGCGTTGTTAACACGATCCTCGGGAAACGGAATAGGGTTTTCGATTTCGTTGGGCAGGGTGTTTATCGACACGGAAAGCTTCATGCGATCCAGCGCATCCATCAGGGCGGCATAGAAATCCGCGGTGTCCTGTGGCTGGAGCGGCAGTGATTCGATGTCACCCTCGCATGAGCGAACGATCAGCTTGTGATCGATAAAGTCGAAATCGATGCTGAAGGTGCGCTCGCCGTGCGGAATGCTTCCCGTTGTCAGGCCACGCGGCGTGACATACAGCGTCACGTGCCAGGAGTGATTCAGCCACGGCGTCTGCGTCATGCGGATCTTGCCCACAATCTGCGTCCACATATGCAAAGTGCCGGCGGTTTCTCGCCATTGCTCGAACGCCAGTTCGGGCCAGTAGATGTTTGTTTTGTCGTTCACATTTTTCCGTCCGAAAATGGAATTGAATGAGAGACACGGGTGCGCATCGGGTTTGTTTCAGACTATCAACCAGGAGCAAAACAGGACAAGCCTATTCGCAGGCGACCTTGTAAAATGAATTTTCCCTGGAGCCGTCGAGCATAGAAATCTTAGCTGCCAATTGATTGCCATCCCGCACGTATCGGATGGCCTGCGGATAATCATGATCGGCATTCACAAACAGGACGTTGTTGTCTGCAATCTCCATTGCCACAAACGTCGTCGTCGCCTGACCTGATGGATGCGCTGTATACAGCAGCAGGCCAGCTTCATCGCGTTTGATGGTCAGCACTTCGTAGAACCTCACTGAATTGTCATGGATGGACACCGCGAAACCGGCCAGGCTGTTGTCGCTGTCCAGCACCCAGACTTCCTGCGATTTTCCATCCATCGTTATCCAGCAACCGATCAGCCAATCGAGTTCATGCTCGGTCGCCGTATTGGCAAGGAGCGATCCTGGAAGAAACGCGAGTAGAAACAATACGCGCATAACTCTTGTCCTGAGCGATCGATCGGCTGCGGCAAACGCAAGATCTACCACGAGACTACCGCAACGCCTGCGAAATAGGGATGCAGGAATAATGCGATTGCGAATATGACGGCGGAAATGGTCAGGCCTCTCAGCTCTCTTGCCAGCCCAGGCGCTTCCGGTTTGTTGTAGGCGCCCTCACGCGCATTGATAAGAACAATCTCCAGCAACGCCCAGATGCCCAGGCCGCCGAACAGTACGATCGCGCGGGTGGTTCCGTTGGTGAGCAAATGAGCGATTGACCAGACCACGACCGACATCAACATCGGGTGCCTAACCACTCGCTTGATCGCGGTCTTGTAATGCGTGGCACCGAACAGAGCGAATGCCAGGATCATCAGGGCGAAACCGGCAGGTCGGCTCCACGCCGGTAGCACGTAAACGTATTCCTGTGGCGCACTGCGCCAGCCGATGACGATCAGGGCGAGCGCCGCGATAATTAACAGGGACACGACGCCACGAAACGGTCCGCGGCCCAGGCGATCGATGAGGCTTTGCCTGAACGTCCGGGCGAGAACGGGTAGCAGGTGCACGATGCTCCAAAGGGCGATACCGAAAACCAACCAGGTCATTCTGGCTCCTTGCTCAAATTTTGCTTTTCAAAAACGATAGCATGCGCGATTTTCAGGAAAACCTCAATTTTAACAGACACTTATCGCCAAAAAACGGTCATGGATGAAATGTTCTATGCTATTGCGGTAACGCAAAATAAATGTTCGTAACAAAAATAATCACAAAAAGGGAGAGATAATGGACGTTACAAGTTTAGTAGTGTTTCTCGCAATTGGAGCGGTTGCCGGATGGCTCGCCGGTGTCCTGATGAAGGGCTACGGCTTCGGCTTGATCGGCAATATCATCGTTGGCATTGTCGGCGCATTTGTCGGCGGCTTCCTGGCAAACATGCTTGGTCTCACTGCCTCCGGAATAATCGGCTCAATTGTGCTCGCTACGGTCGGTGCGGTGGTGTTGCTGTTTATCATCGGTCTTATCAAGAAAGCCTGACGACTTCGTTCGGCGATCAGTCGCTGCGATGATCGAGCCGGGTCATCTTTCCCTGTTCCGAAAGAACTCGTCGATTGTCGCGCGGCTGTCCCGAATCATCCTTTGCCAGTTCTGCAACATAGCTGCGTAGTCCGGCGCACTGTAGGCCGTTGATAGTTTGTCATTACCGGACGGCGTCAAGCCGGTCAGTTGATAGGTCACGTTAATCGTCGACCCACCGGTATTGTTCGATGATACGCGCACATCCACCATGCCGGTATCGGACTCCGGTGTAACGCGCACATACCGGGCGTGCCCCGCATCCCGGTCAAAGTCGCAAACCTGCCAGTAGGTGCTCGGCCCGTGATTGGTCGTGATGAACACGGTGCCGGCTTCAAAACCGTCGCCGTGCAGAATCTTCGGGTCCCATTCCGAAATCCAGAGCCTCTCGCCCGGGGCTGTAAACAACAGCAGTGCCTCCCTTGGCGGCAAATCGAGCTCGAACGAGCCATTGCGCACAATCGTCGTCATCATCACATCCTCGCAAATCACTATATTGTTATTTTGTTACCAAGGTAACCTATTGTCAAGTGTCTGTCATCGGCTCAGTTACTTGCAGGAAGTGATCAGGGTGGTATGCACCCACGCGAGACCGTGCTAAGCTATCTCGCATGAAATATAAAGAAATCGTTATATATTTATCTAATGCACGATAGCACTGAGAAACTCATTGTCCATCTCAAAGCGCTGGCGGACCCGGTTCGACTGCGGTTGCTGGCATTGTGTGTGCGCGGCGAAGCGACGGTTTCGGAGTTGACCCGCGTTATGGGGCAGAGTCAGCCGAGAATTTCGCAGCATCTGAAACAGCTGTGCAGTGCCGATCTGCTGGAACGATTTCGCGACGGGCATTTCGTCTACTACCGGGTGCCGCTTGATAGTCAGCACGCTGCGGAGCGGCGCCGGCTATTCGCATTGTTCCCGGTCGAGGAAACGCAGTTTGAAACCGACTTCGAACGGTTGTGCAAACTTCGGGCGGAACAGGGCCTGCCGATTCCGGAACAGGAAGACGATGCTGTGCGTCGCTTGCATGGTGCGTTGATCGAACTCACCGTCTCCACCCCATTGGGTGACCTGCTGGACATCGGCAGCGGGCAGGGGAAAATTCTGAAACTTCTCGGCTCGCGTGCGCAACGGGCGGTCGGTGTGGATATCGACGCCGATGCTCGCCAGATCGCACGCGCCGAATTGCTGTTAGCGGGCATCGAAAACTGCAGCCTGCGTAACGGGGACATGTACGACCTGCCGTTCGCCAATGGCGAGTTTGACACGGTGGTGCTCGATGACGTGCTGGGTGAAGCAAAGCGACCGATGGCGGCGATTGGCGAGGCCAGCCGCTTGCTCAAGCCCGGTGGTAGATTAGTGTTTCTTGGGCGAACGAATTCCGGCAACGCCGGCAAGTTGGGCGATCAGCTAACGGTATGGTGCCGCACCGCCAATCTGCGCCTGGCGCCGCCGCGCAAGATTCCGAGCAAAGACCCGCACTGGATGCTGGCCGTTGCGACGCCAGCGGCTGGCAAGGAGGCGGCAGCATGATCAACCCCGTCGCGGTGTCCTTCGAGTTCTTTCCGCCACATAACGAGGCAATGGAATCCGTATTGTGGAAGTCCATAGAACGGCTTGCCGGTTTGCAACCGCGTTTCGTGTCCGTGACTTATGGCGCCGATGGCTCTACGCGCGAGCGAACGCACAATGCGGTTGCACGTATCGTCCAGGAAACCGATCTGACGGCTGCGCCGCACCTGACCTGCATCGGCGCAAGCCGCGATGAAATCGATGACGTCGCGCGGCGCTACTGGGACATGGGCATACGTCACCTGGTCGCATTGCGTGGCGACCCGGAAGCAGGCAGCAGCTACCGGCCGGAGGCCGGGGGGTATGCTTATGCCGCTGACCTGGTAGAAGGATTGAAGCGCGTCGCCGATTTTGACATCTCCGTTGCAGCCTACCCGGAGGTGCATCCGGAAGCGCCCAACCCGCTGTACGACCTGGACAATCTGAAGCGCAAGCTGGATGCGGGTGCCTCACGCGCAATCACACAGTTTTTCTTCGACGTCGATGTGTTTTTGCGATTTCGTGACCTCGCCGCCGCGGCCGGTATTGAGTCGGCCATCGTGCCAGGCATATTGCCGATCACACGCTTTCCGCAACTGGAAAACTTTGCAGCGCGCTGCGGTGCCAGCGTGCCTCGCTGGCTGCGCGACCGCTTCGACGGTCTCGAGAACGATGCCGAGACCCGGCAAATGATCGCGGCAAGCGTTGCAATCGACCAGGTGCACACGCTACAGGCCGAGGGCTTGAGCGAATTTCACTTCTACACGCTAAATCGGTCCGAACTGACTTACGCCATCTGTCACGCACTGGGTGTGCGACAGGAAAGTGCGGCGGCCTGAGATACCCCTATGGAACGCACACAACGGATAAAAGAACTTTTTGAGGCACTGCAACAGCGTATCCTGCTGCTCGACGGCGCGATGGGCACAATGATCCAGGGCTATGGCCTCAGCGAGGAAGACTACCGCGGCGATCGTTTTTCGGACTGGCAAAGTGATCTGCGGGGCAACAATGACCTGTTGTCGCTGACCCGACCCCAGGTCATCCAGGATATCCATCGCCAGTTCCTGGAGGCTGGTGCAGACATCGTCGAAACCAACACCTTCAACGCCAATGCACCGTCGATGGGTGACTATGGCATGGAGTCGCTGGTGCCGGAGCTGAATCTTGCGGCGGCCAGGCTGGCGCGTGAATGTGCGGATGAGCATGCGGGCAGGGTTGGCGCTCCGCGCTGGGTCGCCGGCGTGCTGGGTCCAACGAATCGAACCGCATCGATATCCCCGGACGTAAACGATCCCGGTTTTCGCAATATCTACTTCGAGGAACTGGTAAGAACCTATCAAGAAGCGGTGGCTGCGCTACTCGAAGGTGGCGTTGACTTCCTGATGGTGGAAACCATTTTCGATACCTTGAATGCGAAAGCCGCAATTTTTGCCATTAAACGCGGCTTTGACGAAGCTGGCATCGAGTTGCCAATAATGATTTCCGGCACAATCACCGATGCCTCGGGCCGGACGCTGTCGGGGCAAACCGGGGAGGCGTTCTGGAATTCAGTGCGGCATGCCAACCCTTTCATGGTGGGCTTCAACTGCGCGCTCGGTGCAAAGGAGCTCAGGCCCTACGTTGACGAGCTGGCACGGGTTGCAGACACGCGTGTCAGTGCGCATCCGAATGCTGGTCTGCCGAACGAATTCGGTGAATACGACGAGTCGCCCGAGGCGATGGCTGAAGTTGTCGGCGAGTTTGTTGCCAGTGGTTTCGTCAACATGATTGGCGGCTGCTGCGGTACTCGTCCCGAACACATTCGCGCGCTGCGCGACGTCATAGCTGACGCACCGCCACGCGAGGTCGTGCAGGTGCCGGTACGCTGCCGGGTCGCCGGACTTGAACCACTGAACATCGGGCCGGACGACTTGTTCGTCAACGTCGGTGAGCGCTGCAACGTCACGGGATCCGCAATCTTTCGACGCCTGATCGAGGCAGATGACTATGCTGCGGCTGTGCAGGTGGCACGCGACCAGGTCGAGAACGGCGCGCAGATTATCGACGTCAACATGGACGAAGGCATGCTGGACTCCGAGCAGGCAATGCAGACTTTTCTGAGCCTGATCGCCTCGGAACCCGACGTTGCGCGACTGCCGATCATGATCGATTCCTCCAAGTGGTCGGTTATCGAGGCCGGTTTGCGCTGTGTGCAGGGCAAAGCCATCGTGAATTCCATCAGCCTGAAGGAAGGCGAAGAGCCGTTTATCGAACAGGCGCGATTAGTGCGCGACTATGGTGCCGCGGTCATCGTGATGGCCTTCGACGAACAGGGTCAGGCCGATACCGTCGAGCGCAAGGTCGAGATCTGCAAGCGGTGCTACCGGATCCTGACCGAAGATGTCGGCTTCGATGCGTCCGACATCATTTTTGATCCAAATATATTCGCCGTTGCCACCGGCATTGAAGAACATTCGCGTTACGGCCTGGATTTTATTGAGGCAACTCAGCAGATCAAAGCGGCAATGCCTGATGTCATGGTGAGTGGCGGTGTCAGCAACGTCTCCTTTTCGTTTCGCGGCAACAACATTGTGCGTGAAGCGATCCACTCCGTATTCCTGTATCACGCCATTCGCGCGGGCCTGGGTATGGGCATCGTGAATGCCGGGCAACTGGCGATCTACGAAGACCTGCCCGAAGACCTGCGCGACGCCGTCGAGGACGTTGTGCTTTGCCGCCGCGATGACGCCACTGAACACCTGCTGGAGATTGCAGAAAACTACAAAGGCCAGGCAGCGGGCACCAAAGCACGTGCCGCGGATATGAGCTGGCGCGAATTACCGATCGACAAACGCCTTGAGCATGCGCTGGTGAATGGTATCGACGAGTTTATTGTCGACGATACGGAAGCAGCGCGCCTGGCGGCCGACCGACCACTGGCCGTGATTGAAGGACCGCTGATGGCTGGTATGAACGTCGTTGGCGACCTGTTCGGCGACGGCAAGATGTTCCTGCCGCAGGTGGTAAAGTCGGCGCGTGTCATGAAAAAAGCAGTAGGGCACCTCATACCGTTTATCGAGGAAGAGCAGGGCGGCGAGGTCAGCACCAACGGCAAAATCGTGATGGCCACCGTCAAAGGCGATGTCCATGACATCGGCAAGAACATTGTTGGCGTTGTCCTCCAGTGCAACAACTTCGAGGTCATTGACCTCGGCGTAATGGTCTCTTGTGAAAAGATTCTGGAGGCAGCGCGCCGCGAGAACGCGCAGATAATAGGTCTGTCCGGATTGATCACGCCATCGCTCGACGAAATGGTCTACGTCGCCAGCGAGATGCAGCGCCAGAAGTTTGAATTGCCGTTGCTTATCGGCGGCGCGACCACCTCGCCCGCGCATACCGCAGTCAAGATAGAGCCCAATTACAGCGGGCCGGTGATTTACGTGAAAGATGCGTCACGTTCGGTTGGAGTTGCACAGGCGCTGGTAGAACCCGGCACGCGTGAAGCGCTGGTCAGCAAGGCCCGCAAGGATAATGAGCGGCGCCGGGAGCAGCATTCGAAAAAAACGCGGCTGGCACCGCAGCTATCGATTGACGAAGCTCGCGAACGTCGCCACGAGTGCGATTGGGCCGGCTATGTGCCGCCCGTGCCGAACTTCCAGGGCAAGCGGATTCTGCAGGACATCGACCTTGAAGACCTGCGCAATTACATCGACTGGATGCCGTTTTTCAATGCCTGGGAGTTTCACGGCAAGTTTCCAAACATCCTGAGCGACGCGACAGTTGGCGAAGCCGCCCGATCCCTGTATGCCGATGCGACGGAAATGCTCGACCGCATTATTGCCGAGCGCTGGTTGCAGGCAAAAGCAGTGGTCGGTTTTTACCCGGCGAATTCCGAAGGGCATGATGATCTCCTGGTTTATGCAAATGAGAAACGGGACGAGGTTCTCATGCGCTTGTGTCACCTGCGCCAGCAACGCAGCAAAGCCGCCGGACAGGCACAGAATTGTCTCGCTGATTACGTCGCTCCAACCGGCAGTGGCAAGGCTGATCACATCGGTGCTTTCGCCGTGACCGCTGGCATTGGCATCGAACAACACGTCGAGCGCTTCGAAGCTGACCACGACGACTACAGCTCGATTATCCTGAAGGCACTGGCTGATCGGCTGGCCGAAGCGGCGGCGGAATTCCTGCATGCGCGCACACGCCGGGAATACTGGGGCTATGCGCCCAAAGAGCAGCTGTCAAACGACGAACTTATCAAAGAGGCGTATACCGGCATTCGACCGGCACCGGGCTATCCGGCCTGCCCGGACCACACGGAGAAAGCCAAACTGTGGGAATTGCTCGACGTGGAACAAAGCATTGGATTGCGCCTGACGGAGTCGTTTGCGATGTATCCGACAGCAGCGGTCAGCGGGTTTTATTTCTCGCATCCGGACGCGCGCTATTTCTCCGTGGGCAAGATCGATGTCGATCAATTGGAATCGTATGCAGAACGAAAAGGCATGAGCCGTGTCGAAGCGGAGAAGTGGCTCATGCCGAACCTGGGATACGAACCAAATGCTGCCGATGTTGCGTAACACAAAAAAAGCCCTGATCTCTTCTTGTAGTTTGTTGTTATTTTCCGGCCTGTCACTCGCCGATGACTATTCGGATGCGCGGGTAGACCTGTTTGCTGCGTACCAGGCACAGGATTTTCCAGCGATGGTGGTGGCAGCCGAAAAAGGACTGGACGCCCGACCAGGGTACCCGGGCGCTATGTTCAACCTTGCGTATGCCAAGACGCTCAACGGCGATCATGAGGATGCCCTCGACATACTCCAGTACCTGGTCGCACAAGGTGTTGACTACAATGTTGCCGATGTTGACGAACTCGCGGCATTACAGGAACTGCCAGAGTGGCAGGCTTATGCTGGCGCCATAGCGGAACTCAATAAACCTGTTGGTGAGGCATCGGTCGAATTCCGGTTTGGCGCCGGTGATTTCGTACCGGAGGGGATTGTCGTTGACGGCGACAGTGTGATTATCAGCAGTATCCGGCACGGTTACATCGAGCGGCTCGGCCCGCAGCCTGAGACCTTGAGCGAGCCTGCAACGGCTGGTCACTGGAGTGTATTCGGCATGCGCATGGGCCCGGACGGGGGCCTCTGGTATACGAGTGCTGCGGTGCCGCAGTTCGCCAACGTTAACGAGGTCAGCCAGGGATTGACCGGACTGTTTCGTCTTGACCTCGAGTCCGGGGAAACGACGGTTCGGGAAGTTCTGCCAAAACAGGATGCTGAGATGGTACTCGGCGACCTTATATTTGCAGACGAGAATACGATTTACGCGACGGAAAGTCTGACCGGTGCACTGTATCGTTACTCTGTTGCCGACAATGAGCTCACGCAGGTCATCGCACCCGGGCAACTGCGGTCAATGCAGGGTCTGGTGCTCGATGCCAGTGGCGATTACCTGTACATCTCTGACTATGTGGGCGGCCTGTTTCGCATCAGGCTTGACGACTACGCTGTTGAGCGAGTCATTGCTGCAGAAAATATCAATTTGTTTGGCGTTGATGGCCTCTATCGCTACGGCAACACGTTGATTGCCACGCAAAACGGCATTCGGCCGGCCAGGGTCGTTGCCTTCAAACTGGGTGACGACGGAGTCTCGGTCTCGTCGGCAAAAGTGCTTGCCAGCAACCTGCCAGAGTTTGACGAGCCAACGCTGGGCGAGATTGTCGGCGATGAATTCCTGTTTATCGCCAACAGTCACTGGAACCGGTTTGACGCAAATAATGAGTTGCCACCGGACCTGGACGGCCCGATCGTTATGCGGATCCAGCTTTAAATTATCCCCGTTGGCAAGACAGACATTCGACGCGCTTCGCGATACTGACGGAGCGAAAACTACCGTCGCCAGCGTCGTAAAGTTGCAGCTTGCCGCGTGGCGAATCGAGGCCAACGATCTGCTTTAAAGCCTCCACAGCCATCAATGTCCCAATGACGCCGGGCACCGGCGACAGGACGCCGTTGCCGGCACAGTTTTCGAGTGACTCATCGGCGTCTTCATAGAGGCAGCGATAGCACGGTGATGTCGTGTAGTCCGGGCCGAACACGGCGAGCTGGCCCTCCAGGCGAATTGCGGAACCGGATACCAGGCAGCGCTTCGCCCCGACACAGGCGTCGTTAACCAGGTAGCGGGTTGCAAAATTGTCGCTGCCGTCGAGCACAATGTCAGCATCTGCCACTGCTGCAGACATCGCGCTGGCGTCCAGGCGCTCGTCCAGCACCGAGATACGGATATCGGGATTTCGAGTCGCCAGGCGCGCAGCGGCCGTATTTGCTTTTCCTTTACCCACGTCGCCAGGGCCGAACAGGATCTGGCGGCCGAGGTTGGTCTCGTCAACGGTATCGAAGTCGTTCAGGTCGAGTTGACCGACCCCACTCGACGCGAGATAACTCGCGGCAGCACAACCAATGCCACCCACGCCGACGATCAGGATCCGCGCGTCGCCAATTCGTTGCTGGCCAGCGTTACCGACCTGTGCCAGGGCGACATGACGCGCGTGCCGGCTCACTCGTCGGCTGTGACTTCCACGATCGTCACAGGTTCCAGCGGCACGTCCTGGTGACCACCCGTCGTACCGGTCGGCACGGCGGCAATCGCGTCGACGACATCCATGCCATCAGCGACTTTACCGAATACCGCGTAGCCGAAATCACGACCGCCATGGTTGAGGAAATCGTTATCGCGGAGGTTGATAAAGAACTGGGAGGTCGCGCTGTCGACCACACCGGTGCGGGCCATGGCCAGCGTTCCGCGCAGGTTTTTTTCGCCATTGTCCGCTTCATTCTTGATCGGGTCGCGGGTCGGCTTGCTGTTCATGTCAGCATCCATGCCACCACCCTGGATCATGAAATTCGGCATCACCCGATGAAAAATCGTGCCATCAAAGTGTCCGTCGGCGACGTATTGTCGAAAATTGTCGCAGGAAATCGGCGCTTTATCTTCGAACAATTCTACGGTGATGTCGCCGTGGCTGGTTTTAATCGTGATCATTTTCTCTCGCTTTGTAACGTGCTGTCGTCATTCGTGGGTGGCCAGCGTAATCGTCAACGCAGGTAATGTCACCCCATCCGTCCGCCAACAGGATGGCCGCGACCGCCGCCTTTTGCTGGTTGCCGTGCTCCAGCAATAACAAGCCATTGTTGATCAGAATGTCCCGGCAATCGCAGGACAAGCGGCGAATGGCATCGAGGCCATCCGCTCCGGCAGTCAGTGCCAGGTCCGGTTCCGCGCGCAGCGCCTCGAGCGCCGTATCATCCATTGCCACGTACGGCGGGTTGGAAAGGATGACCTCAAATTGCCGGTCGGCGACCGGCGCCGTCCAGTCGCCCTCAAGGCAAGTCACATTGGGCAGCTGGTGTCGCTGCACATTGCTGCGCGCCGCCGCCAGGGCGTCGGTGCTGACGTCAACCGCGACCACGTTGCATGCCGGTCGCTCGCTGGCAATCGCAACCGCGATGGCACCACTCCCGGTGCCAAGGTCCAGTACGTTCCAGCTGGCATCCCGTGGAATCTCGCGCAGCGCATAGTCGACGAGCAGCTCGGTTTCCGGTCGTGGCACCAGCGTGGCCGGCGACACCAGCAATTCAAGTGACCAGAATTCCCGGGTGCCGGTGATATATGCCATCGGGACCCCGGCTGCCCGCCTGGCCAACGCGTCATTCAGTCGCTGAAGTGCCAGTTCGTCCAATTCGTCTTCCGGGTGCGCAAACAGGTAACTGCGTGGCATGTCGATGCTGCGCGCCACAAGGACCTCGGCATCCAGGCGCGCAGAATCGCTGATCTCCCGCAAGCTTTCGGTCGCTGCAGCGAGTACAGAGGCTATAGAAGCTGTATCAGTTGTTGACGGCATCGCAATGAATCGGAACTATACGCGCATGAAAATCTATTCCAATATCCTCGAAATGGTCGGGGAAACCCCGATGCTCGAAGTGCAGAGACTGGACACCGGGCCCTGCCAGCTGTTTCTCAAGCTCGAACTCATGAATCCCGGCGGCTCCATCAAGGACCGCATCGGTATCTCGATGATCGAAGAGGCCGAGCGCCGTGGTGACATCAAGCCGGGCGATCTGCTGGTTGAAGCCACCGCCGGCAATACCGGCATCGGGCTTGCCCTGGTGGCTGCGCAAAAAGGGTATCGCCTGCTTCTGGTGATCCCGGACAAGATGAGCCAGGAGAAGATCTTCAACCTGCGGGCAATGGGTGCGGAGGTGGTGCTGACGCGATCAGACGTGGCCAAGGGTCATCCGGAGTACTACCAGGACCTTGGCAAATCGATCGCTGCTGAACAAGGCGCCTACTTCATCAACCAGTTTGGCAATCCCGACAATTCACTGGCGCATGAGCAGACCACGATGCCGGAGATACTGCAGCAAATGGACGGCAACCTGGATGCGGTCGTCCTTGGTGTTGGATCCAGTGGCACCGTCAGTGGCATCTGCAAGTACCTGAATGAACATGCACCGAATGTCGATGTGATTCTCGCCGATCCGGTCGGCTCGATCCTCGCCGAATTTATCAACGAGGGCACCCTGAGCGACAAGAGCAGCAGCTGGCTCGTCGAGGGCATTGGCGAAGACTTTATCCCGGATATTGCCGATTTTTCGCGCGTGACAAAGGCGTATGCGATCAGTGATGCCGAGTCGTTCGCTACCGCGCGTAAATTATTGAAAAAGGAAGGGCTGCT
>Ga0102946_1000454_pt1 | contig 14327 bp, 12 predicted proteins | sample SalPon2A_A_D1_MG_FD_78209 | JGI IMG/M metagenome (GOLD analysis project Ga0102946, IMG submission 78209) | Soil microbial communities from South San Francisco under conditions of wetland restoration - Salt Pond MetaG R2A_A_D1_MG | ecosystem: Environmental > Terrestrial > Soil > Wetlands | place... | reverse complement strand
CGCCCAGGAATCACCGGACGTGCATCCGCAGTTGCGCAGCGACTGGTGGGTGGATATCGGCAGTTATTACCCGGACCGCAAGTTTGTGCTGTCCGCTGATGGCAGCGTGCCCGGGGAGAACGACGAATACGAGTTTGGCAAACAACTCGGGCTTAGCGAACGCGATCCCTTGTTCGAAGCGCAGGTCGGCTGGCAGTTCGGTGAGAAGTGGGGTGTCGCTGCACAATATTTTACTTCATCTAAGGACGCCCGGAAAACGCTGACCGATGACGTGGAATGGGAAGACGTCGTTTATGAAGTCGGCGCAGACCTGCGCGCAGGAACCGAATTGTCGGTAACGCGCGTTGTGTTCTCGCGCCGTTTTATCGATCGAGGGCCCCACGATTTTCGTCTTGCGGCGGGACTGCACTTACTGGAACTCAGTGCGTTTGTTTCCGGCCAGGCCCGCGTGGACGACATGACATCAGAATTTCGCAAGAGCCAGAACAGTGTCTCTTCGCCTCTGCCAAATATTGGTGCGTGGTATCGCTATTCGCCCAGTAACAAATGGCTGTTTTCTGCGCGCGCGGACTGGCTCGAAGCAACGGTCGACGAGACCAGCGGCTCAATTACCAACCTGGCAGTGGGCTTCAATTACAGCGTACTCGACAACGTCGGCATCGGGCTGGGCTTCCAGCGATTCGGACTGGACGTCGAGTTAAAGGAGAAAAACTGGCGCGGTACTGCAGACCTGACGTTTTCCGGCCCGACATTCTTTATCAGCGGCTACTGGTAGATTATTTACTTCTCAATCGTGTATAGAATGTCCAGGGACTGGTTCTCGCCAGCACCCGCTTCCAGTACCAGGTTTCGATTCAGGCGGTATCGAAGCAGCAGCGTACCGAGTTGGCTGAACACTCCGTATGCATAGCGTGCGTACAAGCGTGAATTGACCTGTTTGCCCGCGACTAATGCGGTCGTTTCGCCACCGTCGCCTGTCAGCGATAATTCATCGATGCCGATGGAATGCCTGATCTCATCGGTAATGCGGGTCACTTGTCGTAACCCGAGGGCAACGGCGGCACCAGACAGCTCGCCGCCTTCCGTGTCCGATGCCTCGCTGAGTGGCCTGCCGAGGACCAGGTAGGACAAAGCCTCCGTATCCGACATTGCGGGCTCGGAGTAAACCGTGGTTGTCAGGTCCTGAGCCCGGCCTCGCAGCCGAATCCCGGCCTTGACCGTCGTACCGAATTCCTCAATCACTCGGACCGCGCGCACGTCGACCAGCGGATCGTCCAGTGGACCTGTGAATACGAGCTCGCCCTGTTCGATCTTGAGTTTCCGACCCTGGGTAGAGTACGTCCCCTCGACGAGCGAAAGACGCCCCTCGGCACTGATTGGCTTGCCCTCGAGCTGCTTGAACAGGATGTTGCCGCGCAGCCGGGTCTCAAGGCCAAGTGCCGAAAACTTCACATCATCGCCCAGCACGAGTCGGGTTTCGCCGGTAATCCGGGTTTCCTTGACGACCACGTCTTCCTCGCCCTGCACCACAACGTCAGGCGAGATCTTCACCGCACTCACCGGCGCCTCGCGCGGTGAGATGTCTGCGCGTGGTACTTCAAGCTGGCCACTGACATGCCAGGCATCGAGATTCCCGACGAGGTTTATGTCAGGCGATCCCCATATGCGGTACTCCGGCCAGTTCACCAGTTCGGCGCCCTTTCCGGATATCACAAAACTCGCCCGACGCTCCGGCAGCATCAGATCCTCCAGACGACCGGTGATTTGCAGTTCCCCGGAACCGGAGCGGGCAGAGCCTTTGACCGTCGCATTGCCGTCGGACGCACCCATTACAGTGATAGCCGCATCCTTGAGTCGCACATTCAGCGAAGGAATGGAGACGGCCCCATCCACCCAGTTTGCTGTCCCCGAGAAGGCGGGTGCACGCAGCGGCCCGCGGGCTGAAATATCGGCTGAAATTCCGCCTTGAAAGCGGTCAATCTGAGGTACCACTGCTGAAATCCAGCCCCAATCGGCGCCGCTCAGTTGCAGTCGCCCGGTCATCGGCGCATCCGGCGCCAGGTCTTCAAGTGACAACGCAAAACTGCCGGCAACGCCTGGGTCAATTTCGATGCCACCATTGGCGACCAGTACGTTGTCGCTGAGAGTTGCATCAATCTGCGCTTGCCGAACATTCACGTTGGTAACGTCACCGTTGACCTCGACCACCCGGAGCACCGTGTCGGACTGGACCCAGAACAAGTCACCGCTCCACCGGCCAGCGAGACGCTCCAGGTCAATGCCGGCCGTGCCGCTGCCGGACAATTGATAATTTGCGGGCAAGAACTGGTTGCCGACCTGCAACGGCACATCGCGAATGTTGGCAGCCACTTGCAGGCGATCGCCACTGATCTCCAGGCGACTGACCTGGACGGCACCCAGCTCGCCCAACCATTCGCTGCTGGCCAGCGAGATCCCCTGGTCGGTAACGTTGAGGGCGAACGGATCCTGTAATTCCCAGCTACCAACGCCCGCATCGGTAACGCTTGCAGTCCGGACTGTGCCCGCTATTGCCCGTTCGCTATATTGAATATCTGCGTTTGCGTTCACAGATGTATTCTCAAACTCCCAGTTCACGCCGACATCACCACGATCACCATTGATCGTGGCCTCTCCTGTCGCAGAGCCAATCAGCCCGGGCCACAATTGATCCAGTGCAGGTGCATCGAGTGTCGCTGCCAGGGTCAGTTTGTCAGCGTTGCGCTGGCCGTTCAGCGTCAGTTGATTTACGGCCACGTTCAGGACGCAATTGCTGCACTCCCAGCGCTCCGCTGCGAACAACACGTCGCCACGCGCTCGCACTGCAGTGTCGTTGACCGCGCCCGTCGCGACCACGTCACTGGCTGTTAGCGTGCCACCAGCATCCACAACCAGATCGGCGCTGGCCGAGAGCCGACCGTCAAGCTCATCATTGAGCAGCTTTAAATCCAGGTGGTTCACGATGGCTGCTGCCCTGGCAGAAAATTCCGGCCGCATATCGAGACTGCCCTCCAGTGCCACGTCGACCAGGTCATTCGTGACATTCGCCGAAAACGACGACAAGGCATCCAGGTTGCCCGCGGCAACACCCTCCAGTTCGTATTCGATGCCGTCGTTGGCGAAGGTTGTTCGATAGGCCGCGTCAATCTCATTGAAGCTGCCACGCAGCTCTGCCCGGCCATCGACGAATGGCCGCTCGCCAATCGTCCACCGGTCCCAGTTGATCAGTACATCGAACTCCGGCTCCAGGCGATCGAGCAGGTACAAAGCGCCGGTTGCGCTGGCCGGGTAAGGTCCGGCTACCTGTTGTTCAAAGGCCAGCTCAGCCAGGCTCCCATCAACGGAGCCCTCACCGGACCATTCGCTCTCGAGTAGTTGCCAGCGGATTCGTCCTGCCGCGGGCACCTGTCCGGCCAGCGTGATTGAAAAATCTTCAACTATCGCTCTGATCATCTCACGACGCCCACGCACCCGCTCAGCCTCGAAGCGCTGCCCGTCGATGCGCAGCCGCTTGACCACGACGTCGTCGAACTGCTGCACCTGGTCGCCACTGCTCAACTCGAGAAGACCAATCTCGGTGACCTCGACGCGTATCGGCAGGGGCAGTGCCTGCATCTCAACCTGCAATGGCTCGGGCTCGTCCGGCCGTGGCCGCAAACTCTCGCGCCGTACCGATTTTGCCGCCAGGTTGTCGACGGCCACACGACGGGTGATTATCGTCGGCCAGTTCGGGTCAAAGGCCAGCTCCAGGATTTCCAGGCGCTGATTGGCATCAACATACGTCAGCGAATCGACTTGCATACCTTGCCAGATGGTCCCATTGAACTCGCCAAGACTCAGGGTGCCCGGCAAGGCCTTGTCGACCTGGGCAATGACCCAGCGAGTACCAGACTCCGTATTCAGTGCGAATGCCACGAACATGAAAGCCACGGCCCATATAACCAGCACCAGCAGCACGCCGCGCAAAAGCCACCGGGCTATGAAACCGATCACAGGTCCGGTCCCAGGCTGATATGAATACGTATATTCTCGTCAGGGTTGTCCAAAGGATGTGCAAAATCCAGGCGCAAGGGACCGACCGGCGAATACCAGCGCAGACCGATCCCCACACCGGTGCTCAGGTCTATGTCCGTCTCGTCGAAAGCATCGCCTGAATCCACGAATGCAGCGATGGCCCATTGCTCACCAAATAGCCGGTCAATTTCCAGGCTGGCATCGAGCTGGTTGCTGCCGCCGATGACATCGCCGTCCTGGTCCTCCGGCCCCAGCGATTCGAATTTGTAACCGCGCACGCTATTGTCGCCACCGGCGAAAAAACGCACTGAGGCCGGCAGGTCCGACAGCTGGTCTTTCATCGTCATACCGGCTGTCGCTCGCGCGAGGAAGCGCCAGCGGTCACTCAATGACCGCACCCATTTGGTTTTGAGTTGTAACTGCAGGAAACTGGTGTCGGAGCCCAGGGCCTCGGCGGCGCCACGTACGTCCACGTTCAGCCGGAAACCACCCGGGGTTCGATTAAGTCCGCGCCCCCTTGCTGTTTCCCAGTTGGTACCGAAAATGATCAGCTGGCTGCTGGAGTCCTGATCGGCAACCGTAAAATCTTCGTAGAGATAGTCGACGTAGCGCGTCTGCAGCCATTTCTCACGGAGCGATTTCGAGCGACGAAAACCGAGCTTGAAACTGTCCTGTTCGCTTGTATCGGTTTTTTCATGCTGGAAACCGCTGACAATACTGAACCACTCCCGGCGAGGATCCTTCTTTGGCCAGCGGTAAATAAAATTCAGTTCGCTGAGCACGGGCGAGGCAAATAATTTACCTTCGAACTGGTGGCCGCGATCATTGATGCGTCGATCGACATAACCAAGTCGGCCATTTGGGCCGAGGTCTGTCGAGTACCCTGCGCCGACCGTATAGACCCGCCGCTTGGCCGGAACCAGCTGCACCTTGACGGGAACGGCGTTGCTTTCGGTATCCAGGGGTTCGGTATCGATGGACACGGTTTCGAAGTAGCCGCTGCCGCTTAGAGCTTCATAGAGCTCGTTGACCTGCTTGGCGGAGTAATGTTCGCCAGGTTGAATATCGGTATATCCGCGCAATAGCCGATCGCGCAGTATCCCCTCCGTAAACGACACTTCCCCGAAGTGATAGCGATCGCCGCTTCGCAGGTGCATGCTCAGGTCAGCCGCCCGGTCCTCCTTGTTGATAACGACTTTGCGGGTCGTATACTCGGCTTCGAAAAACCCGGCATTGGTTGCGGCCCGCAGAAGCGATGTCTTGAAATTTTCGTACTGGCCATGGTCGAAGACATCGCCGGCTTTCGGCCGCAACGCCTGGCTGCGCGCAATAAAAGCCGGATCATTGGCGGCCTCGCCATCCAGCTGTATATCGACGTTACGCAGACGCACCGGCTTGCCGGGATCAATGTCGAAATCAGCCTGCCAGCAGGAATCTGTCCAGCGCAGTGTTTTGCTGATTTTTGCTTCGTAGTAACCGAGCGCTCGCAGCGCATTGATGATGTCCTGGTCCGCATTGCGAAACAGTCGCTCAACGCGCCAGCGAGCGGAATCGCACTCCGTCGTTGCCAGCGGCGACAGGGCCAGAACATTGGCTTCCTGTCGATCGTTCAGGCCTGACAGGTTCATCTCGGCCTGGCTTGCGGCTGAGGCGGCGGCGAGGCCAAGGGCGCTGACGAAAATGTAGAGGAATTTGAGATTCAAGCTCATGCCGTTCGGCTGTCGATGCACTATTGCAGGATTAATTGTGACAGGTTGCATTGGCCGAAACACTGACCCTTCGCTCATACTTACGATGTGACAAAGGGCCAGCTCCTGCCAATAGCAAAACCATGGCACGCTTCCTGTTCTCTTTGATGCTCACTACAGAGCTATGTTCCCTGCTGATCTGCCGGGAAGACGGTTCCTCGCTACATTGCCAGCACGAAGGAAATCAGGGCGCGGTGCCTTGCTGCGTTACGGGACAACTCGCTGAATCACAACAAAAACGGGGACAATCCAAAATCGGGGACAGGCACCTATTTCCTGACTCGTGGTAGCCGGCGAGCCAGGGGAAATAGGTGCCTGTCCCCGATTTTGGATTGTCCCCGTTTTTGGAATCAGAAGTCGACGTTCTCGATGGCTGAATCGGCGGTCACCGTATACACATCGACGGTATCGTCGAGGGGCAGCAAAAATGCCAGATCTTCATCGCCCGCCTCTGTCTCGGTATCGCCAAGGCAGGTAAACGCGACGGTATAGTCACCGGGCAGCAATAATGCGCGGTACAGATAGTCGCCGGTCGTTGCGTCAAACACGGCGTCTACAGTGGTCACTGGTTCCGGTGCATTACCGTCGACATCGTCCGGCACTACAGGGCCATCGAAAAAGTAGGCAACCTTGCCAACCATCGGATCGGTCACGGCACTGCACACCGGGTCGCTGGTTGCGGTCGTGCCGGTCAGGCGGCCGCTGATCGAACCAAACTCGTCAACGCGCAGTACCCGAAAAGCCGGTTTCAGAATGTAGAGGTCGCGGCCAACTGAATGTGTCAGGCCTTTGTTGACCTCCCAATCAAACAGGATTTGCACGGCCTGGTTTGCGGCAACGTTAAAGCCACTGACGAGACGGATCTTGTCGCTCGGCACGTCGATCTGCATGGGTACCATGCCTCCCGACGTTGTAATCGCATAGGCCTTGCTAATATCGGAGTCATCAATCTCAAACTCGATCCAGGCGTATTCGCCTGCGTCAACAACGGCTCCATCAACCAGCAGTGCGGCGTTTTCGGCAGTGAGCGAGAGCAGGTCAACCGTCATCGGCGATTCCGTCATGGGCAATGACTCTGCGGGTCCATCACCCCTGGACTTGATATTAACGCCGACGATGGTGACAAAGAGGGCTGTCACGTCGTCGACCGGACGGTCCATCAGCGAAATACTGACGGTACCGGTGGACGATCCATTGCCGCCACCGCTGCAGGCAGCCAATGCCAGTGTGGCGATGAGGGGCAATAGTGATTTAAGTGTCCGTGCTCTTTTCATGTTGGATTCCGAAGATTGGGTATGACTATCCGTAACTGTGACCAGACAACAGCGACCAGACTGTGACGCACTTCACATCCCGCGTGAAGCCCCGGATTATGTAAACCAGAAGGAAGGGTCAGATCGCTTTTCAGGTTTTTGCTCAGCCTAGTGAATGTCGGACAGGAGCTGGGAGCGAATATGGCTGACTTTGTCACCAGGCTGCAAGCGGTAGAACGTGCGCAGCTGGTTCAGGGTGCCGGATTCGTCCTGCTGCAGCTGCTGCCGCAAACCGTAACAATAGCGAGCCGCATAATCATTGGCGTCCCGATAGCGATCGGCCTGCTCGTCATTGAGGTCATTCCTGAAGCTGACATTGTCGAACAACAGGCCGTGCAGGTTGCGGGACAGGCGCTGATTGGCCTGCTGCATCGCAATCAGCATGGTCGTGACAAACTTGTCGATCTCTCCCTGTAATTCCAGCTCGAACAGGGACAGGGTTCGATCGGCTGCTGCCTTCCAGGCGACACAGCTGAAATGACTGACACCTTCGATGACCTGCCAGAGTTCTGCGAGCATATGGGTACGCAGCTTGTCCAGTGGCTTGCCCGACTCCACCCGTTGCAACATATCCTGATCAAGAAACAGGGACAGGCACAATTCCTCGTCCGCGTGTGAGATCAGTAGCGTTTCCCGGGTATCACTCAACATTTCGCCCTGGCCCAGCGCCTGTGCCAACACAGGATCGGTGATCAGAAAGTCGCGGATGTCGTACTCACGGTCGAGACCGTAAATTGTGGAAAGCTGCTGTTGCAGGAGGTCAATCATGGCCTTAACCGCGTTAGTGCTTGCCACCTGTTGCGATGGGCACGATGCCCTGCTGTTTGAGCTGTTGCTCGGCGCGCTTGCTGCCCGTCTTCAGCCAGATCTCATACTGGCGCAGCACCGACAAGCTGGATTCCGGGCAGCCATCATCACGCACTTCCTGCAGGACATCGATCAGGACACAGAATTTGCTGGCCAACTCGCGCCAGACATCGGCGAACGCGTTACCGCGAAAGGTACCGGCAACTTCATCTGACAATACCCCGTAGGCGTTCTGGCCCATCGCCACGTAGTAGTCGATATCAACAGCCTTGTTGGCCAGGTGGTTGGAAAAGAAACCCGAAACAAACAGCGCGACATCGCCGATGCGGCGGAGCAAGCGATTCCGCTCCTCCGCGGTTGACGCCTCGGCCGCGTCGGCCAGCATAAGTGCTAACGGCCGAATGCCGTACATTTCGCCGTCGTCTTCATAGAGGTTTTCGGAGCGGGAAAAGGAGGTCATCAGGTTGACGACATAGTGAGTTGCATGCGGATCAACCGTTACGCGTTGTTGCGCAACTGCAGCATCAATGGAACTACGAAAGTAGTCACAAAGATCGTGCACCGGGACAACCCGGCCATGTGTCGACCACGAACTCATATCAACACCTCCTTCGCTGCCATTAGTTATAGCTTAAACATAATGAATGGATTGTGAACAGGATCACGAAATAGTGAGCAGATCACGCAGGGCCTCAGGTAAATTTTTGCGGCCGCAGGACTGCGGCGTCTGTAATGAACATGACCATTGCGTAGTCCTGGTAGTAGTTCTCCTGCATGTGCTTGGCAATTCTGTCCGCGAGCTGCAAGTTGCACAGTACTTCGATACGGACGTTGCCGCTCGCGCCCCAGCCTGCAGTGCGTGCGCCGCGGCTGCCGCTGCCCCGAGCATCTGTCACGGTATAACCGCTGGCGCCGTTTTCTCGTAACCACGCGCATATTTGTGATTCGAGGATCGCTTCCGTAACGACGGTTACAAGTTTGCAAGGATATTCGTTCACAACATCCCACCTCCCTGACTCGATAAAGCCATTGCGATCGCATGATAGACCGGAATACCGATGAAAATGTTCAGCGGAAAAGTGACGCCCAGCGAAGCGGTCAGCGACAACGACGGATTTGCCTCTGGCACAGCTATGCGCATAGCGGCCGGCGCCGCGATTTATGACGCGCTACCCGCGAGCACGCCGAGCAGCGTAGCGCCGCCTACATTTAACCCGATCATCGTGCCGACCAATCCGCCAACAGCGCCCATGGGTATCGGAATCAGAAGCCCGAACAACACGACGAATGCACCGTGACGCCGCAGCGCCTGTCCCTGGCTCGCAGCAATAAGTCCCATTTCCAGCAGGAACAACGCCAGCAGTCCCTTGAACAGGTCAAAAAACAGGGGCTCCAGTGGCGCCACACCCTTGGGCCCGGCAACCCAGCCGATCAGGAGACCGCCAACCAGCAAGATGATGCTTTTGCCAAAGAATATCTCCCGGGTGATTTGGCTCCATCGCTGTCCGTTGCCGGAGAGACCTTTGGCGATGAGAATTCCGACGATGATAGCGGGTACCTCGAGCAGCACCAGGAACAAGGGCAGCTGCGAGTCATACTCAATATTGCGTTCACTGAGAAACGTTACACCGACTGCAAAAGTCGCGACGCTTACGCTGCCATAGTGCGCTACCAGCGATGCCGCGTCGGGACGGCCGATTTTGCCAATTCGCGCCAGCGGGTACAGGATCAACGGCAGCACGAAGCCCATGGTCAGAACAGCCAGCACCTGCGGTAGCAACCCGGACAAAGACGTTTTCGATAACTCGACGCCACCTTTCAGGCCAATGGCAAGCAGCAACAGAATACTGAGCAGTTCGTAGATGGCAGGTGGCAGCTTCAGGTCAGACTTGGCAATACCGGCAATCACGCCCAACAGAAAAAACCAGATGACAGGATCGAGTGTCATCGGGTACTTCCCGAATCAAGAATCATCAACAGGACTTTCATTCTGCAGTCACTCGTAGCGAACTGCGAAGTTGCTGGATTTGTGCAGAAATGTCATCGAGTTGACGATGCAGCGCAACGCGCTCGTCGTGGGCCAACGTCGCTTCAGTTGCAAAGTTTCTTGCAGTTTCCTCTTGCAGGGATTGCATGGAGTTAACGACCAGCGCGATAAACAGGTTGAGCACGGCGAAGGTCGTGATCACGATAAACGGCACGAAAAAAGCCCAGGCCAGGGGATAAACTTCCATCACCGGGCGCACAATACCCATGGACCAACTCTCCAGCGTCATGATCTGGAACAGGCTGAACATCGATGCGCCGATGGAACCGAACCAGTCAGGAAACTCGGCACCGAACAGATTGGTCGCCATGACTGCTGCGACGTAGTAAAGGAGCAGCAGGACGGCAAGAATCGAGCCCATTCCGGGCAGCGCATATAACAGAGCGCCAACCACTTTCTTCATCTGCGGAACAATTGACATCAGGCGCAGCACACGCAATATACGCAAGGCGCGCAGGACTGCCAGCGGACCGGATGCAGGCAGCCACGCAATGGCGACAATCGAAAAGTCGAATATGCTCCAGGGGTCGCGGAAGAAGTCGCCCCGATGTGCCCACAGGCGCAGACCAATCTCTATGGTGAAGACGATGAGCGCTGTGCGATCAAACCACAACAGGAAACCACCGGCCGCCGCCATGGCTGCTGGCCAGGTTTCCAGCCCCAGGCTGATCGCATTCAGTACAATCAGAACGATGATGAAGCGACTGAAGGCTGGCGCATCAACAAGCGTCTGCAAGCGATTCCGAAAATTCATAGGCATCCGAAGTCCGTTTCATCAAATTATAGGACACCTATTACATGTTTTCAATTACTGGTTATTGATTTCCTATTTTAGCAGCGCTAGGATAGCAGGCGAGCACCTCGACTGGAGCCTCGATGGCAGATAAATCTGTCCCCTGGACATTCCTCAGTAATTACGGGCATGTGCTGGTGTGCCTCGCCAAGAACCCCGACACGCGATTGCGGGAGGTCGCCGACCGGGTGGGGATTACCGAGCGCAGCGCAATGCGAGTTATCACCCACCTGGACGAGGCAGGCATTCTCAGGCGCGAGAAAGAGGGACGACGCAACCATTATCGAATTGACCTGTCGGCGCCACTGCGACACCCCATCGAAGCCCACTGCACCGTGGGCGCGTTATTGGAGTTGGTACTATCGCGCGAGCAAATGCACCGCGTGCAGGAAGACCAGCTGCCGCCAGAAGACTGACCGGCGCCTCCAGGGACGCCAGCTAACACCTAGTTGCTGGCCAGCGATGGATAACCTTCGACGGCATTACCGCCATTGAGCGGTTTGTTATTACCCTGGTGGCAAGTCATACAGTTCGCTTTTGGCGCATCGCCAGATTCGCCGAGGCGATTATCCGGATACTCACCCTGCAACGGAATCAGGTAGTCCTGATTCAGGGCACGGACCATGTCGATGCCGTGATAGGCAGTGGTCCTGGCCGGGTTGCTCGATTCCCAGCTCTGAAACGATGCGGAATTGTGGCAATAGGTGCAATTCACATCCAGCGACTGCGACAGATGGATCATCAGGCCGTAGACCGATTCGGTATCTGCAATCGTCGCACCACCCTCGCCCGTCGGATGTGCGCTGGCCGGAATAATGCGTACCCGATCGGCGCTGCTATCGGTCAGGTGAGCACTCTCGGTTGAAAGTGGCAGAGACGTATAACCATTCTCAGCCGTGGGCTGGTTTTGCCCTTTCAAATTGCCCGCGTAGGTTGCCATAGCGGATTGCACACCGGGGTCATCGAACCAGATGTACTCGGGAACATTATTACCGCGATGACAGGTATAGCAGTTAACCCCGTTATCGCCTACGTGATTATTCCAGTCGCCATTGATCGCCTGCGTCATCTGGATCATGCGCCGCGACACAACTTTGGTATAGACGTCATCGCTCGCAAGATCCGCTGGGTTGTGGCAGTAGTTGCAGCCTTGCTCCGGCGAAACCCACGCGGTCATGGCGGTCATCACGCGAGTAAATTCACCGATTGAGAGGTCACCAAGCACCTGCACATTCTGGTAGGTATCACCTGCAGTCGGCCCGCTCGCCGCTGCAGCCGGAAGCGCCGCAGGATAGGCGTCGGTTTCAGCCGGGTCGCGCGGATTCTGCACGTCGGCCATGCCGGTACCGCGGTAGCCGGTCTGCGTCGCCTCAATCGGCGGTCGCTCACAGCCGCTCAGGATCAGGGCGGCCAATGCTGCGGATATTGAGAGTAGTCGTGTATCGATTCGCATGGTCGGCCTCCGCATCAAGGTTGCGCCGGATCGCCGGCACCGCCAGCATCCGGGTAAGGTGGCACGAGACCGTGGTCCAGTCCCCATGCATACCAGTTGTCAACGACGGTCCCCGTGATCAGGATACCGATGCCGCCGGTCAGCGGGCAAAGTACGGCAAACCACCAGGCCCAGCGATGAATGGATTCGATGGTGGCATTGAAGCCCATCGTCCAGCGCCAGAAAAGCGCCATGCGCTCTGACGCTGTGCCACGATCCACGATCTGCTCGATTTCGCGGTGCGAGCCGAAGCGGCCCGTCGCGAGAACCGTCGCGCCGTGCATTGCGAACAATAGCGCTGACCCGTACAGGAAAGCGATCGACAGCATATGGAACGGGTTGTAAAAAAGGTTGCCGTAGCGAATCGAAAACGCAGCCGTCCAGTCGAGGTGCGAGAAAATGCCAAAAGGCACCGCTTCCGACCAGCTTCCCATCATCATCGGCCGAATAAAGCCCAATACCAGGTACAGCCAGATTGCTGCGGCAAAAGCCCATGCGACATGCGTACCCATCCCCAGGGCTCGTGCCCGTCGGTACATTCGTACCCACCAGAGCAGGATTGCCGTCGTCAGGAAGAACCCTGCCATGATCCACCAGCCGCCATCGTTCAGTGGCGCAAGGCCAAAGCCATATTCGGGACCTGGCGGCTCCAGCGACAACCACGGTAACTGGCGAATGAACTCAATGACATCCCAGTTAACCGATGCCAGCATGTTCAGCCCGATGATCTCGATTGCGATAAAACCACAAACCAGTGAGATCAATCCGGTCGTTCCAAGGTACACCGGACCGACCTGAGCATCACCAAATTTACCGAGCAGATACGACATTTTTGCCCGCGTCCGCGGCCAGGTCTTGTCTGCGAGCGGCACCCCGCCATGTGCGGGCGCTTCAACCTGCACTCGATTAAATATATTTTGATATTGCGCCATCGTTCACTCCTTAGCTCACGACCAGATGGGGAGGGCCAGCCACCAGTTCCACCACTCTGGCCAGCCTCGCGTCCAGAACGGTCCGCTGATAATGATGCAGACCGCACTCCAGAAAACCGCACTCAATGCCAGGAACAAACCGAGCCTGTGAATGCCCAGTGATCCGATTGAGTACCCGATCGTGTCGCGAAAAAAAGTATTCTCGTGTTCGGCAGTCTTAACCCGTTCGCCGCTGGCCGGGTTAGCTGCGGAAAGAATCGCGGCGCCATGCAGCGACAAGGCAAACGCGGTCGCGAAGAAAAAACTCACCGCCAGCATGTGCGCTGGATTGTAATGAAAGTGCAGGTATTGATAACCGGTGTTCGACACCCAGTCGAGGTGGCTCATGATCCCGTATGGAAATCCATGGCCCCAGGCACCCATCAGTATGGGGCGAATGACGACCAGGCTGACATACGCAAAGATGGCAACGCTGAATGCGATTGGTACGTGGTAGCCAATTCCCAGCTTGCGGCAGATCTCGACCTGACGCAGCGCCCAGGAAACGAACGCACCGACAGCACAAATGGTAATAACCTGCCACAGCCCGCCTTCCGCCAATGGCGCAAACCCTAATCCGTAACTAAGGTCTGGCGGCGCGATATTGATGCGCCAGATGTTCCAGGTCGGCCCGATCGCAGCACCCCAAAGAATGAGGCCACAGCCGATCAAGGTAAAAAATATTGTGGTGATACCGAAGAAGCCGACATAGAACGGTCCGATCCAAAAATCGAAAAGATCTCCGCCTAGCAGCGTTCCACCACGTACTCGATATCTTCTTTCAAAACTGAGCATCGCCATCGTTATGGCCCCCACATCACCGACGTCTACTTACGTCGTGCTTGAAACTTGTTGTCTAATGCTGCGGACGGGCGGAACCTGCTTCCGATTCCGCACCGCCCGCAAACTAGTTGCAGCTACTGCTGACTCAGACTAGCCGTCTGCTGCTATTTATGATCTGTTCTGTGACTGCCGGACTCATATCCTGCTCAAGCATCAGAGATGCCTGTGGACCTTCGATCCAATTGAATCGATCGGTGCTTAGCAGAATGAAATGAATCACGATAGCCAACGCAAACAAGAACACGAATAGCGCTATCAGCGATCGCCGCGGGTCGAATATT
>Ga0102946_1000453_pt1 | contig 14328 bp, 12 predicted proteins | sample SalPon2A_A_D1_MG_FD_78209 | JGI IMG/M metagenome (GOLD analysis project Ga0102946, IMG submission 78209) | Soil microbial communities from South San Francisco under conditions of wetland restoration - Salt Pond MetaG R2A_A_D1_MG | ecosystem: Environmental > Terrestrial > Soil > Wetlands | place... | reverse complement strand
CTTGGCTTCATCCTTCTCAAGTTCTTCACGACGCGTGGTTTCCAACAGGGATCTTTCTTTCTTGTCCTTGTTGAGATTGAACTCTTCTACATCACTCAGCAACCAGCCGAATTCCTGGTCACTCGCTATCCTGTCCTGGTAGCGGAAATCTGTCACAGCCACCAGGCGATCCAAATCGCCTTCACGTTCGTAGTTTGTGGTCGGGATACTGGTCCAGGGCAAAGCATTGTCCAGTGAACGCTCGCCATAATCCTCGGGATCCCCGGCTGATGGGAACTTGATATCAGGCACAACGCCACGGTTTTGTGTCGAGCCGCCGTTAACACGGAAAAACTGCGCCATGGTGATCTTCAATTGACCCATTTTTCCTGAATCACTTGAAGAAGCATAATCATCAAGATCCACCAGGTTTTGAACCGTGCCCTTTCCAAAGGTGGTTTCACCAATAATCAAACCACGTCCATAATCCTGGATTGCCGCAGCAAAAATCTCCGAAGCGGAAGCGCTGTAACGATTGACCAGAACAGCCATTGGCCCTTCCCATGCCATACCCGGGTCGGTATCTTCCTCGGTACTGATACGGCCGCTGGAGTTACGCACCTGCACCACCGGTCCTTCGTCAATGAACAGGCCGGTCAACGTGGTTGCTTCCAGCAAGGAGCCACCACCGTTGTTGCGTAAATCAATCACCAGACCCCGAATGCCTTCGACTTTCATTTCATTGATCAGTCTTCTTACATCACGGGTGCTTGAGCGGTAATCCGGCAGGTTTTTGGCACGGCCGTTGAAATCGAGGTAAAACACCGGCAAATCGATCACACCGACCTTGACCATTTCCTCATTTTCACCCGGTACTTCGATGATACGGCTTTGTGCAGCCTGCTCTTCAAGTTTGACTTCGTCACGGACGATTTCAATTATTTCCGTCGGACCATTGACACCGGTATCCTCGTGGAGAACCTCGATTCGTACCAGTGTATGTTTGGCGCCACGGATCAGGTCAACGACATCATCGACACGCCAGCCGACCACATCTTCCAGTTTCCCGTCCTGACCCTGTCCGACAGCAAGAATCTTATCTCCAGCCTTCAGATTGCCTTCCTTGTCCGCCGGACCACCTGGAACGACGCTGGCGATACTGGTGTATTCGTTTTCGCGACCCAGCAGGGCACCGATGCCCTCGAGTGACAAACGCATTGAAATTTCGAAATTCTCAGAACTGCGGGGCGACATATAAGCCGTGTGTGGCTCAATGGATTGTGCAAATGCGTTCATGAAGAACTGGAAAATATCGTCGGAATTCAACTCGGAAATTCGACGATCCAGGTTCTCGTAACGGTCATCGAGGGTTTCGATGATGGCTTCGTCTTCCTTGTCGGTTAAGCGCAAACGCAGATAGTCATTCTTTACACGTTGACGCCAGAAATCATCGAGTTCCGCTTTCGTCCTGGCCCACTTTACCTCGCTGCGGTCCCACATATAACTTTCATCAACGGTGAAATCCATCGGTTGTTCAAGCTGCGCCCTTGCAAAAGTAACCCGCTCCTTTACCCGGTCAACATATACATTGAACATTTCATAGGCTGGCGTCGGGTCAGAGCGCTGCAGCGCATCATCAAGTCGTAAGCGGTATGGTGCAAAGGTTTCAATATCAGATGCGAGGAAGAAACTGTAATTCGGGTCCAGCAGGTCCAGGTACCCTTCAAAGATCTTTTCCGAGAGTTCGTCATCAAGACGGGTGTCCTTGTAATGCCAATTGGCCAAAAACTTGGTTGCCAGGTTACTGCGCAGCCGCTGCTCAAGACTAGGCTTGAATATGACCTGTTCCGTCGGCTGGGTTACCGCCCAGGCCGAAGTGCTGACCATTAGTACCAATAAAAACTTGATTGCTCTCAAATTCGTATACTCCACCATCTATTTACTCTGATAAACCAATTATCACCTATCTACTGACCACAAACCCGGCGATGAGTTGCCGGGCTTTTTGTAATTTTGCAATTCATTTAATCACTTGGCAAAGCCATGGTGCAAGGGTCAAAAGTTTAGACGAGTTAATCCAGCGACCAAACAGGGGCTTTTCTGCCGATATACTCACTCAACCAGGCCGGACTCCTCAGCCATTAAATCGGCGTGATACGAGGAACGAACCAGTGGCCCGGAAGCAACGTGCGTAAACCCCAACCCATACCCAAGTTTAGCAAGTTCTGAAAATTCTTCAGGGGTCCAGTAGCGCAGCACCGGGTGATGGTGCGCAGTCGGTTGCAGGTACTGACCCAGCGTCACCATGTCCACATCGTGGTTTCGCAGGTCTTTCAATACCTGTTCAACCTGCTCGTATGTTTCACCAAGCCCCAGCATCACACCTGATTTGGTTGGTATGTCTGGATGTTGCGCCTTGAAATTTTTGAGTAATTTTAACGACCAGTTGTAGTCCGCTCCGGGCCTGACGTTGGAATACAGGGGCTCGACGGTTTCAAGGTTGTGGTTAAACACATCCGGTGGTGAAGTTTCAAGAATTTCCAGTGCCCGCTCCATGCGGCCTTTGCCCCGGAAATCCGGGACCAGTATTTCCAGCTTGATACCCGGGCTTAATTCGCGGATTCGATCCAGGCATTTGACATAGTGCTCAGCACCCCCATCACGAAGATCATCGCGGTCTACCGAGGTAATGACCACGTAGCGCAACTGCATATCGGCAATGGTGCGCGCCAGGCTCTCCGGTTCGTTCTCGTCCGGTGGATTGGGTCGGCCATGGGCAACGTCGCAAAATGAACAGCGGCGGGTGCAAATTTCACCAAGTATCATGAAAGTCGCCGTACCCTTGTTGAAACACTCATGAATATTTGGACAGGTAGCCTCTTCACACACGGTGACAAGGCGGTTGTCACGCAATTTTGATTTGAGATTGGCCACGGCGTTACCTGCCGGTAACCGCACCCTGATCCAAGAGGGTTTACGCAACACTGGTGCTTCCTGGTCAAAGCGGGCCGTGTTCCGCGCCAGTTTATCGGCACCCAGCTCTTTGACACCCGGGTCCTTTTGACCAAGCAGCTGGATTGGAATTTTGTTCTGATCTGTCACTTAGATACTCATCCTGTTATCCGCCCACCTTGTGGCAGGCCGCCCTCAACCAGGCGGAACCGATTATTGTAGCCTAAAACCCGGCTCAAGCTGGCAACCAGGCGTTTTTCAACCTCATCCATGTGAACATCCGCAAAAACAGACAGATTAGTTACCTGCAAACCCGCAAAGCCGCAGGGGTTGATCCGCTGGAATGGTTCCAGGTCCATATTGATGTTAAATGCCAGGCCGTGAAACGACTTGCCACGCCGGATCCGTAAACCAAGCGACGCTATTTTCACATCATCAACATAGACCCCCGGCGCATCTGCCCTGGGTTGTGCATCGACACCATAGCTTTTCAAAACATCAACGATGGCCTGCTCTATTCCCGTTACGAGTGCACGAACACCCATTTGCAGTCTCTTGATATCAATTAACGGGTAGGCCACGATCTGACCGGGGCCGTGATAGGTTACCTGCCCGCCGCGATCGACCTGGATGACAGGAATATCACCGGGCGCCAGAACATGCTCTGCGCGGCCCGCCTGGCCCTGTGTGAATACCGGCGGATGCTCAACCAGCCATAACTCGTCGGCCGTGGCGTCATCACGCTGATCGGTGAATGCCTGCATGGCACGCCATACGGTTTTATAATCCATCAAGCCGAGGCGACGGACGAGCAGTTCAGAAGCTGGCATCAGAGTGCGACCAGTACTTGCTCGCAATCCGTCAAATCCTGGTAGATGCGATCCAGTTGAGCTTTTGAAGTCGCCTCAATGGTCACGGTAACTGAAGTGTATTTTCCTGAACTGCTCGGAATGGTTGTTACCGGTTCATCGGTATAAATCTCGGCATGTTTTAAAACGACCCCGGTGATCAAGGCCTCAAAACCCTCTTCACTGCGCCCCATGGCTTTGATCGGAAACTTGCACGGAAACTCCAGCAGGGTCTCAGCCTGGCCTGAACCGTTACCTGGGGGATGAATAGAAGCCATCAGTCATCACCAAATAATCCGCCAAACCACATGCTCATGCCATCCCAGGTACGGCCAAAAAAGCCGGCTTCCGGAACAGTTTCCAGCGCCACCAGGCCAAGACTCGTTATTTCCGCGTCTTCGAGGCGAATGGAAATTTGGCCTACTTCTTCACCTTCTGCTATCGGCGCGATCAACTCAGGCCGCATTTCAACCTGTGCATCAAGGTCTTCATACCGGCCCCTGGGAATCGTGACAAACAACTCGTCGCGGATACCCAGGCGAATCTGGTCTGCTTCGCCTTTCCAGACTTTTCCCTGCGCCAGTTCCTGTCCAGCCTTGTATAACTGGATGGTTTCGAAAAACCTGAAACCGTAGTTGAGCAGGCTCTGACTTTCATTAACACGAGATGACTCTGATGCTGAACCAAGAACCACACTGATCAAACGCATACCGTCGCGCTTGGCTGAAGCCGCCAGGCAATACCCGGCTGCCTCGGTGTGACCGGTTTTCAGACCATCAACCGCCGGGTCACGCCATAACAGGTTGTTGCGGTTATGTTGACGGATATTATTGAACCGGTATTCCTTTTCAGAGTACCAGCGGTAAAAATCCGGAAAATCCCTGATCAGTGCAATGCTCAATGTCGCCACATCACGCGCCGTGGTGTAGTGATCCACGTGTGGCAAGCCGGTGGCGTTCGTGAAGTGACTATTGGTCATTCCCAGTTGTGTCGCATAGTGATTCATCAAGCTTGCGAAAGCCTCTTCTGTTCCTGCCAGGTGCTCAGCCAATGCCACGCTGGCATCATTGCCAGATTGGATCACCATACCCTTCATCAACTCCTCAACGGTCGGTTGCATTGAGGGCTCGATAAACATACGTGAACCACCGGTGCGCCAGGCGGTTTCGCTGACGACCACGGTATCGGTCAGGTTGATATTTCCACCCGCCAACTCGGTGAAAACGACATAACTGGTCATCACCTTGGTAATACTCGCAGGTTCAACCTGCAAATCCGGATCGCTTTCCACCAGTACGTCACCGCTGTTGAAATCAACCAGTATGTAACTGTTGGCCCCCAGTGATGGAGCCGCAGGAGTCGGCAGACCCTTTGGTGGGGTCAGTGTGGGTCGTGGCGGGCTTTGCGCTATTACGGCGAGCGGCAAGGCGATAGCTATCGTGATTATCAAGAGAATTTTTTTCATGATCTGTAATTATTCCGTAATTTGGCAGTTAGGGTCCAACTCGATCCCTATCGACTCACTTTATGCGGGCGTTCATAACCCAGTTCAACTACACGACGAATACTGGCTTCAATTTCCATGTCTGAAGCATACGGTCCTATCCATACTTTATATAGTCCCCGGCTCTTCTGAACCGAGACCGGTTTGAGTTGTGCGGTCATCATCTTTCCAGCCAGGTCTTCTGCTGTCTCGCGCTTGCCGAACGCACCTACCTGTAAAAACGTGCCATCAGCAACCTTCACCGCAACGCGTTTTGACGTATCAACATCAATCGCACGGACATCAATTCGCGCTGTGCCGGTTTGATCCACGCCCAGTTTAATGGCTGCGGCATAGGACAGATCGATAATACGGTCATCATGGAACGGGCCGCGATCATTGATTTTTACAATCATCTTGCGGCCATTATCCAGGTTGGTAACCTCTGCATAGGTTGGTAATGGCAGGCTTTTATGCGCCGCCGTCGCGAGGTGCATATCATAGACCTCACCACTTGACGTGCGCCGGCCATGAAACTTGCTTCCGTACCACGATGCGATACCGCGTTCGTGATAACCCATGCTGGTGGGCAACACCGTATAGGTTTTACCCAGTACCGTATAGGGACTGTGGTTGCCATAACGTGCCCTCGGCTCAGCCTTCGGCACTGCATCATGAACCTCCGCAGCTGTAATTTTAAGGCTTGATGGCCCGTCACCCGCCTCGGCTTCCTTGTCCTTTTTTCCCGCGCAGCCTGCCGTCAGCAGGATTGCCAATACCAAACTGATAGGCAGAGCTTTCATCAGGAGTTATCCATACCTTTCTTGATGTCCTGGCTCAGTTCATAAACGGCCATGGCGTATCGAGGGCTGCGGTTATAACGTGTGATGACATAAAAATTCTTGAAGACCAGCCAATAGGTATTGCGTTCTTCTTCCTTGAGTTTCAGAACAGCGGCCGGTAAATCCGGTGGCAGTTCTATCGAACTGTTGAAGCCTTTTTCCTGCCATTCGGCCACGGTCAGTGATGGCTTGTAGCTTCTTTTCTCCAGTTCTTCGAATGCTGCACCCTGGGAGGCAATGGCACGGCGTGTTACCGGCTGCCCGGCTTGCCAGCCATGGCGATGAAGGTAATTGGCAACACTGCCGACAACATCCGGTGTTGAACGCCAGAGATCGCGACTGCCATCGTCATCGAAATCCACCGCGTACTCACGATAACTGCTCGGCATAAACTGACCCATTCCCATGGCGCCTGCGTAAGAACCGGTTACTTCGGCTGCCGGCAGACCCTCCTCGTTGGCGAGTTGCAGGTACTGCAGTAACTCGCTGGAAAAAAATGGGGAACGGTCAGAGGAAAGGTTCTGCGGGTAGTAGAAACCCAGTGTGACCAATGCATCGATAATTCTGTAGCTTCCGGTAATACGACCGTAATAGGTTTCCACACCAATGATCGAAACAATGATTTCTTCATCAACACCGTACTTTTCAGAGGCTGCTTTGATCAGTTCCCTGTTCTCTTTCCAGAACTCGACACCACCATCAATTCGTTTGTCGTTAAGGAATATCTTGCGGTATTCGTACCACGGCTTGCCTTCAGCGGGACGGGAAATGGCATCGATAATGGTCTGCTTGTATTCAGCCCCTGCCAGCAAAGTACGTACCTCGCTTTCAGACAAGTCAAACTCAGTGGCTGCACGTGCTACAAATTCATCCGTGCCCGGGTGTTCAGCGGCAAATACGGGTACGCAAAAAAGCACCAAAAATAGAAGTTTTCGCATTAATTATGGTTTCCAATCCAGATGGTTGAACTGCATTTACATGATCCAATCGGAGAGTTTACCCGAATGACACAAAAAAACCGCAGAAACAGACGTTTTTGACCCAATATAAACACCATCAGTTCCCTAAACAGCGGTTTGCATCAAACTCCAATCGGCGTAACCCAAACATTGAACAGTCTCCATTCTGCAGGTTCATTATTATCACCTGGTTATGAATTTTCTGTGGCCATAGATGGACATCATCATGCCGAAGCCTGCCAGCAGGGTCACTGCAGCGGTCCCCCCATAGCTGATCAGCGGCAGCGGTACGCCGACAACGGGTAATACCCCCGACACCATGCCGCCATTGACCAGCACATAAACAAAAAGTGTCAGACTCAAGGCCCCGGCCAGCAACCTGGAGCCGGTGTCCCGGGCAATACTGGCAATATATAAACCACGTGCAATAAGTAAAAGATAGGTCAGCATCAGTAAACAAACGCCGAGCAAACCAAACTCCTCGGACAGCACAGCCAGGATAAAATCGGTGTGCCGTTCAGGTATAAACTCGAGGTTGGACTGGGTGCCGTTCAACCAGCCTTTACCGGTTAAACCACCTGACCCAACGGCGATTTTTGATTGGATAATATTCCAGCCGTGACCCAATGGATCCGCTTCCGGGTTTAAAAATGTGCGTACCCGGTTGCGTTGGTACTCCTTCATAACCAGCCACAATACCGGGGCTGCGGCGGCGGCCAGTCCCGCGAAACTGAACAACACCTTCCAACGCAGGCCGGCAAGATACAGTGTGAATACTCCGCTGGCAGCTACCAGCAATGCCGTGCCCAGGTCTGGCTGGCGGTAAATTAAAAGTGAAGGAATCAGCAATATTCCAAATGACACGGCGGTTGCCTTCCAACCCGGCGGCAACACCCTGGAATGCAAATACCAGGCAACCATCATCGGCACTGCCAGCTTCATCAGTTCAGAGGGCTGAAAGCGGAATACACCAAAATCCAGCCAGCGCTGAGTGCTGCGGCCAACACCCAGCACCAGGGTTGCCAACAGCATCGCGACACCCAGGCCATACAGCCACGGTGTCCATGCTCTCAATATCCTTGGTGGGACCTGGCTGATAACCAGCATCACGACAAGCCCGAAACCAAGACGTATCGCCTGCCGGTTAACCAGACCCATGTCCTGCCCTGACGCACTATATAAAACGACCAGGCCAAAACCGATAATCATCAGCAGCAGAACCAACAGGACCGGATCAAGACGTGGGGCACCCACCCAGGATGGCAACAGGCGTTTCATGGCTGAAGCTCCCGATCCAGTTCCTGGTCGAGCCAGACGTCCAGTGTTGCCGATGCCACCGGTGCGGCAGCTGTTGAGCCGCCACCGCCGTGTTCAACCACAACCGAAATGGCAATTTTTGGTGCGTCTACCGGTGCAAAGGCAATAAACCAGGCGTGGTCACGCAAGTGTTCGGCAACGTCCTTATTCTTGTCTCTCTGCGTCGCGGCGAGCTGGTAGACCTGTGCAGTACCGGTCTTCCCACCGGTGCGAAAATGGGTATCCGCCGCAACACGCCTGGCGGTACCACGAACACCGTTCACTACATCATCCATACCGTCGAGTACGACTTGCCAATCTTGCCGGTCCTGGACGGGGATTTGTAAAACCACCGGCGCATTGACGCGTTTTGCCCTTTCAACACCTGCCGGCTTGGAAGCGTACAGAAGGCGCGGCGAATAAAGCGTGCCGCCATTGACCAGCGCGCTGACCGCATTGGCCAATTGTAGTGGTGTTACCACGTTGAAACCCTGACCGATGCCGGCGATAACCGTCTCACCCGGATACCATGGTTCTGAAAGCGCCCCCCGTTTCCAGTCACGTGACGGTAACAAGCCCTTGCCCTCTCCCGGCACATCAATTCCCGTCGCGGTCCCAAATCCAAACTGTGCAAGGTAATCGTGCATCCGGTCGATACCCATGTTCATTGCCAGTTGATAAAAATAGGTGTTCACCGACTGCTCCAGCGCAGAACGAATGGTAACCCAGCCATGACCGGTGTCCTTCCAATCCCGGTAGGGACGGTCATAACCCTCGATATAGAACTTGCCATTTGAAAACACCCTTGTTTCCGGTGTCACCAGTCCCAGTTCAAGACCTGCCAGACCGACAAATGGTTTTAATGTTGAACCCGGTTCGTATGAGCCGTTAAGCGCCCGGTTGAATAAGGGACGCCCGGGGGCATTGAGTATTTCGTTGTAAGCTTTCTGGCTGATACCTCCTACGAAGGCATTCGGGTCATAGGCGGGCTTGCTGACCATCGCAATTACACTGCCATCGGTGGGGTCGATCGCCACCACGGAACCTGGACGGTCACCGAGGGCATCCCAGGCGGCCTGCTGAACGGCGACATCAATGGATAACACGAGATCGGTGCCCGGTATGGCGTCCTGACGCTCCAGCACTTTCAATACCCGGCCCCTGACATTGGTTTCAACCCGCTCAAACCCGCTGGTGCCATGTAATTCGGTTTCCCGGTACTTTTCTATACCAATCTTGCCAATCGTGCGCGTGCCACGGTAATTACCGGCATCTACCTGGGATATATCATCTTCATCGAGGCGCCCCGTATAGCCCAGGATATGGGTTAACAATTCGCCATAGGGGTAGTACCTCGACAGGTAAGGAACCACGTCAGCACCCTGGAACCGGTGCCGGTTGACCGCAAAACGTGCAACTTCTTTTTCATCCAGGTTGAACTTCAAAGGTACGCTGTCAAACAAACGGTAACTTCGGCGTGATTTGTGAAAGGCCTTACGGTCGTCCTCGCTCAATGTGATGAGCGTGGATAATTCATTTAGTAAAGCTTCCAGTCCTTCAGCTTTTCCGGAAACTTTTTCCGGCACGATTTCCAAGCGGTAAGCCGGCCGGTTTTCAGCAATCACACGGCCCCTGCGGTCATAAATCACACCCCGGTTGGGCACCACCGGGCGTACCGCGACACGGTTGTTTTCAGAACGGGTAGCAAAACTGTCGAAAGCAAAAACCTGTAACCAGACATAACGTCCCAGCAGCGCGAAAATGCACAGGACAATAACGGCAAAACCCACTTTCGCCCTGCGCGAGAACAGCCGCTGTTCTTCCTGTTCATCCTTGATCGCACGGTGACCCTTATAACTGATCATGTCTTGTATTGACGTGTCACAGCACGCGCACGATCAAGCAGCAGGAACAGCCAGGGCCATAAGGCCATTCCCAGCAGTGGCGGTAACCAGTATTGCCAGGTTGGCAGAGGTTCGCCTAACAGCACGGTGATCCAGATCAGGATAATCCGGTCATTGACCAGCAGACCCAATACGCTAAGCGCCTGCTGCCATGGTGGAAAGAACCTCAACCGGGGGCGAAAATGCTGCACCAGGAACACCATCACGACAAGACTCAAGGCATGCAGGCCCAACAGGCTGCCACTGACGATATCCATCACCAGTCCGACCAGGAATGCCAGACCCATGCTGATCATATCCTGGGTTTCCAGCGACCAGTAAATGATCACCAGGGCGAGCCAGTAGGGTTTAAACGGCATCATCAGGTCGGGCAATGGAATCAGCGCCAACAAGATTGCCATCACGATGGTGAGAAAAATCAGGCTGCGGCTTTCGCGGTTGTGCTTCATGGCTGCTCAACCTCCGGTGGATTTGCGGGTTCTTGAGACCCGCCAGTATCCTGAGGCTCAGTGGTTTCCTGAGTTTCGCCAGTATCCTGAGGCTCAATAGCCTCCAGATTTTCGCCAGCATTCTCAGACTCAATGGCACCCTGAGCATCGCCAGTATCCCGGGTCTCGCTGGTATCTTGAGATTCGATTGCATCGACCGGTTCTACTGCTATCACCTGCTCTATCAGCAGTACTTCCCGCCCCCTGTCGAGTGCGGCAAAAGGCTGCAGGTAAACCTTCGCAAATGTCTCGCCACTGTTACGCTCGACGCGCTCCACCACACCCACTGGAAAACCGGGCGGAAATCGATCACCCAGACCAGAGGTGACAATCACGTCTCCCTGGCTGACATCCGCCTGCAACGGTACATTGGGCATCAGCAGGTAACTGGTTTCACCGCTTCCATAGGCCACGGTCCGCAAGCCGGTCCTGTTAATTTGTACCGGCAGGGCGTGATCCGGATCGGAAATCAGCCTTACGGTTGAATAGTGCCGGTGGACGTCTTCAACCTGTCCAACGACACCCAGGCCATCTATCACTGCCTGACCAATTATCACACCTTCATCGACACCCCGGTCTATCCAGATCTTGTGAGAAAACGGATCGAGGTCCACCCTTATCATCTCGGCAAACTGGAAGGTGAACTTTCTGCCCTCGGTCGCCGCCAGCAAGTCCCTGAGCCTTTGGTTTTCCTGTTGAAGGGCGGCCTGGGTTTGTACGGAACCGGATATTGTCAGTAGTTCCTGTAAAAGCCGCTGGTTCTCTTCGATCAGCTCACTGCGTTCACGTGTGCGCAATTCCACAGCCTGCAAAGCCTCTGCAGGCCAGCCCGCGATATGGAAAACGGGTTCGAAAACCTGCTCCATTGCGCCGCGTATGCGGGGAACGTAGTGCCCCATCTGATCCATAAACATCAAAACTATGGCCAACAGGATGTAGATCATCAGGCGCGCTGTGCGTGAACCTTCTTCGCCGAACCAGCGACCGGTGCCTGATGCTTGTCTGCTAACCAATGTTTTAACGTGTACCCATCAAGCCAGGTGCAGACACCTGGCAGGGTACGTCCTTCGAATTGAGGTGGGTTGTCGTTATTGACCTTTGGAGCGGGGAAATTGTGGCTGGCTCCTAGTTCGTGGTGAAAAAATCACCGTGGTTTTCATCCATCAGTTCCAATGCACGGCCACCACCCCTGGCCACACAAGTCAGTGGATCATCTGCCACGAACACCGGCAAACCGGTTTCCTCGGCAATCAGGCGATCCAGGCCTTTTAGCAAGGCCCCGCCGCCGGTCAATACGATACCAGTCTCTACCACGTCGGCACACAGTTCAGGCGGTGTCTGTTCCAGTGCCGCCTTGACCGCCTCGAGTATGGTCGCCAGGCTCTCGGTCAGGGCCTCCAGTACTTCATTGCTGTTGATGGTAATCCGGCGCGGAACACCTTCGGCCAGGTTACGGCCTGAAACCGATAATTCTTCGGCCTCTTCATCCGGCCATGCACGACCGATATTGATCTTGATTTGTTCCGCGGTGGTTTCACCAATCAGTGTGCCGTAGTTGCGACGCACATAGTTGACAATGGCTTCGTCAAATTTATCACCGCCAACACGCACCGAATTGGAATAAACCAGCCCGTTGAGTGATATGACCGCTACCTCGGATGTGCCACCACCCACGTCAAGCACCATCGCACCACGTGCCTCGTGAACAGGGATACCGGCGCCGATCGCGGCTGCCATCGGTTCTTCAACCAGGAACACCTCGCGTGCTCCGGCACCTTCGGCCGATTCCTTGATGGCTTTGCGTTCCACCTGTGTTGAACTGCAAGGCACACAGACAAGCACACGCGGACTGGGCCGCAGAAAACGAGATTCGTGCACTTTCTTGATGAAATGCTGAAGCATGGCTTCGGTCATGTTGAAATCGGCGATTACACCATCTTTCAGCGGCCTGACGGTGCGGATATTGCCGGGTGTACGGCCCAGCATACGCTTGGCCTCACTGCCAACAGCCGCCACCGATTGCGGGCCACCCGGGCCGCGATCCATGCGCACTGCAACCACCGAAGGCTCGTTGAGGACAATACCTTTCCCGCGCACGTATACCAGCGTGTTTGCCGTACCTAGATCAATAGATAAGTCGTTTGAAAAAAGACCACGAAGACTCTTGAAAACCATGTTGTTATTTTCCGGGGAAGAATATCTGATTAAGACCCGCTAATGTATCAGCCAGCCCACTATTCAGCAAGCGGTGTAACCACGTATCCTCTCGCTTTAACCAGGTTTTTAATAAACTTTCGGTGGTCACCCCAAAATCCGTTAAAATGCAGCCTGAAATTAAACCCTTTCTCCAAAAATTAGACGGATCAAAGTATGTCGGCATTAATCTGTGGTTCCCTGGCTTATGACACTATCATGGTTTTTCCTGAACGCTTCAGGGACCATATTCTTCCGGACAAGGTGCACATGCTGAATGTGTCTTTCCTGGTACCCGAAATGCGCCGCCAGTTTGGCGGGGTTGCCGGTAATATTTCCTACAACCTGAAACTGCTCGGCGGTGACCCCTACCCGATGGCCACTGTCGGTGACGATTTTGGCCCTTACCTGAGGCGCCTTGAGTCGCTGGGTATATCCACCCGCTACATCCGTCACCTGGAAGGTGAGTTCACACCGCAGGCATTTATCACCACCGACCATGACGATAACCAGATCACCGCCTTTCACCCGGGCGCAATGATGGAAAGCCAGTTGAACAAGGTTGAAGGTGCAGAGGGTATCAAGCTGGGAATCGTGGCGCCTGACGGACGCGAAGCGATGTTGCAGCACAGCCGTGATTTTGAACGTCTGGGCATTCCACACATCTTCGATCCGGGCCAGGCCATGACATTGTTTGATGGAGATGACCTGAAAACATTTATCAGCCAGGCCAACTGGCTGGTCGCCAACGATTATGAATTTCAGTTGATCCAGGAACGCACAGGTTTAAGCAGGGAAGAAGTAGCCAACCAGTTAGAGGCACTGATTATCACCCGTGGTGCCGATGGCTCAACCCTGATTACAAAGGCAGGCGAAGAGCACATCGAGGCGGTTGAACCCACATCCGTACTGGACCCGACAGGATGCGGAGACGCCTACCGGGCAGGCCTGATCTACGGCCTGTTGAACGACCTGGACCTGGTCACCTCGTGCCGTATCGGGTCCCTGATGGGCGCCCTGAAGGTCGCCGTGCAAGGGCCGCAAAACCACGCCCCCACACTGGATGAGATCGTGGAACGCTTTCAAAAAGCCTTTGGATACTCTTTTATCGGCTGATTTCAGTAAAACTTACCCCCAATCGGGGCTTTACGGTTGACAATCACGCCCCGTAAATGGAAAATTGCCGCCCCCGATCGCAATGGTCAGGGTTTTGGAAACAAAGACAAAATGGTGATGTAGCTCAGCTGGTTAGAGCGCGGCATTCATAATGCTGAGGTCGGTGGTTCAAGTCCACCCATCACCACCAATAAACACAGTATGTTGGGCACCCTCAAGGTGCTTTTCTTTTATCTGGACATAAAATTAGCGCATGTTAAGCGCGCTT
>Ga0102946_1000452_pt1 | contig 14339 bp, 18 predicted proteins | sample SalPon2A_A_D1_MG_FD_78209 | JGI IMG/M metagenome (GOLD analysis project Ga0102946, IMG submission 78209) | Soil microbial communities from South San Francisco under conditions of wetland restoration - Salt Pond MetaG R2A_A_D1_MG | ecosystem: Environmental > Terrestrial > Soil > Wetlands | place... | reverse complement strand
GCAGGGTGGTCCCGCCGCCGCGCCCGCTCGCCCTGCTGGCCGCGCCGACGCCGCGCGCGGCGAGGCGCTTGGCGCCGAAGAGAGCGCCGCCGCGGCGCGCGCTCACTCCCCGGCCCGGGCCGGGACGATCACGCTCAGCGCCCGCGGCAGCACCCGCAGCGAGGCTGGCGCGTCGGTCAGGTGCTCGCCGTCGGCGTAGACCGGGAAGGGGCGGCTGGCGCTCACCTCGAGCCGCGAGGCGCGGAAGACGCGCACCTCGTCCTCCTCGACGTGGGTGCCCTTGAACACCCTCGGCAGGTTACTCAGGAAGCGCAGCTTGCCGACATCGCTGATGGTCACTACATCGAACTTGCCGTCTTCGAGATCGGCGTCGGGGGCGACGAACATGCCGCCGCCGAAGGCCTTGTTGTTCGCGACCGAGACCGAGTAGCCGCTGATCCGCTCGCGCCGCTCACCGATCGCGATCGTGAAGCGGGCCGGCTTCCAGCCGAGCAGGGTTCGCACCCCGGCGTAGGCGTAGACGAGGTTGCCGCGCAGCCACCGCGTCTGGTTGGCGCGTTCGTTGGCGACCGAGTCGAAGCCGACGCTGACGATGCCGAGGAAGGGCTTGCCGTTGACCTCGCCGACGTCGATCCGCCGCGTCTTGCCGGCGGCAAGCGTCGCCGCTGCCTCGCCGGGCTCAGCCGAGATGCCGAGGACGCGGGCGAGGTCGTTGCCGCGCCCACCGGGGACGATTCCCAGCGGCGTCTCCGAGCCTGCCAGGGCGCCGCCGACGGCGCCGATCAGCCCGTCGCCGCTGACCACCACCGGGACCTCACCCGCCTCCGCCGCCTGCAGCGCCAGCTCGATCCCGTGCTCGAGCCCCCGCGTGCGCTCGACCCGGAAAGAGATCCGCCGCTCGTCCAGCGCCTGCTCCAACCTCGGCAGCAACTTCAGAGCCCCCCCGTGGGCCGAGGCCGGGTTGACCAGCAGCGCCAGCGGCATCGCTTCGGCTCCCATCGCGAGCGGCAGCCTATTCCGCCGCGCCGTCGCCGGTGTCGAGGCGGTAGACGTGGAAGCGCTCGCCCGCCGCTTCGCCGTGCCGGCCGGCGACGAAGCCGCGCTTGCCGAGGCGCCAGTCGAGCCGGCGCCACTCGCCGACCAGGATCAGGTGCCCGCCGCTGCGCAGCGTCCGCGCCAGCTCGCCCGGGCGCAGCCGGCCGCCAGCCTGGGCGACGAGGTCGAAGAAGGAGTCGGGGTAGGGGAGGGAGCGCCCACCGCCCTGCTTGAACGCGACCCTGCCCTCGGGGTCGAGGCCGACGCGACCGACGGCGGCGGCGACCGCCTCGGCCGAGGCATCGACGCCGCGGATGCGGGCGCCGAGGTACTCGCGGGCGAGGAAGAGCGCGCCGTCGCCCTCGCCGCAACCGACCTCCAACACCCGCTCCGGCGCCTCCGGCACGTGCAGCACCGCGGCGGCGAGCGCGGTGAGCGAAGGCGACGGCATCGCCCGATCATCTAGGATCTCGCGCCTGTGGAGGGCGCCCAGGACAGGACCAAGTGGATTGCGCTCGCCGTCTTCGCCTTGATCGCGGCCGGCGTCGTCGCCGCGATCTTGATCTCACGCGGCGGCGGGGACGACGACTCGGCCACGACGGCGAGCGCCGCCGGCTGCGATCAGGTCGAGGCGCCGAAACCGAAGCAGGTCAGCTTTGGCAAGCCGAAGCAGACGGTGAAGCAGGGCGAAGCGCTGACCGCCGTGGTCGAGACCAGCTGCGGCGACTTCGAGATCGCCCTCGACGCGCAGCGGGCGCCGAAGACGGTCAACTCGTTCGTCTTCCTCGCCGAAGAAGGCTTCTACGACGGCCTCGGCTTCCACCGTGTCGCGCCGGGCTTCGTTATCCAGGGCGGCGACCCGCTCGGCAACGGCACCGGCGGTCCCGGCTACAGCGTCGACGAGAAGCCGCCCGCGAACCTCGCCTACACGAAAGGCGTCGTCGCAATGGCGAAGAGCTCGGCCGAGCCGCCCGGCCGCTCCGGCAGCCAGTTCTTCGTCGTGCTCAATGCCGACGCCGGCCTGCCGCCCGAATACGCCCTGGTCGGCAGGGTCGATGAGGGCTTTGACGTCGTCGAACGGATCGGCGACCTCGGCACCCCGGCGGAAAAACCGAAACAGACCGTGCTGATCGAGAAGCTCTCGATCGAACGGGGCTAGGCGGGCGCGAAGAAGCTGCGCGCGCGGTCGGCGACCAGCTCCGGCATCTCGTCGGCGATGAAGTGGCCGCAGTCCTTGACCAGCTCGACCTCCATCGCGTCGGCGTGGCGCTCGTGGCCGGCCAGCAGCTCCGGCCGCAGGGCAGGGTCGTCGACGCCGAAGACCACCCTGGTCGGCACCGTGAGCCGGGATCCCGCGTAGCGGCCACGCACGATCGGCCAGAGCTCCTTGAGCTGGAAGGTGCGGTACATCTGCACGGCGGCGCGGGCGCGATCGGGCTCGGTCAGCTTCTCGGTGAAGATGCGCAAGGTCTCCGTGTCCCAGACGTCGCGCTGCGTGGCGGCCGAGAAGAAGGCCTTGGGGATGATGGCGCCGCGGCGGTGCAGCTGGTAGCCCAGCAGCGGCGTCGCGATCGCGACCTGGTAGTTGAAGCGCCAGGCGTAGGGGAGCGTCTTGCGTAGGTTGCCCGGCCAGGGGTGGAGGATGTTGAGGGCGAGGTAGCGCTCGAAGCGCTGCGGCGCCTTGAGCCCGAGCAGGAAGCCGATCCAGCCGCCCCAGTCGTGGCCGACGAGCTTCACCCGCTCGAGCCCGAGCGCGTCGAGCAGGGCGAGCACGTCGTCGGCGAGGTTCTCCTTCTCATAGCCGCGGCGGGGCGCGTCGGACCAGCCGAAGCCGCGCAGGTCGGGGGCGATCACGCGGTGGCGATCGGCCAGTGCCGGCATCAGGTGACGCCACTCGTACCAGTGCTGCGGCCAGCCGTGCAGGCAGAGCACGACGTCCTCACCCGAGCCGGCTTCGGCGACGTGGAAGTCGAGCCCGCGCGCCCGCACCCAGCGGTGCTCCACCCCCTCGACGTGCGGCATCTCGACGCCCATCGGCCACAACCTACCGGCGTGGCTGCATTACTCTCCAGCTCATGGCCAAGGTCGACGTGGGCGATGCGGCGCCGGACTTCTCGCTGCCGGGCACCGGCGGCAAGACCTACAAGCTCTCCGAGCTGCGCGGAACGAACGTTGTGCTCGCCTTCTACCCGGGTGACGACACCCGCGTCTGCACGGCGCAGTTCTGCTCCTACCGCGACAAGGGCGACCGGCTCGACCAGCTCGACGCCGAGGTTCTGGGGATCTCGCCGCAGTCGGTCGATTCGCACGAGCGCTGGGCTCAAGAGCAGAGCCTCAATGTGCCGCTGCTCGCCGATCGGGACCTTGCTGTCAGCAAGAGCTACGGCGTCGTCGGCTGGGCCGGCCCGCTGGGCAAGCTGGCGGGCCTCGAGGGGGTTGAGGGAGGCCGTTACGTGATGCGGTCGATCTTCGTCGTCGATGCCGAGGGCATCGTCCGCTACCGGCACGTGTCGAGGACCGGCGCGAGGTTCCAGACGGTCGGCGACATCGAAGAGGCCGTCGCGGCGATCGCTTGACCCCGCCTGAACCGCGGCAGTTCAGCGCCGGCGGGAACCCGGCGATCCGCGGCGAGCTGGCGGGGGAGGGCTCCCCGATCGTCCTCTGCCACGGCCTGACCGCGACCCGCGACTCGGTCGTGCACGGCTCGCGGGCGTTGGAGCGGGCCGGTCATGCGGTTGTCACCTACGACGCGCGCGGGCACGGCGAGTCCGATCCGGCCCCGGACGGCGAGGGTTATGGATACTCGCAGCTGACCGACGACCTCGAGCGCGTCGTCGCCGCGACGGCAGGGGAGGGGCGGTTCCTGCTCGGCGGGCACTCGATGGGCGCCCACACCGCGGTCGCCTACGCGCTGCGACACCCCGAGCGCCTGCGCGGCCTGGTCGTCATCGGCCCGACCTACGAGGGCCCGCTCAGCGCCGCGCAGGAGGCCTACTGGGACGGCCTCGCCGATGCGCTCGAGCACAACGGGGTCGACGGCTTCGTCGACTACATCGACCGCGAGGGGCAGACCGACCCGGCCTGGCGCGACTCGGTGCTGCGCTTCACCCGCGAGCGGATGCTGCGCCACCGGCATCCCGAGGCGATCGTGCGGGCGCTGCGCGAGCTGCCACGCTCGCGGCCCTTCGGGTCGCTGCGCGAGCTGGAGGACCTGCGGGTGCCGGCGCTGGTCGTCGCCAGCCACGACGCGGCGGACCCCGGCCACCCGCGCCACGTCTCCGAGGCCTACGCCGAGCGGCTGCCGCTGGCGCGGCTGGCGGGCGAGGAAGAGGGGGAGTCGCCGCTGGCCTGGCAGGGCGGCAGGCTCTCGCGTGAGGTCGCCGCTTTCGACGCCGAGCTCGGCGACTCGTAAGAATGGAGGCGTGCCAGGGAGCGAGGGAACGCCCGATGAGGGCCACGCGATCCACTACTCGGCGGTTCAGCCCGAGACCCCGATCTACAGCTCCGACGGGGTCGAGGTCGGGTACGTGCGCGAAATCCTCGACAACCACCGCGAGCACATCTTCGACGGGCTGGTCTTCGAGGACAAGCGGGGCGAGTTGCGCTTCGTCGACGCGCCCGAGGTCGCGCGAACGGCAGAGCGGGCGGTGACGCTGGCGATCGACGCCGAACGGGCGCGGCAGCTCGGCCCGCCCGAGCAGGGCCACCCGAAGTTCGCCCCGAACCTGCGCGCCGGCCGGCTCGGCCGCCTCTTCGGCGGCGGCTGGAAGCGCCATTAGCGCTTAAGGCTGCGCAAAGGCGGAATCCGTAGTCTCCGCCACATGCGCGCGCCGGCTGAGGGGACGTTACGGAGAGTCGCGACCTTTGCCGCGACCTTCGGCATCGGGGTCGCGACCTACATCGCGATCGTGGAGGCCGGCGGCGGCTCGCCCATCTGCGTCGCCGGCGGCAGCGGCTGCCAGACGGTCGCCGAAAGCTCCTACTCGCACCTGTTCGGCGTCAACATCGCGATCTTCGGCATCGTCGGCTACGTCCTGCTGCTGGCGGCGGCGCTGCTGCGCGGCGACGCGGCGCGGATGGCGGGCTTTGGGATCGCCCTCGGCGGCTTCGGCTACAGCCTCTTTCTCACCTACCTCGAGATCTTCAAGATCGAAGCGATCTGCCAGTGGTGCGTGGCAAGCGCGGTGCTGATGACCCTGCTCTTCGGCTTGAACGCAGTCCGTATGGTCAGCTACGTTGGGAGACCGGCATGAGCGGCAAGAGTTCCAGGGAAGCGCGGCGGGAAGAACGGCTGCAGGCCGAAAGCCAGGGCGACAGCGAAGAGCGCCGCAGGCGCCTGCTGCAGATCGGCAGCGCCGCGGTCTTCCTCGTCATCGTCGCGGTCGCGGTCGCGGTTGTCATAACCCAGAGCAGCTCGGACGGCGGCGACACCAGCCTGGAGGACGTCGCGCTGGTCGAACAGGAGTTGCAGGGGATCCCGCAAGAAGGCCTGACGCTGGGCGAGAAAAGCGCCGCGGTGACGCTGTTCGAGTTCGGCGACCTGCAGTGTCCGGTCTGCAAGAGCTACGCCGAAGGGATCGTGCCGGAGGTGATCGATTCGAAGGTGCGCAGCGGCGAAGCCAAGATCGAGTTCCGCAACTTCGCGATCCTCGGCGAGGAATCGGTGACCGCCGGCGCCGCGGCGATCGCCGCCGGCCAGCAGGGCCGCGGCTGGAACTTCCTCGACCTCTTCTACCGCAACCAGGGGATCGAGGCCTCGGGTTACGTCACCGACGATTTCCTCACCGAAGTCGCCAGGGGCGCCGGCGTGCCCGACATCGAGCGCTGGAACAAGAACCGCAAGGACGAAGCCGGCGCGCTGCGCCTGGTGCAGCGCGAGAGCGAAGAAGCGCAGCGGCTCGGCCTGACCGGGACGCCGTCATTCGTAGTCGCCGGGCCCGGCAGCGACGGGATGGAAGTGCTGGGCACGCCCGGCGACGCGGGCACGCTCGAACGCGCGATCGAAGAAGCGTCCTGAGCTCTTCACGCCTGAGTTGACATAACCACCATTATCGTGCGTTGAGTCAGCTGTTACCGGGATTCCGGTGTGCTTTATGCCGCCGATGGAGGCAAAAGGCACACCGGAAGCGCTGCTACGTCGTGAGACGGGCGCTGCCCCAGGCCAATGGCTTGGTGATCGGCGGGGATTTGGGCAGCTCGCCGCGCTGCACCTGGTCCAGGGTCAGCGGCGAGGCCTCGATGTTGGCGACGGTGTCGCGGTTGCAGCGGCAGCCGTCGGCGAAGAGCTTCCAGGGCCGTTCGAGGCGGTCCTGCCAGCGCGCCGTGCCTGGCTGCTCGGCGCGGACGTGCTCGACGAAGAGCAGCTGGCCGCCCGGTTTTAGGATCCGCGCGGCCTCGGCCAGCGCCGCGCGCGGGTCGGGAACCGTGCAGAGCACCAGCGTGAAGACGGCGGTGTCGAAGCTGCCGTCCTCGAAGGGCAGCCTTTCGGCGCCCGCTTCGACCAGCTCGACGCCCGAGCCCGACTCGGCGAGCTTCTGGCGCAGGCGCTTGCTCATGTGCGGGTCGGGCTCGGCCATGACCACCTCGGTCCCCTCCGGGAAGAGACCCAGGTTGGCGCCGGTGCCGGCGCCGATGTCAATCGTGCGCCCCGTTGCCGCTGCGAGCACCTCCCGCCGCCGCTCGCGCAGCCCCGCGTCCTCGGTCCCCTTCAGCAGCGTGTCGTACATCGCCGAGAAGGTGCGGCCCCAGGTGGCGTCGTAGATCCGGCCCATCAGGCCGCCTTCTGCTTGTCCGCCTCGTTCTGCTCCGAGTCGTCCGCCTTGCTCTTTGCGGCTCGCGTCTCGTAGGCGTTGCGGGCGCTGTGGTCGACCTCGGTCATCAGCTTGTCGACCTTCATCAGGCGGCCCAGCGCCTCGCGCCAAGGGCGCGGCATCAGCGCGACGAGCTTGAACAGGATCCCGTTCTCGCGCGGCACCCAGACGTCGAAGCGCGGCACTTCGAGCGCGTCGACGATCTCGTCGGCGACGTCGGAGGCCTCAACCGCTTTGATCATCTTCTGTCCGACGCCGGAGGTGAGCTCGGTGTTGACCACGGTGGGCATCACGCAGGCGATCTCGATATCGGTCTCGCGCAGCTCGGCCCGTACCGCCTCGCTGACCCCGACCACGGCGTGCTTGGTGGCGGAGTAGGTGGCAATCCCCGGGAAGCCGCCCTTGCCCGCCTGCGAGGCGAGGTTGACGATCTGACCGCCGTTGCGCGGGCGCATCCGCTCGATCGCCAGCTGCATGCCGACGATCACGCCGTAGACGTTGATGTCGAGCTGGCGCTTGACCGAGTCGTCGGACTCATCGGCAAACGGCGTCACCGGCATGATCCCGGCGTTGTTGACGACGACGTCGAGCGGCCCGAGCTCGCGCCCAGCCTCGTCGAGGAAGGCGGCGAAGGAGCCGCGGTCGGTGACGTCGAGCGCGACGGCGATCGTGCCACCGCCCAGCTCGGCCGCGGTCTGCTCCGCCAGGTTCAGGTCGAGGTCGCCGATCGCGACGCGGCAGCCCTTGCGCACCAGCGCCGTCGCCGTAGCCTTGCCGATCCCCCGGGCTCCGCCGGTGATCGCCACGACCTTGCCGCTGAGTGAGCGTCGCTGCTTCGCCATGCCGGTCCTCCTTCTCCGGGGCCTAGGCCGCCGGCTTGTAGACGGTGACCACGGCGGCGCCGCCGAGGCCGATGTTGTGCTGCAGGGCGGTCCTGGCGCCGTCCACCTGTCGCTTGTCGGCTTCCCCGCGCAGCTGCCAGGTCAACTCCGAGCACTGCGCCAGCCCGGTCGCGCCGAGCGGGTGGCCCTTGGAGATCAGCCCGCCGGAGGGATTGACGACGACCTTGCCGCCGTAGGTGGTCGCTTCCTCCTCGACCAGCTTGTGCCCCTCCCCCTCCGCCGCGAACCCGAGCGCTTCGTAGGTGATGAGCTCGTTGGCGCTGAAGCAGTCGTGCAGCTCGCAGACGTCGACCTGCTCGGCGGCGACACCGGCCTCGGCGTAGGCCTCGTCGGCGGCCTGCTTCGACATGTCGGAACCGACGATCGTCATGCAGTTGGCGTCCTCGGCGAAGGTCGAGCCGAGGTCGGTGACCATCGACTGGCCGGCGATCTCGATCGCCTGATCGCCGAGGCCATGCTCTTCGACGTAGCGCTCGGAGGCGACGATCGCGCAGGCCGAGCCGTCGGAGGTCGGCGAGCACTGCAGCTTGGTCAGCGGGTCGTGGATCATCTTCGCCGCCTTGATGTCCTCGAGCGAGTACTCGTCTTGAAACTGGGCGTAGGGGTTGTTGACCGAGTGCTTGTGGTTCTTCCAACCGATCCAGGCGTAGTGGTCGGAGGTGGAGCCGTATTTGTCCATGTGGTCGCGGCCCGCGTTGCCGAACATCTGCGGCGCCGGCGGCGACTGCTCGGGGTCGCGGATCTCGAACATCCGCATCGCGTGCTTGTCGAGCGCGTTGGTGCGGTCGGTGTACTTGACGCCCAGCGAGCCTGGCTCCATCTTCTCGAAGCCGATAGCCATCGCGCACTCGACTAGGCCGCCCTTGACCGCCTGGCGGGCGAGGAACAGCGCCGAGGAGCCGGTCGAGCAGTTGTTGTTGACGTTGACCACGGGGATCCCGGTCAGGCCGAGCTGGTAGAGCGCCCGCTGGCCGTAGGTCGAGTCGCCGTAGCAGTAGCCGGCGAAGGCCTGCTCGACATCCTCGTAGGGGATGCCGGCATCGGCGAGCGCCTTCTCCCCCGCCTCCTTGGCCCAGTCGGGGTAGTCGCCCTCCTTCGTGCCCGGCTTCTCGAACTTGGTCATCCCGACCCCGATCACATACGTGCGGTTGCTCAAAGTCTCTCCCTAGGTCAGCCGCGGGCGCGCGCGGCAAATTGGCTGGCTGGCCAAGAAATCTACCGGGCCGCGGGCGCTGACGCGAGTGGATCGGCGTCTTTTCCGGGACGAGTACCCTGAAAGGTCGTGATTCTGGCCGAGCTGAGCACCGACCCGGCCGCGGGAGTCGGCATCTTCGCCGCCCTCGCGGCGGGGGTCGTCTCCTTCCTCTCCCCCTGCGTGCTGCCCCTCGTCCCCGGCTACCTATCAGCGGTCAGCGGCGTCTCCGCGAGCGAGCTCGAGAACGCCGGCTGGCGCCGCGTGCTGGGGCCGAGCCTGCTCTTCGTCGCCAGTTTCTCGGCGATCTTCATCATCCTCGGTCTGACCGCGACCGGCCTCGGCGCGACCCTGCAGGACCACAAGCAGCTGCTGACCAAGATCTCGGCGGCGCTGATCGTGACTATGGGCGTGCTCTTCGTCGCCTCGCTCTTCGTCACCAGGCTGAACCGCGAGTGGCACGTCGACGCCCTGCTCGAGCGGGCGGGCAGGGGCGGCCCGATCGTCGCCGGCGCCGCCTTCGCGATCGCCTGGACCCCCTGCATCGGCCCCACCCTCGGCGCGATCCTCTCCGCCGCCGCGCTCTCCGGCTCCGCAGCCCGCGGCGCCTTCCTGCTCGCCGTCTACTCGGCCGGCCTGGCGATCCCCTTCCTGCTCACGGCCGTCGCCTTCTCGCGCATGACCACCGCCTTCGCCGTCGTCAAGCGCCACTACCAGGCGATCGTCGCCACCGGCGGCGCGATCTTGATCGCGATGGGAGTCCTGATCTGGACCGGCGAGCTGACCCAGCTCAACATCGAGGCTGAACGCCTCATCAACGAAATAGGCCTCGACTTCCTCAACGGCGTCTGAGGACACGCCTCGGGGCGTCAGTTGCTCGTGGGGGCGATGGTCTCGACCAGCTCGCGGCCCACTGCCTCGGTCTCCTCGAGGCCGGCATCGTCGAGCTCCTGCGAGCAGACGATGCGAAAGCGGCCGGTGCCGATCGCCGAATCGGGCACGATCGGCAGGCCACGGATCTCCTCCCAACCCAGCCGTTCGACCTCGAACGGGTTCATCCGCACCTCCGCCGCCGGGAACGGGCAGTTGCGGTTGTGCTGGTCGATCGCCTTGGAGATCGCCTCCAGGTTCTTCGCCTCGGGAGAAGCCATCGGGTCTTCAGTTTAGGACGGATCATCCAGCCCGTCGCTGAACACTCCCTCCCACTCTCGCTCCTCGGCCATTACGTCCCGACGGTCGGCATCGGCACGGCTTGCCTCGCGCTCTGAGCGCAGAGCCTCGGCTCGCTCGCTGGCGCGCGTCTGTTCCACCACTGCACGTTGCGCGTCGGGTAGGGCCTTTGCCGCTGCAGGTCCCAGTATCCGACGCCACAGCGGGGCCAATGCGCCCTCGATGTAGATCGTGTTGGCAAGGCGACTGCCGTCCCCCTCGATCGGCTCGACAAGATGGCGATGCCCCATGCGAGCACCGGGAAGACGTGCCTCGTCGGTGAACAGGCGCCCCTGTTCGTACTCGACGACGTGAAATCGAAGGCGCAGGCCGGTGTGGAAAACGATCCGCGCCGTGGCGCCGGCCGAGAGCGGACCGTCGATGCGGGCGCTCTTGATCTCGGCGTTCCACCTCGGCCACGCCGCCACATCGAAATAGGCCCGCTCCCAGATCGCCCTCGGCTCCACGTCGGCCTCAAGCGTGCTCGTCGTCTCCCATCGACTCATCTGTAGATCCCTTTCTCCAGTAGTTCGACATTCGCGTTCACCCAGCGGTCGAGATTGCTCTCGTCGAGCAACGGGCCGTCGAGCACGTCCCCCAGCAAAGGCATGAAGCTGAGCGGTGCCCAGATCAGAAAGAAATGCTGCAGCGTCACCCAGGAGCGATCGATGTCCTCCCGCAGGGCCCCGGCAGTGGCGAGTCTGTCGATCTCTCTCCGTCCCCGCTCGATCAGCACTCGGAAGAAGCGAACCGTGCCGGGAGTGCGCTCGATCAGCGCCCGTCCGATGTAGGCGTAGACAGTTGGGTGCTCTCGCATGACTCGTGTCGTCTGTGCGGCGCGCTGCCGCAACAGGTCAGCACCCTCTGCCTGCACGTCTGAGGCATAGACATCGCCGAACTTCCGCAGGGCTCGATCGTCAACCGCTTCCACCAGCCCCTCCTTGCCGCCGAAATGATGCACGACAAGCGCGGGTGAGACGTCACAGGCTTTGGCCACCTGCCTCAGGGAGCTTGCCTCGATTCCCCGCTCGGCGAAAAGGCCCAAGGCAGAATCGATGATCTTCTCTCTAGTGGAAATCGTGGTGGGGGCTGAACGCACGTTCAGTGGGGACTGTACAGATGTTCAGGCTGGATCGAGAGGCAGCTCCCGCCGCTGCTGGGCGTACCGTTTTCCTGTGACGATCCAAGGCTGGCTCCGCGTAGTCGCGCATCTGGATATGGACGCGTTCTATGCGTCGGTCGAGTTGCAGTGGCGGCCTGAGCTGAAGGGGAAGCCGGTGGTGGTCTGTGGGTCGGGGCCGCGGGCCGTGGTGACCACGGCCAGCTATGAGGCTCGCAGGCTGGCCGGGATCCACTCGGCTATGCCGGCGGCGGTTGCGCGGCGGCGGCTGCCGGACGCGGTCTACCTGCGGCCGGACTTTCCCGCCTATCGCGAGGCATCGGTGCGGGTGATGGAGATCCTGCGGGCCAACGTCGAGGCGGTCGAAGTGGTCGGCCTCGACGAGGCCTACCTCGAGCTCAGCGACCTCTTCTCGCCGAAGGCGACGATGCGGCGGATCGCGACCGAGATACGCGAGGACCTCGGCCTGACCTGCTCGGTCGGGATCTCCGAGAACCGACTGCTGGCGAAGATCGTCAGCGAGCTGGGCAAGCCCGCCGGCCTGGTCGTGCTCTCACGGGCCGAGGCGCTGGAGCGCTTCGCGCGCGAGCCGCCCGGCCTCGTCCCCGGGATCGGCCCCAAGACCGTGCTCAGGCTGGAGCGGATGGGAATCGGCACGCTGGCCGGTCTGCGCGACCACGACCTGACGGCGCTGGAGCGAGCCTTCGGGCCGCGCATGGGCCGCTGGCTGCCGGCGCGGGCGCGCTTCGAGGATGCCACCCCGATCGCGGTCGAACGCGAGACCAAGTCGCAGTCGGCGGAGACGACCTTCGACGTCGACGTCGCCGACCAGGCCGAGATGGCGGCCCAGATCGCCTCGCTCGCCGAGGAGCTCTGCCGCCGCCTGCGCACACGCGAGCTCGCCGGGCGCACGATCGGAATCAAGGTTCGCCTCGACGACTGGACCAACGTAACCCGCTCCCAGACCCTGCCCGAGCCGACGAACGACCCCGACATCGTCGCCCCGGTGGCCCTCGACCTCCTCCATGCCTACTCTCCTCCCCGCCCCGTCCGCCTGCTGGGCGTGCGCGTCGCAGGCTTCAACGACGAACCCGAGGTGGCGCTCGATCCCCAGTTGCAGCTCACAGTCGCCGATTGAGCTGGAACTGAGGTCTGCGAAGATCAACGCATGAATGACGACCGACTGACCGGGCTCGATTCCTCTTTCCTGCACCTCGAACGCGCCGGCGCCCACATGCACGTCGCCTCGGCGATCATCTTCGAGGGTTCGCCGCCCACGCACGAGGAGTTCCGCGGCCAAATCGAGTCGCGCCTGCACCTCGTCCCTCGCTTCCGCCAGAAGCTGCGCTTCGTCCCCTTCGACCAGGGGCGGCCGGTCTGGGTCGACGACCCGTTCCTCAACCTCGACTACCACGTGCGCCGCACGGCGCTGCCCGCGCCCGGCTCCGAGGAGCAGCTGCGCAACCTCGCATCGCGGATCTTCTCCCAGCAGCTCGACCGGACCAAGCCGCTCTGGGAGCTGTGGCTGGTCGAGGGCCTCGACGAAGACCGCTTCGCCGTGATCGGCAAGAGCCACCACGCGCTCGTCGACGGCGTCTCCGGCGTCGACATCACCACCGTCCTCTTCGACCTCGAGCAGGAGCCCGACAACCCGCCGGTGCGCCCGCCGAAGTGGGCGCCCCGCCCCGAGCCGACCGACCTCGAGTTGCTCGGGGAGGCTTGGCGCGAGCGCGCGACCAGCCCGCGCGAGCTCGTGCGCGGCGTGCGCGCCGTCCTGCGCGGGCCGCGCCAGGTGCTGCGCGAGCTCGTCGACGTCGGCAAGTTCCTCGAGGGCGCCGCGGCGGCTCCGCAGACGCCGTTCAACGTCGAGATCGGCTCGCATCGCCGGATCGCCTTCGCCCGCGCCGACCTCGGCGATTTCAAGCGGGTCAAGAACGCCCACGGCGGCACGGTCAACGACGTCGTCCTCTCGGTCGTCGCCGGCGCGCTCGGCAACTACCTGCGCGCCCGCGGCCACGACACCGACGAGCTCGAGATGCGGGCGATGGTCCCGGTCAGCGTGCGCGCCGACGAGGAGCACGGCGCGCTGGGCAACCGCATCTCGGCGATGATGGCGCCGCTGCCGGTCTCCTCGCGGGACCCGGTCGAGCGCCTGCGCCGGGTCAGCGAGACGATGGGCGACCTGAAGGGCTCCGGCCAGGCGGTCGGCGCCGAGCTGCTGACCAGGCTGACCGACTTCGCGCCGCCGACGATCGCCTCGCAGGCGGCGCGCCTGCAGCCGGCCCAGCGCTTCTTCAACCTCGTCGTCACCAACGTCCCCGGCCCGCAGTTCCCGCTCTACCTGCTGGGGCGCCGCATGGACTCGATCTTCCCCCTGGTCCCGCTCGCCCGCCGCCAGGCGCTCTGCGTCGGGATCATGTCCTACGACGGCAAGATCGACTTCGGCCTGGTCGGCGACTACGACGCGATGGCCGACCTCGACAGCTTCGGGCTCGACCTCGAAGCCGCCTGTGCGGAAGCGATCGCCGCGGCGCCGCCGGCCGACGAGTCTCAGCGCAGCGAGCGGGCGCGCACCCGGAACGGCGCCGTGTCGGTCAGGTAGTTCCAGTCGAGCCGCCGGGCGCTGAAGCCCTCGACACGGCTGTCGGCGTTGATCACCACCGCGGTCACCCGCTGGAAGCGGCCGGGCCGCGGCAGGCGGACGACGATCGTGCCCCCGCGCCGCTTGAAGCTGAGCTTGGAGACGACGCGGCCGCCGCGCTCGCTGCCGAGCCGTCCGACCAGCGCCAGGCCGGCGGCGACGCCGCGCGGCGCCAGCGCCCGGGCGACGACAGCCCGCCCGCCCTTCGCTGGCACCCGCAGCAGCTGGAAGGTGGCGTGGTTGAGCGAGCGCTGCAGCACCCGCCCGCTGGGCGGCAGCGTCCCCTGGCGCGGCACGTCGGGGTAGCGGCGACCCTCGCGGAAGCGGTCGCCGGTGCGCCACTCGGCCAGGTCGCGGGCGAAGCGGGCGAAGTCGCGGCTGAAGTCCGAGCCGCCCGCGGCGCGGATTGCCGCGCCGTAGAGATCGGAAG
>Ga0102946_1000451_pt1 | contig 14354 bp, 13 predicted proteins | sample SalPon2A_A_D1_MG_FD_78209 | JGI IMG/M metagenome (GOLD analysis project Ga0102946, IMG submission 78209) | Soil microbial communities from South San Francisco under conditions of wetland restoration - Salt Pond MetaG R2A_A_D1_MG | ecosystem: Environmental > Terrestrial > Soil > Wetlands | place... | reverse complement strand
TATGTAAAGGTTCCAGTTTTTATTGTTACTGGTGTAGAAATTCTCGTCTCCGCATGTAGTGACACTTTGTTCTGAGTGAATGGTGTAACTCTGGTTACATTTGCTTATTTGGTTTAATCGTAGGGAAAAGTCTTATTTCTCAGACATGTAGGGCGCTTGTATGTTCAGGCATGTGCCAATGGTTACAGGGTTTTCGAGTCGGCAATAGATATGAAGTGTATATAAATACCTGATAATACACATTTGCTCCGCCTGGAGATGGGTTGGTACGAGGCTTGCTAATACCGAGAAAGGCTCGTCCGGAATAAGAGATCAAGTTCATCACCAACGCTACCAAACTTAAAGCGGTGGTTCAGATCGTTGATCGTATTTATTTAAATTTTAAGGTCCAATATTCAACTAAGGAGAAAAAAATGAAAATTCTGACACTGTTTTTTGCAATGTTTTTAACATTCGGCGCAGTTGCTTCGGCAGAAGAAACTGCAACCCCGCAAGAAATCTTTGACATGGTTGTCAAAGGAGCCTATTTGCTTGAAAATCTTGGGGAAGAAGGGCTTGCAGCTTTTAACGATCCTGATGGTGAGTTGGCCTGGAAAGATACGTATGTACAGGTTTATAACTGCAAAGAGCGCCAGATTCCCGGTCACCCGAGTCCTGCAGTAAGAGCATTTACTCCAGAGAAGTTCTGGAACCTCCAGGATTCCAGCAGCACCTATATCTGCCGTTCGATTTGCGACGCAGCCAAAAACGCAAATGGCGGCTGGGTTGAATATCAGTGGCCTAAACTGGGAGAAACTGAACCTTCACGTAAAATTACCTTTGTAACGCAGGTCCCCAATACGCCGTGGCAGGTATCTGCTGGTATCTATGATGAAAACGTCAGTCTCGAAGAATTAAACAGTAAATGGAAAGTTCAGTAAAAATAACCATGAACTGAAAAAGCGTATTCTTTATCAAAAAAACAACCTCCGGACGCTTGATTTTACGGATCGGATGGTTGTTTTCCAATATCAAATCAAGGTGTTGTCGAGATAAGACAACACAGGAGTTCTCGGATGGCTGTTGCAGTGAAACGCAAACTGATGCACAAATTTCTCTTTTCCATACTCACGGTAATTGTCGCAGGAATGGCAGGGCTGACTTTCTTTTCCTACAGCATGTCTAAAAATGCATTGCAGGACGCCTCGGAACAGCAGGTGACTCAGGTTGTTGATTCTACCGTCCAGTCGATGTCCTCATGGATCAAGGATCGACGCCTGGACTTGGGAAACTGGAGTCAGCAGAAGAGCTACCAGTCTGCGGTCCAGAACTCTTTTCTCGGCAAGGCGGCACGCAAGAGTGCGACCAGGGAGTTGATCCGCCTGAAGGAGGACTACGGCTATTACGCCGATATTCTCCTCATCGACAAGGAGGGGAGCGTTGTCGCAGGTTCCAATGCTGAACTGGTCGATACAGAGACGTTTGCTGACCGAGACTATTTTAAAGAGGCTCTCGCCGGTAATCTTTTTGTTTCCCAGGTCGTTAAAGACAGTAAGACAGGTCTCGCGGTTTTTTCGATTGCGGCTCCTGTTACCCTTAACGGAGCGGTTGATGGTGTCTTGTGTGGATTCGTTGACATGGCACGATTTAATGAAATCTTTGTCAACAGTGTAAAACTCGGTAAAACGGGTTACGCCTTTATGTTTGATAGTGAAGGGATGGTTATTGCCCATCCCGATCCCGAGCAAGTCTTGAAAACCAATATGAAGGACTTGGCTTTCGGCCAACAGATGATCAACCTAAAGGATGGAACCCTGCACTACAGTTATAAGGGCGTGGGCAAACTCGCTCATCTTGCTCAATATTCAGCTATGGGCTGGACTGTGGCAGTCGGGATCGGCACCGACGAATTGAATGCCCCGGCAATCAAAATCAGAAATATCAATGCGATTATTGCCCTCATCATCATGGCCATCGCCGCCTTGGTGGTCTTTATCATCGCCCGCAAGGTTGTCGTGCCGATCACCAAGGCTGCACAGTTGGCTGAAACCATCCGCCTTGGTGACCTTTCAGAACGGTTGGATACCGAGTTGCAGGACGAGGTGGGACAACTCTCCCATGCATTGAATGCGATGGCTGACGGACTTGAGCAGAAAGCATTACTAGCCAGTGCTATTGCCGAGGGAGACTTGACGGTCGATGTGCAGTTGGCCTCAGAAAACGATCAACTGGGCAAGGCTTTGCAGTCGATGACAGAAATCCTGAATGACGTCATCCAACAGGTGATGGTTGCCTCAGATAATGTTGCTTCTGGTAGTCAGGCTCTCTCATCCTCCAGTCAAGCAATGTCTCAGGGCGCAACTGAGCAATCAGCCTCTGCCGAAGAGGCTTCAAGCTCCATCGAAGAGATGACTGCCAACATCCGCCAGAATACTGATAACGCCATGCAGACCGAGAAGATTGCCAACCAGTCTGCACAAGAGGCTGAACAGGGCGGTACCGCCGTTGCTGATACGGTTCTGGCTATGAAGGAGATCGCTAACAAGATCGTTATCATTGAAGAGATTGCCCGTCAGACCAACCTGCTGGCACTAAACGCAGCAATCGAAGCAGCTCGCGCCGGAGAGCATGGTAAAGGTTTTGCTGTTGTTGCTGCCGAAGTAAGAAAGCTGGCAGAACGGAGTCAGGAAGCCGCAGGTGAGATTAACAGCCTGTCAGTGTCCAGTGTCGAAGTCGCTGAAACTGCGGGCAAGATGCTCGACAGTATCGTGCCGGGAATTCAGAAAACGGCAGAGTTTGTACAGGAAATTGCTGCCGCCAGTCGTGAGCAGGACGCCGGTGCCGAGCAGATCAACAGCAGTATCCAGCAGCTTGACATGGTCATTCAGCAGAATGCGGCAGCAACTGAAGAGATGGCATCAACCTCCGAAGAGTTGACAAGCCAGAGCGAACATTTAAGATCCATGATGGCATTTTTTAAGGTGACGAAAATTGAAAACCGTACGCAGGGTTTAAGCTTGAAAGCAGCCGCTCCGGCCCTCAAAGACAAGCAGCCTGTAATAACGCGACCCATTGACTCAGAGTATGGAGAGTCTCGTGTTGTCAATGGAAATGTTGATTTTTCTCCCGGCAGAAAAGATGATCTCGATAATGAATTTGAATCATTTTAAAGGGGCTTTCAGTTCACTTAAGTTTCTTTTCTTTCTGCCCGGTCAAATTTGCTCGGAGGGCTGAAATTAGGTTTGGTGTCGGTCATATCCCCTCAGTCGCCCAGCAGGATTGATGGGGATATGACCCTCGCAGGTACTCGTCAAGCGATCAAGAGTAGGTTCGATTCTCCTGTTCCTGGACGCGAATGAATGTGGTCCGCTTGGTCAACTCCTTCAAGGCTGATGCTCCGACATAGGTGCATGCCGAACGGACTCCGCCAAGAATATCTTTTACTGTTTCGCTGACCGGGCCCCGGTAGGGCACTTCAACTGTTTTGCCTTCCGAGGCGCGATATTCAGCGACTCCCCCTGCATGTTTATCCATCGCCGTGGCTGAACTCATTCCGTAGAACTTTTTGAATTGCTGACCATTACGTTCAATCAGTTCGCCGCCACTTTCATCATGACCGGCGAGCATTCCCCCCAGCATGACAAAGTCCGCGCCCCCGCCGAACGCCTTGGCGACATCACCGGCAGAGACACAACCACCATCGGAGATGATCCTTCCGCCCAAACCGTGTCCAGCGTCGGAGCATTCGATAACGGCGGACAGTTGGGGATAGCCGACACCGGTTTTCACCCGCGTGGTACAGACAGAGCCGGGTCCAATGCCAACCTTGACGATGTCCGCCCCGGTAATCAGCAGTTCTTCGACCATCTCGCCTGTTACGACATTTCCGGCCACGATGGTCTTTTCCGGATGGGTTTCGCGAACCCTGCTCACGAATTCGACAAATGCCTCGGCATAGCCGTTGGCGACATCGATACAGATAAAGTCGAGTTTGGGGTTGCCGGACAGTATCTGTCCAAGCTTTTTAAAGTCTTCTTGCGATGTTCCGGTGCTGACCATAATCCTTGAATAGATATCATCGTCTTTGTCGGTAAGGAACGCGGACCATTGTTCGAGGCTATAGTGTTTGTGGATTGCCGTCAGCATCTTGTATTCGGCCAGTACCTCGGCCAGCTCAAAGGTGCCGACAGTGTCCATGTTGGCAGCAATGACCGGTACCCCGGTCCATTGTTTACCGCTATGAAGAAAGGTGTAGGTTCTGTCCAAAGAGACTTGGGCGCGGCTTTTGAGCGTGGAGCGCTTGGGGCGAATCAGAACGTCTTTGAACCCGAGTTTCAGGTCGGTTTCGATACGCATAAAGTCTATCCTTTTCCAGATGTTGAGAACGGTTGACCGTCTCTGGGGGTTGGTTCTTTGCTGATAAGCAAAAGATTACAAAATGACCTCTGATGAGATTTACGGGAGCTTATACGCTGCGATACTAAATTGAATTAGAAGATCTTGTAAAGCCGGTTTTTTGGATCCTGTCTCGATGCGTTTGCTTTGTGAGCTGCCAATGTTTATTCATCTGGAACCAGCTTGTATTTGATTTTTTCCAGGTACAGTTTGATCGATATCGGCGGCAAGCTGGTCGTGATGAATGCGATCAGTACCAGGATGGAAAAGATTTCATCATTAATCAGACCCATTTTCAGTCCGATTGATGCCACAACCAACTCAACCGCGCCCCGACCGTTCATGGCCAGGCCGACGACCGTTGCTTCCCTGTAGTTCATTCCTCCAACCCGGGCACCGCATCCGGCACCGATCAACTTGCCGATGATCGCCGCCGCCAGAAGTCCACTGGTCAGCAGCAACTGGGTCTCGAAAATCGAAAAGGTGACATGAAAGGAAAGACTGACGAAAAAAATCGGGCCCAGAAATCCATAAGTGATGGAGACGAATCGGTCGGAGATTTTGGTGAACAGCTCGGGACTGACGACACCTTCCCGGACAAACAGGCCCGCCATATAGGCGCCGATGATGATATGCATTCCGGCCATTTCGGCAAGGATGCCGAACAGCAGTGCCATGATCAGGGCAAAGGTAAACCCCTTGGAGCTACGAGAAGCGAAAAACCTGCCTATTTTCGGATAGAGCCAGATTCCGATACCGATCGACACGCTGAAGAAAATCAGGACCTTCAGAATGACCATGGCGAAGTTGATCCAATTAATAACGCCGGAATTAGTGCCGATATCGATAATTGCGGTGAAGAAGGAAAGGGCCATGACGTCATCGATAATTGAAGCGCCGATAATAATCGGCGTTACCCGGTGGTCGGTCAGTTCCAGATCGTGGAGGACCCGTGCGCTGACGGCAATGGCGGTAATTGAAAGACCGAGAGAAATGAAGAGACTTTCTGAAAGGGAGAGGCCGAAGGCTTTACAGGTCAGGTATGCGACGACAAAGGGAATGATAAAGCCGAAAATACCGACCATGGTTGATTGGAGTCGATATTTTTTCAGGTCGAGCGGGTTGGTCTCAAGTCCGGCATAGAACATCAGGAAGAAGACCCCGAGTTCCGACAGAATATTGAGCATTTCGTTCGGTGCAATCAGGCCGAGAAAGGATGGCCCGAAAATTATCCCCGCCAGCAGTTCACCAAGGACCGGAGGTTGATGAATCATTCGGCAAAAGACCCCCGTGGTCCAGACGATTACCATCAACATCAAAAGGTTCAAAGTCGGGTTGTCATGTGCTGTGTGCGAAATGACGGCGATGATATTTTCCATATTGCCGATCCTGTCGCTGTATACTCTCCGTTTGATGTTTGTCCCGAGTTCATCGACTTTCTTTCCCAATCTTACCATAAAGCACCCAAGGCATTGATTCCACTACTGGCAAGCAATCTTAGCCACTTCTATTCGTGCTTTGTCGACTGGTCGCCGCCTGCGGCCAAGGATGATGTGCAAACGCGTCTGCTATACTTATTTTGTGGTGAGGTTGCCTGTTCTTGTGATTCAGGGGGGTGGCTATGGCTGACGAGTTATTGAGCAGCATCATTCGGTTAGAGAATGAGATTCAGGAGCAACTGAAGGCTGAACAGCAACGTGCGGACCAGTGGCTGTCGAGAGTTCGCACGGAAGAGCTGGAAAGGTTCCACAGTATCAGTCGTCAGTTGGAGGAAGCAGACGAAAATGCGCTGCAGGAAGCCAGGCTGCGGGCGACCGATGAAGCGAATGAGATTGAGCACCGGGAAACCGAACACTGCCGAAGGTTGGAAATCCTGGAAGATAAAGAACTTGTGGAGATTTTGAAACGTCACGTTACGCGAGTTCTGCCGGGGCGAATCGATGATCATCAAGATGTCCAAAGTTGAGATAGTCGGTCCCAAGGACCAGTTGCTCGAGGTTCTCAACCTGCTTCGAGGGAAGGGGGTTTTTCATCCGGAAGCGGAGGTTCATGGTTATGTGCCGACTGAGGACGAGGGCAGGATCAGGGAACTATTGCTGGACGAGGGGGCTGTCGGCGAAAAGCTTTTCTTTGAAAAATTCCGCGCCCGTATCCTGAAGCTCCTGGACTGTCTTCCCGACCTTCCGTCACGGACCGCTTCCATCCGGCCCTTACCGATAATCGATATTCTATATGACCTGGTTGCGAAGCATCTGGCGAGTTGTCACGAATGGAACCAGCAACGTCAGACACTGCGCGAAGAGTGCGAAACGCTGGCTCGTTATGTCCGTTTCTGGTCGGTCCTGGAACCACTTGTCGACGAAGTGGGGGGCGATTCCGATCTGAAGTTTTTCGGAGTGACCATCCGCTCTGCCGCAGAAATCGTTCCGTTCAAGGCTTTGTTGGAAAAACAGACGCGCGGTCGATGTCGTCTCTCGACCGCCAGCATAGAAGATGGAACCATCATCGGCCTGATCACGACCGACCCCGAGATGGAGCCGACTTTGCGACAGCTACTCACTGATGAGCGGGTTCCCGAGTTGAACCTTCCCGAGGCACTGGACGACCTGCCGTTTTGGAAGAAGAGCGCCGTTCTGAAGAGGTTGCTTAGAGAACGCTCGTCTCGCCTGCAGGGGGTGGTTGATAAACTGGAAGAGTTTGCGCATCACTGGTTGCCTGTCTACCGACAAGCTCTCGACTGGCTCGAAGAAAGGCTCAGCCTCTATCAGGCCACTGCATCTGCCTATGAAACCCGGCAGTGCTTTATTATTCACGGTTGGATGACCAGCTGCGGTGTCGATGATTTGCGCAAGGACCTGAACGCGGCCTTCAGTGGTCAGGTCCTGATTCACGAACTTGAGATTCATCACGAAGATCTCGATCGGGTTCCGGTTCTCATGCAGAACCCGCTCTATTTCAAGCCGTTCGAGCTGTTCGCCCGGTTACTGCCTCTGCCCAAATATAGCTCTTACGACCCAACCCCGTTCCTCGGCCTTTTCTTTCCACTCCTGTTCGGCATGATCCTCGGTGATATCGGTTATGGTCTGATCTTGGGGCTGATCGCCGCCTTGCTGATTTATGTCTTTCCTGAACGGCGCAATCTCAGCGACGGTGCAAAAATCCTAGGAGTATCAGCTGCATACACAATGCTGTTTGGTATCCTGTTCGGCGAATTGTTCGGTAATCTCGGTCGCCATTTACTTGGGCTGCATCCGATCTGGCTGGAACGCGGTCAGGCCATCTTGCCGATGATCTGCTTTGCCCTGTCGGTCGGGACGGCTCATATCCTTTTTGGATTGGGGTTGGGGATTCGATACGAGATCAGGCGCAAGCGTCATCGGGAAGCACTGACCAAGGGGATCAACCTGCTGGTGATCTTCCTGATCGGACTCACCCTGATCGCGGAACTGGTCCCCCATCCCTGGACCGTGACCATACCCCTGCTGGCAACGGTCCTGACGCTGGTTTCCATGCTGGTTCTGGTCGGCGGGTTGTTGGCGCCGCTGGAGCTGCTGAAAAATTTCGGCAACATCATCTCATATGTGCGGCTGATGGCGATCGGTCTTTGTTCGGTCCTGCTGGCCGAAGTGGCCAATCGGCTGGGCGGGATGACCGGCAACGTGATAGCCGGATTTCTGGTCGCCGGGGTGCTGCATTTTTTTAATCTGGTGCTCGGCGTTTTTTCACCAACCGTTCACGCCCTGCGCCTGCATTACGTCGAATTTTTCAGCAAGTTTCTCGAGCTGGGCGGGAGGCGTTTCGAACCGTTAAGTAAAAAACCGAAATGATCAGCGAGATCGGAAGCAACGATTTGCAGTCAAACTCTGGGAGGTGCGCTATGGAAAAAGTTTTACTGGCTTTTGCTGCAGCTCTGGCGGTAGGTATACCGGCCCTGGCGACCGCATGGGCTCAATCGCGGATCGGTTCCGCCGGGGCGGGGACCCTGGCGGAAAAGCCCGAACTGACCGGGACCATTATTATCCTGATAGCAATCCCCGAGACCATGGTGATTCTCGGTTTCGTGGTTGCTGCCATGATACTGGTGATGATCTGAGTTATGGGGCAACAGGAACTGGAAGCGGCCCTGCGCCGCGAAGGTGAGGAAAGGGCCCGTGAAATATGGTGTTCTGTCGAAGCGTCGGCACATCAGCTGCGGGACGAAACCGATGAAAAACTCCAAGCTCTTCGGCAAAAGAGCCGCTGGCGTCAGGGGGCGGAGGTGGCGAGGCTGGTAGAAGAGGCCAGATCCGCCGCATTCTATCGTGGGCGTATGTGCCGTTTGACCGTTGAACAGGGCTTGGATCGGCGGTTGCAGGCCCTGGTCGCTTCGCTCACTTCTCAGCTTGCGGAATCGGGAGGTGAGGATCTGTTTGCCGCACTGGCGGCGGAGATACCTGAGTTTAATTGGACCCTGGTCAAGGTTAATCCACGCGATGAAGGGGTGGCCCGAGCTTGCTTCGAGGCGGCCGAGATCGTCACCGACGAATCGATCGGCGGCGGATTGTCAGTTCAGGGTGACGATGGTCGCCTGATTGTTACGAATACCCTGGAGAAGCGGATGAGTCGTCTCTGGCCGGAACTGTTGCCCGAGATGATGAAGGAATTGCGCCAAAGGATCGAAAACGATGGAACTGCTGCGCCCCATTCGACCAAATGAAGCCTCGGCGGATTATCTCTACACCAGAATCCGCAGCCGTCGTTCACGCCTGATTGCCGGCAGCTTCGACGAGCGATCGGTTTCGGTTCGGTCTCGACAGTCGCTGAGAAATGAATATCACTGGGTCTATATCCGCCTCAACCGGCGGTTGCGCAATCAGTTGCAGCCTCTCTTCGAATATGAGGAACTGCGTACCCTCATCCTCGCCTTGCGCTACCTGGCGGCAGGGGACCGTTCGGCGCTTCTGGAAGTGTTGAACGGCTCGCTGCTGAACCGATCATTGTGCCGGGTCCTGACCGGTGCTCCGCGAGTTGCAGTTGCAGTGGCTGCTCTGGAGCGGTTGCTCGCGGATGACAACCCCTTTTGCCGGGGCTTGACGGAAGCATATCTGAAGCAGGGACCGGGAGGGGTGGAGCAGGCCATGAACGGTGGTTATCTGCATCAGGTCATCGGCAGTACAGGTCCGCAGGTTGTCATGACGTATTTCCGTTATTTGATCGATCTGCGCAACCTGCTTGCTCTCTTCAAACACCTGCACTGGCAATTGCCTCTGCCTCCACCATTGATCGAGGGCGGCGAGATTGGTCTGGCCAGACTTGGTCGTGCCTGGTCGGGGCAGAACCTGAACGGAGTCTCGGAGTTGACCCGGAAGTTAACCGGTCTGGATGTAGACCCATTCAAGGCGGGGATTGAAGAAACGCTCTGTCGCGGACTGGAGGTACGACTCAGACGGGCCGGCCGTGATCCCCTACAGGTTGGGGTCTTGATCGATCACCTGTGGCGTTGCAGGATGACTGCAAGGCACAATGGACTGGAAGCCGGCCGTAGCCAGGCAGGGGAGGCGCGTCAGGAACTGGAGTTCATGCTATGACCGGTGTGAGGTTCATCACAACCGAAGACGCTCGCCACGGATTCAGTCTGGCTGGAACGATACAGCAAACCTGCGCTCTCGATAAGGCCGAGGAGACGCTCTGTCAGGCCATGGCGGACCCGGATGTCGGGGTGATGGTGATTGACGAGCGGCTGGTTCGGGCTATTTCCGAGCCGCGCTTCGCGGAGTTGGAAGATAAGTGGAATGGGGTGCTGGTGACGTTGCCGGCCCCGGAACGGATTGCCGACGAAGAGGATCACCTGCATCGCTTGATCAGGCGCGCGCTAGGCTATCACGTGAGGCTGCAGATATGAAAGGCAAGGTGACGGCAATATTCGGTGCGACTGTTAGTGTCGATATCAAGGGCCTGCAGCTCTATGACCGGGTTTATGTCGGTCAGCACCGATTGACCGGCGAGGTCGTACATCTAGAACTCGATCGGACCACCATCCAGGTTTTTGAAGATACCAGGGGTCTCGCTGTCGGGGAACCGGCGGAAGGGGCAAAGGCTCCGCTTACGGTCAAGCTCGGGCCGGGATTGCTGGGAGGAATCTACGATGGTCTGCAACGACCGCTGACCAAGCTGGAGGAGCAAAGCGGCGCTTTTATCAGCATCGGTAAAGAGATCTTTCCGCTTGACCGTCAGCACAGCTGGACCTTTAAGCCGCAAAAGAGCGTCGGAGATTCAGTCGCCGCAGGCGAACGGTTCGGTCAGGTGATGGAAGGTGCCCTGTGTCATCCGCTCTATTCTGCAAGCGGCGGAATTATCGATCAGATCATTGACGGAGAGTTCAATCTCTCTGAACCGGTTGCTGTTCTGCGCAATGGAGAGCAACTGCTCGGCTGGCATGCCTGGGCCGTTCGGAGACCACGCCCCTGCCGTAATAAACGTCCGGTCGAGCGTCCCCTGATTACCGGCCAGCGCTGTATCGATTTTCTGTTCCCGCTGATGAAGGGCGGCGTTGCGATCATCCCCGGCGGTTTCGGAACCGGGAAAACGGTTCTGGAGCAAACCATTGCCAAGTTCGCCGATGCCGATGTGGTCGTTTATGTCGGTTGTGGCGAGCGGGGCAACGAAATGGCCGGATTGCTGTCAGAATTCGGCGAGCTGAGCGATGCCGAGGGGCGTTCCCTGCTTGAGAGGACCATTGTCGTGGCTAATACCTCGAACATGCCGGTTGCAGCCCGTGAGTCATCAATCTTTACCGCCGTATCGATGGCCGAATATTACCGGGATATGGGCTACGATGTACTGTTCCTCGCCGACAGCCTGTCGCGCTGGGCGGAAGCTTTGCGTGAAATCTCCTCGGCGTTAGAAGAGATGCCCGGAGAGGAAGGTTATCCGACCTATCTCGGCTCGCGGTTGTCGAGCTTCATCGAGCGGGCCGGAGTGGTGGAAACCCATGACGGCCAGACCGGATCACTGAGTATGCTATTGGCGGTATCGCCGCCGGGTGCCGATTTTTCCGAACCGGTGACCCAGTCCTGCCTGCGGGTGGCCGGGGCCTATTATCTGCTCGATACCTCGCTGGCGCACGGTCGGCACTTTCCGGCGATCAACTGGGTACAGAGTTATTCTCTGTCCGGGCAGAAGGCTGCAGCATATTTCCAGGAAAAGGTCGATCAGCGGTGGTTGGACATGCAGCACCGCTGTCGGGATATTCTTCAGCAGGAAGAGGCGTTACGTGAGGTGGCCGAGGTGGTTGGTATGGAAGGGCTACAGGACCGCGATCGTATACTTATGAAGGCCGCCGAGAAGATTCGTCGTGATTTCCTCTGCCAGAACAGCTTCACCGAGGATGCCTTCTCCTCTCCTGAACAAACCTTCAACAAGATCGCTTCTATTGTGGCCGATTACGATCAAGCTCTCTCCGGACTCGACGAAACCGACCGTGATGCAGACGCAGGAGGCGCCCATGCGTCTGGCTGAACATCGCTATCGCTCCATCAGCTCTATTCGAGGGCCGCTGGTATTTGTCGAGCGGGTATTTCAGGCGCGGATCGGCGAAACCGTCACCCTGATCGCGCCGGACGGAAAAGAACTGGATGGGGAAGTCCTGAAGATTGATGGCAAGCAGGCACTGATTCAGGTCTTCGGAGAAACTCATGGTCTTGATCTGGACAAAACCAGCGTCACTTTACATGACTCTGTCAAGCGCGTGCCGCTCTCGAAGGCCTGTCTCGGTCGGCTGTTCAATGGTTCCTTCGAGCCGATTGATGGTGCTCCCATGTATATCCCGGAAAGCTGGGGAGCGGTGTCCGGCGCGCCGATCAACCCCGTGGCGAGAGGATATCCCAGTGAAGTCATCGAAACCGGAATTTCCTCCATCGACGGACTCAATACACTGGTCAAGGGACAGAAATTGCCGATCTTCTCCAGCGCCGGACTTCCGGCGCAGGAGTTGGTAACCGAAATCCTGCGTAACTCACGCCTGCCGGGAGAAGGCGCATTCGCAGTTGTTTTTATTGCGCTTGGGTTGACCTTTCATGAATTTAATTTCTTTCAACGCATTCTGGATCAGATGTCGAACCAGTTTGTGGCCTTTATTAATCTGGCCAGCGAACCGGTCGTCGAACGGCTGCTTGCGCCGCGGTTAGGGTTAACCGTTGCCGAAGATCTGGCTTTCAATCACGGTATGGATGTGCTGGTCGTTGTCACCGACATAACCAATTATTGCGATGCGCTACGCGAAGTGTCCACCTCGCGCGAAGAGCTCCCCGGGCGACGAGGTTATCCCGGCTATATGTATTCCGATCTGGCTTCTCTTTATGAGCGGGCCGGCCGGCTGCTTGGGCGGCCCGGTTCGGTCACCATGCTGCCCGTTCTGACCATGCCGGAGGATGATATCACGCACCCGATCCCGGATTTGACCGGCTATATTACTGAAGGTCAGCTTGTTTTCTCCCGAGAACTTCATCAGAAGGGAATCTTTCCGCCGATCGACGTGCTGCCGAGTCTGTCGCGTTTGATGCAACACGGCATTGGCGAACAGCAGACCCGCGGCGATCATCGTCAGATCGCGAATCTTCTTTATCAGAGCTACGCCAAAGGGCGCGACCTGCGTAAGTTGGAAGCGGTCGTCGGCAAAGAGGGCCTACTCAAGGAGGATCGCGTCATGCTCGAGATGGCGGACAGTTTTGAAGCAACCTTCGTCCACCAGGGTCAGGAACGGCGTGATATCGGTCAGACCCTCGATCTTGGGTTGCAGTTGCTCAAACAATATGGAGTTTACCCGGAATGATCCAGCCGACCCGGACCAATCTAATGATGTTGAAAGACCGCACACGGGCTGTCATCAGCTGCACAGGAATCCTGAAGGGGCGTCGTCGGGCTTTGATCAAGGAATTCCTTGAGATTGGCAGGCCCCTGATCAGTTCTCGCGAAGCGATTCGGCAACGATTCGAACAGGCGATATCCGAGCTGGAGATCAGTGCCGCCCTGGAAGGGGAAGACTACATCTCGTCTCTGTCATTGATTAGCCAGCGGCATATTGGAGTGAAACTTATCGATAAGAACCTTCTCGGCCTTCAGTACCAGGACGTGAGGATTGACGAGTCGGCAAGTCGTTCACTGAACCAGAGAGATTACGATTATCCGGCGACCACCCAACATCTTGAAGAGGCGATCCAGGTGTTTGAGGAAATTATTGAAGAGATGCTTGAGATGGCACGCTACGAAGCATTGTTCAAGCGTCTGGGCGAGGAGTTACTGAAAATCACCCGGCGGATCAGGGTGCTGGAGGAGCGGGTCCTGCCGGGACTGAAAGAGGAGATTAAAGTGATTGTTCAGTATCTTGCTGAGCGCGAACGGGAAAACTATTACCGATTGAAGCTGTTTAAGGGATGTTTAGCGAGGCGCGGATAACGTGCAGCTGCTATGACAGATTTTCATGCCGAATGCTGTGCGTGAAGTATAAATTTTTTCATTGTCGTTGCGCGTAGCAATCCGTATCAGTTTCAGTTGACCATGATGAAACATCGGTGGTAGATTTGCGCATCAAAATTACCAGCCGGTCATATCCTCGGATTGGCTTTTTTTATTCTGGGTCAAGGAGAAGTTAATCCCTTCTCCTTTCGCTTTTTCCGGTTATTTATGGAACACGCTAAATTCGTCCATTTGCACCTGCACAGCCAGTACAGTCTGCTTGATGGCGCAATCAAGCTTGATGATCTGGTCGAGCGTACCCGTGAATATCGGATGCCAGCAGCCGCTGTAACTGATCATGGTAATATGTTCGGCGCTGTTGAGTTCTATTCCAAGGCGATGGCCGCCGGGATCAAGCCGATCGTCGGCTGTGAAGTCTACGTCGCGCCCGGTTCTCGTCTGACCAAGGGCAATGCCCGCGGGTCCTCAGAAGCCTCCTACCATCTGGTCCTTCTGTGTAAAAATCTGGTTGGATATAAAAATCTCTG
>Ga0102946_1000450_pt1 | contig 14391 bp, 11 predicted proteins | sample SalPon2A_A_D1_MG_FD_78209 | JGI IMG/M metagenome (GOLD analysis project Ga0102946, IMG submission 78209) | Soil microbial communities from South San Francisco under conditions of wetland restoration - Salt Pond MetaG R2A_A_D1_MG | ecosystem: Environmental > Terrestrial > Soil > Wetlands | place... | reverse complement strand
TACCGGCCCGCCAAATTCATCGTAGTAGATCGCTCGCATGACGGCGGATTCCCGGAGCTACTGCCAGCAGGCCAGACCCGGCCTAATCCAGGTACTCATGCAGCCACTGGTTGACCTCGTGATGCCATTGGATGGAGTTCTCCGGTTTCAATACCCAGTGATTTTCATCCGGGTAATACAGGAATTTGCTGGGAATGCCGCGCCGTTGCAAGGCGGTGAATGCGCCGATGCCCTGGGTGACGGGCACCCGGTAGTCGAGTTGGCCGTGAATGACCAGCATCGGCGTTTGCCATCGGTCCACGTAATTCACCGGGTTGTGCTTTTCGTAGTCGGCGGCGTTCTCGAAGTAAGGCCCGCCATGTTCCCATTCCGGAAACCACAGTTCTTCGGTCGCGTAGTACATCATGCGGTTGTCGAAGACGCCGTCGTGGTTGACCAGGCACTTGAACCGGTCCGGCCAGTTGCCGGCGATCCAGTTGATCATGAACCCACCATAGGAAGCGCCCAGGGCGCAGATACTGTCGCCATCCAGAAAGGCATATTTCTCCAGCGCGGCATCCAGCCCGAGTTGGAGGTCGAGCAGGGGGGCGCCGCCCCAGTCGCCGGAAATACTGTCGGTGAATGCCTGGCCATAACCGGTGGAGCCATGGAAATCGATGAAGATGGCGGCAAAACCCTGGCCGGCATAGGTCTGCGGATTCCAGCGGTAATGAAAGTGGTTGCCGAAGCTGCCCTGGGGTCCGCCATGAATCAGGAAGGCGACCGGGTATTTTTTGCCTTTCTCGAACTGGGCGGGCTGCATCACGTAGCCGTAAACTGTTTCCTGGTTGGCGCCGGTGAATGAAAACTGTTCGAAATCGCCCATTTCAACGCCTTGCAATTGCGGCGCCGAGAAATGAGTCAGTTGCCGGGGCTGGCTTTTACCCTTATCGATGGCATAGAGCTCCGTAGGTGATTTGAGGTTGTCCAGCGCGTACACCATGCCCAATGGACCGGACGCAAAGGCGCTCACGCTCCCGAGACCCACCAATTTCCGCGATTTTCCATCGGCCAGTCCCAGTTCAAACAGCGCTGTGTTGCCAATGTCATCCGCATTGACCAGCACGGAATCGCCCGAATTCGTGAACGCGATCGAAGAAGCGGAGCGGTCCCAGTCATCGGCCAGGGCCACGGTTTTACCCGATTTGAGGTCACGAACCATGACCTGGAAGCGATCGGCCTCGAACCCGGGCCGCGCCATCGCGAGGTAGGCGAGTTTCCGGCCGTCCGGGCTCACCACCGGCTGGGTGTCCCAGGCCAGGTTGGATTCAGTCAGGTTGCGAGCCTCGCCGTCACCATTCATGGGCGCCGAGTAAATATCGAAGTTGGTGGAGGTGGGTTCGTCTCGATCGCGAATTCGGGCGGTGAAGTAGATCGTGCTCCCATCCGGCGAAATGGTGTACTCCTCGACGCCGCCAAAGGGGCTGGAGGGGATGTCGGCCCGAATGCCCTTGCTCACCCGAAGGGCATCGCCGGTACTCTTTCCATCATCATCCAGCGATACGGCGAAAAGTTGGGAATGTTTTGCATCCAGCCAGTGGTCCCAGTGCCGCATGAACAACTGGTCGTAGACAACGCCGGTGGTCGAGCTGTCCTCCTGCGCCTTGTCACGGCTGGCGGTGCAGGCCAGGTCTTCGCAATCGAGGTAAACAGCGGCCGACATAACCAGGGCATCACCACCGGGGGCAAGTCGGAACGTACCGACATCGACCGGCAAATCCGTCACCTGCATCGCTTCACCGCCGCCGAGCGAAATGCGCCAGACCTGGGAGGTTCCGCTACGAGTTGAGAGAAAATAGACACTCTTTCCATCTGCCGACCAGGCTGGATCGGTGTCGTTCGCCGAGTGAGTCGTCAACTGCGAGGTCTCGCCATCCCGGAACCCCGTGAGCCACAAATCATAAACCCCCTTGTTGGCCTCCATGTCCGTTTTACGCACGCTGTAGACCAGCATGGTGCCATCCGGAGAAAGCGCCGGAGCGCCAACGCGATCGAGCCGCACCAGCTTTTCAGCGGTGAACGGTTCCGCCATGGCGGTGGTGCCGGCGAGCAGGCCAGCCAGGAACATCAATGAAGCAAATCGACCAATCATATTATTCACCCGGTTTGAATTTTAAGCAGAGGGCGTGAAGCGTATCAGAAGATAATGGCTGATATCCAAAAGGAGTGATCAGGGCGCCGCCTGCGGCTGGAAGCCGATGATGATCATGTAAGCCGCGAACCCGGCCATGTAGCCCAATACCACGGGCCAGCCATGTCGTAACCAGGCCGCAACCGACTTTATTTCGGGAAATTGCGAAGACAGGGCGACACCCGCCGAGGATCCGAACCAGATCATCGATCCGCCGAAGCCCACTGCAAAGGCCAAAGAACCCCAGTCGTAGCCACCCTGTTCCAGGGCCAGCTTGGTCAACGGGATGTTGTCGAAGATGGAGGAAACAAAACCCAGTCCTAGCGTCGTTTGCCAGCTGGGGTCGGGCAGGCTTTCCACTGGCATCATGGAGGCGCACAGCACCAGGCTAAGCAGGAACATGCTGCCCATGGCCGCTGCCGGCACCAGGTGCCAGTTGGGGCGCCGCCAGGCCGCAGTCAACAATAAAGCCACCCACACCGCGGCGCCCAGAAACGGAAAATCATCGGCTGCTTCATGAAAACGGGAGTTAACGGTGACATTGGTGGTAATGGCCGTCGTCAGCACCAGGCAGACAATCGCCAGTCGCGCCCAGTCTATGTGTAAATCAGAAGGCGGATCGCAAACGATGTGTGAATGACGCTGCTGTGCGAGCGAGGTTGGAATGGCGAACACGATCAAGGCCACGGTTGCCGGAAGATAAGCTGAAAGCACGTCCAGTGGGGACACGCCCTCAATCCACATCATCGTGGTTGTCGTGTCGCCTATCACGCTGCCGGCTCCCCCGGCATTGGATGCAGCCACGATGGCCGCCAGGTAGCCGATATGCACACGGCCGCGAAACACGGACGCTGCCACGGTACCGCCGATAATGGCGGCGGCAATATTGTCGAGAAAGCTCGAAAGCACAAATACCAGCGCCAGCAACATCGCGGGGCCGCGCCAGTCATCGGGCAGGACTGCCGGTAGCAGACCGGGAATGTGGCTTTTCTCAAAATGATCGGACAGCAGGGCGAAACCGACCAGCAGGCCGAACAGGTTGCTTAGCACCACCCATTCGTGCGCCAGGTGCAGGCCCAGGCCGACCAGGCCTGGCACGCCGTCAAATGCCGTGAACATCAGCTTGTACAAGGCAATCGAGAATAGACCCGTCAGTGCGACCCGCAAGGTGTGATGGTGAAAGACGGCCACGCCGATCAGGGTGAGCGCGAACAACAGGAACACAACGGGTACACCCGCGACCACCAGCCCCTGCGCAGCGTATTCTGGAATGCTAGTGGTAGCGGAATTCGCCGCCGTGAATAGGTTCATGGCTCCTTCAGGCTAACCGGAACATTTGCGGGAATGCCAGAGTGCGGATGATATTCGCAACAGCCGGGAAGTAAAAGAGAAATATATTTCCCGGTTTTACACCAATACCATTGACAACCAACCAGGTCTGGGCAGGCCGTGACCTTTCAGAACGAGTTCCACGGAGTGGACGGAAAACTTGGCCCGTCTGGTCGCGGCGGGCCGCGAGTTTTCGGATTGCCTTCCGGGCTTGAATAGCCCGCCGCTTTTCACTACCATACGCCCGCTTCTGTGAAGGCTCGCCGGATCCCAGGGTCCAGACAGTTCCTGAGCGGCCTCTTTACCTGTTTTTTCGGATGTTGGATACCCACGGGTCGTCCCTCGTCTCCATTGCACCCCGATCCAGGCGGCCCAGGCCTCCGGATTGAATGATGGACTGGATATTCTTGTGATCACTACCGCAAACCTCACCATGCAATTTGGCGCCAAACCGCTGTTCGAGAATATTTCGGTCAAGTTCGGCAATGGCAATCGTTATGGCCTGATCGGCGCCAATGGTTGTGGCAAGTCCACCCTGATGAAGATTCTAAGTGGTGAGCTCGAGCCGTCCGCGGGGCATGTCAAAGTTGATGCAGATGAGCGTCTGGGTAAATTGCGCCAGGACCAGTTCGCTTTCGAGGAATATTCGGTCATCGATACCGTGATCATGGGATATGAACAGCTGTGGCGGGTGAAGCAGGAACGCGATCGAATCTATGCCTTGCCGGAAATGAGTGAAGCTGACGGCATGAGAGTGGCGGAACTGGAAGTTGAATTTGCCGAACTTGACGGTTACAGCGCCGAGGCCCGGGCCGGAGAATTGTTACTGGGTCTGGATATTCCCGAGTCGCAGTTGTACGGGCCGATGAGTGACGTGGCGCCCGGCTGGAAGCTGCGTGTGCTGCTGGCCCAGGCCCTGTTCGCCGATCCCGATATTCTGCTGCTGGACGAGCCCACCAACAACCTGGACATCAACACGATCCGCTGGCTGGAAGAGCTGCTCAACCAGCGGAACAGCACGATGATCATCATTTCGCATGATCGCCATTTTCTCAACAGCGTGTGCACGCACATGGCGGATCTCGATTTTGGCGAGTTGCGCCTCTATCCCGGCAATTATGATGAATACATGACCGCTTCCACCCAGGTGCGCGAGCAATTGCTGGCGGATAACGCCAAAAAGAAGGCGCAGATCACCGAATTGCAGGTATTCGTCAGCCGCTTCAGCGCCAATGCCTCAAAGGCCAGGCAAGCGACTTCGCGTGCACGTCAAATCGACAAGATACAACTGACGGAGGTCAAACCCTCCAGCCGCGTCAGCCCCTATATCCGCTTCAACCAGGACAAAAAACTCTATCGCCTGGCGCTCGAGGCCACCGGCCTTGAAAAGGCTTACCCGGGCAAGGTGTTGTATGAAAACCTGGACCTGCAGGTGGAAGTGGGCGAGCGGGTCGCCATTATTGGTGGCAGCGGCGTGGGCAAGACCACGCTGCTGCGGACGCTGTTGGGCGACCTGGAACCGGACGCCGGTTCCCGCAGATGGTCGGAAAATGCCGACATCGGCTATTTCCCCCAGGATCACACTGCGGATTTCCAACAGGACGTGAACCTCTATGACTGGATTTCGCAATGGAAAAAGCCGGAGCATGACGAGCAAGTTTTGCGTGGAACCCTGGGGCGGTTGCTGTTCTCACAACACGAAATCGACAAATCGGTAAAAGTCATCTCCGGCGGTGAGCAGGGTCGCATGTTATTTGGCAAGTTGATGCTGCAGAATCCCAATATCATGCTGCTGGACGAACCCACCAATCACCTCGACATGGAATCTATCGAGGCGCTCAACCTGGCGCTCGACAATTACCCCGGCACCTTGTTCTTCGTCAGTCACGACCGCGAGTTCATTTCGTCTCTGGCGACTCGCATCATCGAGATCACACCCACCGGGATTGTCGATTTCAAAGGCTGTTACGATGAATACCTGTGCAGCCAGGGCATCCAGGAATACGCCCGGCAGCGGGCGGCAAGTTAACTCAACTCCCCGATAAACAGCGCCCGGAAAGGCGCTAAGGTGCTCTAATTGTTCGTTTGGTCAGCCCCAGGCCTTGCCGATCATGGAATAGGCGACGCCGCCGTCGACCGCCAGTGTATCGCCCACCACGTAGTCCCCGGCCTTTGACGCCAGGAACACGGCCGTACCCGCCATATCCGAATCATCGCCAATGCGCCCGGCGGGAATCATTTTCGCGACTTCATCGCTCAGGTCGCGGGCGGCGCGATTCATGTCCGAAGCAAACGCACCTGGCGCGATACCGGACACGCAGATATTGTCCTTGATCAGGCTGGCGGCCATGCGCCGCGTCAGGTGAATGACCGCGGCCTTGGAGGCCTGGTAGGCGTAGGTCTCCCAGGGGTTTACCTTGATGCCGTCGATCGAGGCGATGTTGATTACTTTTCCCGGCCCCTGATGTGCCGCGGCGGCCTTCAGTTCGGGGTAGACCGCCTGGGTCATGAAAAAAAGCGATTTGACATTGAGATCCATGGTCTTGTCCCAGCCGGCTTCCGGGAACTCTTCGAACGGAGCGCCCCAGGCTGCTCCCGCGTTGTTGACCAGGATGTCGAGGCTGTTTTCAAGCTGACGATATTGGTCAGCCAGGGTCTTGCAGCCCTCAACGGTAGAAATATCCTGCGGCAATGCGATGCAGGTTCCGAGTTTTGACAGTTCAGCCGCCGTGGCGTCACAGGCGTCCGCCTTGCGCGACGAGATGTACACTTTCGCGCCCATCTCCACGAAGCCCTGCGCGATCATTTTGCCGATTCCCCGAGAACCGCCGGTGACCAGTGACGTGCGGCCTTCAAGAGAAAAAAGTTTGTTCATCATGATTCATTCTCCTCGTCGCTTGGTGGTATGGCCCGTTGCGCCAGCCCCGACTGGCGGGCCCTGGCGATCTGTTCATCCGTCAGTTCGGACCCCGCCACCGAGTCCTGACGCATCAGATTCTGCATAGACTCTTCGTCCGTTTCAACATGCTCCAGTCCCAACAGGTGGCCGAATTCATGGGCCAATACCCGTCCCGGGTCGAGGCCATTCATCATGGATGGAACAATGCAGGTGCCGCGGCCCGCATCCCCGCCCTGGTCCCAGTGGGGGAACTTCTGCACCAACAACACGGTTATCCGCCCGTCCTGTCCCACCGTGTGATTCATCAGGTACTGGTAGGCGCCGTCGGTGGCATAGGTGAAATCCATTGGCGGCTGAACACAGCGGGTTGTGGGTTCGGAGGCCCGGAACCGAATTTCTGCAGGCTCCCAAATGGCGTTGGCGGTGGCAATGGCGGCGTTGAAGCTCGCCACGCTCCAGCCTGAATCGACCGTGTGCTTCCGCTCGCGCCGTACGAACTGGGTTTGGGCGAAGCCTCCCGAGTTGATCTCGTTTCTGTCGGTATAGTTTTCGGTGCGCTCGAGGATGATGAATTGAGCATCCACCGGTATGGTAATCAGCGACATGGTTGCGTCCAGTTAGTGTCCTGTGAGAGCGGGAAATCTGGCCAAACTCGGATTTTCCGCACGACCACAGGGATGTGGGAGATAGTGCAATGTCGGGAACAATTGCCGAGTAGATCATGTTAAGTCCGACAGGCTGCTAGGAATCCGAAGTATAAACGAGAGTGATACCCGTGTTCTGAAAATGAACAGGCCGGTAAAAATTTGCCATGCAATTTCGCCGAATATTGATCGACCGCAACCACGGAACGATTCAAAAGGGGGAAAATTGGCGGCACGCATTCCGTTGAAGGGGCCTCACGCCAATCTTGAGAGGTTTTGACCAGGCGGGCATATTTTGGCATGTCTTTAGGCAACAGGAACTGAGGGAAAATCCATTGGGCGAATTTGACCTGACAACCAACTGGGCCGGAATTGCCTCGCTGGTCATTTTCATACTGGCTTATTCCCTGGTGATAACCGAGGAATTCACCCACCTGCGCAAGTCCAAGCCGGTCATTCTGGCGGCAGGCATCATCTGGGCCATTATCGGCATTGAGTACAGCATGTCCGGACACAATGGCGGTCTGCACGAAGCCATTCGCGAGTTCCTGGTCGAGTTCGCCGAGCTCTTCCTGTTCTTGTTGGCGGCTATGACCTACGTGAACTCGATGAATGAACGCAGGGTGTTCGAGGCACTGCGCTCATGGCTGCTGCGGAAGGGCTTCACCCTGCGTAGCCTGTTCTGGATTACCGGTGTTCTGAGCTTTTTTCTGTCTGCGCTGATCGATAACCTCACAACGGCGCTGGTGATGAGTGGTGTGATCCTTGCGGTCGGCAAGGGCCATCCCCGCTTCGTTGCGGTCAGTTGCGTCAACATCGTGGTGGCGGCCAACGCCGGCGGCGCCTTCAGCCCCTTCGGTGACATTACCACCCTGATGGTATGGCAAAGCGGCCAGGTCCAATTCGTGGAATTCCTCGCGCTGTTCGTCCCGTCGGTGGTCAATTACGTGGTGCCTGCCGTGTTCATGGCCATGACGATTCGCAATGATCGCCAGGAGGTGGATACGAAGAAAGTTCGCATGCGCCTGGGCGCGAAACGCGTCATGCTGCTTTTCGCCTTCACGATATCCCTGGCCGTCACATTCCATAATTTTCTGCATATTCCACCCTTTTTCGGCATGATCACGGGGCTGGCCTGCCTGCAGATCTTCGGCTACTTTCTGCGGCGAAGAGAGACTGAATTCATCTCCCATCACCGGAAACACATGACCGGCGACGTGATGCCCTACGACAGTTTTCGTGAGGTCGCCCGCGCCGAGTGGGACACCCTGCTGTTTTTCTTTGGTGTGATCATGAGCGTCGGTGGCCTGACCTTCATCGGTTACCTGGGAAATGTCTCGGGGTACCTTTACGGTGAACTCGGTCCCACCTTCGCCAACGTTATCGTCGGCATTCTCTCGGCGATCATCGACAACATTCCGGTGATGGTGGCCGTGTTGCACATGGAACCGGCCATGGATGTGAAACAGTGGCTGCTGGTGACGCTGACCGCCGGCACCGGTGGCAGCCTGCTTTCCGTCGGCTCGGCGGCAGGTGTTGCGCTGATGGGGCAGGCCAGGGGGGTGTATTCCTTTTTCTCTCACCTGAAGTGGACACCCGTGATTGCACTGGGCTATGCATTGAGCATCTGGGTACATATGCTCATTTACTGAGTCTCGCCGTTGACGGGATCGCACCTGTAAAAAAGTCCGGTTCTTCACGTCAATTTGACGTACAGTGGAACATTGAGCTCACCAGAACCATCTCCACGATACGACTTTCTTATGACTGACCTTCATAATATTAAATCTGCATACAACCGTGACGAATTGGAATTGTGCGGAGCCGGCAAGCTCTTTGGTTCCGATACGGCGCGTCTGCCCAGCGGCAACATGCTGATGTTCGATCGCATTCTGAAAATAAACAACGATGGCGGAAACCACGGCAAGGGGGAAATCACGGCCGAACTGGATATCCGGCCGGACCTGTGGTTTTTCGGCTGTCATTTTACCGGCGACCCGGTGATGCCTGGTTGCCTGGGTCTCGATTCGCTATGGCAACTGTGCGGCTTTTTTCTCTCCTGGTCCGGCTGCAAGGGAAAAGGCAGGGCGCTCGGCGCCGGCAGTGTGAAATTCACCGGCCAGATTCTGCCCACAGCTAAAAAAGTCGTCTATAAACTGAACATGAAAAGAGTAATCGCCCGCAAGCTGAGCATGGTGATCGCCGATGGCACTGTCGCCGTTGACGGCAGGGTCATTTACACGGCCGAGGATCTCAAGGTCGGATTGTTCCTTTCCACCGATAGTTTCTGAGGACCGTTCCATGCGTCGAGTCGTGGTAACCGGCATGGGCATCGTGTCCTGCCTGGGAAATACACCGCAGTCCGTAACCGAGTCGCTGCGCAACGGCACACCGGGCATTGCATTCAACCCGAAATTCGAGGAAATGGGCTTGCGCAGCCAGGTGTGTGGTTCCGTCGATATTGATCTTTCCGAGCATATCGACCGCAAGCATTTGCGATTCATGGGAGACGCGGCATCCTATGCCTATATCGCCCTGCAACAGGCCATCGACGATGCCGGCCTGGCGGATGAAGAAGTTTCGAATCCCCGAACCGGACTGATTGCCGGATCGGGCGGGGCCTCCAGCCACAACCTGGTGTGGGGCGCGGACACGCTGCGCGAAAAAGGCTTGCGCCGGGTAGGTCCGTACCAGGTGCCGCGAACCATGAGTAGCACCGTTTCCGCCTGCCTGTCCACGCATTTCGGCATCAAGGGTCTCAATTATTCGGTCACTTCCGCCTGCGCCACCAGCACGCATTGCATCGGCAGCGCCATGGAGCAAATCCAGTGGGGCAAGCAGGACCTGGTATTCGCCGGCGGTGGCGAGGAGGAAGACTGGACACTGGCGATGATGTTCGACGCCATGGGCGCACTTTCGAAAAGTTTCAACGATAATCCGTCGCTGGCCTCACGCGCCTATGATGCGCAACGGGATGGCTTTGTCATCGCCGCCGGCGGCGGCATGCTGGTGATGGAGGAACTGGATCATGCCCTGGCGCGTGGAGCGAAAATCTACGCGGAAATCGTCGGCTACGGCGCTACCTCCGACGGCGCCAACATGGTAGCCCCGTCCGGCGAAGGCGCCGTGCGCTGCATGCAGCAGGCCATTTCGACGGTCGATGCACCGATCGATTACATCAATACCCATGGAACCAGCACACCGATGGGCGACATCGCCGAACTCGATGCGATGCGCGAGGTGTTTGGCGACCGGGTGCCGCCGTTCAGTTCGAGCAAATCCCTGTGCGGCCACTCGCTCGGCGCCGCCGGTGTGCAGGAAGCGATACATTGCCTGCTGATGCTCGAACACGACTTCATGGCCGGCTCGGCCAATATCACCGAGCTGGATCAAAATGCCAATGGGATGCCGGTTCTGTTAAAGACCCGGGAACAGGCTGGCCTCAACATCGTGATGAGCAATAATTTCGGCTTTGGGGGCACCAATGCCGGACTGGTGTTTCAGCGCTATTAGCCCGGTTATTTAAGTCAGAACCAGCCTTTGCGCTTGAAGTAAAGCACCATCGAAAGGCCAATACCCAGCATCAGCAACAAGAGCAGGGGATAGCCGTAATACCAGTCGAGCTCTGGCATGTTCCAGGGGCTGCTTTCGGTCTTGAAATTCATTCCGTACACGCCCACCACGAAGGAAAGCGGGATGAAAATGGTGGCGATCATGGTCAGCACTTTCATCACCTCGTTCATGCGATAGCTCAGTCCCGACAGGTACAGGTCATGCAGGCTGGCGGCGATTTCATGGTAGCTTTCAATCAATTCCATGATCTGGATTGTGTGGTCATAGCAATCGCGCAGGTAGAGCTTGGTTCGGTCATGAATCAGCCCGCTTTCGTCCCGCGTGAGGACGTTGAGCATGTCGCGTTGCGGCCACAGCAGCCTGCGCAGAAAAATCAGGTGATGACGAATGGCGTGGACCGCGTCGAGCGATTCCGGGCTGGGGTGGTCGAAGATGGTTTCTTCGAGATCCTCAATTTTTTCAGCCATCGATTCGAGAATGGGAAAGGACATGTCGATTGCGGTGTCCAGCAGCGTGTACAGAAGATAATCCGGCCCTGAACTCCTCACCCGTTGCGATGATTCATTTCTCAGGCGCTGCCTGACGGCGTCCCACTGAGAATCGTCGCCCTGGTGGAAACTGATCAGGAATTTCTCGCCCAGGAAAAATCCGACCGGCTCCGTGTGAAGAGTCCCGCCCAATTCGACCGGTATGTTCAGAAGCAGGAAGTAATGATCGTCATAGTGCTCGGCCTTGGTGCGCTGTCCCAGCTGGATGATGTCCTCGAGGGCCAGCAGGTGCAGGCCATAAAGTTCGCCCAGGGCCATCAGCAAGGCCGAGGAAGGCTGGCCATGCACGTGCAGCCAGGTGACATCGGGGCCATCGAGCAATGTGGACAGCGAATCGGGGGCGACACCACTTTTTTCGACCAGGCGCTCACTGCTGAAGCACATGACGCTCAGGGTCGACGGCGATTCCCCGTCCTGCACTCCGCGTAATGCTTCTTCGGGCGTGGACCCCGGCTTGCTATATTTACTGGTGAACAGTGACATCGGCTTCTCTCCCGTCGAGTAAAGAGAATACGGCAAAAGCCCGTATGGCAACACTCCAAATGCAAACTGGCGGCCGGACGCAGTCAGACCCTATAATTCCCTCGAGCAACAGGCGAAACCCTCCCCATGAAATTGAAGTTGAAAGGTTTGAACAGCGCTTCCAATGAGTCGGCTTAGCCTGTACGTCAGCCCGCGCGGTCAGTGCGTCATGCATTTCAGCGGCTTTTCGTGGCTGGCCGCGCTGTTTCCGCTGATCTGGGCGCTCCACCGGCGACTCTACGGAATCGCGGCGCTCATCTTGATTTACACCATTGCCAATAACTATTTTATCGGTCAGCTGGGCCCGAGTTTCCAGATTGCCCTGCTGGTCATCCAGTTTCCGGTTTTCGGCCTGTTCGCCAACCGCTTTCACCAGGTCTTGCTCGAGCGCCGGGGCTGGTTGCGAACCGAAGAAGAGCCACTGCGGACTGAGAGCGCAAGAACGTGAGCCTGTTTGATTGCCTGGAACAGGCCCATCCGTCGCCGCAGGAGCTCTTCCTGGCGGATGGCATGTTCAATACGCTGGTCAGCATTCTCGTGATCGCCACACTGGTGATTGCGATCGCCTCACCCCTGGTCCGACTGGCGTTTCGCCGGCGGGTCGTGCGCCTGATGGGGCTGGATCAGGTGCAGCCGCGTCCGTCGAGTTGGTGGCAGGCCCACACCGGGGCTACAAACCAATCCGTCGCGGCGTCCGGGCTGGATTTTTCAGCAGTCAGTGGAGAGGACCGGATCGCCCTGGCCCGATCGTCGGAGAACCGCATCGCACTGGCAAGCGCCGCCGCCTGGCTGGCCTTCGTCCTCGCTGCTTTGCCGGTGGCCGGATGGTCCGATCCGACCGACGGTTGGCTCGGCCAAGTGGAATTCGCGGTCGCCGTGGCGTTGCTTGCCCTGGGGCCGTTGGTGGTCAATGTGCCGGTTCGCTGGAAACGGAAAGTGCTGATTATCGGGTTGGTGGTGGGCGCCATGGCTGTCGGGATTCTCGAGTGGTTCGACTTCGAAGAGCCCATTGTGACCGCCGCGGAGCTTGACGAAGAGGACTCGCCGTGGCTGACGGGCCTGTTTTTTGTGGTGCTTTTCGCGATCTACATGTCGTTGTTCCATCGCCGGTTACGGGGGCTGGTGGTACCCCTGTCCCTGGTCGTGGCCGTGATGCTCATGTCGGTCATCATTCCATTTGTGCTGGTGGAAGAACACCTCGGATCCTGCTTGTGGGACCTCAGTGCGGAGCAGCCGCTGGTGGACAGTGCCCAAAGCCGGGAGTTCTGGAGGCTGGTCTTTTCATTGGCCGGCGCCAGCCTGGTGGTCCTCGGGCTGTGGCTGGGTTTGCAGGTCGTCGGTATACTTGCACGACTGGTCGAACGCGGCTGGCTGGGCGACCTCTCCATGGTGAGCCTTATCGGGCTGGGCGTGATTTCGTTCGTCATGGGTTTGTCCCAAATCCCGGAAAACAGCGCGGATTATTCTACGTGGGTGGCCTGGCTGCCGCTGGCCTGGCTGGTGCCGCCGGTTGGTCTTTACGTCATTACCCTGGGCCGCCGAAAGGATTCCGGGCCGGGCCATGATTTGCTGATGCTGAGGGTGTTTTCAAGACGCTCGAAAGAACAGGACCTGCTCGACCGGGTGCAGTCCCGGTGGCGCTACCTGGGCGCCGTGCAACAGGCCGGCGGGCCGGACCTCGCCGATGTCAATGTCAGCCCCTACGAGTGCGCCATGTTCCTGGGCAGCCGCCTCCACGATCTGTATCTGCCGGCGGCCCTGGGCGCCAACCAGTTGCGTGGCCGGTTCAACTACCTGCCGGACCGGGAAGGGCGCTACCGCATCAACGAGATGTTCAACTTCAACACGGCCTGGCGAAACAATGTCGAGCAACTCATCCTGATCAGCAGAACCATTCTGCTGGACTTGCGCGGCCTGACCGCCGAACGGGAAGGGACCTGTTATGAAATTGGTTTGTTGGCGCAACACGGCTTGCTCAGCCGCGTGGTCGCTATTGGCGATGACGTGACCGATTGGGCGCATGTCGATCGCCGCTTGAGGGACGCATCGGCGGGCCTGGAGCAACTGACACGTGTCGATATCAAATCGAAACAGGACCTGGATGCGTTGATCGCCGCACTGCTGAAGGTGGCTGCCAATCCAGTCACGCCAAACCCTGGAGTCGTATGAGTACACCCTTTGAACCACTGGCCTTCGAACGCGGCCCCACTATGAAAAACCGTTTCATGCTGGCGCCGTTGACCAACCTGCAAAGTCATTCAAACGGCATGCTTTCTGACGAGGAATTCAACTGGCTCACGATGCGCGCCCGGGGTGGATTTGGGCTGGTCATGACCTGTGCCGCTCACGTGCAGGCCCAGGGACAGGGCTTTCCGGGGCAGCTGGGCGTCTTCTCGGATATCCACCTGGCAGGACTCTCTCGCCTGGCGGCTGAAATCCGCCGGCATGGCAGCCTGGCGTTTGCCCAGTTGCACCACGCGGGCATGCGTTCGCCGCCGGATCTGATCGGCGCCCGTCCGGTTTGCCCCTCGGATGATCCAAAGACGGGCGCCCGGGCGCTTTCCGGCGCTGAAGTGGAGCAGCTTGCCGCTGATTTTGTCGCGGCCGCCCTGCGCGCGCAGCAGGCCGGTTTTGATGGCGTCGAGGTGCATGGCGCTCACGGTTACGTCATCGCCCAGTTCCTGAGCGCGGCCATCAATCGCCGCG
>Ga0102946_1000449_pt1 | contig 14423 bp, 13 predicted proteins | sample SalPon2A_A_D1_MG_FD_78209 | JGI IMG/M metagenome (GOLD analysis project Ga0102946, IMG submission 78209) | Soil microbial communities from South San Francisco under conditions of wetland restoration - Salt Pond MetaG R2A_A_D1_MG | ecosystem: Environmental > Terrestrial > Soil > Wetlands | place... | reverse complement strand
GGTTTCTTTGTCTGGGTATTCCAGCATATTGACCAAAGTCTGGTTGACGCTGAGTTGGGTGCCCCCTTGCGACTCACGGAACAGACCGATCGGCACACTGTCAGAGAGTTCCTGGTAGCGAATTTCCGCATCTTCCAGGGCTTGTTCACTTTCCTTCTTTTTCAGCGCGGCGCGGATGGTGTCTCCCATCAGCGCAAACTGCGAGGCGGATTTAACAATGTAATTATCCAGCCCGGCTTTCATGGCATTGATGGCGACCTCTTCGGTATCCATAACGGTCATCATAATGACCGGACAGCCAGGCCAATAATCTTTGACGGATTTGAGAACTTCAATTCCGTTCGTCCAGCCCAGGTTGAAATCTGTGATGACAATATCAAATTCACCTGACTGGATTGCTTTAGCGAGGAGTTCTTCCCGGTGCACTTCCAGGATGGTTGGCGAATCCATTCCCTTTCGGATGCCGCGTTTTATTAATAGGCGGTCATCAGGATTATCTTCAACTAGAAGGATTCGAATATGCGACATGATCAAAATTAATTAGTTGGTCTTGAGTGTTTGGTTGTGATTAAACCAGTAACTCCCTAAGTCTTCAATTAACTTGTTCAGTTCGGAGAAACCGGTTGGTTTTACTAAATAGGAATTCGCGCCCAAGCTGTACGCTGTCTTGAGGTCTTGGGTCTGTTTAGAAGAGGATAGGATGATGACCGGGACAGTGTGCAGCACGGGGTGTTTTTTGATCCATTCCAGGACTTCAAATCCAGATTTTCTGGGGAGTTTGAGGTCCAGCAAAACGAGGTCGGGAGCAGGGTGACCGCTCGTTTCCCCATTTCCGGATAAATAAGATATGGCTTTTTCCCCGTCTCGAATAACGACCAATTCCACGCCAAAGGAGTTTCTGGAGATCGCTTTTTCAAAAAGAAGGATATCATTTGGATCGTCTTCAATGAGTAACAATAGCTCTGAAGATTTGTTCATGATAATTTACCTTGTCGATAAGGGTTCGTATTGTTGGTTATTTTCATGGATGTTCAAATTCTACCTTATTTTTGGGATAATTATTCAAAAATTTATACATAATTTGCGGTAATTCTTGTCAGTATTAACCAAAGATACCTAAAAATGGTAGGGATGCAAAGTGCATTTACCATTTTGGATGAAGTCATTGCGAATCAGCCCGATACAAGTATTTAGTTTCAGGTATTGTGAAGGTGTTTCTGACTGTAGCAGATTATCACTCGTTTTTAGCGCTTAGTTTTTTGTATTCTGATCTTTCCTCTAATAAGATCGTGTGCGTTTCAGCATGAATACAATTCTTCATGAATACAAGTGGCCCATCCTGCCACGATAATCTCCAATTACAGTATAAAATATCTTGCAGGGGTGTCAAGATGGAATACTGTAAATCTTCCCCTTGTCCGTCTCATAATTGTCTCTTTGGCTAATCCTGCTGTATAATAACATTTACCATAAAAAAGAGGTAAATAAATGCGTGCGGTAGATTTGATCATAAAGAAACGGGATAAGCTGGAATTGTCCAAAGAAGAGATTCAGTTCTTTATTAACGAGTATACAAAGGGGTCTATTCCTGACTACCAGGCCTCAGCCTGGGCGATGGCGGTGATGCTGAATGGGATGACCCATCGGGAGATTACCGATCTGACCCTGGCTATGGCGGCCTCCGGGGAGATATTAGACTTTACCGGCGTGGTGGATGTTGTTATTGATAAGCATTCCACTGGCGGTGTTGGGGATAAGACTTCTCTGGTGGTGCTGCCTTTGGTGGTGGCTTGTGGGGTGCCGGTTGGCAAAATGTCCGGCCGCGGTCTGGGTTTCACTGGCGGTACTTTGGATAAAATGGAATCGATTCCCGGCTTTAATATCTATCTGACCAAAGCCAAATTCATCCAACAGTTGAGCGAGGTTGGTATGGTGCTTGCCGGGCAGACCGGCGATCTGGCGCCTGCCGACGGCAAATTGTATGCCCTGCGGGATGTGACTGGCACGGTTCCTTCTCTCCCCTTGATCGCTTCATCAATTATGTGCAAAAAGATCGCCGCCGGCGCGCAGCGCATTGTGCTGGACGTGAAGACTGGCTTAGGCGCGTTTATGCAGAGCGTGGATGAAGCCAAAGATCTGGCAAAGATGATGGTTGAGATTGCTCGCCTGGCTGACCGGAGAGCTGCCGCCTTGATCTCTGATATGAACCAACCTCTAGGAAATACCATTGGCAATGCACTGGAAGTTCGGGAAGCACTTGAGACACTGCAGGGCAATGGACCATACGACCTAACCGAACATGCTCTGGAAGTGGCCTCTTATATGGTCAACATGTCAGACAAGACTAATAAGGTGGTCGAAGCCAGAGAAAAAGTAGAGCAAGTTTTAGAAAATGGAAAAGCCTGGGAATACTTCCGCCGTCTGGTGGAGGTGCAAGGTGGGGATGTCTCCTATGTGGATAATCCGGAGAAGCTGCCAAAGGCAAAATTGATCGAGACGGTCCCCGCACCCCGCAGTGGGTATTTAACCCAGGTGCATGCCCGCATAATTGGCGAGATGGCTGTGGTGCTCGGTGCCGGCCGGCTGGAAAAAAACCAGGCGATCGATCACGCTGTCGGGATTGAAGTCCATCATAAGGTTGGCGATAAGGTAGAAAAAGACCAGCCGCTGTTTACCATCCATGCGGACAAAGAGGATGACCATGATGAGGTCCGGCAGGCATTATTGGAAGCACATCAATGGAGTGATGAACCGGTCAAGCCGCTGCCTTTGTTCTACGATGTTGTTACGGATGAGCAGTAAGCACAAGCAGTACCCAAGCCCATAAAATCAATAATGAGCGTCAATCTGACGCTCATTATTTTATACTTTGAACTTTGTTTAGTAATGCCAAGACCCCTGTGAATCACAGGGGCCTTGGACTTGCAGCGTATTACGAAAAAGAAGAAGTTGTCAGGTATTTGTTATTAGAAAAGGGTACACAGACACAGCCCTCAGGCCTTGTAGTCGTACCCGGCCATATAGGCCAGCCCGACCGTGCCGGGACCGGTATGAGTGCCCACAGTTGGAGCCACATCGGTCACCAAGGTTTCTTTAAGGTCGAGTTCTTTACTGCACATTTCAACCAGAGTTTCTGCATCATCTCTGGCATTGGCGTGAAGCACACCCATGTACACCGGCTGTTTATCGCCAATGCGGTCTACCGCCAGCTCCACCAGGCGGGAAAACGATTTTTTGCGGGTACGTACTCGTTCGGCGGGTTCGATCCGACCGTCGATCACTTCCAGAATTGGCTTGAAATTCAGGGCGGTTCCCAGCAGGCGTTGTGCGCCGCCGATGCGCCCGCCGCGGTGCAAGAATTCCAGGGTTTCTACGGTCAGCAAAATGCCAGTATGTTTGCTGGCATCTTCTACGATCTGCTTGCATTCGGCCAGGGATTTGCCGTCCTCTACAGCTTTGGCCGCCATTAGCAGCGGCCAGCCTTCGCCCATTGAAGCGGACAGGGTGTCCACATTTTCGATGTTCTTCCCTGGGAACATCTGCTTGGCCTGCTCTGCGGAGGCGAATGTGCCGGACAGTTTGTGGGAGATATGGACGCCTAAAATATCGTAATTATCGGCGAATAATTCCTCATAGATACCTTTGAAGTAGGCTGGGGTAGGTTGGGAGGTGGTCGGCATTGTGCTGGATGTCGCCAACCGGCTGAAGAACTCATCAGCTTTGATGTCGTACCAGTCCAGCAGTTCTTCCCCATCCCAGATGACCACAGCAGGTGCGATCTTTATATTGTATTTATTAATCCACTCTTGCGGAAGGTAAGAAGTGGAATCAGTAACAATTGCAACCTTGTTTGCCATATTTTTTCTCCTAAATGATAATAAATAATAAACCCTTGCGGCTCAATAACTTAGCTGCACCTATACTAACCCAAAAAAAATTTTTGGTTACGCATGAAAATGGAGAGTAAACAACCGGGTTGGACTGTTTGATTTTCATTAAAAATCGCAAACTCATCCTTGACCGCTGCCCAACTCCCCATTAAAATCACATGTCGCCTATTATGGCGCGCAAAGAATCAATGGACTGAGAAATCTATGTTTGAAAATCTAACCGAAAGACTGAATGAAGTTTTCAAAGAACTTCGACGGCACGGCAAGCTGTCTGATAAAGATGTGGATGCCGCTATGCGTGATGTCCGCCTGGCTTTGCTGGAAGCGGATGTGCATTATTCGGTGGTGAAAGATTTCATCAGCCGGGTGAAAGAGCGGGCGGTCGGACACGAAGTGTCTCGCGCCCTCAACCCTGCCCAACAGGTCATTAAAATAGTTAACGAAGAGCTGATCGCCACCCTGGGTGAAGCAGATCGGCTCAACCTGACCGGCCCAAAACCCCGCATGGTTATGCTGGTGGGGCTGCAAGGTTCTGGTAAAACGACCACAGCCGGAAAACTGGCGCATATGCTGCGCAGCCAGGGCGAACGAGTCCTGCTGGTTGCAGCCGACCCCTACCGTCCCGCCGCTGTCGAACAGCTCCAGGCCCTGGGGCGGGATATGGGCGTGGATGTGTTTGCCCAACCCAACCTTTCCCCGCCGGATTTGGCCGGGATGGCGTTTGTTCGGGCCAGCCAGGGCGGTTACAGCACCATGATCCTGGACACCGCCGGGCGTTCGCAGCTGGACGACAGCTTGATGGAAGAATTGAAAGCCATCACAGACAATGTCACCCCAAACGAAGTTTTGCTGGTGGTGGATGCTATGATCGGCCAGGAAGCTGTCAACATCGCCCAGGGATTTCGCAAGACCGTACCGATCACCGGCCTGATCTTGACCAAGATGGACGGTGATGCCCGCGGCGGCGCGGCGATCTCCATCCGCACGGTCACTGGTGTACCGATTAAATTCATCGGCGTCAGTGAAGACAAGGAAGGGCTGGAGCAGTTTGATCCGCAGCGATTATCCTCCCGCATTTTGGGAATGGGTGATATGATAGGACTGATCGAAAAAGCGGAATCCAAACTGGATGCCGAAGAAGCTGCCAAATCCGCCAAGAAAATGCTGGATGGCGAGTTTTCGCTCGAAGATTTTCGAGACCAACTCCGGCAGGTGCGGAGCATGGGGCCGATCGGACAACTTTTGGGGATGATGCCCGGCAACGTTGCTGGCGGAGCATTGGCCCAGGTCGACCCGAATGAAGCCGAAAAAAGCTTTGTACGGATTGAAGCGATTATTAATTCGATGACGCCTGATGAGCGCAACCGGCCAAAGATCATCAATGCCAGTCGGAAGCGCCGGATTGCCGCCGGGTCAGGCACAGAAGTTATGGAAGTCAATCGGCTGCTGCGTCAGTTCAAAGAGATGCAGCGGATGATGAAAAGATTGAAGAAGTCAGGCATGCGCGGCTTGCCGCCTATGTTTGGTTAAAGAGCCAACCAATCGGTTGGTTTCACAGTGTGCGGTACACAGGTTTTATGCTGTAATGGTTTACGGCCTTCATCAACCTGAAGATGCCCGGCTGGAACCCGGTATTGCGCCCCCCTTCAAGGCGCTCCCCCTCTACCGGCAGAAAGCAGCACACACAAAAATACTACATTTAGGAGAGTTTTAAAAAATTATGGTTCGTTTAAGATTACGCCGTGTTGGACGGAAAAAGCAGCCCAGCTACCGTATAGTGGCTGCGGACAGAGAAGCACCGCGCGACGGTCGCTTTTTGGAAATTGTTGGATTTTATAACCCTCGCACTGAGCCGGAAACGGTCACCCTCAAAGAAGACCGGGTGTTTCATTGGCTGAGCGTTGGCGCACAGCCGAGCGACGCAGTCGCACGCATTTTGAAGACTGTGGGCGCAATGGATCGCTACGAACGATTCAAAGCTGGAGAAGATGTAGAAAAATTGATGGAAGAAGCCGAAGCGGCTGAAGAAGCCCGCACCGGCAGCCCCAAAACCCGCCTCTCCGGCGCAGCACCTAAGAAAGCCAAGAAGGTCGAAGAACCGGCTGCTGAAGCAGCCCCTGAACCGGCCGCCGAGGTTGAAGAAGAAGTTGTAGAAGAACCTGCTGCCGAAGCTGAGGTTGAAGAAGCCCCCGCTGAAGAAGCAGAGGCAGAAGCACCTGCTGAGGAAGAAGCTCCCGCTGAAGAAGCAGAAACCGAAGCTCCCGCCGAGGAAGAAGCCCCCGCTGAAGAGGCAGAGGCCGAAGAAACAGCTGAAGAAGAAGCCCCCGCTGAAGAGGTAGAGGCCGAAGAAGCAGCAGAAGAAGTTGAAGAAGAAAAAGAAGAAGAGTCTGAAGAAGAAGAAAAGTCTGAAGAATAATTAACCAGGCTGAGAGGACCCTATGCAAGATTTAATTGAGTATATTGCACGCTCCTTAGTGGATGACCCCACCCAGGTGCAGGTAAGCGAGCGACGCTATGGGTCAACCACGAACGTGCGCTTACGCGTCGCAAAAGAAGATATGGGCCGAGTCATTGGGCGGAACGGTCGGGTGGCGAATGCCATGCGAGTTTTGCTCCGAGTGGGCGCAGCCCGAAAGGCGAAACGCGTCAAGCTCGATATCGTGGAGCCAGAATGAGCTCCAGGCGCCAGAAAGCTGCGGCGCGCAGAAAAAAGAACCAAAAAGAACAGGCAGGGGCGTCTGATTGGACGCCGCCTGCTTTTCTTTTGGTGGGCATCCTTCGCCGCCCGCACGGCGTGCGCGGCGAGATGATTATGTCGGTGATGACGGATTTCCCGGAGCGGCTCAAGCCGGGGATTACTCTGTATCTCGGCCTTGACCGTACTCCGCTGACCATCCGCAGTTTGCGCCATCATAATAGAGGTCAAATAATCGCCTTCGAGGGGTTGAATTCCCGCGAGGAAGTGGACAATTACCGCAACCATGAGCTGTTCGTTCGGGCGGATGACCGTCCCCCACTGCCGGAGGGTGAACATTACCTGCACGAAATCCTGGGGTTGACCGTGGTCACAGACCAGGGCGAGACTTTAGGAACGGTCACCGACCTGATTGAGACCGGTGCGAATGGGGTTTTTGTGGTTCGGCCGGACAGCGGGAAAGATATCCTGATTCCAGATATTGAAGATGTGATCTTGAAGATTGACTTGGAAGGAAAGCAGATTTTAGTGCACGTGATTGAAGGGCTTATCGAGTAGATTGACGATCAAAATGAGTTGAAATCAGAGGACGAAAGCCCTCTGATTTTTAGTATCTGCAAGTGAATATACAAACCAGCTTTCCCGCGAGCGATCAAACAAATTCCTTGACATCTCTAAAAACGCTGTGGTATTCTCAAGCCCGTTTAGGGATATTCCATAAACCAGGATCCAGCAGGGGATTGACCTTTCCATCTGGATCAATACAGGAGTAGGGTGTGGATTCGCGAATCTATTGGGTCGCATTGAATTTGGTCAATGGTATCGGTGCTGTACGATTTAGAGCCCTGGTTGATCAATTTGGTGATCCACGCGCCGTGTGGGAAGCGCCTGCTGCTGCACTCCAGACCACAGGCTTACCGCCCAAGGTTGTGGAGGAACTGCTCGAAGTCCGCCGGAGCGTGGACTTAGCGTCATTATGGGCACAAACCCAATCCAACGAGATCACGCTGCTGACCTGGGAGGATGCAGCATACCCCCACCGCCTCAAGCAGATCGATAACCCGCCACCGGTGCTGTACCTCCGGGGCGGTATTACAACCGCAGATGATTGGGCGGTTGCTGTGGTGGGAACCCGCAAGGTCACCCCGTATGGACAGCAGGTAGCTGAGATGGTGGCTGGTTTCCTGGCCCGCAACGGCGTCACGGTTGTCAGCGGCCTGGCCGCAGGGGTGGACTCAATCGCTCACCGCACTGCACTGGATGCAGGCGGACGGACCATCGCCGTACTTGGCACCGGGGTCGACCGTATCTACCCGGCCCAAAATAAAGGGTTGGCGGCAGACATCACCGGACGCGGTGCGCTGGTCAGCGATTTTGCGCTCGGCACACCGCCAGACCGGGGTAACTTCCCCGCCCGTAACCGGATCATTTCCGGGTTGTCATTGGCAACGGTGGTGATCGAGGCCGGGCAACGCTCCGGTGCATTGATCACGGCTCGATTCGCCGCCGAACAAGGGCGAGAGGTGTTTGCCGTACCGGGCAAGATTTTCGCCCCACAGAGCAAAGGCGCAAATGAACTCATTCGCAAAGGGGCGCACCCGCTCCTGGCGCCAGAAGATTTGCTGGAAGCCTTGAACCTCACACTGGTCACCGAACAGCAAAACGCCCGAGTGGTGCTCCCGGCTGATGCCACCGAAGCGGCTATTTTCACTGTGCTCAATTACGAACCGATGCACATTGATGAGATCGGCCAGCAGGCCAAGCTGCCAATTGACCAGGTCAGCGCAGCGCTGGCATTGATGGAATTAAAAGGAATGGTGCGCCAAATGGGACCGATGCAGTATGTGGCGGCCCGCGAAGCGCAGGCTGTCTACCAAAGCTCCGGTGCTGCCGAGAGCTCAGACGAACAAAAATAAATAGATTGAGGATGAATTTATTATGGAAGATAACTATTATGCCGTCATTATGGCTGGGGGAGGGGGCACCCGGTTGTGGCCGCTCTCACGGCAGGAAAAACCCAAGCAGCTTGTCAAGTTAGATGGAGAGCATACCCTGTTTCAGATTGCGGTGGAACGCCTATTAGGTCTCTTCCCTGCGGACCGTATCCTGGTCATCACTTCAAAAAAACAAGCCGAAATCTTTCAGCAGGATACGCCCATTATCCCGAAAGAAAATTACGTGATCGAGCCTGCCGGGCGGGATACCGCCGCGGCAATCGGCCTGGCGGCAGTGGCACTGGGCCAGCGCGATCCCAAGGCTGTCATGGCGGTGGTCACGGCCGATCATTTCATCGAACGCGAAGGCCGCTTTTTGCATGTGCTGCGTGCTGCCTACAAAGTGGCGCAGGAAGACTATCTCGTCACGCTTGGCATTCAGCCGACCTTCCCTTCAACCGGCTTTGGCTATATCCAGCAAGGGAGCTACCTGGGCACCTATGAAGACATTATCGCTTTCAAGGCCGAGAGCTTCAAAGAGAAGCCGGATGAGGACACAGCCCGCAAGTTCATTGAAACAGAGGATCATTCCTGGAACTCCGGGATGTTCATCTGGCAAGTGCAAAATGTGCTGGCCGAAATTGAGCGCCAGATGCCCCAACTGCACCAGGCACTGACCGAAATCTCATCCGCCTGGGATACTGCCGAATATCAGCAGACCCTGGCGCGGGTCTGGGATAGCTTGAAGAAAATCTCGATTGATTTCGGCATTATGGAAGGTGCTGAGTCGGTAGCCGTTATCCCGGCCCGCGGATTGGGCTGGAGCGATGTCGGCAATTGGAACGCCGTTCACGATGTGTTGACCAAATCGGCGGAGGGGAATGTAGTGGTTGCCAGCGATCATATTGTGATGAATACGGAAGGGTCGTTGATCTTTGCTAATGGCGAACAGCGGCGCTTGATCGTGGCTTTGGGTGTGAAGGATTTGGTGATTGCCGATATGGACAATGTGCTGTTGGTTTGCAATAAAAATGCAGCCCAAGACGTCCGTCAGGTGGTCAACAAGTTAAAGGAAGAAGGTAAGACCGAGTATCTATAAGTCGTATGTAATAGAGAACTGGTCTGGGTTGTTAGACTGGTTCATTTTGAATAGGCAATGATTCACCTGCTGCTGAATTGTTCGCGTCTGAACAACGGTACAGGAATTTGATTGTACATGGATTAATGTTGTACGGAGGTAATTTTTGTTAGCATATTGTGTAAAGTGTAAAGAAAAACGGGAAATGAGTAACCCGAAGGCGGAGTTCACCTCGGCTGGGACGCCCGGAACCCGCGGTACCTGCCCGGTGTGTGGTACTACCATGTTCCGTATGGGGCGCACCGATGCCCACGACGGCTTGACCCCGCCCGAAAAACCGGTTCGGAAGAAAAAAGAAACCCCGCGTAAAGGCAACCTGGTAATCGTGGAGTCGCCCTCCAAGGCGCGCACGATTGGCCGCTACCTTGGCAAGGGGTATAAAGTGGAAGCGTCAGTTGGGCATATCCGTGACTTGCTGCGTTCTCAATTATCGGTAGATGTTGATAATGACTTTAAGCCCAAATATCGGGTGCCAAATGAAAAACGCCCGGTGATGAAAGAGTTAAAGAAACTGGCCGGAAAAGCAGAACAAATCTACCTGGCAACCGACCTCGACCGCGAAGGCGAGGCAATCGCCTGGCATTTGATGGAGGCTGCTGAGATCGAGCCGGAACGCGCCCGCAGGGTGGTGTTCCACGAAATCACAGAACCGGCCATTAAGGATGCTTTTTCTCACCCGCGCGAGATTGACATGGACCTGGTGAATGCCCAGCAGGCCCGACGCATTTTGGACCGGCTGGTTGGCTATTCGCTCAGTCCAATTTTGTGGCGTAAGGTCCGCAACCGTTTATCGGCAGGGCGTGTGCAGTCCGTCGCGCTGCGCTTGATCGTGGAGCGAGAACGTGAGATTGAAGACTTCGTCCCGAAAGAATATTGGAGCATCGCTGCTGAACTGCGCCCTGAAGGTGTGGACAGTACCTTTGTTGCCAAACTGAACAAGATCGACAGCGAAGATTTTGAGCTGGGCAGTGAAGCCGAAGTCCAGCCGGTGGTAGACGATATGAAGGGGGCCGAGTACCGCGTGGAAAAAATCAAACGCGGCACCCGCCGACGCAACGCCCCTGCACCTTACACCACCAGCACCATGCAGCAGGAAGCTTCCCGCCGCATGAACTTCACCACCCGCCGCACGATGTCCCTCGCCCAGCAGTTGTACGAAGGCATCAGCCTGGATGACGAAGAAACCGTCGGTCTGATCACCTATATGCGTACAGACTCGACCAATGTATCCCCAGTGGCCCAGGCCGAAACCCGCGAGTATATTACCAAGCGCCATGGTGCAGAATTTCTGCCGAAAGAAGCGCCAATCTACACCACCAAGGCCAAAAGCGCCCAAGAAGCGCATGAAGCCATTCGACCGACATCGGTGCTGCGAACTCCAAAAAAGATGAAAGAGCACCTGACACGGGACCAATACCGCTTGTACCAGATGATCTGGCAGCGGTTTGTCGCCTCGCAGATGAAGGCAGCTGTGTATGACACTATTGCCGTGGATGTGACCGGCACCAGCCCGGCGCATGAATACAGTCTACGCGCTACCGGGTCCGCGATCCGGTTCTTGGGCTATCTGATCGTATATGAAGAAACCAGAGGTGAATATGACAAAGATGAGGAAAACGGCGGTGACATTGCCAATATCCCATCTGAGCTGGAAGAGGGGCAGCTCCAACATCTGGTTAAACTGATTCCGGAACAGCATTTCACGCAGCCGCCTCCACGCTTCAGTGAGGCTTCGCTGGTGAAAACGTTGGAAGAGAACGGCATTGGCCGGCCTTCCACCTACGCGCCGACCATGAGCACCCTGCAAAACCGCGGCTATGTCTTCCGCGAAGGACGCCGCTTGTTCCCAACTGAAACAGGGATGATCGTCAATGATTTGCTTCTTGAGCATTTCCCCAATATTGTGGATGTCAATTTCAGCGCGAATATGGAAGCTGAGCTGGATAAGATCGCCCACGAACATGCCGATTGGGTTGATGTGATCCGTGAGTTTTATGAGCCATTTGCTAAACAGATTGAAAAAGCGGAAGAAGAGATGCCGGAAGTGAAGGCAGAGCCGGAGTACATCGGCAAGGAATGCCCGAAATGCAACCAGGGTAAGCTGATGATCCGCTGGGGACGCTATGGCAAGTTCATCAGCTGCGACCGCTTCCCAGAATGCCGCTACACTGAGCCGTATCTGGAGAAGATTGGCGTGACCTGCCCGGAAGACGGCGGCGATATCGTCGAGCGGCGTACCCGCAAGGGACGCATTTTCTATGGCTGCGCCAATTACCCGGAATGTGAGTTCACTTCCTGGAAAAAGCCGCTGCCTACTCCTTGCCCGAACTGCAAGGGTACGCTGGTGATCGCCAATAAGCGCGAAGCGCGCTGCCTGGCCTGTGAGAGTGAATTTCCTTTGGACGAGGTTCAGCCGAAAGAAGAAGCTAACCTGGAAGAAGTGAAAGGGTAGTTTTTTCCTCTCAATCACGAGTTTGACAATTTAATCTAGACAAATTGCAAATTGACCACAACAGTGGTCAATTTGTTTATATAATCGGGAAATGGAGAGAGGAAAAAGGGGTTTTGGTGTTATTCCGGCACGAACCTTGCAAAACATTAAACGCGGCAGACTTTTGGTTGCGTTAAACCATACACTAGTCTACAATTAGTTTGAGGTATAAATATTAGCTGGAAATATGTGCTTTTTGTAAGGATTTCTGCCTAGTAAGATTTGTTTTCAGCTTATCAGCTCACCAATTTGGAGAGAACGATGGCATTTGATAATATGGATTACGACTTTGATGAACAAGATCCAATCATGGGATACGATGAGACCGAAGAAGAACCGGTTTCACCTTCTGGGGGGGGATTTGATCTTTCCGGGCTGTTAGACCCAATCGTCTCAAACCCATTATATTTAGGGGTTGGCGCTTTGGTGCTTGGCCTGTTGATCGGCCTGGTGTTTGCCTGGGTGGTTTGGCCGGTGCAGTATGTGGACGCTGCCCCCGCAGATTTACACCAGGAGTTTCAGCTCGATTATATGCAAATGGTGGTGGATTCGTTTACGCTGGTGCCGGATGGCCCGCTTGCGCGGAGGCGATTTGATGCCCTGGGTGAATCCGGACCAGATGCATTGAGCACTTTGATCGAGCAGACGTCTGGCGATCCGGTGCTTGGCCCGCGGGTGAACCTGTTTGCCCAAAGCTACAATGCAGCCGGCAGCGGTGGGCAGCCCGCCGATTCCGGCGTACCAACGGATGCTGCTGCAACGCCGGGTGCTGATGGTGAAACACCCGTCCGCAGTACCAGTTCACTGCTGCTGATGGCCTGCGGCGTGGTCGGGGTGGTTGTGCTCGGTTTGGGCGCATTCTACTTCTTGCGAATGCGCAACCGTGAACCTGTCGGGAAAACGGCCGCCATGCGTGCCCAGGAATTCTCCCGCCAGGCGGAACAGACCGATTACAGTGAGAACCCGCCGATTGCCCAATGGATGACCACCTACCTGGTCGGTGATGACCTGTTCGACGACTCGTTCAGCATTGACTCGATGAACGGCGAATTTTTAGGCGAATGCGGTGTTGGGATTGCCGATACGATTGGTGTAGGCGAGCCGAAGCGTGTCTCTGCCTTTGAAGTATGGCTGTTCGATAAGAATGATATTCAAACGGTGACCAACGTGCTGCTGAGTGAACATGCCTATGGGGATGAGATGATCCTCAACCGTCTGAGAGCCAAAGGCGAGCCATATCTGGCTTTGCTGGGCGGTGAGATTGAACTGATTACCAAGACCCTGCGCATGGTTGTCCGGGTGATGGATATGGACTACGGCACCGGCCACCTGCCGGAAAATAGTTTCTTCCAGCGGATCACTTTAGAATTGGCTGTTTGGGAACTGTAAGCCAGATATCGTACGACTGAATATAAAAAACGCCAGCACGGAAGGTTCCCGCTGGCGTTTTTTCTTTTAAATTTTTTAGAGGAATTGAAAAATTAACGGCGCTTGCGATCCACTCGCACCCGGACAGGTACGGAATTTTGTTTGGATGCAAGTCGTTTACTCAGCGCGTATACGCCTACTGCTAACAGTGAAATCAATAAAATCCAAAACCACATAGTATTCTCCTTTTTTATGGTAATACGCTTGTTATTAGGATGCTGCCCTGGGGCTGATTCTTACGCTTTAATTTTTGGGAGGAATTTTACAATTCGTGTAACTTTTTGATGTATACTTTGTGTGAGTTATTTATCGAAATAGGAGAGGTTCAATAATGGCAACTTTAAAGGCATTGGTAGAGGATTTTTTGACACAGGAGCGGATTGCGGTAGTGGGGGTTAGATCGACAGTTGAAGATGCGGCCAATAGTATTTACGATAAGTTCAAGGGGGCAGGCTATGATGTATTTGCCGTAAACCCAAAAACGGACACCTACAAAGGCGAACCATGCTATCCGTCCGTGAAGGAAATTCCGGGCGGCGTGCAGGCGGCCATGTTGGTGACCCGGCCAGAATTAACGGAACAGCTTGTAGTGGAATGCAAAGAGGCCGGAGTCACACATGTCTGGATGCACCGCTCGATTGGCAACAGTACTTCCGAGAAAGCCATCCAGTACTGCCGGGATAACGGGATCAACGTGATTGGCGGGGGCTGCCCGATGATGTTTGTTGAGCCGGTTGATTTTGGGCACAAGTGCATGCGCTTCATCGGTAAGTATGCCGGTTGGCTGCCGCAAGAATAGCCGAAAGCAGAATATATGGAATCAAAATGGCGGCTTATGCCGCCATTT
>Ga0102946_1000448_pt1 | contig 14443 bp, 12 predicted proteins | sample SalPon2A_A_D1_MG_FD_78209 | JGI IMG/M metagenome (GOLD analysis project Ga0102946, IMG submission 78209) | Soil microbial communities from South San Francisco under conditions of wetland restoration - Salt Pond MetaG R2A_A_D1_MG | ecosystem: Environmental > Terrestrial > Soil > Wetlands | place... | reverse complement strand
CGGATGGCGCTGCGGCCACAGATCGTGCGGCCAGCTTCGGGCCAGCGCGGGGAAGGTCACGGGCGTCCCGGCCGTCTCTCGCCTCAGGGCGGCGGCGATGTCGCGGAACGTCAGGCCGTCGCCCTCGGACGGCGCGGGCGACGGCGCCGCGGGCAGGTCCGGCGCGGTTTTGCTCTCGCCGGGCAGGGCATCGAGCAGGGCGGCCGCCGCCGCGTCGGCGGGGCAGGCGAACTCGATATCCACGGGCGGCAGGCCGAAATGCTCCTGCCCCCAGCCCCGGTGCAGGTGCAGGTCGTCGCCCGCGTGGATCACGGTCGCCGCAACCGGCCCGTCGCCTAGCGCCTGCTTCAGCGCGCCGCCAAGGTCGATCCAGCCAAGGCTCAGGATCACATCGGACTTGGTCAGCGCCGCACGCCCACTGGCCGACAGCCGGTTGAACGGGTTCCCGGCATGGTTCGGGTGATCGGTCGGCACCATCGTGCCGGTCTTCAGATCCGGCAGCATGATAGCCCCGGTCCGCTCGGCCAGCGCCACCCGCTGGGCCATCCCGCCGGAAAGATCATTTGGCAGGGTCTCTTCAAAACCATGCAGCCCCACCAGATCGATCAATTCTCTCGCGGCTGAAGCCGCCCGCTCCCGCCGCACGCCCTGCAGTTCCAACGGCAGCAGCACATTTTCCAGCACGGTACGCCAGGGCATCAGGTTTGCCTTCTGAAAGACTACCCCCACCCCGCGCCGCGGCCCCTCCAGCGACGAACCATCAATGGTGACCTTCCCGCTGGCATACGGCAGAATACCCGCCAGGATGCGCAGCAAGGTGCTTTTACCACTGCCGGACGGTCCCAGCAAGCAGACAAATTCCGAATCTAAGATATTGAACGATATCTTATCCAACACATGCAGGCCGCCGTTTCCATTCTGGAACACAGCGGAGAGCTGTTCAACTTTAAGCATTGGTTCGGCCAAGACTGCAATCACGCTGGCACTACTCCACAAACTGGTTGGTGAAAGCCTCTTCCACCGGAAGAGGTTTGGTGAGCAGTTCCATTTCCATCAGAACCTGGAGCATATTCTCCCAGGCTTGCGGCTCGGAATAACCGGGTACGTCAGCCGTCCACAATTCAATCGATTTCTCCAGCACCTGCATCTGGATATCTTTATCGGCCTGGTCCAGGTTTTCGACAAAATCGTAACTAATCTGATAAGCCTCTTCAGGGTCGGCAATCGTATCCGCAATCCCATGCAGAAATGCCTGCACGAAGGCGCGTACAGCGTCCGGGTTCTCTGCGATCATCGTCTCGCTGGAAATCAAGCCATTCGCCGTGAGCTGCATTGAGTCGCCAACCGGGAAGACAACCACTGGGTAGCCTAAGGCTTCCAGTTGGATCGGCTCGTTGGTAACGTAGACGACAACCGCATCTTCCTGATCGGCGGAAAGGGCTTCCACCTGGTTGTAACCAATCGAATCAATGACCACATCCGACTCAGACAGGCCATTTGCACTCAGGAAAGCCCGCAGGCCAATATAGCTGGCTCCAAATAATCCTGGCAGACCGATCTTCTTACCGACCAAATCTTGCGGGGTTTCAATCCCGCTATCCGTCTTTGCGGCGATCCCGACCGGGAAATCATGGAACCAGGCCAGCACATACACTACCGGCACTCCCTGGGCACGCGCCAGCAGCACCTGCTCACCAGAGGCCACCGAAAACGGCAGCTCACCCTGCCCCACCAGCGCAACGCCGTCTGTCTCTGCCCGGTAATCAAACGTAACATCAAAGCCCGCTTCGGCAAAATAACCTTTAGCCACCGCCACATACAAGGGAGCAAACTGCACATTCGGTATGTACCCCAACGGTAGATGAACGGGAGTCAATTCCGGTTCCAGCACATCGGCATCCCCCCCTGTGGGTGTATTTTGCGGCTGTTCGCCTGAAGCACAGGCCGCCAGCAGCAGCACAATGGTCAATAAACTAACTAAAATCCAGCGATATTTCATGACTTAAACTCCTAATTTTTTTGAATCTTCATCGCGACGCTGCCAGGAAAGAAGCCAGCGTTCCAGGAAAACGACCACACCGTAGAGCACCAGGGCCATGAACACCAAGGTAAACACAGCCACAAATACCAACGCAATATCATACTGACCGCGGCCGACATTGATCAGAAAACCAAGCCCTCGGTCTGAGCCGACAAACTCACCCACCACCGCACCGATCACAGCCAGGGTCGCGCCAATTCGCAATCCGCCCAACAATACGGGCAGCGCAGCAGGCATCTCCAGCAGCCAAAAAACCTGAGATCGGTTGGCCTGCAGCGAGCGCATTAAGCCATACAGGTCTTCCGGCACAGAACGGATTCCCACAACGGTGTTGATCAGAATTGGAAAGAAAACGATCAGAGCGCAGGTCAGCACCTTCGAGAACATCCCAGGCCCAAACCAGATCACCAGCAGCGGCGCAATCGCCACAACAGGTACAGATTGGCTTGCGACGATGTAGGGAGAAAGCAAACGCTCCAACGGGCGAGATTTCGCCAGTAAGTAGCCGGTAGCCGTAGCCACCAGTGATCCCAACACCAGCCCAGCCAGCACTTCCCATAACGTGTAGAGAAAATGCTGCCATAGACTGCCATCCGCCAGAGCGCGTACAAAACGCTCCCAGACCAGATGCGGCGTCGGTAAGATGAAGGGCTGTAGGTCACCCACCCAGACGATCAAGTACCATAGGAAGATGGTCAACGCCAGGGTGAACGGCAGCAAGGCAACTCCACTGACCTTTATTTTCGACTGCAATGTTTTCTGTTTTTGTGATTCCATCAAACTCCTGGGCACAAACAGCCCACTACACTACAGGGCGAATGAGTGCGCAAGGGCTTGCCGTAATTTTCCCCCCAAAAAACAAATCCCGAAAACCGTTTGGCTTTCGGGGCGTTATTTTCGCATTGTATTAAAATGCACAATGCAAAAAAGCAAGCGCGACTTCTTGCTGGTCCTTCTTTCATCCGGACTATACCGTCGGCTCCGGAGTTTCACCGGATCATGCAAGCCTTTTGCGCCTGCTCGTGGGCTGTACCACCGATCGGGAATTGCAGAATTTGAGGTTTTCAAATTCCACGCACCCTGCCCCGAAGGTGTATGATTATTTCCTTGAATTATAGCTGGTTGTGTTTTTGGGGTCAATGGTACCGGAAGAGACCAAAGGCGAAAAGAGTTCAAATACCCGCTAATTCGCTATTATGTGACCACCCACTGCAAAGATTAAGCTCCAACGAAAAAAGCACACCCTTTGCAGGATGTGCTTTTTTGTCAATGAGACATCAAAGAATTACTTTGCTTTCTTGAGCACCGGGAGGCCACTCTTGGTTTCTGAAACCATATAACCATCCGGAACTGCGTCAAGGGCACCATCTTTTACTTCACCAGCGAAAAAATAAATCATTCGTTCGCCACCACCTTTTAAGGTGGTCATTCGACCGTGAAGGAAATAAGTTTTCCCTTTTGAGTTGGTGTGACTAAAAGCCATGTATTCCTCCTTTCAAGGCACAGGGGGGCCGTTTTCACTATTATAGTGAAATTTCTCCAGTTTACAAGCCCCAATTCCATATGTGAAGGTGTACACAATGCAGGGACTTGCAAAATAACAATACCTTACAGCTTATTAGCCGCCTGCCGGAACGTCCCCACCCTCAACAGATGTGATCTGAGTCAGTGTATCCATAATGTAAGTTTCCGCAATCAAGATCTGATCCCCAGCGCGTTTGATGATATTGAGAATCGAGCTCATCTTGGCGATTTCTTCCAACTGCTCGTTGACGAACCATTTGAGGAATTCCTGGGAAATATAATCCTTTTCCTCTACAGCAATGCTCATCAAATTGTTGATCTGCTTGGTCACAGTTTCTTCCCAGGTCAGGGCAGTTTGCACTGCATCAGCAGGATTATCGTAAGTAATTCGCGGTTTAGAGATCGCGGGGATAGCAACCTGACCGCCCGCATCCAGTACATACCGCAGTAATTTCATGGCATGGAAGCGTTCTTCGTCTGCCTGTTCAAAGAAAATTGTGGCAAGTTTAAGCATATCCTCCGCTTCAAAGTATGAAGCAATTTGTAAGTACTCCATACTTGCGCCAAACTCGTTGCCAATTTGAGTATTGATTGCATCTTGTAATCGTTGACTTATTATCATGTTTTGTATTTCTCCTTAGCTAAATTATTTTTCCATCCATCTTTATCTAAGCGATGTTAATATACAGACGCATTCATTTTCCAAAACATTACATCTTGTTAACCACTCAGCTAAAACTACATGATATAAAATGGCTAACTAACTTCAGCAAGCAACCAGCCTCTGGAATTCTTACTTCCTCCTTTTCAAAGAATAACCTCGCAAAGGGTTAGTTTTTGTTAAATCAATCCTCAATCTAAAAAAACTGCCCGACAAATTCTGTCGGGCAGTGATAGTCTAAACTTTTGATTAGATTCAGGGGTACAATCTATTCCTCAGGTGCGCCTGTTGCTCGGATCTTGCTGCCCTCAATGGATTGGAGCGCCAGATAACGATCACCAAATTTTTCAATATTGTTCATTTCAACATCATACTGATCAAAATGGCGTTCTTCGTCGTCAACCAGGCCTTCAAATACTTTCCGGGTAGCGGCATCTGCATTGGCGGAACTTTCATTTGCCCAAAGATTGTAATCGCGAGCGCTTTCTTGCTCCATCTGGCGGGCCATTTTCAGCATTTCCTTCACATCGTGAACCTTCTTAACCTCTTCTGCTGCCACCATTTCCACTTCCCCCCCCAGGAAAAGAATGCGCTCGGCACACCGTTCAATATGGTCCATTTCTTCAATGGCAGTTTTGATGAACAGTGCAGAAAGCAATTCAAAATCTTGGTCCTCACAATGGAAATGAAAATACATATATTGGTGGACTGCATACATCTCATCTGCAACAGCTTTATTCAACAGCTCAATACTTTTTTCGTACATTTTGTCTCCTCTACAAATTGTTTAAAATATAATTTCATTCAAACCACCAGATACTGGATACATTATAACGCATATCCATATCTGAATCCGCCGTGGACTGAACCGCGGGCTGGTCATCTCCGCACAAGAATTCCCTCCCCTTTCACAACACGACCAACAGGCCAGGTTGGCACATTTTTCCGTTCCGCTTCGGCAGTGAACGCATCAATCTGTTCTTCCGAAACTGACAGCAGCAAACCGCCGCTAGTTTGTGGGTCAAACAACAGCATCTGCTCCCAATCTTCAATCTCGGCATCAAAAGTGACTGCATCACCAAAATACAGGCGGTTATCCGATGCCCCGCCAGGGAAAATATATTCGCGGGCATACTTGGCCGCACAAGAAACAAACGGTATCTTGCCGTATTCAAATTCCAGCCCTACCTGAGCAGCTTTTGCCATTTCGCTGGCGTGGCCCAGCAAGCTGAATCCGGTCACATCCGTTCCACCGCGCACCGAAAACGCCAACGCCAATTCAGACGCCTGGCGGTTGAGGGTCTTCATCCATCCGACCACTTCAGCAACATCCTCAGGGGCTGCTTTTTGCTGCTTCAGTGCTGTGGTGGTTGTGCCAAATCCTAGCGGCTTGGTCAGCACCAGCACATCCCCCGGTTTTGCGCCACCTTTAGTAATCACTTTTCCAGGATCCACAAACCCCAGCACAATCAATCCGTACTTCGGTTCCTCATCCTGCACTGTGTGGCCGCCCCCCAAAACAGCACCGGCCTCCAACGTTTTTTCCGCTCCACCGCGCATGATCTCTGCCCCAATCTCCGAAGGCAGCTCCGGTGGCAAACCGGCAATATTCAAAGCCAGAAAAGGCTTCCCGCCCATCGCATATACATCCGACAAGCTGTTCGCCGCGGCAATTGCGCCATAGTCATAGGGATCATCTACCACGGGGGTAAAGAAATCGGTGGTGACCACCAATGCACGGTTCTCATCCAATTTCCACAAAGCCGAATCATCCGGATCGTCCAGCCCAATCAACAGATCGGGGAACTCCTGCCCGGCAAAGACATTTTTTATTGGGCGCAGCACCTGCGCCAGCGCTTCCGCGCTTAATTTGGAGGCTCAACCCGCGCAGCGAGAATAACTGGTCAGCCGGATCAGTTTTCCGCTTGGGGTGTCAGCTGGTTTAGTACTCATAAGCATCTCCAAATTAGAGTTCGGGGCGATCTAATAAAAAGCCGCGGGATGTGAATCCCGCGGCAATTATACTAAATTATTAGGGTTACACTACTGTCCAGGTAGTTGATTTACCTCTGCCTCCGGCAGCGGCAGTAAGAAAGGCGTATCACCCGGCAGCAGCATCACGCTGATGTTCGGAGCGATCTTACTAATATACTCCAACTGAAGCACATCCGGGTTTGTCGCAATTGCTTCACCCAACAGTTCGAGTGCCTGCGCTTCCGCTTCCGCCTGGATCACGCGGGCTTCTGCTTCCGCCTGTGCTTGGATCAGCAAAGATCGTGCCTGACCTTCCGCACGGATCACTTCGGCATCCGCTTCACCCTGCGCCGATTGGCGGGCCTGTTCGGCCTCCTGGCGGCGCTGGTCGACCACAAAAGCGGCCTGCTGGGCTAGCTGTTCAGCAATCTGCTTCTGCTCTACCGAGGCGGCATATTCTGGTGAGAAAGCGATATTACGCAGCACGAAGTCCACCAGAATGAAGCCTTCCGATTCCAGACGGGATTCCATATCTGTGAACATTTCATCAATCAGTTCCTGTCGTTTACTGCTGTAGACCTCTTCAATGCCATAGGTGGAAACGGCATCACGGATGACACCGCGCGAAACGGTACGGATGTAATCATCCTGGTAGGTATTCTGCCAGTCAATATGCACGGTGACCACTTTATTCGGGTCAATCCGGAAAATGACCGAGGCATCTACTCTGACCAACTGGCCGTCTGCCGTGCGGGCTTCGATTGAATCGTCGCCCTGGCGATCTCCCTCTGTGTGTGCAATGGACATGGTGTACGTCTGCCTCGATATGGTGTACTTGACCACTCGGTCAAAGAACGGCACGATCCAGTTCAAGCCGGGCTGTAACCCTTCTTGCCGCACGCCCCCATCACCCAGAGCGGTAATGACCACCCCGCGCTCAGTCGGCTCAATGAAGACTAAGCCGGCAGAAAGCACGTTCATCAAAATTGCGACTACCAACACAATCACGATCATCGGAATAGCCGTTTTCAACTTTCGGTCACGGGCAGCGCGCACCACAACAAAAATGACCACGCCAAATAGGGCTATCCACGAAAGTGAGGCTAGCCAGCGTACTACATCAACTAAATTCATCTAATCCTCCAGTTCTAAATTGGTGATTTACAAATTTTGCATGTTGTTACAAATAGAGTCCAATTTCAACATATCCCTATTATATCGACTTTTCATAAAAGAACTATGAATAGACGTCATACTAAGTAGGATACTTACCAGTTTAAGCTCAGGCAGAGAATGTTTGCCGGGGAAACGCAAGTATGCTAAGATGCTAACATATGAAGCTAAACCGGGGTACGATTCTTGAAGTCCAGCAGCTTGGGGAAAACACACGCGCTGCGGTTATCCGCCTGAGAGAAAAACCACACATAATGCCCGGCCAATATCTGCACGCACACCTTCCCGGACACGAGGAAGAAATTGTAGGGGTTAATCTGTTTCCGGGCGGATTCCAGTCCATCCAAAGGGAAAACCCCTTGTACACCACCGCTCCCCCCATCCCGGACAACTGGCATCCCGGTGACATCCTGAACCTATTCGGTCCGCTGGGCAAAGGGTTCAACATTCCAAAAAATGCTGAACGAGTTGCTCTGGTCGCGTTGGAACAAACCAGTAGCCATTTGCTGCCGTTGGCACGCGCAGCACTGGCCAAAAATGGAGAGGTTGCCCTATTCACCGATGGTCAATTTCCCAAACTACCTGCAAATATCGAAATCAGTCCATTGGCAGAGCTTGAAGAAGCCTACCGCTGGGCAGATTATCTGGCGTTTTCAGGTTCATGGGAAAAAATACAGCAAGTCAAACAATATTCCTCAATGGAAAATCTCCCCGCGCCCGCCGAAGTTCTGCTGCTGACGCCAATGCCGTGCAGCGGCCTGGCGTCCTGCGGTATCTGCGCCATCACGGACAGCCGCGGCAAAGTCCGCATGGTATGCGAAGAAGGCCCGGTCTTTGACTGGCGGGAACTCTAGCCCATTCCCCTTCCTAGTAGATTCTAGTTCGAAGGTGTAACTGGCAGCAGGCCAGCTGATGTGAGGTCTTCCACCAACCTATCAGTCATGGTCGACGCCCCAATGATATTCAGGTGATCCGGGTCTGTAAAATATTCAGGATGGTCAAAAAACAAATCGTGGTAGTCTAAAACCGCCTCAACCTGCGATTCTTCCACCAGATCCTCAACCCGTCCCAGGTGAGTCTCTACAGAAATATACTCCCCCACAGACTCATAGTAATAATTCGATGTTGGATACCAAACCAGCACCACACTCACCTCATATTCATTCAGCAAATCGATCAAACGCTGGAAATACTCGACCACAGCCGCGTCCATATAGTCCTGATTCTCAAAATGAGAGCCAGCCCTGGCTGCGCCATCACGCTGTCGTTCTCCTTCAGAATATTCAGATATATCGCCATCTTTGGCGACAAACCCAAGCACCGATGGTTCAGGAGCCAGATCGACCCTCGGCCAATACTCGGTCAAAAAGACCTGAAATCCGCCAAACAACGGAAACTCACCCTTCAAATAAGTAGCGACCTTGTCTCCCAAAGTTTCGTTTTCCACTTTCAAATAAGGTACGTAATCTTCCCAATAGGCGGGATCACGTCTGAAAAGCCCTTCAAGTTTGGCAGACAGAAAACCATGTGGATCAATTTCAACCAAAGCAACTTGAGGATGAAAATCACCTTCCTCCAGGTAATACTTCATAATGTAATAGGTGTGAATATAACTTTCTGCGCTTGAGGATAAATTATAGGCATCTTCGATTTTGGATACCATCACAGCTTTTTGCGGATGCGAATCTCCCAACGCAATGAACGTGACCTGCTCCTGCCGTTTTTGGAACTCGCGATGTGAAATTCCATATTCTGATCCAAAACGAGACCAACCTACAAATAGATCTCCAAGGACATGATTAATCCCTAAAAATATCAATATAAAAATAATGATCCGTAAAAAATTTCGGCGTTTCATTCAAATACCTTTAAAACTGTTCATAAATGAATGGCTGGCTGCCTTCAAAATTACCCAAGAACATAATGATAAAAATCAACAAATAATAGGCACCCCAACGCACAACAAGCGGGGCTTTTTCCAACTTTTGCCAGAAAACATTGAAGGTCAACAAGATCTCGAATAGGGAGAACACAACCAAAATAATCACTGTGCCCCACACAGCCTGTTCATGAACCATTGTGCTGGCCTTGGTACCCCCGGCAATATCCCGTAAATACAAAATACTGGAATGTAGTCCAGGTATACGGAAAATTGCCCAAGAGAAGACGATAAAATTGAACGTAAGCAGCCATTGGACAACCTGAAAAATCCATCCAGCCTTTCCCAAACGTTCGGTCACATCCTTACGCCATTGGGATGTCGCTGCAGACAGCGCTAACATACTGCCGTGAAGCAGTCCCCACAGGATAAATTGCGGTCCGGTACCGTGCCAAATGCCGCTGACGAGCATGGTCACTAAAGGCGGCACCCACAGCATCCACCAGGCACGCGTAGACTTGTATTTTTTCCGTAAAAAACGCATGGTGGGATAAAAGATATAATCTCGCAGCCAATTGGACAGGCTGATATGCCAGCGGTTCCAAAACTTGGCAACATCCAATGCCAGATAAGGTTGGCGGAAATTCTCCGCCAGATCGACACCAAACAGCTTGGCAATCCCAATGGCGATATTCGAGTACCCGGCAAAATCTGCATAAATCTGGACAGCATACACATACAGATTGACCAGAAGCACCAAACGGCTGTAAGAGGAAAAATCATCGAAAATTGGTGTAGTGAAGTTGGCCAGCCGGTCGGCAATTACAAATTTCTGGAGGAGTCCTAACAGCAAACGCTGGAATCCCTTCTGAAGGTCTTCCGCCAGCACCGGGGGCAGGAATTTGATCTGGGGCAGCAGCTTTTGGGCACGTGTGATCGGCCCGGCAACCAACTGCGGGAAAAATGAAACAAATACGGCATAATGACCTAAATGATCCGCCGGTGGCAATTTCCCGCGATATACATCCACCAGGTAAGCAATCACCTGCAAACTGAAAAATGAAATCCCCAGCGGGGCAATTCGCTGCAGTAAAGGGAAAGGCAAATCAATCTGTGAATAATTTTCAAAAGCCAGAATCAAGTAGTCATAATACTTGAATACCCCAAGAACCAACAAAACAAGGGCAATACTGAGGATTAGCCATTGGCTTTTTTGCTGAGAGTCATCCGTGCGAGCCATCCGTCGAGAGATCCAATAAGAACTCAGCGTGATCAGCGCAAGCACCCAAATATATTCCAGGTTCCACAACCCGTAGAATATATAGCTGGCTGTTAAAAGTACCCCCCAGCGCCATTTTTTAGGCGCCAGTCCATAGACAACCAGTACAATTAATAAAAATATGACAAATTTTTCGGATGTAAAACTCATTTATACTGCTTTTTCGGCTACTTCTTCACCATACTCCAAAAGAGCTTTGACCATTTCCGGGCTGCGCCCTTCAGCATAAACCCGCAGCACCGGCTCGGTGCCAGACGGGCGGATCAAAAGCCAGGAATCATCGTTTAAAATATATTTACACCCATCCGTTGTAGCAATCTTGGCAATGTTCTCACCGCCAATGGCAGCCGGAGCATCTTCAGCCAACCGCTTGGTCATCTGGTTTTTCTCAACCGGACGGCGCAGACGCAGATCCGTACGCTCATAGAATACCGGTCCCACCTCCTGAAGTAAGTCCTCAACCAGTTCATACAGTGAACCACCAGAAGCAGCCACAAGCTCCACCATTAACAGCCCCATCAACACACCGTCACCTTCAGGGATATGGCCTTTGAAAGAAATCCCGCCGGATTCTTCACCCCCCAGCAGCACATCATTAGTCATCATCAAGTCGGCTATATGGTTAAACCCGACTGGGGTCTCATGCACCGGCATACCGTATTTTTCAGCCAATCGGTCAATCATCCGGGTGGTAGAGACTGTGCGGACAGCTGCCCCCGTCATTCCGCGTTTTTCAACCAGGTGCTTGAAGGACAACGCCATGATCTTATGTGGATCAACAAAATTACTGCGCTCATCCATTGCACCGATCCGGTCTGCATCGCCATCGGTTGCCAACCCCAATACACCGTGTCCCTGGCTGATCGCGCCAGCCAGTGGACCAAGGTGTTTGGCAATCGGTTCGGGATGCACCCCGCCAAACCCAGGGTTCATCTCGCCGCGTATTTCATACACCTCACAGCCGGTTCCCTGCAAAATCCCCTTGATTGCGCCCCGCCCGGAACCATACATCGAATCAACGACAACCCGCAGCGGGTTCTCGGCAATCGCATCAAAGTCAATTAATTTCCGCAAATGCTCATAATACATCGGGATTGGATTAAAACGTTCGATCAAATCCATCTCGCGGGCCAATTGATAATCCATCTGGTTCGGACCGCGGCCGCGCACCTCATTATCGTTCAAATACACCTCAACCCGCCGGCACTGCTCGCTGGGCGCAGAACCGCCGTAGGAGGCTTTCATCTTGATGCCGTTGTAGCGCGGCGCATTGTGCGAAGCGGTTATCATGATCCCAGCAATCGACTTTAGCTGCGGAATGGCAAACGAAATGGCCGGCGTGGGACAGTCGGCCTGCGCCAGGTAAACATGAAACCCATTCGCAGCCAATACTCGTGAAACATCCATCGCATACCGATCGGAGAGGAAGCGGGTATCGTACCCCACTACTATCCCCAGGTCATGACGCCCGCTGACATTCAATGCGCCATTATTGCGGTTTTCCGCTAACAAGGCATCTGCAATCGCCTGGGTGACAGAACGTAAATTTGAAAACGTAAATGTATCTGAAATAACCGCGCGCCAGCCATCGGTTCCGAAATGAATGGGCATAGAAACTCCTTGTGTATTGTAAATTGAGCAAATTTTAGCACAAAAGTCAAACAATTTGGAATGCTCTACAATCTGACCAATTCAAAGCTGCCCCAAAAGGGCAATGTCCTACAGCCCGCCAAAAAGCCAGTTCCATGCTAAAATCGACTCATGTCGATCAGCAACGAAAACTTGATTGCCTTTCTCCGCCAACGTCAATTATTCAAGGACATGGAGGAAGAAGAAATAGCCGAGATCGCCAACCGGATGAAAGAAAAGAAACTTTCTGCCGGAGAATCGCTCTTTAAAGAAGGTGACGAAGCCACCGCATTGTTTTTCATTTACAGTGGGAATATCCGCTCCTGGAAAGAGGAATACGAACATGAAGGAGAGATTGCCATTCTGGAAGCGGGTGATAAGATCGGCGTGGAGTCTATGCTGTTCAACCGAAATCGCCAAGTCAATACTGCTGCCCTTGTAAAAACCACTTTGCTCTACCTGAATCCCGAAAATTTTGAATGGATGCTGGAGACTTTCCCGCAAACCGCGGATTACCTTTCCCTGCTGGCAAACTCCCGCCAGCAAGCCCGCCACCAGCAATTCCATTGGCTGCAAAAACGCGAGGCCATCCACATCATCACACGGCGGCATCCCGCCCGGTTGTGGATCGACCTGCTCCCCCCGGCTGTATTGATCGCCATCTCCCTGGCAGTGATCCTCTATCTGACTAAAGTACCCGGCCTCAGCATGGTCTCCACCATCATCGGATATACCTTTCTGGTCTTTGCCATCTTATGGGTCATCTGGGAATTCATTGATTGGCGGAACGACTATTTCATCATCACTAACCAACGGGTGGTCTGGCTGGAGCAGGTGGTTCTGCAAGGGTCTTCCCGTCGGGAAGCGCCGCTGGCAGCCGTCCAGTCTGTGGATGTGCAAACCAGCCAGGTAGGTCGTATCCTGGACTATGGCAACGTATTGGTACGCACCTTTACCGGGACAGGCAGCATGAAGCTCACTGATGTGAACAAGCCCAAGCAATTTATGGGTGAAATCGAAGAATTACTGCTGCGTGTGCGCAAGAAATCACAGGTCACCTACGAAGAAAAACTGCGCTTCTCCGTCCGGGAAAGCCTGGGTCTGGAAACTGAGGAGGTCGAAGACCCGATCTTCCACATCGCCGCCCCTGAAGCAGAACCCCGCAGCGGCCTGGCTCTACTGCGCACCCGTCTGGTCTCATCTGATGGCAAGACCATCACCTACCACCGCCACTGGTGGGTGCTGCTGACCAAGACCTGGCTGCATCTGATCTTCCTGACCGGTCTGTTCGCATTATTGATCTATGCCTGGGTGAACCAATATACCATTCTGGGATTTCAATTCCCACTGACCACATTTTATTTCATCTGGGTGATTGGCTTCCTCTTTTTCCTTGGCTGGATCGCCTACCATTATCTGGACTGGAAGAACGACATCTACATGATCAACGAGGACGACATGATCATTGATGCCGAGAAAAAACCCTTCGGCGAGGAAATCAGCCGCTCCGCCCCAATCCGAAACATCATCAGCCTGGAACACAACCGGGTCGGCATCTTGCGATTAATGCTGAACTTCGGCCACGTCAAAGTGGTGGTGGCGGATACCGTGCTGGACTTTATCGATGTACATAACCCCGCCCAGGTGCAGCAGGATATTTACTACCGGCAAGAGCAGATCAAAATGCGCTCCGAAGCCGAAGAAATGGAAGAAGACCGCAAACAGATCGCTAAATGGCTGCGCGCCTACCACGATGTAGTGGAAGAAGAACGCACAAGAATGCAAGACCTCTTAGCGGAAGAAGATGAATTCGACGATGAATATGGTGAGGATTTTGAGTAAAGCCTATTTGTAATGCCTCTGTTGAAAGTTTTCTTCCCTGATTTAGTCAATTCTCCCAATCTTTATCAATCAAATAACCCACCAGACCACAAAAATACGTTAAAATAACCCCATTATGGCTGTATTAGAAATCGTAACCGTACCAAATAAACTTTTAAAGCATAAGACCAAACCGGTCACCGACTTTGGTCCCGACCTCCAACAATTGATCGACGATATGATCGAAACCATGCGCGACGCCCCCGGCGTAGGGCTGGCTGCTCCCCAGGTCGGCATCCTCCAGCAAGTCCTTGTGGTTGAGTTTGGTGACGAGGAAGACGTTGAAGTCCCACCCAAGCTCTACACACTGGTCAACCCTCAGATAGCCAAAGCTTCCAAAGAAACCGTCATGGGCATGGAAGGCTGCCTCTCCATACCCGAATTGGTTGGGGACGTGGAGCG
>Ga0102946_1000447_pt1 | contig 14443 bp, 13 predicted proteins | sample SalPon2A_A_D1_MG_FD_78209 | JGI IMG/M metagenome (GOLD analysis project Ga0102946, IMG submission 78209) | Soil microbial communities from South San Francisco under conditions of wetland restoration - Salt Pond MetaG R2A_A_D1_MG | ecosystem: Environmental > Terrestrial > Soil > Wetlands | place... | reverse complement strand
GCGTGATCGCTCGACAGCCTCTTCCATTGCACGAATTTCCCGCTGGTCTCTAAGGGTCAACACCATTCCACGTAACTCGTTGTTTCGATCACGCAAATGGGATGCGCTGACTTTCAATGGGATCGACACCCCGTCATGTCTGATACAGTCCATCGGCAAATCGGTAAACTCTTGTGTCGCATTCAACAGCGGAGCAAGCGGGCAGTCTTCCGCTGCAATCACTTGCTTAAGGGTTTTGCCCATCAGGTCCTTTTCAGCCAGCCCAAAGTAGTCCAATGCGTTGCGGTTGGCAGAGACAATCCTGCGGTCGTTATCGATGGTCAGTAACCCCGCAGGCATACTGCGGATAACGTTGTCGGTGTAGATCTCCATGTTCTCAAGGGCGGACCTCGCAACCTGAGATCTGTGCGACAAGAACAACCCGTAGAGTCCACCTGAACCGACCAGCAGCAGTGTACAGAGCAAGATCAGGCTCTGCTTGATGTCCTCATTGCGCGCTGATACAAAATCAGTCGTATAAAGACCCAGATAGATGGCCAGTTGTGAATCCGTTTCTGCTGACCCTTGCCACTTTTGCCAGCGCCTCATCATCGACATGCGCATCGGCATGGCGTTGATCGGTGAAAAGTGTTTGGCGACCTCAAAAACTGTCTCCCCCGAATCATTGCTGAATGATCGGGTCAGAGGTTCTTCGGAAACCAGGACATCTGCGAGGGTGGTCAGTTGTGTTGTCCCCGGATGTTCACCGGCCGACGCAATGGGTTGACCAGATTCATCGTAAATGACGATGTAGGCAATCGATTCTTCCCGTGCGGTTTCTTCTACCAGGGTTGACAGGTTGCCCGTCCGAGGCCCCATCATCATTGAGGTGCGGGCACCCGCTTCAAACGCCCTGATCAGGGTCTGTCCCTCCTTGAGAAGAAACGTCTCCATCAGCCTTTCCTCGCGATCCAGATTATGCCAGGTGACAAAACCCAAAGTGCAGGCGAGCAACAAGCTGGCAAGGATGAAGCCCAGAGCAGGAATGGAAACGTGTTTTTTCGCCTGGTTGTCAGATAACATTGCTTCTCTACCGCTATCGGTTATTGACATTTGGAGTCGGAACTCATAGCCTATTATTAAACGCATGAACACCTATTCACATGTGGATTGGGCCATGAACCAGGACATTTGTCAAGTCAACATTATCCATGAAAACCGTATCACTGTAGCTAAAGAGCAGATGCCGCAGTTAAAGAGTGTGACTCAGATCGCTTCAATCTTCAAATTGCTTGGTGACCCGACGCGGCTAAGGATCATGCTGGCTCTTAACGCTTCCGAAATGTGCGTCTGCGATCTGGCTGCTCTTCTTGAAACAACACCTTCGGCCGTTTCGCATCAGTTGCGGCTTCTCAGAACCGCCGGACTGGTTCATGCGAGAAAAGAGGGCAAGATTGTTTATTATAACCTTGAAGAACCATCAACTCAGGGCATCCTGCGGGAAGGCCTTCTTTACTTGGAAGCGAAATAAAACACTATGGCCATTATCATCGGGGTTTTACTGGAGTGTTGGGACATTCTGGTCGAATCCGCTCCCTACGTTCTTTTCGGTTTTTTCGCCGCTGGAATCTTAAAGGCTTATCTGCCTGAAAAAGCTGTTGCACGGCACCTGGGCAAGAACAGCACCTCATCGGTCCTCAAAGCGTCTCTCTTCGGTATCCCTTTGCCGCTTTGCTCTTGTGGCGTTATCCCCGCCGCTATCGAACTGCGCAAGCAGGGCGCGAGCAAGGGAGCCTCATCGGCGTTTCTGGTTTCAGTGCCTGAAACGGGAGTCGACTCGGTGGCCATCACCTGGGCTCTTCTCGATCCTCTCATGACGATCGTGCGTCCGGTTGCGGCATTCTTCACAGCAATAATGACCGGTCTGGCAATTAATCGCCTGCCGGAAGATGCCCCTCGGACAATCATTGAAGAGGCAAAAGAGCCCGGCTGTGGCTGACCGTCGAAGCCAGGCGAGGGTCCCTCGTTACAATCACAGCCATCTCATGCTCATCGAATCAGACACGGGCTGTCTTACGCTTTTGGTGAACTGCTTGAAGATATCGGGAAGTGGTTACTGCTCGGGATTGCTATCGCCGGAGCCATTTCATACTGGGTCCCGGATGATTTTTTCATCCGCTATATGAGCAATGAAATTGTCTCCCTTTTTGTCATGTTGGGTGTGGGAATACCGCTGTATATCTGCGCAAGCGCATCGACACCAGTCGCCGCAGCACTGGTTTTGAAAGGACTTTCTCCGGGGGCCGCTCTGGTTTTCCTGCTTGCGGGTCCGGCAACCAATGCGGCCACCTTGACAGTTGTTGCACGCTATTTCGGCAAGCAGGCAACCATGATCTACCTGTCCTCTATCGCAATCTGTTCCCTGGTTTTAGGCTGGCTGACCAATCGAATATATAGTTGGTTTGATCTGGATATCACTCTATGGGTCAATGATTTAGGGGATGCGCCGGACTCCATTTTCATGCATGGCGCGGCAGTTGTTTTGTTGCTGTTTATACTTAAGAGCCATATCCCGATAAAAAATTGCCTCAACGCTTAAAACATATAGACTGAAAAGGGAATCAGAAAAGAACTTTCATCATCTGATAGTTGCGAAAGAAGCCTTAACAAGAGAAGATGAATCAGAGCAATTTGAAATGACCCTGTTTGACAATCACGAAAGGAGCATTCATGGACTTGATACGGATTCTCATTGCCATCCTGTTACCTCCTCTCGGCGTCTTCCTGCAAGTAGGTATCGGCAAACACTTCTGGATTAACATCATCCTCACTTTGCTGGGATACATTCCCGGCATTGTGCACGCTGTCTGGACCATTGCTAAAAAATAGCACTGCCGTCTCACCAGGACGAAGCAGATGCTGTGAAGGACTCAGCAATTAATGTTTAAACTACCTATCGAGCGCACCAATGGAGATGGTCAACTGAGAAGCGTCGGGTTTGAACTGGAATTTACCGGCTTGAGGATTTCGGAAGCCTCTCAAGCTCTCCATAAGGCTTTGGGTGGGACTTTACGCATAACGTCTTTAGCAGAATCGGTTCTGCATGTTGATGGTCTGGGTGAATTTCGTATTGAACTCGACTGGAAATACATCAAGACCAAGGCTGCAGAGGAAGGAAAAAACAAACCCAGCCAATGGATTGAACTTTTAGGACAATCCGCAGCCTTGCTGGTTCCTCTTGAAATCGTTTGCCCACCACTTCCACTGGACAAGCTCGATGCCTTGACCCCGATGGTATCCGCACTGCGCGAAGCCGGAGCGACAGGTACTGAAGACTCTATCATCGCTGCGTTCGGTGTTCACATTAACGTGGAAATCCCCCTCATTGACGCAGCGCATATCCATTCCTATTTACGGGCTTTCGCCCTGCTGCAATGGTGGCTTGTCGACAACAACGATATCAACTTGACCCGCAAGATCAGCCCCTACATCGACCTTTATCCGGAAGCCTACCTGGAACAGCTGTGCAACAAGAAAAAACCAACGCTCAATACTTTGATTGACGACTACCTGAAGTACAACGTCAGTCGGAACCGTGCTCTGGACATGCTGCCTTTGCTCGCAGAGATTAACCCTGAACGAGTCCAGAGCGTCCTGGGAGATGACCTTATTCAAGCGCGTCCGGCCTTTCACTATCGACTCCCTGATTGCCACATCGAAAAACCCGATTGGTCACTGAACAGCGCCTGGGAGAGCTGGCTGATTGTGGAGCTTCTGGCAACGCAGACAGAAACCCTGGAGCGACTCACAGATCAATTTCTGACCATGTCCAGACCGCTGCTCGGCGTCAGTCGCAAGGACTGGACCAAGGTAATAGATCAATGGTACCGAAACCACATGTCGGCGTAACAGGTTCGGCCCGCCGCTGGGCGCCCGCCTGGTGGTGCACGCGGTTCGCATTCTGGCTGATCGGAGCCAAGGCGATCCGGATCAGCGTGAACCATCCCGCTGAAGAAAGCTCACTGGCAGCATTGGTGATCGGCGGAGGCAATGATATCAGCCCGGAGCACTATGGAGGAGATATCGGCGCCAAGGTCAGATCGGACCCGGAACGCGACCAACTGGAAATCGGCTGGATTAAATTTGCCCTGGAGAATCAACTGCCGCTATTGGGGATTTGTCGCGGAGCCCAACTGATTAATGTGGTGCTCGGCGGCAGCTTGCATGAAGATATCCGCTCTTTGCGAAGGTACACCTACAACCGTCCTGGTCTGATGCCGACCAAACAGGTTCGCCTTGAGGCTCAATCACAGCTGAGCAGTGTCTGTAAAAAGACTCGCTTGCGGGTCAACAGTCTCCATCATCAGGCAATCAAGAACCCGGCCGATGACTTGAAAGTCGTCGGTTGGGATCTCGACCAGATTATTCAGGCGGTGGAAAGTCGTGGCAAACATCGCATTATCGGTGTGCAGTGGCATCCAGAGTATCTCTGTTATCTCCCGTCTCAACTGAAACTTTTCCGCTGGTTACTGCAGAGTGTCACATGAGCGGTTATCTGCTGCTTTTTGCCTCTTCATTCCTGGCTGCGACGATCTTACCGTTCTATTCCGAGGTGATCCTTTTCGCGATGTTGCGTAACGGAGGAGATCCTTTCTGGCTGGTCATAGTGGCGACCGTCGGCAATACGGCGGGTGCTGTTGTCAACTGGCTGCTGGGCCTGTATCTTCTGCACTTCAGAAAGCGCCGCTGGTTTTATTTCAGCCAGAACCAGATCGACAAAGCTCAGGCCTGGTTCCAGCGTTATGGTATCTGGTCCCTGCTGCTGGCCTGGCTACCGTTGGGAGGGGATGCCTTAACGCTGATTGCCGGGATTATGCGCGTGCCACTCTGGATCTTCCTGTTGCTGGTCACCACAGGCAAGGGACTTCGCTATGTATCGATAGTCTATCTGTCCAACTGGTGGCCGTAGCTGGGAAACGGCAAGAGGTCGAGTTCCCTGGCTGCATGTTGTCTCCTGTTTCTTCGGTTGAAAACCTCCTCCCTCTTCCCGGAGACAAAGGAGGTCTCCGCCAGTCGCTTCACGCGCGAAAACCATTGACCAAACATGCAATATATCAGTAAAATGGCCAGCTTAAATTCACCCGGAGACCCCTTTTGCTGATACACACCCTGTTATTCCATAGCTGCGTTTACCTCTGGACTTTTCTGGTGATCCTGTTCGGGGTGCCTTTTTCCTTTATCAGCCCAGATTATCTACACAATTGCGCTATCATCTGGGCAAAAGGCTGTTTACGCCTGGCTGGAGTTCGGATCAAGGTCGAGGGATCGGAACATCTCCAAAATCGTTCCGCCGTTTATATTGCCAATCATCAGAGCCAATTCGATATTCTCGCCATGTACGCCTGCCTTCCCATTCAGTTCCGCTGGATGGCGAAGAGAGAACTGTTCGATATTCCATTATTCGGCATGGCCATGAGACGTTGCGACTACATACCGATTGACCGTTCCAACCGTCGGAAAGCGATGCAGAGCATGATCACTGCAGCCCAACGGATAAAGGATGGGACCTCTGTGATAGTTTTCCCCGAAGGAACCCGCAGCCCTGACGGAAAACTGCTGCCGTTTAAAAAAGGTGGATTCTTGATTGCCCTGAAAGCCCAGGCGCCAATCGTGCCTATCGCTATTGATGGCAGCTTTTCACTTCTGCCTCGTGGTAGCTTTCTGGTTCGCCCTGGGGAGATCAAGGTCACAATTCTGCCAGCAGTTGAAACTTGCAACCTGACAAATAAAGAACTCGACACCTTGATAAATGAAGTCAGGGTATCAATTGCCACCCTGACCGAGGAGAAGAGCGGATGACAACCCATCAGGACCACAACAGTTTACGTCTATTTGCTCTGGGTGGTCTGGGCGAAATCGGCATGAACATGACCGCCCTGGAGTGCGGAGGAAAGATTCTGCTCATCGATTGCGGTCTGATGTTCCCGGAAGCCTACATGCTGGGGGTCGATCTGGTGTTACCGGATATCAGCGCACTAAAAGAACGAACAGACGATATAACCGCACTTTTTCTCACCCACGGACATGAAGATCATATCGGCGCGATACCCTTCCTCTGGGAGCAACTTGGTTGTCCGAAAATCTACGGAACTGCGCTCACCTTGGGGCTATTACACAACAAACTGAAAGAGCACGAACTCGAAGATCGAGTTGTCACGTACTGCGTGAAACCTCGTCAGAAAATCCTGCTGGATATGTTTGAGGTCGAGCCGTTCCGTGCTGCCCACTCGATCGTCGACGGCATCGGGCTGGCAATCCGTACCCCGGCCGGGCTGATCATTCATACCGGTGATTTTAAAATCGACCAGACCCCCGTTGACGGCCAAAAGACCGATTTGGCGCGACTGGCTGAATATGGTGAAGAGGGGGTCCTGCTGCTGCTGGCTGACTCGACCAATGTTGAAAATGAAGGCTATACGCTTTCGGAACGGACGGTCGGAAAAGTCCTTCAAGAACTGATTCCTCAATGCTCACAAAGAGTTGTGGTTGCTACGTTCTCTTCAAACATTCATCGCATCCAGCAGGTCGCTGACGCGGCGGCGGCCGATGGACGTAAAATTCTGGTCAACGGCCGCAGCATGGTCTCCAATATAGACATTGCCCGCCAGCTCGGTTACTTGACGATCGCGGACGACCAGCTCGTGACCTTGCGACAGATGCGGAACCTGCCCCCGGAAGAGGTTTTGATCCTGACCACCGGCAGCCAGGGCGAACCCCTCAGTGCCCTGATGCGGATTGCCCTGGGCGATCATAAGCAGATTGAGCTGGAAAAAGGCGACACCGTCATCCTGTCGTCCAAATTTATCCCCGGCAATGAAAAAGCGATCTCTGACCTGATCAACAACCTCTATCGTCGTGGCGCTGAAGTCTTCTATGAAAAAACCAGTGAAATCCATGTGTCGGGACATGCCAGTCGGGAAGAGTTGAAATTGGTCCATAATCTGGTGCGGCCACGCTACTTTGTACCGATCCACGGAGAATATCGGCATCTGGTCAAACACGCTCAACTTGCTCGTGACCTGGGCCTTGCACAAGAAAACTCCCTGGTCCTGGAGAATGGGCAACTGCTGCTGATTTCTGAAGAGGGCCTGTCGCTACAGGGTCGGGTCGAGACGGGTCGCATCTTTGTCGACGGCAAAGGCGTCGGCGACGTTGGCACCATGGAACTGCGCGATAGACGTCACCTGGCGAACCATGGTTTGGTGATTCTGATGCTGGGAATAAATCAAACCACCGGGGAGATCGTCCATGGCCCGGAAATTTTCACCCGTGGATTTATCCCGGAAGAGGACATGGAGAGCGAAGCCCTGCTCGAAGAAGCACGCCAGGAAATCCGTCACCTGATCAACGAACACAGCCTCAGTGCCCTGACTGACTGGGAGGAGCTCCGGGTCGAATGCCGGAAGGCATTACGTCGGCTGTTCAACCGCAACATTGCCCGCAGACCGTTGATTTTACCGGTCATTCTGGAATTATAAAAAGAAAGGACAAAGGACAAGGGAAAGGAAAAAGGAAGCAAAAGACTTTGACTTTGTCCTGCAATTCATATGAGCACTTTTCACGCTATACTCCTTGGACTGATCCAGGGCATGACCGAATTTCTGCCGGTTTCGTCATCTGGACATCTAGCGATCACTCAACATTTCCTGCCAGGATTCGACCAGCCCGGACTACTCTTCGATGTGCTGCTCCATGCGGGGACCATGGCAGCCGTGCTGCTCTATTTTCGGCGCGAGGTGGGGCAGCTGCTGAGCGCATATTTCCGCAAAGACGAGACCGCCGCGACAGATCGGCATCTCCTTCACCTGCTGATTCTCGGTTCAATTCCGACCGCAATTATCGGCCTCTCTTTCAAGGATTTTTTTGAAGGGTTGTTTGAAAATCTACCGGTGATCGGGGCCATGCTGATCGTCACTGCAGCCCTGCTGTTTCTGGCTGGACGAGTCCGGCATGAGGGCCGCGGTGAAGCTCAGATGAACTATACCGATGCCCTGCTGGTCGGGATAGCTCAGGGTGCAGCGATTATTCCCGGCATTTCCCGTTCGGGATCGACCATCGCCTGCTTGCTGTTGCGCGGAGTTGATGGTGAAACAGCCGCCCGCTTCTCTTTTCTGCTGGCCCTGCCAGCGGTCGGCGGCGCGACCCTCCTCTCCCTGCGGGATCTGCAGCACGTCAATCCCGCTGAACTTCCGGCTTATGCCATTGGCAGTCTGGTTGCCTTTGTCACCGGCCTGCTGGCGATCCGCTTTCTGCTGGCGGTGGTTCGTAACCGCCGACTGCGTGGATTTGCTATTTACTGCCTGCTGCTCGGTAGTGTTATTATGCTTCACAGTTTGCTAACCTGATCCGTATAGAGATACTGCTTATGAGCGAAAAAATCCCCGAAGTTCCTACTGAAAACCGAATGCGCAAGGAGATCTTCGGTCTGCTCTGGCTGGCGGGTGGCATTTTGCTGCTGCTCTGTCTCAGCACCTTCAGCAACGATGATCCTTCCTTTAACAACAACCTCAACCCGCCGACTGTCAATAATTTCGGAGGAATTCTCGGAGCGCACCTGGCTGACCTGCTCTATCAGGTTTATGGCATTACCGCGCTGATGTTCCCCCTTGGCTGCCTGAACCTCGCATGGCGAAGACTTAAATTCAGAGATGTCCATTTCCGCCCGCAACGTCTGGGGGCATTTCTGGTCTTGCAAATATCCCTTGCGGGCCTGCTGGCGCTGAAGCTCGACGAAATCACCCTGTTCGGCAGCAGCATCAGTGAAGCGGGCGGTGCCAGCGGACGAGTTCTGGTCCGGCTGCTGGCAGGCTACTTGAACCTGAGTGGAGCCGCTGTCGTTTTAAGTGTATTTTTTCTGGTTTCACTGATCCTTTCCACCCGCTTTTCATTGGTTTTGTTTCTGGACGGAATACTGGAAAGGCTGGGGCGTCGGATGGAACTTCGCCGGGAACGGAAACAGGCACACACCAAAAAAGTCCGCGAGCAACGCGACCCCGAGGTTAGAACACCCCTCATCATGGCACCCGAACCGAAACCGGTTCCCGGGCCGAAAAAGAAGCCCAGCAAGAAATCGCAAAAAAATATTGAGGAGAATCAGGTCGCGTTCTCCTTTCTGGAGCCGAGTGGCACCTATCATCATCCGCCTGGTTCACTGCTGGATCACGACGGGGCGCCGCCCGCACCGATCGATCGTGACAGTCTAACGATGGCAGCCCGACTGCTGGAAAAGAAGCTTCTCGATTTCGGTGTGGAGGGTGAGGTTGTCGAGGTCAAACCGGGCCCGGTGGTCACCATGTACGAGTTCGCACCGGCAGCGGGAGTGAAGGTCAACAAGATCTCCAACCTGTCTCATGACCTTGCGATGGCCATGCAGGCACTTTCGATCCGCATTGTGGCACCGATTCCTGGCCGGGGGGTGGTCGGCATTGAGATTCCGAACAAGAATCGTGAAACGGTCTACCTCAAAGAAATCATCGAATCGGAGCAATTCAGTCGCACCGGTGGCAAGCTACCAATGGCGCTCGGTAAGGATATTTTCGGTCAGACCGTTGTTTCTGACCTGGCCAAAATGCCCCACCTGCTGGTCGCTGGCTCGACCGGCAGCGGAAAATCGGTCTCCATCAACACAATGATACTGTCGCTGCTCTATCGCGCCGCACCTGAAGATGTGCGTCTGATCATGATCGACCCCAAGATGATCGAACTCTCTATCTACGAAGGGATTCCGCACCTGCTACTGCCTGTGGTCACCGATCCGAAAAAAGCGTCGCTGGCCCTGGCGTGGGCGGTACGGGAGATGGAACGTCGCTATCAGTTATTGGCCGACAAAGGGGTTCGACATATTGATGGCTACAACCGAAAACTGGTCAAAGAGTTGAAAGACCAGCAGGACGCGCCGCCTGTCGAGGATATCGTCGTCGACCTGCCTGAAGAGGATGAGTTCGAACCTGATCTTGGCATCCTCCCTTCCGCAGCGGAGGAAGAACTGGAACACGCACATCTGCCATATATAGTTGTGATCGTGGACGAGCTGGCCGACCTGATGATGGTGGCTGGTCGCGAAGTGGAAGAGTCGATTGCTCGTCTGGCGCAAAAAGCCAGAGCAGCCGGCATCCACCTGATCCTGGCAACCCAACGCCCCAGTGTCGATGTCATCACCGGCCTGATCAAAGCCAACTTTCCGACCAGAATCTCCTTCAAGGTCTTCTCGCGTACTGATTCACGCACGATTCTCGACTCCATGGGTGCCGAAGCGCTGCTCGGCATGGGCGACATGCTCTTTTTACCACCTGGCGTCGGTTATCTGGAGCGGGTACATGGTGCCTTTGTTTCCGAGCTTGAAGTCCAGCGAGTCGTCGACTTCCTTGCCAAACAAGGCAACCCGGACTACGATAAATCGATTCTTCAGGCACCACCGGCCAGCAGCGGCGACAGCAGCGACGATGACGGCTACGACGAACACTGGGACGAAGCCCTGCGGATAGTCACCGATTCCCGCGCCGCCTCAATCTCGATGCTGCAACGCAGACTGCGGGTCGGCTACAACCGTGCCGCGCGGATGATCGAAAAAATGGAACAGGAAGGGATTGTCGGACCGTCCGACGGAAGCGGAAAACCACGAGAAGTCTTGATCGGACGAATTGAATAAAAGTTTTTCACTAAAAAAAGGGAGGCCTCAAGTAGGCCTTCCTTTTTTATTTCAACTACGCCTTCAAAGCTCGTCTGCTGGTATGTCCCTTCCAGACCGCATCCACCGAGTAGATTCCTAATCCGACCCAGATAAAGAGAAAACTGATCAGATGTCCGTGCGAGAAAGGTTCCCGGTAAAGTCCTACAGCCCACACGAAATGCAGGCTTGGCGTGATGTACTGAAGAAAGCCGATAGTCATCAGACGCAAACGTCGAGCCGCTCCAATGAAGCAGAGTAAGGGAATCGCCGTCACCACTCCCGACAAGGGTAGAAGTAAATCAAGGCGTGTGGTCCCGACCAGAAAAGTCCCCTGATGAAGAACGGACAGATAGATCAGGTATGCAAGCGAAATGGGTGCAAGAAGCAAAGTCTCCACCGCCAAACCGCTCAAGGCATCAACCTTTGCCAGTTTCCGAAGCAGACCATACAGACCAAAAGACGAAGCGAGAATCAGGGCAAGCCATGGGAATTTCCCCTGCTGGAACGTCAGGTTCAACACCCCCGCCAGAGCAAGCAACACACTGACCAACTGCCAGGAACTGAGCCGTTCCTTTAAAAACAGAAAGCCAAGCAGTACGCTGATCAGCGGGGTGATAAAATAACCGAGGCTGGATTGCAGCACTTCGCCGCGTTGGATGGCATAGAGAAAGACCAGCCAATTGGTGCCAATAAGCAGTGTCGAACCACACAACGTAAAAAGTGCCTGTCGGTCGCCCGCAATTCTTCGAATGTTGCCCAGTTGTCCCTGAGCAGCCAGTAATAGAAGCAAAAATATCGCTGACCAGAAAATACGGTGGCAGACTATTTCCAGAGGAGTGGCACCCGTTAATGTCTTGAAAAAAATCGGGAAGCACCCCCAGGTTAAATAAGCGGCCAAACCAAACAGGACACCCTGATGCGAATCAAGAGAGGAAGAGTCCGAGCCTGCGCGAGGCGTGGTTGCTTTAACTGGAGATATTTCCATCACGGGAATGTGCTCTACATTTGGGTAAAATGCAAGAGAATGCCCGATCGCTGGACAAAAAAAGCCCGCAGTGGGGAGGATCACTGCGGGACAAGACTTTTTCGTTTGGGAGGTTTGAAAAAGTTAGCTCTCTCGGGGCCATCTGCCACAACAGCCCTTTGATGGTTTCTACTATAGTCGGCCGAAGCATATAAATAAACGGGCAAGCTCGCAAAAAACAAGTCAGAAACCAACGAACAATATCTGTGCATGTGCGCAGCCCGCCACTGGCAGGCACCCTTGATCGGTTCTGTTATTGATCGTTGATCGCCTGAGAAGCCAGTTCAATGGCCTGTTCCATCGGAATCAAACTGCCGGTCTTGGCGACAAAACCGTTGGCGTGGACGAAATGAATCTCTTTATGTCCTGAAAGAGCCCGAAAATCGACCATCGTATTGTCACCCAATCTCAACATTTCCCAGCCCTCACCCCTGACGGACGGAGAGATACTCATGATGATACTTTCGTCATTAAGGTCGCGAAGATACAACTCCATCGATAGCTTGGGATCTTCTTCAATCCTGCTGACCAGAATTTTGTAGTTCTTCACCCGCACAATTTCAGACTCAGACCTCAACCGTTCCAACCGCGCCTTTTTAAGACTGATCTGCTCAATCATTTCCCGCCCCAGATCTTTCATCAGATCGTAGAGCAAGTCGTCCGTTGTCAAAGAAGTCACCCTGGAGAACCGGGAGAGAATATAGCCGTCAATCGGTGACGAGGCCGCAAAGAGCACGCTGGTTTCGATCCCGAGGTGTTCGGCAGTCTGATAAGGCCCTCTGACATCCATCATACTCATGTGAGCGTACCAGCCAAATATTTCCATGGCGTTGTCATGATGCCCAAAGTGCTTCATCACCAGATGGAAAGCGCAGGGGAGAGAGGGATCATGATGATGGTCGAAGTTATGATTCTCGGGATTGTATTCCATCCCGGCATCGACAACATAGGTGTTGGGATCGGCGAGATCAGCGGCCGTTGGTTCCCGCCGAAAAACCTCCACCGGTTCAAGAATTGTCAGCAGGATACTGACGGACAGAAAGTCATCCCGGTGTGCGCTACCGGGGTGAGCTACGATTCTATACATCGATTGATCACTTTCTATGTTCAGATAATGATACGGACATTCCTTAAAAAAGCAGGGCCGCTAAGTAGCGGCCCTCAGTGGACAAATATGAACCATTATGCGGGCAGTGTCGACTGCAAAATAACAGGACAACGCCCAGCTTGTCATTTCCAAAACAACAAGTTTACGACTTCAGGTTTCATACACGCCCCCTTGCTGTCCTGAGAGGGCCGATCCATCACTCGAACCGGAAAGACCAGACCTTAGCATAGAGGCCAATACTACCGCAAATCCATGAAACTGGTATTGCCGAAAAGCTCTTCCGTGGTGTTTTCTGCAGCTGCCGTCAACCGGCCTTGCTGCCGCTCGCTGACTGAAAATATTGTTCGAATTCAAGGCTGGGGGCAGGTCGGCCGAAAAGATAACCCTGCCCCTTGAGACACTCGTTAGCGACCAGATAATCAAGCTGTTCTGTTGTCTCTATCCCTTCAGCAAGAACCTTGAGTCCAAGCCGATGGGCCATGGCGATAATCGCTTCAGTGATTGCGGCATTACTTTCAGTTTTGTGGAGGTCCTTGACGAATGAACTATCGATTTTCAGCTTATCAAGAGGAAAGCGCTGCAGATAGCTGAGAGAGGAATAACCGGTTCCGAAATCATCAATAGAGAGATGGATGCCAATTTTTTTCAGCTGCTGCAGAACTCCAATATTCCTCTCAGTATTTTCCATCATCGTCGACTCAGTCAGCTCAAACTCTAGCCATTGAGGGTCAAGTCCCGTCTCGTTGAGAACCGAGGCAACCATCTGTACAAAGCCCTTCTGTTGCAATTGATGCCCGGAAATATTGACGGCGACCCTGATCGGATGATACCCCGCCGCCTGCCAGGCGGCATTTTGACGACAGGCGGCCCTGATAACCCATTCACCGAGCGGAAGGATCAATCCACTCTCTTCAGCTATCGGAATAAACCGCTCAGGAGAAACCGGCCCGAGCTTAGGGTGACTCCAACGCAACAGAGCTTCAGCACCAAGCAGGACCCTGCTCTTTAAGTCAACCTGTGGCTGATAGTGCAGCTCGAAATCATCCTCGACCAGAGAACGTCTCAATCCCGCTTCGATAGCAAGTCGCTCCAATGCCTTTTGGTTTATCTCTTTGGAAAAATACTTATAGGTGTTTCCCCCGGACTCTCTCGCCCTGACCAATGCCACTTCGGCATTATCGAGCAATTTTTGTGCATCACTTCCGTCTTGAGGGTGAACAGCAATGCCGACACTGACAGTACAGTAGAAATCCTCACCGTTGACCTGGACCGGTTCGGCCAATGCGACCAGGATACGTCGAGCAAAAGATGCGACATCCTGTTTATGAGACAGAGAACAAAGAGCTATGGAAAACCGATTCGTGCTGATCCTTGAATAGAGATCCCGACATCTCGAAAAGCGGGTCAGACGTTCGCTGAAAGTTTGCAATATGGAGTTGCAAGCTTCCGCTCCAATGCTATGACCTAATGACTTGAAATGATCGACATCAAGGCAAAGCACAGCAATCGAGTATTTCTTCTCTTCCAGGTTGGCTGCGAGAGCCTTGTTGAGATGGTCAATAAAACTCTGGCGATTAGGTAATCCTGTCAAATGATCGTAGTG
>Ga0102946_1000446_pt1 | contig 14472 bp, 12 predicted proteins | sample SalPon2A_A_D1_MG_FD_78209 | JGI IMG/M metagenome (GOLD analysis project Ga0102946, IMG submission 78209) | Soil microbial communities from South San Francisco under conditions of wetland restoration - Salt Pond MetaG R2A_A_D1_MG | ecosystem: Environmental > Terrestrial > Soil > Wetlands | place... | reverse complement strand
GACTATCGCGGGGTGATTGTCGATGTTGATCGCAATTTCCAGGGGACGGATGAATGGTACGAAACCGTCGCAAGATCCTGCCCGCCGAAAAACAGGCCCTGGTATCATGTGCTGGTCCATGGGGAAATGCATACCACCTATGTCGCTGAACGGAATCTGGAACATGACGAGAGCATGGAACCGATTGTTCATCCGTTGTTGGAGCAATTCTTTTCCCGGTTTGAGGATGGAAAATATTATCGTCGGGAATCGTTCAGCTGATTGGTTAATCATTTTTAGAGACAGAGGCAGGGTCGTAGAAAATAAGGATTATTCGGGGCACATAATACTTAATAATGTCGTGACTATGGATTTGACCTGAACGCTATACAAGAACACTCTCAGCCAATACCTCTTTCTCAATCAGCTGTTTCAAAGTCGTCGTACAGTTCTCTTTCAACCTATCCCTCAACAACCGCGACGCAGGGGATCGGTCAACTGAGCCGCGTCGCCGACTTGATCGACCAGGGCTACGTTCAGACCACGGTCGGCAAGCACCTGGGCACCATCAACGCCGCCAACCTGAAAAAAGCCCACGCGGAACTGGAATCGGGGCAGTCGATCGGCAAGATTGTCCTGGAAGGGTTTTAATAACCAGGTCTGTCCATAATCTCATGCAAGTTTTTCGATGCTGCTGTTTTTCCCGCCTGCCGGTCGGCCTCAAGATAACGTGGCAGTTCCGGGTAAGTGAAAACCGGCGGCAGGGTTAAACAATTTCATCCTCCAGGCGCGTATCAAAGACGCGCTGACTTTTTCGCTCCGAGCGGGGCAGGCTGCCGTAGTCGACCAGCTCCAATTCCACTGAGACCATAAGCTGTTTTTTGATCTGGTGAACCGCTTCATGGACCAGCTCCGGTGTCCGTCCGGCGTGTACGTCTTCTGCGCGTTCCACGACCAAGCGCATGTGATCGCGCCCTGCCTCGTCACGGGTCAGGTGAATCTGGTATTCGGACCCGAGACCGGGGACCGCAGAGAGGATGGTGTCGATGCTGCTGGGGTAGATATTGACGCCACGAAACTTGAGGGTGTCGTCGGAGCGACCCTTGATCCGCGAATGCCGTGGCAGGATCGAACCGCAGCTACAGGGGCCAGGGATGATCCGGGTTATATCACGAGTCCGGTAGCGGATCAGCGGTGCACCTTCCTTGCAGAGGGTGGTGACCACCATTTCACCCCATTCGCCATCGGCGACCGGGAGCAGGGTTTCCGGGTCGATAATTTCCAGGATGTAGTAATCCCCCCAGTAGTGGATGCAGTCATGGTTGGAACACTCGATCCCGGTGCCGGGACCGTAAAGTTCGGTCAGACCGGTGATATCGAACAGTTCCGCGCCGCCGAACAGTTCCGATATTTTTTGACGCATCGAGACCGATGAGCGTTCCGAACCGTAGATGATTTTTTGAACCGCGATCTGATCGGCAACACCGCGCCGGTGTATCTCCTCGGCCATCAACAGGGCCATCGAGGCGGTGGAGCAGAAGACCGTCGACTGGAAATCGAGCAGGAACTGGATCTGCATATCGATATTGCCGGGGCCGATCGGAACTGACATGGCCCCGACCTTTTCGCAGCCGAGCTGAAAGCCCATACCGGCGGTCCAGACCCCGTAGCCGACCGCGATCTGGACCCGGTCGAGGGGCGTGACACCGGCCATCTGGTAGCAGCGGGCAAAGAAGTGTGACCAGTCATCAAGATCCTTCTGCGTATAGCTGAGGACTTTGCGCTTGCCGGTGGTTCCGGAACTGGCATGAATCCGCGCAATCTGTTCAAAGGGCACGGCGCGCAGCGGAAACGGGTAGCCGGTGCGCAGGTCGTCAGCGGTGGTGAAGGGGAGCTTCCGCAGATCCTCCAGCGAGTTCACGGCGTCCGGCGTGACCCCACCCCTGTCGAGGTGTTCACGATAGAAGCTGGAACCTTCATAAGCATGTTTCAGGGTCCACTGCAGTCCGGCGAGCTGATGCGTTTTCAGCTCATCGGCGGAAGCAAAATCGGGCATGAAGTTCAGCTGATGCATAGCGGGTTTCTCCAGGCGGATATTGGTCAGTCCGGATGCGCCAAGACGGCTGGCAGCGGGGTTTTCCTGGCTGGCTGCGCCGAGAAAGGCCGAGCGCAAGGCTGGATCGTTGAGCAGATCGTGACTGGCACCCTTTTCAACGATTCGGCCGTTGGCTAACAGATAGGCATTGTCCGACGCGGACAACGCCCGCGCAGCATTCTGCTCGACCAGCAGGATCGAGGTGCCGGCACGGGCCAGTTGATGGATGATGGCAAAAATTTCGTCGGTGATCAGTGGAGCCAGGCCGAGGCTCGGTTCATCGAGCAGCAGCAGGCGCGGCTTGGCCATTAACGCTCGGCCCATGGCGAGCATCTGCTGCTCACCACCGGAGAGGGTTCCGGCCAACTGTTCGCGGCGTTCCCGCAGCTTGGAGAAGCGGCTGAAGACCTCTTCCATACGGGCGGACTGTTCCCCTTTTGCAAGTTTCAGCGGGATCGCACCGAGCTGTAGATTTTCGAGCACGGATAGGTGTCCGAAAACCTCCCGGCCCTCAGGAGAAAGGACCACACCTTGCCGCACCATGTAGGCTGGCGCTCTGCCGGTGGTCTCCTGCTCCTTGAAGAGAATCTTGCCGGCAGACGGCTTGACCAGTCCCATAACGCATTTTAGCAGGGTGCTTTTGCCTGCCCCGTTAGCCCCGACCAGGGCGACGGTTTTTCCGGGTTCGACTGTTAAATCGACTCCGAACAGGGCTTGGGCAGCGCCGTAATGTGCAGTGAGGTTGTTGATATCGAGCATGCTAGCTCCGTTCCTGGTCTGTTTCTTCAATCCCGTCTGACGCGACGTGCGGGGGCGTCACCCCGCGACCTTGATTTTTCATCCATTGAGAACAATTGTCGGGACTGGCCCCGGCAGGACATTCACTTTTCTTGTTGCGCGGCAAGAATGGAAGCAAAAAAACGCGCCTCGCTCTAATCACCGCAATCACATTCCGCTCCGGTGACATCACAGGGGAGGCCGCCGTAAAATTCTTTACGCTGTTACGCTGTAGCATCCATACGGCCCAAATAGGCCTCCAGTACCAGCGGATTGTGCCGAATCTCGTCCGGGGTTCCGGTAGCTATGCAGCGACCGCTATCAAGAACCACGACCTGATCGGCAATATCCATCACCAACTCCATGTCGTGTTCGACGAGCAGCAGAGTATAGCCCCCAATGCGCAGCCTTTTCAATTGTTCTGCGACGGCAGCTGTCTCTTCCGCGTTGAGTCCGGCGACCGGTTCGTCGAGCAGGATCAGTTGCGGGTTGCCGACCGTGGCGCGAGCCAGTTCCACCCGTTTTTTATCACCGTAGGCGAGAACCTCCGCGGGCCAGTTGGCCTTATCGGTCAAATGGAACCGGTCCAGCGCCTCCATGGCGCGCAGCCGCAGGCGTCTTTCCCGGTGGCGTAGATATGGAAGGCGGAGCATCGCCATACACATCGATTGTCCGCCCTCGCAGGTCAATCCGGTCAGGACATTTTCAAGTACGGTCAGGCGTGGAAACAGTTTGATATTCTGAAAGGTGCGGGCGATGCCGAACCGCGCGATGCGGTGAGCGGGTTCACCGGTAATCCTCTGCCTGACGAAGGTAACTTGTCCGGATGTTGGTTGCAGAATCCCGCTGACACAGTTGATCAGGGTGCTTTTGCCCGCCCCGTTCGGGCCGATCAGGGCGGTCACCTGGCCGCGAGGAACCTTGAAACTGACATCATCCAGTGCAGGCAGGCCGCCGAAGCGTTTGCCGATTCCCTCAAGCTGCAGCATCTTTTCGCCTCCTGAGAGCAATTTTGATCTTGATCTGTTCCAGCAGGCCGGTGATCAGGCCCTGAGGCAGGAACATCAGCACCAGAACCAGAATGCCGCCATGGACGAAATCCTTGTAGGAGTCGAAGATGTCCATCCATTCGGGGAGCAGGGTAATGAACCCGGCTCCGATCAACGAACCCCAGACTGAACCCATCCCGCCGATGACGACCATGATGACCATATCTGCGGAGGTGAAGATACCGAAGGAATCGGGGCTGACGAAACCGTAACAGTGGGCGAACAGGCTCCCCGCCAGCGAAGCCATGGCCGCCGAAAGGACGAAGACCTTGATCTTGGCGCGGCGGGTATCGACGCCGAGGGCAGCCGCGGCGGTTTCGTCACCTGCCAGAGCTGCCAAGCCGCGACCGACTCCGCTACGAACCAGGTTGAGGCAGAGCAGCAGGCTGAGCAGGGCGAAACTCCAGACCAGATAGTGGAAGCGAATTTCATCATCAAAAGCGAAGCCGCCCAGCGTCAGTGGTGGAACACCTGAAAAACCGCTCGGCCCGCCGGTTACTTCATCCCACTGCAGCATCACCGTGTGCACGACAATATTACAACCGAGCGTTGCCATGGCCAGGTAGTGGCCCGACAGGCGTAAAGCCGGAACACCGACCAGCAATGCGATCAGCGCCACCAGCAAAGCCACGATCAGCATGGTCGGCCAGGCCGGGAGGTCCAGGGTTACGGTGCCGACAGCCGAACCGTAGGCCCCCAGACCGAAGAATGCGGCATGGCCCAGGGAGATCTGCCCGGCATAGCCGATAAACAGGTTGAGCCCAAGTACGACAATGACATAGATGGCGATCAGATTACTCAGACCGAGGTTGTAGGGGTTATCCTGAAACAGGGGATAGACCAGCAATACCAGGGACAGGCCGGTGACGGCCAGACCGGTGCGGTGGAGGTAGATGAAGTAGAGGAGTTTTTGTTTGCTGGTCATTTTTCGCTCGTTGGTCGTGACGACTGTTGATAGCCTGCCGTTTTGGTTTTTCACTCCCATTTGTCTCCGCCGGAGTGGAATGACAGATTCGGGAGCAGTGCCGCGAGGTTAAGCGCAGCGCATGGGAGCGGCCCCGAATTTGTCATGGAACGCAGGTTCCCGCAAAGCGGGCGGAGGCATTGGGTGCGTTTCTTTGCTTCCTTTCTTTGGGCATGCAAAGAAAGGAAGGCGACGCGCGGCGGCGCTACCCCGCGACCTTCTTTTTGCTCTGAAACTTTGTCAGTATCGCTTGCAAAGACGAATCGGGCTGCCATCGATAATCTTAGTTCGCGGGGTCATGGCCCCGCACGCCATCTTACTCTTTTGTTGCGCCACAAAAGAGTAAGCAGAAAAAGGCGCCCGACCTCCTTGCCCACCGAAAAAGCTGGCGGGTTCCCTCCATTCCAGGGCTGCAAGGCGCGCTCGCAAAACTCGGGCTTCGCCCTCAGATATTCCTCGCTTCTAATGCCTTGAAACCCTTCCATTCCGGCTGCGTCACACGGGAGGGCAAAGCAGATTCTTTTCCGGCGAAGACAGATGGTGGGGAAGTCCTCTTTACTTCAACCCTTTGCGAAACGCCTCGATATTCTGCTCGACAAATTTGGCCGGGGCCAGAGTGCGAATCGCCTGCTCACATTCTTCTGCATTGCAGAACAGAGACTGCTCCTTCACCGCCAGCCCCAGCAACACCAGGTTAGAGAGAACCGCATTCCCCAGTTTTCTGGCAATCCCGGAGGCGTCAATCCGTTCGCCTACTCCATACTTTTCGGCATTGATCAATATTTTGCCGTCGCTCTTCAACAGGCTGTGATGAACGGGCAGGTTTTCTTCCCAGAGCAGCAGACCAACATCCGCCTGTCCGGCCCTGATAAGCGGGCTGGAAAATTCACCCACCTTGATGGTCGAGAGGACTGTCCCACCGCGCTGAGCCATACCGTGGGTTTCCGAGGTTAAAACCGGAACCCCACGATCCACCGCCACCTGAGCAATCACTCTGGTTAAAAAGAGGACGCCCTGCCCACCGATACCGCTGACGATGATCTGCTGCTTCATCATTTCGCCTCCTTGACGATGGCATCGACCGGGCAGATCGGGATGCAGGTACCGCAACCGATGCAGCGGTCCTGATCGACGATGGCCTTGTTGGTCGCGGAATCCATACTCAGGGCCGGGCATTCGAAGGCGACCACGCATTTTTTGCAGCCGATGCAGTGCTCAACAACTGAGACCTGGAAGCTCTCCTGTCCACTGCGGACTTTGCGGTCCATGATGCAGCCGTGGCGTGAGATGATCACAGCAACACCGCCGTCCGGCTTACGGATATGGGCGTCAGCCTTTTTCAGTAAAGCGTCGAATTCCGGTTTGTCGTAGGGATCGCAGACTTCCAGGAACTCGACACCGCTGGCCAGGACCAGGGGTTCTATTGCAACTGCTTTGGTCTGGCTGCCGTCAGCGGCGAATCCCTGGTGCGGCACCGGCTGGCCGCCGGTCATGGCCGTGGTGGCATTGTCGAGGATAACGACAATAATGCGGGCTTTCTGAATGACGGCATTAATCAGCGCCGGGATGCCGGCATGGAAAAAGGTGGAATCGCCGATCGTTACGACGATGGTCGGGAACTCTCCATCCTGATTGTAGGCCTGGTAGAATCCAGCCCCCTGACTGATGCAAGCTCCCATACAGTGGACGGTGTTGACTGCGCCGAGGTTCATGCCAAGGGTATAGCAGCCGATATCAGAGGGAAAGATCCCTTGCGGGAACGATTGCTTGATACTGTAGAAGGCTGCGCGATGGGGGCAACCGGGACAGAGGGAGGGGCGTTGTCCGCGCCTCTCTGCTGCCGGTTCGTCGGGTTGTTTCAGGTCGAGAAAATCGGCCAGCGCCTGATGGATGACGTCGGGGGTCAGTTCTCCTTCCTTTGGCACCGCACCATTCTGTTTGCCGCTCGCTCCAGGGTGCGCGAGCAGTAATTCGATCACCGGATAGGTTTCTTCCACAACCAGAACCCGGTCGTAGTCGGATTTCATCTGATCGGCAAACTCGGGGTTGAGCGGGTAGGGCATCAGCACCTGGTAGAGATCGATCTTGCCGTTCAGTTCCAGCTCATCGAGCAGATCGACCAGATGCCCGTAGACGATCCCCGATGCGACCAGGGCTTGCTTGGGATAGCTGTCATCCCCTTTGCTCAGACGTGGCTGAAGCTTCTCTTCGCGGGCGATCTGTTCCAGATTTTCATTCAGTTTGCGATGCAGGGCGGGTAGGAACGCAGGAGTTGCAGCCCAGCGGGTCGGGTCCTTTTCGAAATTCGCGGTTCGCTGCAGCGTGACCGGATCTCCCAGTTCAACATTTTGCCGTGAATGACAAATGCGGGTGGTCGGGCGCAGGACTGTCATTATTTCGTATTTTTCCGACAGTTCAAAGGCGGTTGCGACCATCTCTTTGGCTTCGGCCGGGCTGGACGGGTCGAGCACCGGAACTCTTGCCTGCATGCAGAACAGCCGGGTGTCCTGCTCATTCTGCGAACTGTGTGGCCCCGGATCATCGGCGACAATGGTGACCATGCCCCCCTTGACTCCAAGATAGGCGGTCCGCATGAAAGGATCGGCGGCAACATTCAGCCCGACCTGCTTCATCACCGCAACCGAGCGCTTGCCCGTATAGCTGGCAGCCAGGGCAACCTCGAAGGCGATCTTTTCATTGACCGACCATTCGATATGAAGAGCCTCAACGGCAGCGTCACGACGGTCAATAACTGCCTGCAGAATTTCCGTCGAGGGTGTTCCCGGATATGCAGCCGCAATCTGACAGCCGGCTTCGATCAAACCGCGGCCAATTGCTTCGTTGCCCATTAATAGTTCGATTTTCTTGTCCATACTTTTTATTTCCCCAACAGTCCTTTCGGTCTTATAAACAGCACCAGTAGCAGGACGATAAAAGCCACCACATCCTTGTAAGCACTGGATAGATATCCCGCTGAAAGCGATTCCAGCAGGCCGAGCCCGACCCCGCCGAGGATGGCTCCGGGGAACGATCCGAAACCGCCAAGTATTGCGGCAGCAAAGCCTTTTAAGCCGAGCAGTACGCCGACATCGTAATTCAGGGTGGTAATCGGCGTGACCAGAACCCCGGCCAGTCCGCCAAGCGCACCCGCAATCGCATAACTGGTCAGGCGAACCCGTCCCGCAGGGATGCCGACGACTGCCGCTGCCGTGGGATTGGATGCCACGGCGCGCATCGACAGACCGAGAGATGTTCTGTAGAAGAACCAGGTCAGCAGGCCGATGGCAAGCACGGTCAGACCCATAATCCACAACGCTTGCGGTAACACCGAGGCACCAAAAATTATGACCGGATGATCCGGGGTCAACGGTGGCAGTGCCATGCGGTTCTTGCCCCAGATCAACTTCATCGCTCCGCGCAGGATAATCGATATCCCGATGGTCAGAAAGATCAGCACCAGTTCGTGGTTCGAGCGGGATGGCCGCAGTCCAAACCGTTCCACCAGCATGGCGATCAGCGCTACTCCGGCGACTGCCAGCAGCAGTCCCGGCACCATCGGTAGTCCGGCCCCCAGCAGGGCCGAAAACATCAACATTCCGCCCAGAGAGACAAAATCGACCTGAACGAAGTTGACGATCCCCATGGTGTTATTGACCACACTGAAACCGAGCGCAATCAGGGCATAAATCGCCCCGCTGGTCAGGCCGGAAAAGATAAATTGCAGTAGGTCCTGTGTGGTGTTCAAGGAAAGCTCCTGTCCCCTGGTGATTTTACAGAGACGCTAGATTAGGGCAGGAAAGAGGCAAGGTCAAGAGATCGGTCAGAAATGGTTTTGCGTTGACGCACTTTCCATGTGCAACTATGCTGCTTCGGGGGGCTTAAAACTGCAGGCGAAAGAAAAACGTGGCCAACCTCAACAGGTGCAGCCTGCGCGGTGATTGCCTCTATGTCGCCGCGTCGATTGCACAGGCATTGCCGGGCTGCTTAAGTTTAGAGAAAGAGCGCCTCTGATAGATAAAGAGGGATTTATGGATAAGTTGATTTGTTACTGTTTCAATTATCGAAACAGCGATATTATTAAAGACCTGATAGTCAACGAGGGGTGTTCACTAATTTTGCAGCGGATTGTCGATGCCAAAAACCGTGGAGACTGTCAGTGTGAAATCTATCACCCTGAGAAAAGGTGATGTCTTGCCGATGTCCGCCGTGTCGTGGATGATGAGCTTGCAAAAACATCATAAAAAAGGCCCGCACCTGGCGGGGGGGTAGGTTCGGGCCTTAACGTTCTCGAAAGAACGGCGGCTAAAATATAAAGAGACGGGATTTTTGTCAAGGGGGAAATTAACCCCCATGCGGAAAGATACGTCCAGTCGGCTTGTCTCAGGCAAGGGGCTGGCCGATTGGTACCGCTTTACCAGCAGGATAGCGCAATGGCAATCACTGGCAGTCCGAAAAAGATGGCGCAGGATATCGCAGACGCATATAGCAGCTTGTCTCCACCGATGCTGAAGAAATATACACCGGCAGACCTGAAGATTATAATGAACAGCCTTGCTCAGGTTAAGCGGGAAATACGTCAGGTTCAGGTGCCGCTGGATAATGTTATGCTGGTCAAGGCTAAAAATATGAAACTGTCTCGTCTCAATCAGGCGGAGACAGTGGTTCGCAGCTATTGCAAAAAGAAACGGATTCCGATTTAATCCCCTGGGTGAAGTCTGTGTTATTCAGATGATTGCCCGCCCTCTCCGTTTGTCGTACTATAGATATGAATCTTTACATCTAATGACGGAATCCAGCTGTCGTTAAATTTCACCCTGCGGGGCTATTGAGGACTCAATGCTAAGATTTATCATGAACAGAACTGGCCTTTTGCTGGTCTCCTTGCTGTTGGTTCTGCTGACGGTTTCAGGTTCCTTGGGAAAGACCACACCCGAGTTTGATACCAACCGGGCGCGCCTGCTTGGACATATGGTGCAGCAACAGCTGACCCAACACCATTACACGCAAAAAAAGGTCGACGATGAATTTTCTCACGCGGCGTTCAACCTCTATCTGAAGCAGCTTGATTTTCAAAAAAGATTTCTGCTGAAAAGTGACGTTGAGCGGCTGAAAAAATATCGCGATTTTATCGACGATGGAATCAGGCGTGGTCGGCTCGAGTTACCAGAGCTGGGCCGGGAACTGTTGAACAAGCGGATTGAAAAAGTGCGTCTGCTGACGGCAGCCTTGATCGAGCAGGGCTTCGATCTCGACAAGGATGAAGTTCTGGAAACGGACCCTGAAAAGGTTGATTTTTCGGCGACTGAAAAAGAGCAGCAGGAGCTGTGGCGTAAAATCCTGAAATACCAGGTCTTGGTCCGTTACCTTAATCTGTATGAAGATGAAGTTGGTGTCGAAGATGGCAAGCTGCTGGAAGCGAAACCGGAAGTTCTGGAAGAGCTGCGGCAGAAAGCCCGTGAAAAAGTAAAGAAGAGTCACGAAAGCCTCTTCAGCCGGATGCTGGATGAGACCCAGCAGGATCATTATGATCGTTACCTGAATGCGATCACCAAGGCCTATGATCCCCACACCAATTATCTGGCACCGAACCTGAAAGAGGATTTCGACATCCAGATGAGCGGTTCGCTTGAGGGGATCGGTGCGACCCTGAGTGAGGAAGATGGTTATATCAAGGTGGTTCGGATTATCCCCGGCAGCGCAGCTTACCGCCAGGGGCAACTGGAAGCGGACGATCTCATCCTGCAGGTTGCTGAAGGTGCTGCGGATCCGGTTGATATTACCGACACCCGGCTGCGTGACGCGGTCAGTCTCATCCGGGGTAAAAAGGGGACCGAGGTTCGTTTGACGGTCAAAAAGCCGCACGGAATCCGTATGGTGATTCCGATCGTTCGCGATGTCGTAGAGATTGAAGAAACCTTTGTCAAGGGAACGACGGTAATCGATGAAGAGACGGGCCACACGTTTGGCTATATCAAGATCCCATCCTTCTATCGTGATTATAATGGCGGAACAGGACGCAACTGTACCGACGACCTGCGCGATGAATTGCAACGGCTGAATAAGGAAAAAATCACCGGACTGGTCCTTGATCTGCGGAATAATGGCGGTGGAGCCCTCTCCGATGCTGTTTCGATAACCGGTCTTTTTATTGAGTCTGGCCCGGTCGTTCAGGTGCGTAACGGTGAAGGGAAGGTCCGGGTTCTTGATGACACCAATAGCTCTATTGAGTATGACGGCCCGATGGTGGTGCTGGTCAATCGCTTCAGCGCCTCGGCATCGGAAATCCTTGCCGGAGCCCTGCAGGACTATGGTCGTGCACTGATCGTCGGTGACGAGCACACCCACGGCAAAGGCACTGTTCAGGCGATGCTTAACCTGGACCGTGAAATGAAGTTCAACGGGATGGACAAATATATGCCACTTGGTGCCGTCAAGGTGACTATCCAGAAGTTCTATCGCGTCAGCGGAGAATCGACCCAGGAGCGGGGAGTCACCCCGGATATTGTTCTGCCGTCACGGATGGATGGTTTGAAGAGTGGCGAAAAGCACCTTGATAACGCTCTGCCCTGGGACAAGATCGATCCGGTCGTTTATGATCGTGTTGACCTGGGGGCTGACCTGGCAAAACTACAGGCAAACAGCAGCAAACGGATCGACGCAGAAAAGGCCTTCAGCGACATTATTGAGCTCGCAGAAAAGGCCAGGCAGCGGCGTGAAGAGACACAGCAGTCGCTGCTGCTGAGCAAAGTATTATCCGAGCGGGAAGAGGTTCGACTGTTGAATCTGAAAACCGGGGAGATACCTCCCCACAGCGCGATGGGTGACGACGGGTCTGCTGGTGAAGAGGACGATGAGAACAAAGAGCCGCCAACCCTTGATGAGAGTATCGCCGAGGATCCCTATGTCGGTGAGGGTGTTGCTTTGCTGGAGGACATGATCGGCCAGCGAAGCTGATAAGAGTAGAGAGAGAAAAGGAAAGAGCCACCAGATCGTGACGATCTGGTGGCTCTTTTCGTTAGTGCAGGAATCCTGCTATTTCCGATCCGGATCTTTCTCTCCCAGAGCGAGCAGGCTGTAAAGCATCTCTGTTCGTGGCATGCCGACCCCGGCCTTTGCTGCCATCTTCAGGGGGATGGCATAGATCGCCTCCAGCTCCAGCGGCCGGTTTTTTCTTCTATCAACCATCATACTGGGAGAGTATCCGAGCATCGGTTCAGTCATCTGAATCATTCGCTCAATGAAGGGGCCGCCGTTGATCGGTGAAGTGAGTTGTTGTGCGTTGGCCGCCGCGACCACTTCCGCCATAATGTCACGAACCAGGGCTCGGGTCGGTGGGTGTGACAACAGTTCCGTGACATTCTTATCGGTCAGGGCCGTCAAACCATTAAAGGGGATGTTCCAGATCAGTTTTTCCCACCGAATTTTGCGCAGATCGTCCACCGCTTCACACGGGACACCAGCCTGACTGAAAATTTCTGCCAGTTGCTGACTGCGGGGACTGAGGCCGCCGCAGAACTCTCCCAGGCGGATACGCCCTTCGCCAAGATGGTGCACATGTCCTGGTTCGCCACGGTTGCTACAGAGAAATGCTACGCCGCCGAGAATTTTTTCGGCCGGGAAAGTTTCTGCCAGCAGTTCTTCATTGCCCAGTCCGTTCTGCAGGGTCAGGATCGCGGTGTCCGGTCCCGCCAGGGGTTGGACCAGTTCGACAAGATGCTGGTTGGCAAACGTTTTCAATCCGATGAGGATCAGATCGACATGGCCAATCCTGTCGGCGGACTGATATCCCTCAACCCGGGACAATTCAAAATCTCCATTGATTGAATGGACCTGCAGTCCCTGACTGGAGATCGCATCATAGTCGCTGCGTAATAAAAATGAGACCCGATGCCCTGCGCGCTGCAGCATGGCCCCATAATAGAGTCCGAGGGCGCCGGACCCGATTACTCCGATATGCATCTGTTCATGTCCTGTCGTTTATAGGTGGCTTGTGTCATTGCTCAAAAATGAAGAACAGCAAGCAAGGCAGGGTGTCGACCTTGCCAGCCAAGGTTCAGGCCGAAACGTTGGCGCATCTCGCCTTTCTGTTTTACCTGCTGGCGTTGGTTGTACTTGTGCGCATTGTTGGCTGCGTTGTAGATATTTCCCGTGTACCAGCCGAGTTCAAAGAAAAGCAGAATTGCACTCACTGTGTAGTTTTTGTTGTCGTAGGCTTCAATGGCTCCATAGATAAAGGCGGCATTCAGTGTAAAGGCCAGGCCTGCCTGCTTGGCACGCCCGGTGTAGAGTTGCCCTGACCCGGGCAGGACCGCCGACATGGCCCCTGCCAGTCCGGGAGATTTTTGCGGCAAGTGTTGATAGTCATCCAGGGCTGAGGACAGCAGTGCCGAGCGTTCCTGTTTCAGCTGGGCGAAGCTCTGTCGGGCAGCATCAATCTGGTTTTCTTCCAGAAAAGTCCAACCGATCCGGTAGCGGGCGTGGGCGATATCGTTCTGATCGGTACTGTTCTGCAGCAGCGACAGGTATCGGTCACGAGCCGTAAGATAGTCATTACGTTCGAAAGCAATGTCAGCGTAGGTGCGTTGGGCGACAGCGGCCAGCGGGCTGTTCCGGTCCTTCTCCATCATTTTTTCTAATGCCTGATCAGCCTGGGCCCAGCGTTTCCCGGCGATCAGACTTTGGGCAAGAGAGAGCCTGGCCCGGGCTGCTTGCGGAGCATCGGGAAAGAGGTGCAAAAAGCGTTTATACTCAGTTATGGCGCGGTAGTGGTCCCCTTCGTCGGCAAGGCTGTTCGCGAAAGAGAGAGGTGGTTGGTCCGCCGCCTGAACCTGCAGCGGAAGCAGCAGAAGCAGGAACAGGATGGATTTGTTAAGTATCGTCATATCGGAATATATGTCAGCAAGAAGGGAGCGGCTTCGACAGATTTTAGCATGCAAAAGATAACCCCGCTATTATAAAGAAATTTTCCTGATTAGGAAAAAACTACTGTAACCGGTAATGACCGGACGGGAGTCATGAGCATGCGTAAGCCGCTGGTAAAATAATCGGCTTTCGAGTAATCTGCGCTTCGTCAGCAAGATGAGCAATCAAACCTATAAGCAGAAGAAAAAAATGTCCAAAGACAAAATATACGCCGATCCGCAAAAGACGATCCCCCCCTTTGAATTCAACCGACAGGTGGTTGAGGTGTTCGATGACATGCTGGAGCGTTCGGTTCCTCTTTATCGCGAAAGCATTCTCAGACAGGCGCAGATCACGGCCAGTAAGTATCAGCCGGGGACCCGTATTTATGACCTAGGTTGTTCCAACGGCAACCTGGGGATAGCTCTCTGCCGGGAGATGAAAGATCAGGATTTCAGGATGATTGCCGTGGACAGTTCCGCACCGATGCTTGAAACCTTTGCCCGGCGGCTTTCGGCAATCGACAACAACGATCAGGTTCAACTGCAAGAGAACGACATCCGTCAGGTTCCGCTGGAGAATGCTTCGGTAGTCATCATCAACCTGACCTTGCAGTTTCTGCCAGTCACTGACCGCGCTAAACTGATCCACAATATTCATCAGGCACTGGTTCCGGGCGGTGTACTGCTGTTGACGGAAAAGGTTGT
>Ga0102946_1000445_pt1 | contig 14478 bp, 14 predicted proteins | sample SalPon2A_A_D1_MG_FD_78209 | JGI IMG/M metagenome (GOLD analysis project Ga0102946, IMG submission 78209) | Soil microbial communities from South San Francisco under conditions of wetland restoration - Salt Pond MetaG R2A_A_D1_MG | ecosystem: Environmental > Terrestrial > Soil > Wetlands | place... | reverse complement strand
TCGTCCTCGAGCTTGACGCCCGTGCGCTCCTCGACGGCCAGCGTCAGGTCGACGACGTCGAGCGAGTCCATGCCGAGGTCCTCGAACGTGGCGTCACGCGAGATCTCGTCTTCGGGGATGTCGAAGTCCTCGGTGAGGATGGCGACGAAGGTGTCCATGATTTCCTGGCTCATGTGTGGTGCTCCTTGTTGGTTCGGGTTGATGGGGTGCAGTTCGGTGGTGCGCGGTCCGGATCGGTTCCTGCCGGACCATGCGGGGTGGTGGTCGGGGTCGGCGGTCGTGATCGTGTCCCATGATGGCATGTCGTCACGGTGACCGCGGGATGTGGACACGATCAGATGGCCGCTCCCCCGTCGACGGGCAGGACGGCGCCGGTGATGGCACTGGCCTGGGGGGAGGCGAGGAAGGCGACGGCGGCTGCGACCTCGTCCGTGGTGACGGCGCGGCCGGTCGGCGCCAGGTCGCGCAGCGCGGACTGGGCCTGGTCACCGAGCTCGGCAGTCATGGCGGTCTCGACGTAGCCCGGGGCGACGGCGTTGACCGTGACCCCCTTGCGGGCGACCTCGCGCGCCGTCGACTTGGTGAAGCCGATCAACCCGGCCTTGGCAGCACCGTAGAGGCCTTGGCCGGCGTTGCCCCGCAATGCCACGATCGACGAGATGTTGACGATGCGGCCGTAGCGAGCACGCATCATCGGACGCACGGCGGCCTTGGTGGCCAGCATCGATCCTCGCAGGTTGATCGCGAGCGTGCGATCGATGCGATCGGCATCGAGTCGCAGCAGCAGGTCGTCGTCGGCGATGCCGGCGTTGTTGACCAGCACGGCCAGGGTGCCGGCCTCGGTGGCCGTGGCCACGGCCTGGTCGATGCTGTCGGAGTCCGCAACGTCGACCTGGACGGGGGTCGCGTCGCGGCACTCGTCCGCGACCGCCCGTGCCGCGTCGGGATTGCTGCGATACCCGACCAGGACGTGGTGGCCGGACTCCGACAGGTGGCGACAGATCGCGGCGCCGATGCCACCACTGCCACCGGTGACCAGGGCAACGGCATCGTCGGGGCGGTCGGCAACGGGACGGCTCATGGGTTCCTCCACGTCAGCAGTGTCGAGCCCCACGTCAGTCCCGCACCGAACGCGGTCAGCAGGACGCGGGTGCCGTCGGGCAGTCGACCATGGTCGCGGGCATCACCCAGGCACAGCGGGATGGACGCGGACGACGTGTTGCCGTGCAGGTTGACGGTCGTGTGGCATCGATCGGCAGGCACACCCAGTTGCGCGGCAACGCCGTTGAGGATGCGGATGTTGGCCTGGTGTCCGACGAAGAGGTCCACGTCGTCGACCGTCAGGTCGGCCTGGTCCAGGACGCGCTGCGACGAGGCGCTCATGTTGGCGATCGCGAAGCGATAGATCTCGCGACCCCGCATGGTCAGGAAGTGGCGTCGGTCATCGATCATCTCGGCGTCGACGGGCACGGCCGAACCGCCTGCCTCGATGTAGAGCCCGGACGGGTCGGCACCGTCACTGCCCAGGTCGAACGGACCCAACTCGGCGTTCTCGTCCGGCCCGAGCACCACGGCGCCGCCGCCGTCACCGAACAGGATCGACACGGAGCGGTCGCTCGGGTCCACGATGCGCGTCATGGTCTCGGCCCCGATCAACAGGATCGGTGCCGTGCCCGCGGTCACCATCCCGGTGGCGGCTTGCAGGCCGTAGACGAATCCAGAGCATGCGGCATTGAGGTCCATGGCGGGGGCGTCGATGCCGAGCTTCGCAGCCACCATCGGTGCACATGCCGCAATCTTGTAGTCGGGCGTCGACGTTGCCAACAGCACCATCTTCACGTCACTGGCGACCAGGCCGGCGTCGTCGAGGGCGCGACGGGCGGCCTCGACGGCGATGTCGGAGGTGGCCTCGCCGGTCGCGGCGCGATGGCGCTGCTCGATGCCCGTTCGCGCCCGGATCCATTCGTCGCTGGTGTCGAGGGTGGCAGCGAGGTCGTCGTTGGTGACGACCTCGTCGGGCAGGTAGGTGCCCAGGCCGAGGATCGCGACCCCGAACGACCCCGTCGGGCGGTCTCGGGTCGCGTCGGCGTGCGGGTGCGGACTCACGGTGTGCTCCACGAAGGTGTCGTCGGAAGTACGGAGCCCGGGCGCGGGCTCGGGCATGGGGCCATGGTGCCACGGCCCCCGCGTGATCTCAGGCGCGGGCAAGCCACACGACGCCGTCGCCGACGGCAACCGGCTGGGCCAGGTGCGCAAGAAAGCCGCGAATGAGACCGGCGCGTGGCGTCGTCAGTTCGACGGTGCGACCGCCGATGTCGACCGTGGCGACGACGTCGCCGGCGGCGACTGCGGTCCCCTCGTCGACGAGGCTGTGGACGCGACCGTCCGAGGTGGACGTCACCACGGTGCAGGACGGGATCGGGATCATGGCAGTGCCTTTCGGTCAGGCCTGGGACGGTGCAAGCATCTCGACGAGATCGGCGACGTCAGCGGGTGACGCCACGGTGGTGCAGGGCGTGGAACGAACGGTGCGCTTGGCGCAACTGGCCAGGATGCCACCGGGACCGCACTCGACGAGCAGGTCCACGCCGAGGTCGTCGACGAGCGTGCGCTGGACGTCGACCCACCGAACCGGTGACAGGATCCCGTCGACGAGTCCCGCCGCAACTGCCGCACCGGACGTGCGCACGGCTGCGTCGACACCGGCAACGAACTGCATGGTCGGGTCGGCCAGGTCTGCGGCCTCGAGCACGTCCGACACCGGTGCGACGGCCGGCGTCATCGCCGGCGAGTGGAACGCACCCTCGACCTGCAGGAGCCTGGTTCGGCCTCCAGCCTCGGTGGCCAGGGCACACACGGCGTCCACGGCTTCGGGGGTCCCCGCGATGACCACCTGTCCCGGGGCGTTGTTGTTGGCCACCGCGGCGTCGGGGACCTGTGCCACCAGTCCCTCGACGACGTCCAGGTCGAGCTTGAGGATCGCTGCCATCGTGCCCGGTGAGGCGGCGCAGGCCAGCCCCATCGCGCGACCACGTTCACTGACCAGTCGGGCACCCGTGGCGCGATCGAGCACGCCGGCTGCAGCCGCCGCGGTCACCTCGCCGAGGCTGTGACCGGCCACGACGTCCGGATGGATTCCCGCCGTTGCCAAGGCGTCGAAGGCCGCCAGCGACACGGCGTAGATCGCGGGCTGCGCCAACGCCGTCGATGCCGCGCAGGCATCGGCGTCGTCGGCCGCACTGCGCAGGTCGTGGCCGCTGGCCTCCCCGACGACGTCGAGGACTGCCCCGGCGGGGTCACCAGCCCACTCGCTCGCCATGCCGGACCGCTGGGCGGCCTGGCCGGGGAACAGGAAGGCGATCGTCGGCATCGGGGCGGGATCCTCACGGTGGCGGTCTGAACATGACATCAGTGTCAATATTGACACGCTCGTCAAGTCAGGTCAAGGCCACCGGGTGTCTCGATGGCCGTGACCCGCGCCTGGCCCGCCGCACGCAGAGCGCCCCTCGCGCACCCACAAGCGCAGCAAACGGCGGCGCCGAGTCGCTTGTGCCCAGTCTCACAAGTGGCGGCAACCACGGAGCGCAGCCGCCACCAGCCTCGCCGGACCACTCCTCCATTCCGTGCGCTCAACGCACGTCCGGTCGGTGCCCGGCCTACAGCGTCACGGATCGCACCGTCTCCGCACCGATCTCCGCGCCGATCTCCTCGAGCACGCCGGGTGCCACGGCGGCGTCAAGCGCCAGCGCCATCACGGCTTCGGCGGGATCGGCCACGCGCCCGACCTGGGCGGCTGCGATGTTGACGTTGCGGCGGCCCAGCATGGTCCCGACCGCACCCATCACCCCCGGGCGATCGGCATAGCGGAAGAAGGCCATGTGCTCGGACGGCTCGATGTCCATGTCCGAACTCCACACCTCCACCAGTCGTTGGCGCCCCGATGCCAGCACCGTGCCGGCCACGCGGACGAGGTTGCCGCCCCGATCGTGGCCTTCCACGCGCACCATCGACACGTAGGACTCGGCATCCGGGGCCGTCGTCTCCCGCACCTTGAGGCCGCGATCACGCGCCAACAGGGGGGCATTGACGAAGGTGACCGGCTGGGAGCACCCCGGCGCCAACGCTCCCCGCATCACCGCCAGTCCCACCGACGACGTGTCCCGAGCGGCAATGTCGCCGACGTACTCGATCGAGATCTCGCCACCCGATGCGTCGGACAGGCCTGCGAACACGCGCCCCAACACCTCCCCCAGCCCCAGGTAGGGCTTGAGGTCCTCGTCGACCGGACCGCCCTCCACGTTGACGGCCGTGGGCACGAATTCGCCGGCCAGGGCCAACTTCACCGCCTCGGCCACCTGGGTCCCGGCCTTGTCCTGGGCCTCGGTCGTGGACGCGCCCAGGTGGGGCGTCACCACGACGTTGGAGAGGTCGAACAGGGGCGACGACGTCGTCGGTTCGGCATCGAAGACGTCCAGTGCGGCACCGGCGATGACACCGTCACGCAGGGCATCCGCGAGGTCCTCCTCCACGACGATCCCGCCGCGAGCGACGTTGACCAGTCGGGCCGTGGACTTCATCTTGGCCAGCCGCCCGGCATCGAGCAGGCCCACCGTGTCGGCATTGCGGGGAAGGTGGATCGTGAGCACGTCGGCCTCGACCAACACCTCCTCGACGGTCGTGCGCAATTCGACACCCTTGCGTGCCGCCTGCTCCGGCGACACGAAGGGGTCGTAGGCCACCAGGCGCATGCCGAATCCCGCCGCCCGTTGCGCGACCAGGGACCCGATGCGACCGAGGCCCAGGATCCCCAGTGTCTTGCCGAACAGTTCCGTGCCCGACCACTTGTTGCGTTCCCACGAACCCGTGACCAGCGCCGCATGGGCCTGGGGGATGTTGCGCGCGGACGACGTGATCAGGGCCATGGTGTGCTCGGCCGCCGAGGTGATGTTGGACTGGGGTGCGTTGCACACGATCACGCCGGCCTCGGTTGCCGCCGCAATGTCGACGTTGTCCAGGCCGACGCCGGCCCGCCCGATCACCTTCAGGTTGGTGCCGGCAGCGATGACGTCGGCATCGATGGCGGTCGCCGACCGCACGACCACCGCGTCGTAGTCGGGGATGGTGGCCAGCAACTCGGGTGTGGTCAGCCCGGTCTTGACGTCCACGTCGTGGCCGTCGGCCAGCGCGGCCACCCCGGCATCGGAGAGCTTGTCAGCGACGAGAATGCGCACGGTGGTGCCTTGGTTCGAATTGCGATGGGGTGGACGGTCCGGGCTCGGATGTCGATCCGAAGGGTACGCCGCAGGGCACGGACTCCCGTCAGCACGGGGGGAACCGTGCCAGCCATGGCATCCGGGTCAGGAGGTCGCCTGCTCCCCCGGTCCCACGATCATCGTGGGCAACTCGTGGGCGCCGGTCTCCTCGACCGTGTTGATCATCATCGGGGTGGCGTCGCGGACGTATGCCAGCACCGCCTCGGCGGCGTCCTCTGGCCAGTCCTGGGCCAGGACCGCCGCCGTCATGTGGCGGGCCCATCGCTGCGCACCGTCGTGGGTGATGCGGAAGGGGGCATGCCGCATCCGCAGCCGCGGGTGGCCGTGCTGCGACGAGTACACGTTGCCGGCGCCGAAGTACTGGGCCAGGAACTCCCCGAGGTGGGTCTTGCCGGGCTCGAGGTCGTCGGGATACAGGTCGCGCAGCGGCGGGTCGGACTCGACACGGTCGTAGAAGTCGTCGACCAGGACTCGGAAGGCTGCCACGCCACCCACCTGCGCGGCGATGTTGGGCTGTTCCAGCACACAACTTCCTTGTTCGGGAGCGACCACACGATATGCCATCCTCCATCGGCGCCGAGCGCGCGCAGATCGGACACCGGTGTTCGTTCTCACGGACACCGCCACTAGCCTGCCGCACATGACCACCCCCGAGCCCCCGGATCCCCGCCCCACCGCGCCCGACCGTGCGGACATGCTGGCGTTGTTCGCCAGGGTGCTGGGCGATGCCTGGGAATCCTTCGACGCGCCGCGGCTTGCCGAACCGGTCCTGCCCGAGGCGCTGGTCGAGCGCTTCGCGCGGCCACTGCCCGCAGCCGGGTCCTCACCCTCGGCAGCCCTGACCGATGCCGCGCTGACGTTGAATGCCAGCGTGTCGCCCAGTCGCCCGTTGTTCGCCGCCTACATCGGCTCGACCGGGCTCGAGGCCGGTGTGCTGGGCGCCGCCATGGCGACGGCCTGGGACGTGAACATGGCCGCCTCGGCCGGTGCGGTCGAACTGCTCGAACGCCAGACGCTGCGGTGGATGGCCGAGTTCATCGGCTTCCCGATGGCCACGGGCATCTTCACCTCTGGCGGCATGACCTCCAACCTGACCGCGCTGCTGGCCGCCCGCGAGCGCGCGTTGCCCGGTTCACGCCACACCGGGATCGTGCCCGGCAGCGCCGCCGTCTACGTGTCGGCCGAGGCCCACCACTCGGTCGTGCGGGGGGTCGAGGTGGCCGGCCTTGGCTCCAACTCGATCCGCACGATCCCGATCGACGGCGATCGTCGCATGCGGCCGGGTGCGCTGGCGCGACAGGTGGCAGACGACGTGGCGTCGGGCATCGCCCCGGTCGCGGTCGTTGCCACCGCCGGCACGACGCTGACGGGCGCGGTCGACCCCCTGGCCGACATCGCAGACGTGTGTCGCGACCACGACGTGTGGATGCACGTCGACGGCGCCTATGGCGCGCCGGCCGCGGGATCAGCCAGTCGCGGCCACCTGTTCACGGGCCTGGACCGAGCCGACTCGGTCACCATCGACGCCCACAAGTGGATGGGGGTGCAGAAGTCCTGCTCACTGTTGCTGACCGCGAGGCCCGGCGCGCTCACCGCCGCGTTCGGTCACGAAGAGTCCTACCTGCTGCACGAGCCCGACACCTCCCACCACGTCGACACGACCCTCGAGTACTCCCGACCCGTCCGCTCGCTGAAGCTGTGGACGGCGCTGCGCATCCACGGGGCCGACCAGTTCCGAGAGTGGATCGACCACACCGTGGCGCTCACGGAGGTGCTGGTGGACCTGGTGGAGGCCGACGATCGGTTCGAACTGCTCCATCGGCCCCAACTGACGACCGTGTGCGTGCGCGACGTGCCCGACGAGCCGATCGCCGACCTGGACCGCCACAACGCCGACCTCGCGACCGCGATCACGGCCGAGGGACGCGCCTACGTCGCGGCCGCGGTCGTGGATGGCCAGGTGTGTCTGCGCCTGACGTTGGTCAACTTCCGCACGACCGCCGACGACGTGCGCACCCTGGTGCAGGCGATCCGCGAGTGCAGCCGTGACCTGACGGCTCACAGGGCCCGTTCGAGGTAGGCGACGTCGAGCCAGCGACCGAACTTGCGGCCGGCCTCGGTGAGCACACCACGTTGCACGAATCCGAACTGTTCGTGGATGGCGATGCTGGCCGCGTTGGGCAGGGCGATCACGGCGAAGGCTCGGTGCAGGTCCGAGCCGGCCAGTCGCTCGAACAATTCGGTGTACAGGGCCGTGCCCACACCATGGCCGGACTGGTCGGGGGCAACGTAGATCGACGTCTCGATCGCCGTGTCGTAGGAGTCCTGGGGGCGGAACCGGCTGGTCTCGACGTAGCCGGCCACGCTGGCTCCACGCTCGGCCACGAGCATCGTGTGGGGGCCGTCGACCACCTTGGCGCGGTAGCGCTCCAGCCACACCGCCGGTGTCCGCACGGACGTGGCGAAGGTCGCCGTGGTCTTGAGCACGTAGTGGGTGTAGATGGCCGCGACCGCAGGCAGGTCCGACGGCAGCGCGTCACGCACCTGCACGTCGGGACCTGCCTGGGGCGCCATCACGCTGCCATCACACCTGGGGGTCCGGACGACCGGGGTGGCCGTCGAACCCATGGCCCCGTCGTGGGACCAGCACGCTGCGGGTGAACTCGCAGACCACGACGCCGTCCTGGTTGTAGCCGATGGTCCGCACCTTGACGATGCCGCGATCAGGCTTGGATCGCGACGCACGCTTGGCCAGCACCTCGGTCTCGGAGTAGATCGTGTCGCCGTGGAAGGTCGGGTTGGCGTGCTTGAGCGACTCGATCTCGAGGTTCGCGATGGCACGACCGGACACGTCCGGGACCGACTGGCCGAGCACGATCGAGTAGACCAGGTTGCCGACCACCATCGCCTTGCCGTGCGGGGTGGCCACGGCGGCGTAGTTGTCGTCGCTGTGCAACGGGTGCTGGTTCATCGTGATCGAGCAGAACAGGATGTCCTCGGCCTGCGTGATGGTCTTGCCGGGCCAGTGCTTGTAGATGTCACCGACCTCGAAGTCGTCGAGGTAGCGGCCGAAGTCCGAGGTGGGCATGCAGAGGCTCCTGGCTTCGTCGGGTGGACCCCGAACGGTAGCCGTGACGCCGTCGAAGTCCGCGACACACCCGGGCCGTCATGGCGTCATTGCATCACTGGTGTCGTCGCACCACTGATCTCGAGAGGCGAGCCAGCACCTGTCACGTCTTGCTACGGTCGTCCAGAACAGCGCCGGGACAGGGTGTTGCCGGAAGCGCGAAGCTTCGGAGAGGGGTCGCGGCAGTTCGATCGGCGCGGGCCCGCACGAGTTCCGTGTCCCGAATGCCGGACCCATCCCTGGCAGCGGTGCCGTGACTCCGCTCCCGCTTCGCGGATGATCTCGGGCGACCGTTCGCGTGGTGCCGTGGCGTCGGGGCTCGCCGAGCACCGGAACGTGGCGACCGGGGGCACCGCACGGCGCAGCAGCCCAGACGTCGACCGGATTGGCCCCGCCCGTGACCGGTTGCCTGCTGTGGCTGGAGGAGACGTCATGACCATTCGAGACCACCTCGACACCGTGTACGCGGGCACGCGGCATGCCGACCGGGTCGACGAGATCGCTGACGACCTGCGGGCCATGCTCGACGACCGCGGGGCAGATGGTCGCCCGACCGACGGACCCTCCCGCACGTCACCGTGGTCCCAGGACGACGTCTGGGTGATCAGCTATCCCGACCAGTTTCGCTCGCAGGACCGGTCACCCCTGGCGACCCTCCCGGTCGCGCTGGACGCACTCGCTCCGGAGGCGAACGGCGTGCACGTGCTGCCCTGCTACCCCTGGTCGTCCGACGACGGCTATGCCGTGATCGATCCCCTCTCGATCGAACCCGACTACGGCGACTGGGACGACGTTCGTCACCTCGCCCGGGGGCGTCGGGTGATGCTCGATGCGGTGGTCAACCACGTGTCGTCGGAGTCGCCGTGGTTCCAGGCATTCCTCGCGGGCGAACCCGAGTTCGTGGACGGGTTCGTCACGGCCGATGCCGACCAGGACCTGTCGGCCGTCGTACGGCCACGCAGCCTGCCACTGCTGACACCGTTCGAGACGTCGCGCGGCCGCCAGTGGGTGTGGACCACCTTCTCGGCCGACCAGGTCGACGTGGACGTCTCCGATCCGGCCATGCTCCTGCGGCTGCTCGACGTCCTCGTGACGTATGCCGAGGCGGGTGCCGCGGCGATCCGACTGGATGCCATCGGGTTCCTGTGGAAGGAGCCCGGGACGAGCTGCATCCACCTGCCGCAGACCCATGCGGTCGTCAAGTTGATGCGAGCCGCGCTGGACCGCCACCACCCGGACGTCGTGCGCATCACCGAGACCAACGTGCCCCACGACGAGAACGTCGCCTACCTGGGCGATGGCGACCGCGAAGCACAGGCGGTGTACCAGTTCACGTTGCCCCCCCTGGTCCTGCACACCTTCCACGAAGGCGATGCCACGGCACTTTCGGACTGGGCGCAGGGCCTGTCGGACTGGACGGGCGCCGACACGACCTTCCTGAACTTCCTGGCCTCCCACGACGGGATCGGGCTGCGCCCCGCCGAAGGGCTGCTGGCCGACGACCAGGTCACCCGGATGGCCGAACGCGTGGCGATGGCGGGAGGCGTGGTCAACGCACGATCGACCCCCCGGGGTGACCGCCCCTACGAGTTGTGCACCACCTGGTTCGACGCGATGGCGCTCGGCGACGAGGCCCGAGGGCTGGCCCATCACGTGGCCTCCCACATGATCATGCTCCTGCTGCCCGGCCTCGCCGGCGTGTACGTCCACTCGCTGCTGGGCACCGCCAACGACCACGAGGCGTATCGACGCACCGGCATGGGCCGCTCCCTCAATCGTCGGCGCTTCGCCTCGCTGGACTCGGTGCTGCCCCTGTCCACCGACACACGGGCCGGTCGCGTCAACGGTGCCATCCGTGAGGCGATGGCGCTGCGTCGCTCCAACCCGGCCTTCCACCCCGACGCACCGTTCGAGGTCCAGCCCGGACCGTCCGGGCTCTTCCGCTTCACGCGGGGAGCCGACGCCGACCAGGTCCTCGTGGAGGTCAACGTCACCATGACCGTCGTGGACGGCATCGAGCCGGGACGCTGCCGGATCACCCCGGCCACCGACCGCGGCCGGGCCTGACCACTTCGAGGCCGACGGGCGCGCCAGTCCCGTCGCCATCCAGTCCCACCCCGACGGACCGCACGACGACGGCGCCGCACCTGCGGAGCCGGACCGGACACGGCAACGGAGACACCATGCACGTGCTGATCTGTCCCGACTCGTTCAAGGAGTCACTGGCCGCCACCGACGTTGCCCGGGCCATCGATGAGGGGTGGCGGCAGGCTGCACCGCACGACACCACCGACCTGGCACCGCTGGCAGACGGGGGCGAGGGCACCGTCGACGCACTCGTGACCGCCCTGGACGGCACCTTTCGGACCCAGCCAGTCACGGGGCCGGACGGATCACGAGTCGACGCGACGTTCGGACTGGTTGACGAGGGCCGCACCGCGATCATCGAGACGGCGGCCGCCTCGGGGCTCGATCTCGTCCCCGCGGCGCGCCGCCAGCCGATGACCGCCACCAGTCGCGGGACGGGTGAACTGATCCGGGCTGCCCTGGACCAGCAGGTCACGAGGGTCATCGTCGGACTCGGGGGAAGTGCCACCGTCGATGCCGGATCGGGGCTGCTCCAGGCACTCGGAGCGAGCCTGCTCGATGCCCAGGGGCATCCCATCGGCCCCGGCGGGAAGGGCCTGGCCTCCTTGGCCACCATCGACCTCGCCGGCCTCGACCCGCGCCTGCGCGACGTGGAGCTCGACGTCGCGGTCGACGTGGACAACCCGCTGTGTGGCCCCGATGGCGCCGCTCGCACCTTCGGTCCCCAGAAGGGCGCCGACGAGCAGGCCGTGGCGTTCCTGGAGGAGGCTCTCGCCCACACCGCCCGGGTGGTCGAGCGCGACCTCGACCGGGACCTGCTGGGCATCGCGGGCGGGGGCGCCGCCGGAGGTCTCGGAGCGAGCCTGGCCGGACTGGTCGACGCAACCCTTCGCCCGGGAATCGACCTCGTCCTGGATGCCGTGAGGCTGCACGAGCGGATTGCCGAAGCCGACCTCGTCGTCACCGGAGAGGGCCGGATCGATGGGCAGACCCTTCGCGGCAAGACCCCGATGGGCGTGGCCCGAGCGGCCGGGCGCCACGGCGTGCCCGTCGTCGCCCTGGCCGGTTCCATCGGGACCGGACTTGGGCATCTGCAGGAACGGGGCATCGCCGCCGTGTTCAGCATCGCGCCGGGACCATGCAGTCTCGAGCAGGCGATCGACGAGGCCGCCCACAACCTCACGGCGACCGCCCGCAACATTGCGGCTGTCATCCACTCCGGGACACGCCCCCACCCAGGGGCGCTCGCCTGCCCATCGTGAGTGTGGCAGCAACCAGCACCCGGACCGGGCCGCACGCGGGCTCGAGTCTCGCGGTCCCGGCGCTGCCACGATCAGTCAGCGCCTCACCGTGAACCCGTCGGCGTTGATCGGCGTCACCTCGTCCACCTCGACCGCGTCGACGCGTGCAGCAGGTGGACCCCCGTCGCGCATCCACGCCACGATCGCCTCCACGTCGACAGCGTCGCCCTGGAGATGGGCCTCCACGCGGTCGTCGTCGCGGTTGCGAACCCATCCGACGACTCCTGCTGCCCGCGCGTGGCGCACGGTCGTGGCACGGAAGAACACCCCCTGCACGTGACCGGCCACGAGCACGTGCCGCGCCACCACCTCGTGCGCAGCTGCGGCATCCACCATGCACCCTCCAACGTCGGTGACCCCATGGTCGCGGACAGCCCGGGCTGCTGCAAACCCGATCGGTTCGCGCGGCCTATCGTGTCGCGTGGCCATGGGAAGCCGGCACCTCGTCGTCCACCTCCACACCCTCCCAGGAGCAGCCACCGATGCGATCACCCAAGGACTTCTTCCGGCCGCTGGCAATCGGCGCTCCCCCGCCGGTGCGCGAGGTGCCGTCGCGACCCTCCCGCATGATCCACTTCTTCGACCCGTCGAACCCCAGGATGGTTGCCAAGGTGCCCTCCATCGCCCCGAAGGTGGACATCCTGCTGGGCAACCTCGAGGACGCCGTACCCACCGAGTCCAAGGAGGCGGCTCGTGCCGGCATGGTCGAGGTCGGCACCGACTTCGCGGTCGAGGGCACGCAGTTGTGGACCCGTGTGAACGCCCTGGACTCCCCCTGGCTGCTCGACGACCTGACGACGCTCGTCACCGAGATCGGCCACCGACTCGACGTGGTCATGGTCCCCAAGGTCGAGGGTGCCGAGGACATCCACTACGTCGACCGCCTGCTGGCACAACTCGAGGCGCGTGCCCAGCTCGACCGACCCATCCTCGTCCACGCCATCCTCGAGACCGCCCGCGGCGTCGCCAACGTCGAGGAGATCGCCCTGGCGTCACCACGCATGCAGGGCATGAGCCTGGGCCCGGCCGACCTCGCCGCGGACCGACGCATGAAGACGACGCGCGTGGGTGGCGGCCACCCCGGCTACGTGGTGCGCCAGGACCCCCCCGTCGACGATGACGGCACGGCGGTGGTCGATGCCGACCGCCCCACTGCCCAACAGGACCTGTGGCACTACACGGTGGCCAGGATGGTCGATGCCTGCGTGACGGCCGGCATCTTCCCCTTCTACGGTCCCTTCGGCGACATTCGGGACACCGTTGCCTGCGAGGACCAGTTCCGCAACGCCTTCCTGCTGGGCTGCGTCGGCGCCTGGACGCTGCACCCGGTGCAGATCGACATCGCCCGCCGGGTCTTTTCCCCCGAGCCGTCCGAGGTCGCCTGGGCGCAGCGCGTCGTCGCGGCGATGGGCGACGGCAGCGGCGCCGTGATGATCGACGGCAAGATGCAGGACGACGCCACCTACAAGCAGTGCCAGGTGGTGTTGGCGCTGGCCGAGCAGGTGGCCGAGCGCGATGCCGACCTGGCCGCCGAGTACGGGCTGTGAGCGCCGGCGAGGCCTCCGGCCCGGATCGCGCCGACGACGCTCGCACGCCGCTGCGGCCGCGGCGCAGCGTGCTGTACATGCCCGGAGCCAACGAGCGCGCCCTGGCCAAGGCGGCCACGCTGCCGGCGGACGCGCTGATCCTCGACCTCGAGGACGCCGTGGCCCCGGACGCGAAGTCCGACGCCCGAGCGCGCGTCGTGGCTGCGGCGGGTTCCGGTGACTACGGCGTCCGCGAGGTCACCATTCGCGTGAACGCCCTGGGCACCCGCTGGCACGACGACGACGTCGCCGCAGTCGCCACGTCGGGCGCCGACGCCATGGTGGTCCCCAAGATCGACTCTGGTGCCGACGTCGACCGCGTCGCCGCGGCGCTGGACCGGGCCGGCGCCCCGTCCGACCTGGCGATCTGGGCGATGATCGAGACACCGCGCGGCGTGTTCGCCGCCCGCGAGATTGCAGAGGCGTCAGCCCGACTGACCGCCTTCGTCCTGGGCACCAACGACCTGGTCAAGGAACTCCGGGCCCGGTTCGTCCCCGGCCGTGCGCCGCTCCTGGCTGCCCTGTCCACGGTGGTGCTCGCCGCACGCGCCACCGGGACCACCGTGCTGGACGGCGTGTTCAACGACCTGGCCGACGACGACGGGTTCGCAGCGGAGTGCCGCCAGGGACGCGACATGGGCTTCGACGGCAAGACCCTGATCCATCCACGTCAACTGGCGGCAGCCAACAGGGCCTTCTCCCCCACCGACGACGAGGTCGACTGGTCCCGGCGCGTCATCACCGCGTTCGAGGAGGCCGCCGAGCAGGGGCGCGGCGTCGCCACCGTCGACGGGCGCATGATCGAGAACCTGCATGTCGACCAGGCCCGCGACACCCTGGCAGCCGTCGCTGCGATCGCGGCACTGGCGCAGGACCACGACGAGCAGGGCTGAACACGGCGATGGCGGTGGCCGTGTGTGCGCGATTCGGACGGGATCTCGTCGTCTGTGCGCACACTGGGCTCGGCGGTGGCCGTGTGTGCGCGATTCGGACGGGATCTCGCCGTCTGTGCGCACACTGGGCTCGGCGGTGGCCTTGTGTGCGCCATCCGGACGGGATCTCGTCGTCTGTGCGCACGATGGGCTCGGCGGTGGCCGTGTGTG
>Ga0102946_1000444_pt1 | contig 14491 bp, 15 predicted proteins | sample SalPon2A_A_D1_MG_FD_78209 | JGI IMG/M metagenome (GOLD analysis project Ga0102946, IMG submission 78209) | Soil microbial communities from South San Francisco under conditions of wetland restoration - Salt Pond MetaG R2A_A_D1_MG | ecosystem: Environmental > Terrestrial > Soil > Wetlands | place... | reverse complement strand
CGCGGCGAACGGCAGACCTCGGACCGCGGTGTGGGACTGCACGTCGACCAGGTAGCGGCCACGCAGCAGCAACGCCAGCTGGCCCAGGTTCATCTCGGGCACGATGACCCGCTCGTAGCGACGCAGCACCTCGCCGAGGTTGCCTGGGAAGGGGTTGAGGTGCCGCAGATGGGCGCGCGCGATCTCGCTGCCCGCTCCGCGGGCCAAGCGCGTGGCGGCACGGATCGGACCGTAGGTCGAACCCCAGCCCAGCACGAGCACGCGAGCGCGCCCGCTGGGGTCGTCGACCACCACGTCCGCGATGGTGTCGGCGATCCTGTCGACCTTCTGCGCGCGCAGACGGACCATCCGGTCGTGGTTGTCCGGGTCATAGGAGATGTGTCCGGTCACATCGGCCTTCTCGATCCCTCCCACGCGGTGCTCCAGCCCGGCGGTGCCGGGGATCGCCCACGGGCGGGCGAGAGTCCGGGGGTCGCGGAGGAAGGGATGGAACACCGGCTCGCCGGAGGGGTCGCTGGCGTTGTGCTCGACGGCGAACTCCACGTCCAGCGACGGAAGGTCGGCGACCTCCGGCACGGCCCAGGGCTCGGAGCCGTTGGCCAGGTACCCGTCGGACAGCAACATCACCGGCGTGCGGTAGGTGGTGGCGATGCGCACCGCCTCCAGTGCCGCGTCGAAACAGTCGCTCGGCGACTGGGCGGCCACCACCGCGACGGGTGACTCACCGTTGCGGCCGTACAGCGCCTGGAGCAGGTCGGCCTGCTCGGTCTTGGTGGGAAGCCCGGTCGAGGGGCCGCCGCGCTGGATGTCGATGACGATGAGCGGCAGCTCGGTGGCCACCGCCAGCCCGATCGTCTCGGCCTTCAACGCCAGCCCCGGCCCGGAGGTCGTCGTCACCCCGAGCGCCCCGCCGTAGGCCGCGCCCAGCGCCATCCCGACGGCGCCGATCTCGTCCTCGGCCTGCAAGGTGGTGATGTCGAACCGCTTGAGGCCGGACAGCGCGTGCAGCACGTCGGAGGCGGGGGTGATCGGGTAGGAGCCGAGCACCATGGGCAGCCCGGTGCGATGGGCGGCGCTGGCCAGACCCAGCGCCATGGCCTGGTTGCCGGTCACCGTGCGGTAGGTCCCCGGCGCCATCGGGGCCGGAGCGACCTCGAAGCGCACCGCGAAGTCCTCGGTCGTCTCACCGTAGGCGTGCCCGGCCCGCAACGCGGTGAGGTTCGCCTCGAGCACCTCCGGCTTGGCGGCGAACTTGGCGCGCAGGAAGGCCTCGGTGCCCTCCAAGGGCCGGGAGTACAACCACGAGAGCAGCCCGAGCGCCAGCATGTTCTTGGCGCGCTCCTTCTCCTTGCGGCTCAGCGTGAAGTCCTCCAGTGCACGGATCGTCATGCCGGTCAGCGCCAGGGGGTGCACGTGCCAGGACTCCAGGCTGTCGTCCGTGAGTGGGTCCACCGCGTAGCCGACCTTGGCCAGGTTGCGCTTGGTGAACTCGTCCGTGTTGGCGATCACGGTGGCCCCCCGGGGGACGTCGCCGATGTTGGCCTTCAACGCGGCGGGGTTCATCGCGACCAGGACGTCGGGCGCGTCGCCGGGGGTCAGCACGTCGTGGTCGGCGAAGTTGAGCTGGAAGCTGGAGACCCCCGGCAACGTGCCCTGCGGCGCCCGGATCTCGGCCGGGAAGTTCGGCAGCGTCGAGATGTCGTTGCCCAGCGAAGCGGTCTCGGAGGTGAAGCGGTCACCGGTCAGCTGCATTCCGTCCCCGGAGTCACCCGCGAATCGGATGACGACACGGTCCAGCCGGCGGGTTTGCTTGGTGCTCATACTGAGGACAATGTTACGGGAGCGTAAGTTAATCCTTGAATCCGAGCAGGATGTCGGGCCACCGGGCCCGATGCTTGAGACTGGGCGCATGCGTCTGTGCTTCGTCTGTCTCGGGAACATCTGTCGGTCACCAGCGGCTGAGGCGCTCACCCAGCATCTGCTGGACGAGCGCGGCGAGGACGACCGGCCGGGCGACCTCGCCGGTTTGCAGGTGAGCTCGGCCGGCACCGGCCCGTGGCATGTCGGCGAGGAGCCGCACCCGCACATGCTGACCGAGGCGAGACGGCGCGGCATACCGGTCGATCATCGGGGCTACCAGTTCTCGACGCAGGACTTCGCCGACGTCGACCTCATCGTCGCCATGGACGCGGGCAACGTCGATGACCTCGCTGGTCTGGCCCCGGACGAGAGCGCCCGGGTCAAGATCGTCCGGCTGGGCTCCTTCGCGCCGGGCGACGACGGTCACCGTTGGGCAGGCGAGGAAGGCGACGACGTGCCGGACCCCTACGGCCAGCCACCCCGGGCCTTCGCCGAGATGTTCGACCAGCTGGAGCCGGCCTGCCGGGGCCTGCTGGACTGGCTGGGTAGTGGACGAGCGCGGTGAACACGCGGGACGTCGACCCGCCTCGGGAGGTGCTGGACGCCTGCTCGGTCACTTCGTGGCGACCGGTCGGCGGGGGGTCGATCGCTCATTCCTACCGGGCGCAGACAGCGGACGGGCCGATCTTCGTCAAGACTCTCGCCGACCCCGCGCCGCAGTTCTTCGAGCGTGAGGCGGCCGGGCTGCGTGCCCTCGCGGTGCCCGGGGGCCCTGATGTGCCGGAGGTGGTCTACGAGCACCCGCGGGCCCTGGTGCTGCGCTGGATCGAACCCGGCGGGGGTGGTGGCCCGGCGCAGGAGGAGGAGTTCGGTCGCCGTCTCGCGGCGCTGCACGCTCGGACCGCTCCCCACTTCGGGGCGGTGGACGGCTCGTCCCGGGGCTATCTGGGATCGGTGCCGCTCGATCTCACCCCGCGTCCGACCTGGGCGTCCTGCTACCTCGAGCACCGCGTCTACCCCCTGGCTCGACAGGCGCACGCGCGCGGTCTGCTCGATGCCTCCGAGCTGGAACGGGTCGAGCGGATGAGTGCGGATCCGCAGGCGTGCGGGCCGCCCGAGCCGCCGGCCCTGGTGCACGGCGACCTCTGGCCGGGCAACCGCGTGGTGGACACAGCGGGACGGGGGTGGCTCATCGACCCCAGCGCGCAGTACGGGCACCGCGAGCTCGACCTGGCCGTGATGCGGATGTTCGGTGGTTTCAGCGGGCGCGTGTTCGCGGCCTACGAGGAGGTCTTCCCGCTGACTCACGGCGCCGCGGCCCGGGTGCCTGTGCACCAGCTCGCCATGCTGCTGGTGCACGTGCTGCTCTTCGGCCGGGGGTACCTGCCCAAGGTGACCCAGGCCCTGCGTCCCTGGGCCTGAGCCACCCCGGCCGGTCCGCCCATGGGCCGGGCCGGCTCTCGCTCGGCCCGGGCCTCGATGAGGGTCTGAGCCACGGCGTCGGCATGCTCCCGGGCCACCGTGCCCTGTCGACGCGGTCGGAGTCCGGCCACGGTGCCCTGGCCCGCGCGCCGGGCAGTGTGCCGGCTTCGTGCCTGCACCGGAACCTGGGTCACACTGGTGGCCGTGCCCTCGCGTTTCGACCTGCCTGCGGAGCTGACCGACGGGCTGGACGTGCAGAGCCTGCGTCCGGTCCACGGCGGCCTCATCGCCCAGGTCTACCGGGCGCAGACGCCTACTGGCCCGGTGTGCATCAAGACGATGCGGCAGCAGGCGGAAGGCCTGTTCAGCCAGGAGGCACAGGGACTTCGCGCCTTGGCGCGGACCGGCACCGTGCCGGTTCCCACGGTTCTGCGTCACCGTCGGACCGGGCTGGTGCTGCAATGGGTCGAACCGGCGCCCCTCGGCGTCACGTGCTCGGCCAAGGCCGCGGAGCGCTTCGGTCGCGAGCTCGCGGCCCAGCACGCCCACCACGGCCCCCGTTTCGGCGCGATCGACGGCGCCCGGACCGGCTACCTGGGCGTGATGCAGCTGGACCTCAGTGCCACCGACAGCTGGGCCGAGAGCTTCCTGCACGCGCGCGTGGTGCCCCTGGTCCATCGCGCGGTCCGCGAGGAGCGGATGGACCCCGGTGTCCTGTCCCGGGTGGATGCGCTGTTGCGACGGGCCGAAGAGGTGTGTGGGCCTCCTGAGGAGCCCGCTACCGTCCATGGGGACCTGTGGCACGGGAACGTCCTGCTGGCCGAGGACGGCAGACAGTGGATGGTGGACCCCAGCGTCCAGTACGGGCACCGGGAGCTGGACCTGGCCTTCATGCGCCTGTTCGGCGGCTTCGACGACCGCGTCTTCTCCGCCTACCAGGAGGTCTCTCCGTTGGCCGAGGCGTGGCAGGAGCGGGTTTCGTTGCACCAGCTACTTCCGCTGTTGGTCAACGCCCTGGTCTTCGGGCACTCGTGCCAGGCCTCCGTCTCGGCCCGGCTCTCCCGGCTGGGGGTGTGAGCGGGCCGACCGCGTGGAGTCAGTCCGGCCGGTCCAGCAGCGCCTGAGCCAGCGCCGCGTCGGTCACCAGGCTCGTGATGAGCCCTCCGCGGGCGGCCGCAGCCACGGCCGCAGCTCGCGGACGTCCAGCCGTCAAGGCGATCACGTGGGGCACGGCGTGCAGGTGCTCATAGGAGATGGTGATCATGCGCTCGGAAAGGTCGGTGTGCACCGGCGCGCCCTCGGCGTCGTAGAACACCCCTGCCGCCTCCCCGATGGCGCCCGACCGGGTGATGCTGCGTCGGTCGTCCTCGCCGATGAGGTCGTAGATCAACGAGTGGTGCTCGCTCCAGGCACCCACGCCGACCACCGCGTGGGTGACCGTGGTGGCGGCCGCCAGGGTCTGCGCCACGCTTGCCTGCCGCCGCAGGTTCCGGGTGGTCTCGGTGTCGTCCAGGATGAACGGCGCGTGGAAGATGCGTGAGGCGCCCCCGCTGGCCCGAGCCGTGGTGCGCACCATGTCCACGGCCGTCGCGTCCATGCCCGGCATCTCGACGGCCCCGCTGAGCTGCACGACCTCGACCAGCGGGATGTCGGTGAGGGACTTGGTCATCGCCAGTGTCGACCTCGACCACGGCAGCCCGAGGACGTCGCCGGCGGTGAGGATCTCTCCCAGCAGGTCCGCGGCGACCTGACCGAGCGCGACGCGGTCCTCGACCGGGGTGGAGGGCCGCCCGGCCAGGACGGCGCAGTGCTCGAAACCGTACTGCTCCTTCACGGCGGCGGACAGGTCGAGGTCCACGGTGCCGGGGCTGATGATCTCGATGCGCACCATGCCGCACTCGCGGGCAGCCTCCAAGAGTCGGGCGACCTTGAACCGGTTCACCCCCAGGCGCTCACCGATCTCGATCTTGGAGTCGCCGTGCAGGTAGTGCCGTCGGGCCACGATCGCGGCCAGCACCGCCTCGGAGGGACCCATCGCGGGCACGGCGTCCACCTCCGGTCGTCGGGTGACTACGGCGGATGCCGTAGCCACAGCTGGGATCACAATACGGCGGGAACCATTGACAGCGACCCTTCGACCGCAGTTTACTCGACAGTGCGCAAAGGTGCTCATATGAGCGTGCGCCCTGTTTCGACTCATCTACAAGGAAGTAGACCGATGCGACGACGCCGTCCCCTCATCGTGGCTATGGCCCTCACCACCGGCGTAACCTTGGCCGGCTGTTCCGGTGCGGGAGGAGGTGGAGGCGGCTCCTCCGACGGCGGGGACGGGGGTGGCACCGTGCGGGTGCTGCAGGTGAACAACCCGCAGATGGTCGACCTGGAGAAGCTGACCCCGGAGTTCTTCACCGAGGAGACCGGCATCAAGGTCGAGTTCACCACGCTGCCCGAGAACGACGTCCGCGACCAGATCAGCCAGGAGTTCTCGTCCCAGGCCGGCCAGTACGACGTGGCCTCGCTGAGCAACTTCGAGATCCCCATCTACGCCGAGCGTGGCTGGGTGGCCAACATGGACGACTACATCGACGAGGACAGCGAGTTCAACCAGGACGACATCCTGGGCCCCATGCAGGAGTCCCTGTCCTACGACGGGTCGGTCTACGGCCAGCCGTTCTACGGTGAGTCCTCCTTCACGATGTACCGCCAGGACATCTTCGACAACGAGGGCTTGGAGATGCCGGACGAGCCCACCTGGGACGAGGTCGCCGACCTGGCCGAGCAGCTCGACGGCGCCGAGCAGGGGATGTCGGGCATCTGCCTGCGGGGCCTGCCCGGCTGGGGCCAGGTCCTGGCTCCGATGACCACCGTGGTCAACACCTTCGGAGGGACCTACTTCACCGAGGACTGGGAAGCGAAGGTGGACGCGCCGGAGTTCAGCGAGGCGGTCACCTTCTACACCGACCTCGTGCGTGACTACGGCCAGTCCGGTGCCGCCCAGTCCGGGTTCACGGAGTGCCTCAACAACGTGACCCAGGGCAACTCGGCGATGTGGGTCGACGCCACCTCCGCCGCCGGGTCGCTGGAGGCCGGGGACTCTCCGGTCGCGGGCAAGATGGGCTACGCGGCCTCGCCGGTGAAGGAGACGGACTCCTCGGGCTGGCTGTACACCTGGGCCTGGGGCATCGAGGAGGCCAGCAGCAACAAGGACGCCGCCTGGGAGTTCATCTCCTGGGCCTCCAGCGCGGAGTACGAGGAGCTCGTCGGTCAGGAGGTCGGCTGGGCGCAGGTCCCCGCCGGCAAGCGTTCTTCGCTGTACGAGAACCAGGACTACCTGGACGTCGCAGGCGCCTTCGCCGAGCCGCAGCGCGCGGCCATCGAGGCGGCCGACCCCAACGACCCCGGGGTGCAGCCCCGGCCGGCTCCCGGGATCCAGTTCGTCGGGATCCCCGAGTTCCCGGACATGGGAACCCAGATCAGTGAGGACATCAGCTCGGTGATCGCCGGTCAGATGAGCGTCGACAAGGCCCTGACCAACGGGCAGCGGCGCGCTGAGAACGTGGCCGAGAGCTACCGGGAGTAGCAGGCGTGTCTTCGACAACCACGGCGACCGAGGTGGAGGACGACACCACGTCGTCCTCCACCCGGTCCTCCACGTTGAGCCGGTCCGCCCGTTGGGCCCGTCGGGCGCCGCTGCTTCCGGCGCTGATCTTCGTCATCATCCTCACGCAGGTCCCGATGATCGTCACCCTGATCATCTCCTTCACCAACTGGGTGGCGTTCCGTCCCGATGACCGTGGGTTCGCCGGGCTGGACAACTACCGCGCGGTCTTCGGAGACCCCGAGGCGCGCAGTGCCGTCTTCGTCACCATCATCCTGACCGTCACCGTGGTCCTGGCTTCCCTGCTGATCGGGCTCGGGATCGCGTTGCTGCTGGACCGCCAGTTCTTCGGCCGGGGGATCGTGCGCACCATGATGATCACGCCCTTCCTCATCGTGCCGGTCGCTGCGGCGCTGGTCTGGAAGCACGCCCTGTACAACCCGAGCTACGGGTTGTTCAACGGGATCCTGCGACTGCTGTTCGGTGAGAACGCCCCGACCAGGGACTGGATCAGCTCCAACGCGCTGATCGCTATCGAGGTCTCGCTGATCTGGCAGTGGACGCCGTTCATGATGCTGATCCTGCTGGCCGGGCTGCAGTCCCGGCCCATGGACGTCGTGGAGGCGGCGAGGATCGACGGCGCCAACGCGTGGCAGATCTTCTTCCACATGACGCTGCCCCACCTGCGGCCCTACATCGAGCTGGCCGGGCTGCTCGGCGCGATCTACGTGGTGCAGAACTTCGACCACGTGTTCACGCTCACGGCGGGTGCGCTGGGCACGGCCAACCTTCCGTACCACATCTACCAGACCCTGCTCAGCGCCCAGGACTACGGCGAGGCGTCCGCGGCCGGTGTGGTGACCGTCTTCGGCACCATCATCATCGCGATGTTCGCGCTGAAGACCGCGTTCAGCCTGTTCCAGGAGGAGAGCCGATGAGTAGTACCGAGCAAGAGGACCTCACGGCGGGCGAGCAGAAGAAGCAGGAGGAGCGCGTCGAAGAGGTGCAGCAGATGAACCGCAAACCGCGGTCCACCTCCACCATCGTTTTCGGCCTGCTCGCCTGGCTGATCGGGCTGACCTTCGTCGCGCCGGTGCTCTGGATGGTGCTCACGTCGTTTCATGCCGAGACCGACGCCGCGACCAGGACGCCGAACTTCTTCGCGCCCCTGGTCCTCGACGGCTACCGCAGCTTCTGGAACGCCGGCCCGCTGCCGCCGCTGATCAACTCCGCCACGGCCAGCCTGGTCTCCACCGCGCTGGTCATCCTGCTCGCCTTTCCGGCGGCGTACGCCCTGTCGATCAAGCGCATCGACAAGTGGACGGACGTGATGTTCTTCTTCCTGTCCACCAAGATGCTGCCGATCGTCGCCGCGATCCTGCCGCTGTACCTGATCGCGCTCGAGCTGAACCTGCTGGACAACATCTTCACGCTGGTGTTCCTCTATACCGCCATGAACCTGCCCATCGCGATCTGGATGCTGCAGTCCTTCCTGGCCGAGGTCCCGGTCGAGATGCTGGAGGCGGCTCAGGTGGACGGGGCCGGGCTGATCCGCACTCTGGTGTCGGTGATCGCCCCGGTCGTCATGCCCGGCATCGCCGCGGCCGCGCTGATCTGCTTCATCTTCAGCTGGAACGAGCTGCTGATCGCGCGGGTGCTGACCTCTACCGTAGCCGGAACCGCCCCGGTGTTCCTCACCGGCTTCGTGACCAGCCAGGGGCTGTTCCTGGCCCAGGTGTGCGCCGCGTCGGTGGTCATCTCGCTGCCGGTGCTCGTGGCCGGCTTCGCGGCGCAGGACAAGCTGGTGCAGGGCCTGTCGATGGGAGCGGTCAAGTGACCCGGTTGAGCCAGTCCACCCTGGATGACCTCGACGAGTCGGTGGGGATTCCCGGCTACGACCGCACGCAGGTGACCCGCGGCATCGTCCACTTCGGGGTCGGCGGCTTCCACCGTGCGCACGAAGCGATGTACACCGACCTGGTCCTGGCCGAGGGCGGGGACCTGTCGTGGGGCATCTGCGGCGTCGGGGTGCTCGAGCACGACCGGCGGATCGTCGAGACGCTCAACGATCAGGACGGTCTGTACACCCTGGTGCAGAAGCACCCGGACGGTCAGCTCGAGTCCCGGGTGATCGGGTCGATCATCGAGATGCTGTTCGCGCCCGACGACCCGCAAGCGGTCATCGACGCGATGGCCGACGAGCGCACCCGCATCGTCTCGCTGACCATCACCGAGGGCGGCTACCTGGTCAACCAGGTGACCGGTGAGTTCGACGAGGACGACGAGTCGATCCAGGCGGACCTGGCCGAGGGTGCGGTGCCGACCACCGCCTTCGGGTTCATCGTGGCGGGGCTCCAGGCGCGGCGTGCCGCCGGCCTCGAGCCGTTCACCGTGATGTCGTGTGACAACCTGCCCGGCAACGGCAACATCGCGCGCAAGACGATCACGGCGTTCGCCCGCCTCAAGGACCCCGAGCTCGCGGAGTGGATGAGCGAGCACGTGCCGTTCCCCAACTCGATGGTGGACCGCATCACGCCGGTGACGACGGAGGACGACATCTCCGCGCTCCGGGAGAGCATTGGGGTCGAGGACGGCTGGCCCGTCTTCTGCGAGCCGTTCACGCAATGGGTTCTGGAGGACCGCTTCGCCGCAGGTCGTCCACGGTGGGACTCCGTGGGGGTGCAGATCGTGGAAGACGTCGAGCCGTTCGAGCTGATGAAGCTGCGACTGCTCAACTCCGGCCACCAGGCCATCGGCTACCTCGGGTACCTCGCCGGGCACACCTACGCCCATGAGGTGGCTCAGGACCAGCTGTTCGCCGACTTCGTCCTGGGCTACATGGAGCACGAAGCCACCCCGACCCTGCCGCCCGTGCCGGACACGGACCTGGCGGACTACCGCCAGACCCTGGTCGACCGGTTCGCCAACCCCGAGGTCCGGGACACGTTGGCCCGCCTCTGCGCCGAGAGCAGCGACCGCATCCCCAAATGGCTCGTGCCGGTCATCCAGCAGAACCTGCACGATGAGGGGGAGATCGAGCGCTCCGCGCTGGTGGTGGCGGCCTGGGCCCGGTACGCCGAGGGCAGCGACGAGCAGGGCGAGCCCATCGAGGTGGTCGACCGGCTGAAAAGCAGGGTGATGGCCGCAGCGGCCAAGCAGCGTGACGACGACCCCCTGGCGTTCCTGCGCGACGGCGACCTGTTCGGTGACCTGGTCACCAACGAACGGTTCACCGACGTCTACGCCCGCCATCTCGACTCGCTGCACACCAAGGGAGCCCGGCAGACGCTGGAGGACCTGGTCTCGGGGTGAGGCTCACCATCGGGCCGGCGCGTGCGAGATCTCGCGCACCATAGTCGGCCGCCGGGCAGCCGTGTGAGGGCGGCTGCCCGGCGGCGCACCATGGTCCCGTTCACCGGCTGAGGGCGCGGCTAGGGTGTCTGCATGGCCCCGAGCAGAGTCCGGCTTCCTTCTCGGCAGGACCGCCGATGAGCGACTACGCAGTGCTGGGCTTCGTCGTCCTGCTGGGCGTCCTGCTCGTGGTGGCGGCCGGCGTGGGACGGCGGTTGCTGGCTCCGAGCCACGTCACGGTGGCCAAGCTGACGACGTACGAGTCCGGCGTGGACCCTGTGGGCCGGGGCTGGAGCCAGGGCAGCCTGCGGTACCTGGTCTTCGCGTTCCTGTACGTCGTGTTCGCGGTCGACGCCGTCTACCTGTTCCCGTGGGCGCTGGTGATCCGCACCGACCTGGGGGTGGCCTCCCTGGTGGAGATGGGCATCTTCATCGGCGTTCTCGTCCTGGGGCTCGCCCACGCCTGGCGACGCGGTCTGCTGACATGGTGGTAGCCCGATGAGCACCGACCTGCCCATGCCTCGCGTCGGCCCGGCGGCCGACCGGGCGCCGGCGGTCGTGCGTGTGGTGCTCAACTGGGGCCGCCGGTACTCGCTGTGGGTGTTCAACTTCGGTCTTGCGTGCTGCGCCATCGAGTTCATCGCCACCTCGATGGCCCGTCACGACTTCATCCGTCTGGGGGTGATCCCGTTCGCGCCCGGACCGCGCCAGTCCGACCTCATGGTCGTCTCCGGCACGGTGACCGACAAGATGGCTCCCTCCATCCGCAGGCTGTACGACCAGATGCCCGAACCGAAGTACGTCATCTCCTTCGGCGCGTGCTCGAACTCCGGTGGGCCCTACTGGGACTCCTACAGCGTCACCAAGGGCGTCGACCAGCTCGTCCCGGTCGACGTCTACGTGCCCGGTTGTCCGCCCCGCCCCGAGGCCCTGCTCCATGGGATCGCCACGTTGCAGTCCCAGATCGCCTCTGCGCGGCCCGGTCGGGCGCGCGACCCCCGGGCCGGCGCCACCGCCGCGACCCTGTCGCGGGGCACCGTGACGCCCCCGGGCGACGGGCCCGGGAAATGATCGAGCTCGCTCCCGGAGCGCAGAGCCTCACTGTGGCCCCGACGCAGTGGCTGAGCCAGGCCCGCGCTTGCGCGCAAGCGGGCTTCGCCTTCTTCGACTGGCTCTCCGCGGTGGACCACACCGGGGCCCGCGGGGACGGCACCACCGCTGACGTCGAGGACGGGGACGAGGAGGGTCGCGAGCCGGGGTTCCTGTTGGTGGCACACCTGATGGCCGTGGGGCCGCAGGCCCCCCGACCCCTCGCCCGGGTGCTGCTGCGCACCCTGGTACCGGACGGGACGGCGGTCGACAGCCTGACCCCGGTGTTCGCCGGCGCCGCGTGGCACGAGCGCGAGACGCACGAGATGTTCGCCGTCCCGTTCACCGGCTTCGACGACGGGACGGGCGCGGGTCTGCGCCCGTTGCTCCTGCCGCCAGGCTTCGAGGGCGCTCCGCTGCGCAAGTCCTTCGTGCTCGCCGCGCGGGCGTCCAAGGCCTGGCCCGGCGCCAAGGAGCCGGGCGAGTCGAGCGAGGGTGGCCCCGCCCCGGCTCGTCGGGGTGGCCGCCGGCGCAGGCTCTTGCCTCCCGGCGTCCCCGACCCCTCATGGGGCCCACGCCCGGCGACCGAAGGACCCTAGGCCACGCCGCCTCGAGCCCTGTCAGCGATGCTCGTGGGGCTGGAGTCGACGCGCCCCGGGGCAGGGCGCACCCCGCGGGAGGGTGTGAGTTCACCGGATCAACCCGTGCTCTCGGTAGGCTGACCGACGATGCTCGCCGACCTCCCCTTCGCCGTTGAGGCAGCCCTCAAGGCTGTGGTGGTCCTGGGTGCGTTCCTGACGCTGCCGCTGCTCATCGGCCAGACCGAGCACAAGGTCATGGCCCACATGCAGGGTCGGCTGGGGCCGATGGAGGCCGGCTTCCACGGGGTGGGCCAGCTGGTCGCGGACGGGATCAAGTTCGCCCAGAAGGAGGACATCACTCCAGCGGCCGCGGACCGCCACGTCTTCCGGCTGGCGCCGGCCGTGGCCCTCGTGCCCTATCTGGTGGCGATGGCGCTGGTGCCGCTGTCCGCGACCTGGGTCGCCGCCGACGTACCTGCTTCCTTGCTCGTGGTGCTGGCGGTCACCTCGGTCGGGGTCCTGGGGACCCTGATGGCCGGTCTCGGCAGCGGCAACAAGTACTCCCAGCTCGGCGGGATGCGGGCGGGAGCCCAGCTGGTGAGCTACGAGCTCCCCCTGGTGCTGGCGGCAGCGTCGGTGGCGCTCGCGGCCGGCACGCTGTCGTTGGTGGGGGTCATCGAAGCGTGGAGCCCGCTGTGGCTCCTCTGGCAGCTGCCGGCGGCCTTCGTCTTCCTGGCCAGCGCGGTCGCCGAGCTGCAGCGCACCCCCTTCGACGCGCCGATCGCGGACGCTGAGATCGTCTTCGGGCCCTTCACCGAGTACTCCGGGCTGCGATTCGCGTTGTTCCTTCTGGCCGAGTACGCGGGGATCGTGGTCTTCTCGATGCTCTTCGCCGTGCTCTTCCTCGGCGGTCCGGCCGGCCCGTGGTCGCAGACGATGGGCCCGGTGTGGACGCTGGCGAAGGGCTTCGCGGTCGCCGTGGTGGTGCTGTGGCTGCGTATCGCCTGGCCGCGAGTGCGCGAGGACCAGCTGCAGCGCTTCGCCTGGACGGTGCTGCTCCCGGTGGCGCTGGGCCAGCTCGCGTTGACCGGCGTCGGGGTGGTGGTCTGGGCATGAAGGGGATGCTGAGGGGGCTGGCCACCACCGCGCGAACGCTGGCCTCGCGGGGGCATACCCGGCAGTACCCCCACGTCGAGCCGGACCTGCCGGACCGCTCGCGCGGTGTCATCGCCCTGCTGGCGGAGAACTGCACGTCCTGCATGCTGTGTGCCCGGGAGTGTCCGGACTGGTGCATCTACATCGACAGCCACAAGGAGACCACCGAGCCCGGCCCCGAGGGTGGCCGGGCGAAGACGCACAACGTGCTCGACCGCTTCGACATCGACTTCTCGCTGTGCATGTACTGCGGGATCTGTATCGAGGTATGTCCGTTCGACGCCTTGTTCTGGGCGCCCGACTTCGCCTACGCCGAGGGGGACATCCGAAACCTGCTGCACGACAAGGACCGTCTCGGGGGCTGGATGGAGCACGTCCCGCTCGCCGAGCTCCCAGCGGAAGTGGCCGCGGCGCGCCGGCCTCCGGGCTCGCCCGAGGAGGAGGCGTGACGCTGCGCGACGGAGTGTTCCTGGGCATCGGCCTGCTGACGAGCCTCGCCGCCGTCCTGTCGGTCACCTCGAGCCGCGTGCTGCACGCGGCGCTGTGGTTGGTCGTGACCCTGGGGGGCGTGGCGGGCTGCTACCTGGCACTCGGTGCCGAGCTCGTCGCCCTGGTGCAGCTGCTCGTCTACGTGGGGGGCGTGGTGGTGGTGCTGTTGTTCGCGCTCATGCTCACCCGGGCGCAGGGTCCTGAGGTCGTGCCCGTCGACGTCTCCCGGGCCCGCCGGGTGCTCGCCGCGTGGGTCTCGGCGGGGCTGACCGTGGTGCTGGGCTGGGCCATGGTCGCGCTCGTGGGCTGGGAGAGTCGTGGCCTCGCCGGGCCGGGGAACGCCGACATCGGTGCCCAGATCTTCGACACCTGGGTCTGGCCGTTCGAGCTCCTGTCGCTGCTGCTGCTGTTGGCGTTGGTCGCGGCCATCGCCGTGGCCCGGGGAGCAGGCGTCACCGAGGACACGCAGACCCGCACCGGCGGTGCGCACCGCGGCTCCCGCGAGGCGGGGGCGGGATGAGCCCGGCGCTGCCGATCCTGTTGGCCGCCGTCCTCGTGGGTGCCGGCACCTACGGCGTGCTGGCCCGTCGCCACGCCGTGCTCATGGTCATCGGCGTCGAGCTCATCCTGGCCGGTGCGGGGATGGTCCTGATCGCCGCGGGCACCTTCGAGCCGGACGACTACGCCTCGGGGGCGGTGCTGACCATGTTCGTGATCACCATCGCGGCGGCCGAAGTGGTGCTCGCGCTGGCCGTCTTCGTCGCCCTCTACCGCGCGCGTGGACATGTCGACCTGCAGCCGGATGAGGCCAGCGAGTGAACTGGCTGCCCTGGCCCGACGTCACCCTGCCCCACCTGCCGACGTTCACCCTCCCGCTTCCCGACCTCCCCGTGCCGCCGGGCGCCCCGGCCCAGTGGTCGCTGCTGGTTCCGCTGCTCACGGCGGT
>Ga0102946_1000443_pt1 | contig 14507 bp, 6 predicted proteins | sample SalPon2A_A_D1_MG_FD_78209 | JGI IMG/M metagenome (GOLD analysis project Ga0102946, IMG submission 78209) | Soil microbial communities from South San Francisco under conditions of wetland restoration - Salt Pond MetaG R2A_A_D1_MG | ecosystem: Environmental > Terrestrial > Soil > Wetlands | place... | reverse complement strand
TGCTAAAAATAAAAATCTCCTCAAAGATTCTAATTTCTTTTGTAATTCTTGCAGTTATCACTTTGGGACTCGTTGGCTTTTTTTCCTACAACATAGGTTTAAATACCCTAGAACAAGAAGCCTTCAACAAATTGACTGCTGTCCGTGAAATGAAAGCCAGCCAGATTGAAGAATATTTTCAAATCATTTCAGATCAAGTAGAAACCTTTTCCCAGGATCGAATGATCATTGATGCGATGTATGCATTTGAGGAAACGTATGAGGAAGTATCAAATGATCTTGAGCTTTCAGATGAAAAACTGCAGGAGTGGGAAACTAATTTGACAGCGTATTATCTGGAAGAATTTATTCCTAGATTGAAACCTAATTTAGAAATTGGAAGAACTGTATTACTTGACGATTACTACCCTCAGGAAATCAAAACCATTATTTTGCAATCGCTTTATCTTGGCAATAATCCGAACCAAACAGGTTCAAAAGACCAATTAAACAATCCAGGCGATGGGAGTAGCTACAGCGCAACACACGAAATTTATCATCCAATTATCAGGGAATACCTATACGCTTTTGGTTACTATGATATTTTCCTGGTTGATGTCAGTTCCGGTGGGCATATTGTCTATTCTGTTTTCAAAGAAGTAGATTTTGGAACATCCATGCTGAATGGACCGTATGCTGGCACTAATTTTGGGCGTGTATATCGGGCTGCATTGGAAGCGGAAGAGGAAAACTTTGTCATGTTGGTGGATTATGAACCTTATCATCCTTCCTATAATGCCCCTGCAGCATTTATCGCCTCTCCTATCTTCGACGGAGAGGAAAAGATAGGAGTATTAATCTTCCAGATGCCAATCGACCGCATTAACAATATCATGACCAACAATCTGGAATGGAAGGCTGTTGGTCTGGGAGAGTCAGGAGAAACCTATATTGTTGGTGAGGACTTCTTGCTGCGCAATCAATCACGCTTCCTAATCGAGGACAGCGAAAACTACTTCAGAACGATCGAGGAAATCGGAACTCCTAAACCCGTTATTGACAGGATCAGAAATCTCAACAGCACAATTGGACTTCAAGAAGTTAGAACTTCGGGCACGATCGCCGCCCTTGAAGGCCAGACAGGAACAGATATTTTCCCTGATTACCGCGGAGTCCCAGTTTTCTCTTCGTATAAGCCTTTGGATATTGATGGGGTTAATTGGGTAATTATGAGTGAAAAGGATGAAGCAGAAGTCTTACAGCCAATTCAGGAACTTATTAGTAGTCTTGGGCTCGGGATGCTGGGTTTGTTTGTGGCAATTGTTTTATTGGGCTTATTATTCTCCAGAACAATAACCAGGCCTATATATTCATTGAAAGAAACTGCGCAGGAGTTATCGAGGGGAAATCTGGAAAACGAAGTTGTTTGTTCCTCCCGAGATGAGATTGGCGATTTGGCAAACAGCTTTGAAGTCATGCGACAAGAATTGAGGCGTTCTATGAACGACCTTGAGGAAATTAATCAAAACCTTGAAGCTCTGGTTCAAGAACGCACCCAGGAGTTGGAACAGGCGACCGAAAGGATCCGGACGATTGTTGAAATTGCACCGGATGCAGTCATCACGATTGATTCGCAACAAACTATTACCATGTTTAATCCCAAGGCTGAAGAAATCTTTGGTTATACAGCAGATGAGGTAATTGGTAATCCCCTAACAATGCTAATGCCGGAAAAATCACGCAGTATTCACCCTAGTGAAATTCAAAAATTTAATGAAGAGGAAATCTCTTCTCGAGGAATGGATAGCCGGCGAGAAATATTGGGGCTTCGCAAAAATGGAAATGTCTTTCCAGCTGAAGCTGGAATATCCAAAATGGTTATTAAAGATGAAGTTTATTTTACAACTTTCTTTAGAGATATTACAGAGAGGAAGGAACTTGAAACTCAAATTCTAAAAAAGACCGAAGAGCTTGCTCTTTCTGAAAGAAAATCAGCATCAATTATCGAATCTGCAGGAGATGGGATCATTGTGATTGATAATAATTCTAATGTGATCCTCTGGAATCAATCTGCCGAGAAAATGTTTGGGTATTCGAAAGATGAGATCGAGGGAAAGTCTCTGCATCCAATCTTGCCGCACAGGTTTCTGCCTCGGCATGAATCCGCCATGAATAAGGCCAATGAATCAGGTCAACTGGCATACCCTGACACTACCCACGAATTATTTGGAACCAGGAAAGATGGAACTGAATTTCCGCTAGAATTGACAATTTCCCAATGGGAAGTTGCAGGTGAAATTTATTACAGTGGAATTCTCCGCGATGTTACAGTCAGGAAAGAGGCAGAAGCTCAGCTTCGGTTCCTGTCTGAGGCTTTACGTTCTGCTGCAGATGGAGTGGCAATTATTGATTTAGAAGATAAAGTCCGTTGGGTCAACCCATCATTTTTAGAAATTACTGGATATGATGAGGATGAAATTGTAGGAAAAGATATCACAATTCTAAACTCAGGAATACACCCAAAGGAGTTTTATGAACAAATAGGCAAGACAGTATCTTCTGGGGATGTGTGGCGGGGAGAGATAACTCAAAAACGAAAGGATGGTAGTCTATATCCTGAAGCGCTATCCTTAACACCTATTTATAATGAAGATGATGAAATAGAGCACGTTGTTTCCATCCGTCAAGACATAACAGAGAGGAAAACACTGGAAAGACAACTCGAGCTGGCAAATGAGCGCATGTCAGAAGAATTGAATTTTGCTCAGGAAATCCAGATGAGTATGCTGCCGCTGATCTTCCCGGCTTTCCCAACCAGGGCGGAGTTCAATATTTACGCTCATCTGATTCCTGCCCGTGAAGTGGGTGGAGATTTCTATGACTTCTATTTCCTGGATGAAGACTACTTGTGCTTCGTAATTGGGGATGTCTCTGGGAAAGGCGCACCTGGGGCTTTGCTGATGGCAGTTTCAAAGACGTTGATCAAATCTCGTGCAATGGATGACTTCCAGCCTTCCAGCATCTTGACGCATGTCAACAATGAGTTAAGTCAAAATAATGATTCCGCCATGTTTGTGACGGTATTTCTAGGAGTAATGGATATTAATACTGGAAGATTGGTCTACTGCAATGCAGGACACAATCCTCCTTACATCCACCGCAGCTCAGGGGAGATTGAGAAATTGGATGATTTTCATGGCCCGGTGATTGGAGCACTGCCCAATTTGAGCTACAAAGAATCCTCTGTGACCCTGCATCCTAATGATATCATCACGCTGCACACGGATGGGGTCACTGAAGCCATGAACCAGGATGAAATTCCGTATTCAGATGAACGCTATGAAAAATTCCTGCAAACTGATGGACTAAACACCCCTCAGAAATTGATTGACCAGGTCATTCGTGATGTGAAATTGTACGAGAATGGTGCTGAACAGGCAGATGATATCACGATGGTTTCACTTCAATATCATGGCTCTTCTGAAGTACAAGAAACCGGTCGTTTAGAACTGAAGATTAAAAATCAGATTGAAGAATTAGCCAAGGTTGAGGAGAAATTTGAGGAGTTCTGTAAACAAAACCAGATTCCGGATCCAGCCAGGCAAAAAGTCAGCATTGTGCTGGATGAACTGCTCAACAATGTAGTCAATTATGCTTTCCGGGATGAAGAAGAGCATATTATTGAGGTAAACTTTGTGCTCACGGGCAACCGACTTGTGATCACCATCTATGATGATGGCGTACCCTTCAACCCATTTGAGCTGGACCCGCCGAATATTTCCTTATCTCTAGATGAGCGAGCCATTGGTGGGCTGGGTATCTTTATGGTGCGACAAATGATGGATGAATACCTATACACCCGTCATATTGGGAAAAATGTTGTCAGGTTGGTAAAGCTGACTGATAAAGAATAATACAGAATTTTTGAACAAGTAAGATGAATTTAAGATATAAGGAGAGAATTTATGATTGACATTACATCACGCGATGAAGGCGAGATTACCGTTGTGGAGATTGAAGGCAAGATGAACACCGGTGCCAGCCCAGATGCAGAGAAGTTCTTGAATGCACTTTTAGATGATGGTGTGACAAAAATTTTGTTAAATCTTGAATATCTGGACTTCATTGCCAGCACAGGCTTACGAGTTATTCTTTCAACAGGTAAAAAGTTGGCAGGTGTCAGCGGGAAGTTGGTCATCTGTAGCCCCAACCTGACTGTGATGGATGTGTTGAAGATATCTGGCTTTAGCCAGATGTTCAATGTGTTTGACTCAGAAGAAGAGGCTTTTACCAGTTTCTAAACTGAGCTTTACCAGGTTAATAAAATAGCAGTCCGAGTCAAGACTCTCGGACTGCTTATGTTCTTGATATTCGTCTAAAATACGTCGTAAGTTTGCAGATTAAAATAAGGCAGAATTGCCATTAGATGCAGCATTATATCTGCCTGAATTTCCTCAAATTTTTCCCAGTTAGCAGCTTTAACGAATACATACACCTCTAGGGGTATCCCATATTCAGTGGTCTCCAAAGGCCGTACCACCAGTGGGTATCGTCTTTGCCTGACCTCTTTTCGACTTCGTAAGTAGTTTTGTGTATAGCGAATCATGAGTTGCAGATTGGTGGTTTGCTCCAGATTCGTTTGAAGTAGATCGCCAATCTGCTGTTTGATCATATTAACTGATCCCAATTGCTCCACCAACTCATCATCGACAAATCTAAGCGAATTTACATCGATCAAGATCGATCGCTTCAATCTACGCGAACCGGTTTCAATCATTTGTCGGTAATTTTTAAACCCAGTATCAACGATCTTGGAGGTGGGAATTGCAGTGATTGTATTATCCCAATTTTGAACAGTGATTGTTTGCAGATCTATTTCAGTGATTGTGCCACTCGCCCCAAAGGCTGGCACATCTACCATATCCCCCTCTTTAATTAACTTTTGGGTAGATATCTGAATGCTGGCAAGGAACGATAAGATCGTATCTCGGAAGATCAATAACAAAACGGCCAACCAAGCGCCAACCCCACTGAGCAAAGTGATCAAATCTACATCCGAGAGATAAGAAATGGTCAGGGTAATTGCTGCGACAACTGTCAGCACCTGCAAAAGCCCGATATATCCAGCAACGCTGACGCCTGTATAACGCGGGTTGTTCTTATACACATCGTTTATGCCGCTGAACATGGAAATCAGGAAGTCAGTGAGGAACCAGATGCTAAGGATCAGGGCGGTCTTTTTTACAAATACAAACTCAGGGAAAAGAGTATCGGCAAAGAAGTAAATCAGCAGTAACGGCAGCAGCCAGGAAAACCGAAATGGCTGGAGGCGGTCAACAAACAAATCGTCGTAAATTGTTTCAGTGCGGAGTGCGATTTGATATGAAAGGCGCGCAAGAATAAATTTTGTACCCCGGTATAGCAAATACGCAATTAACGCGAGTAAGGGAAAAAATAAATAAGGCGTATTTGAACTAAAATTCCGGATGGTTTCTAACATCATTCACTCCTCTACAAAACAATGATTAATTTTATTATAAGTGTTTTTTTAAATTCCGAGAGTTTTTAAAACAGGTAACACCAGCCTTCCTTGACGATTATCAAGATTGCTACTAAGATTCTGAAAGATGTAATGCATCTGTGACTTATTCCCCCTGTTTTCAGGGAAGGGCGTGGTTCGGAACTCATCCGGTTAGGGTAACCAGATGTAGACCTCCTCTTGCAGGAGGTCCTATATATTTGCGATAAATTGAGGGGTCTATAAGGTAATTTTTTTGACAAATTTATAATACATATTCCAGATAAAAAACCAATAGGTTTTAGTGATAATGTTTTTATCTTCGGTTTTTCAAATATAAATGGTGAGTGCATAATTTTATATAAAAAAGATAAAGTATAGTACAATTGGTTTAATAGTATCCTTCACTTAAAATTGCGAGGAGGTATGATGGTATTATTCAAATCTTCATCAATTCGCATTTTAGCTTCATCCATAATTTTTTGTATCCTTATTATTATTCCTCAATCCACCGTTGCTGCTGCTGCTAATCTAATTGTTACGCCGATCACCTGGAATGTAATTGGTCTGGATAGTAATAATGTTAATGAAGGTCCCAATCAATTTCCGGTTGGCGCCAGAGTATGCAATACTGGGGATGCTCCGGCAACAAACCTGGTGGGTGATTTTATCTGGGACTCGGTCAATACATATATCGATCTAAGGACTGGTTCACTCAATCAGATTACCCTTTCCAGCCTGCCAGCCGGGGAATGCTTTGATTTATATTACGAAGTTGTGATAACCCGCGATGCTGCGGCTTATGATACAGCCCGCCAATATCATGTTGCAGTAACAGCAGATGGTTTGAGCACAATAAGCACGCCAACGCCGCGTGAGCTTTTTGTAGAACACCTTATTTCTCAGAACAGAAATTCAGTTCTTGACTTTCAGCTAGATGGCGTTTCGATTGCTTCTGGCGGGTCTATGGATTTAGTAGTTGGTAATACCTATACGGTTCGGTTGGTCAGTGATACCGCAACGAACGGTTATGAGCAAATTGAGACCTTTATCAATTTTCCAAATACTATTTTCCAAATACTGAATGTTACAACCACGTACTCTGCAGATGGTGGCACAGATCCAGATGCAGATTCAAAATTGCATGCAGATGGATGTGGCTGGGATGATGCAACGCGTGATTGTACAGGCACGGGTAAATATGGTGGGACAGTGGTTATTGACTACGAAGTAAAAATCATTAGCGGTGGTGGGACAAGTCAACCGTTGAATACACTTATCTACGATTTTTCCGGAAGTAGCTATCACTACAATAAAGAATTTGATGCATCTTCATGGACAGCAAATATTATTGCCGCAAACCCCGAACTGGCGTTGGTTAAGAGTATCTCTTCCGGTGACCCGTATGATGCAGTGGGTGATGTGATTACCTACAGCTTCCTGGTGACCAACAGCGGCAATGTCAGCCTGGCGGGACCGGTGACCATCGATGACGATATCACCACCAATGAATCTTGTCCTGCGGTTAACACTGTTGGCAACCTGGATGATTTCTTTGATCCGGGTGAATCTATCACCTGTACGGCATCTTATACCGTTACCCAGGCCGACCTCGATGCTGGTTCGCTGACCAATACTGCTGCAGCCAGTGCAGATGGCACCACCTCAAACCAGGATACAGCCACAGCGACTGCCACCCAAGTCCCTGAACTGACCATTACCAAGAGTTCCACGACCACCACAGTGACAATGTTAGGACAGGTGATCCCGTACACCTATACTGTAGAGAACACCGGCAACATCACGCTGACAAATGTTACCCTTTCAGATGACAATACCGACGGCGTGCCGGTCTGTACGCCGCCCCAGCCTGCCACGCTGGCGGTGGGCGGGAGCATGTCCTGCACGGCCAACCACACTGTCACCCAGACAGACCTCGATACCGGTGGGAATGTGACCAATGTGGCCACAGCGGACTCGGACGAATCTGCCCCGGATCAGGACACACTGGATATCCCGATCACACAGACACCTGAACTGACCGTGGTCAAATCTTCGACCATGACCGAGTTGACTGCACCCGGCACAGTGACTTATTCGTATCTGGTGACCAACACGGGGAACGTTTCCCTGACAGGGATCAGCCTTTCGGATGACAACGATAACGATGATATGGATTGCCCGGCCACCACACTGGCGGTGGGTGCGAGCATGACCTGCACGGCCAGCCATACATTCACCCAGGCAGAGCTCAATGCTGGTGGGACACTGGACAACACGGTGACGGCTTCATCGAATGAAGCCCCGGATGATACGGATAGTCTGTCTATCCCGATCACGCAGACACCCGCGCTGACGGTGGTCAAATCTTCGACCACGACCGAGTTGACTGCACCCGGCACAGTGATTTATTCGTATCTGGTGACCAACACAGGCGGTGTTTCCCTGACAGGGATCAGCCTCTCGGATGACAACGATAACGATGATATGGATTGCCCGGCCACCACGCTGGCGGTGGGTGCGAGCATGACCTGCACGGCCAGCCATACATTCACCCAGGCAGAGCTCAATGCTGGTGGGACACTGGACAACACGGTGACGGCTTCGTCCAATGAAGCCCCGAATGACACGGACGATCTGTCTATCCCGATCACGCAGACACCCGCACTGACGGTGGTCAAAAGCTCAACGACCACTTCTGCGACAACGGCTGGACAGGTGATTCTGTATACCTATGCGGTTGAGAACACGGGCAGCATCACGCTGACAAATGTCACCCTGGCGGATGACAACACGGACGCTGACCCGGTCTGCACGCCTGCCCAACCGGCCACCCTGGCACCGGGAGCGAGCATGGCTTGCGCGGCTGAACACACTGTCACCCAAGCCGAGATCGACGGCGGCGGGAATGTGACCAATGTAGCCACAGCCGACTCGGACGAATCTGCCCCTGACCAGGATTCATTGGATATTCCGATTACAACTGTGTCGATTGGTGTAGCAAAACGCGTCGTGAGCGTGGAAAAAATCAGTACCGGCACGTACGAAGTGACCTATGAAATATTGGTTGAGAATTTTGGTGAGGAGAATTTATCCAATCTTCAGGTCGCAGAAAACCTGGATGCAACCTTCCCGTCTCCGACCGTATATCAGGTGCTCTCTCTCTCCAGCAGTGATTTCTCCGTAAATGTACCGGGTTTCAATGGCAGTACGGATACAAATTTGCTTGGCGGCACAGACACACTGCCGGTATCTGCAACTGGCACAATTACCCTGGTTGTAGAAGTTGTCCCGGCGAGCGGCGGACCTTTTGATAATACCGCGGTGGCTTCTGGGGAACATCCTACTGCCGGAACGGTGACAGATCAATCGCAAGACGGTGTTGACCCTGACCCGAACAATAACGGCGATCCAACAGATGATAACGAACCAACGCCTGTGATCTTTGGACCTAATCTCTACGATCCACCTTTTGGGATCAAGACAGTCAATGATTCGGGGCTCCCTGTTTTGGGGTGGACCTTTGTATGGATCAACAACTCAAACATTGTTGCAGTCAATGCAGTGGCTTATGATCCGATCCCGATAGGGACGGCGTTTGATGCAACGGGCCCCTCAAGTGGTTATCCACTTCCGGCGGGCTTGCCTACCGGGTCAACGAACAATGGGGTATCCTGCACAGATACTTCCTTAGAGACTACGACCCAATATTGCTACTATGAAGGACCAACTGCCGCATACCCGCGCGGCCGGATCGTTTGGGTGGGCACGCTTGGACCAGACCTTGGGGTAGTGGATCCGAATATTGCCGTCAACGATATCTCAATCTCCTTTAATGTCACGGTCAATGGCGGTATAACTTCCGCAGTAAATACGGCCTCGATAGATTTCGATCTCAATGGAAATAGCGATCCCGGTGATCCGGGAGAAACCAGGGTTGCCACTGCACAAGCAAGGTGGGATATGGAACCGACAGAGGTAACGGGGGCAGTGGAGCTGCCATCAACTGGTTTTGCGCCTGGAAAAGTCACCGAGCTGGAAAAGCCGCCTGCTACCTATTCCGCTCCCGGCGAATTGGAGCTGGAAGTGCCTGCTTTGGGTATTCGTATTCCCATACTTGGCGTTCCATTGGAAGATCAATCATGGGATGTCTCCTGGCTATGGAATCAGGCTGGTTGGTTACAAGGAACTGCCTTCCCCACAATGACCGGTAATAGTGTGCTTACCAGTCATGTGTACAATGCGAACGGCTTGCCTGGACCATTTGTCAATCTAAACTCACTCCGTTGGGGAGATGTGATCATTGTACATGCTTTCGGCTATCAGTATATTTACACCGTGAACGCAAGCCAGTTCACCTTACCCAATAACACATCTGCGCTTTCACACAGTGAGGATTCAGTCATTACCTTGATCACTTGCAGCGTGTACGATGAAGTGACTGACAGCTACCGCTATAGGGTAGTTGTTCAGGCCGTTTTGGTGGATATCGTACAAGAGTAACTTTGATAATATTGCAAGTGGACTGTGAAGCTCTGGAACAGATAATCCTTAATGGCAGAGGTGGTCGCTTTTCCTTGATTTGAGTATTTTCCGGTGCAATTTTGGTGCAAATGCCATGGATACTATGGACACCCTAGCACGCTGTGGAAAGGGCGGGCTTTAAATGTTAGGTTGAAGGTTCGAGTCCTTCCAGTGTCACTGACAACGACCAGAGCATTCGCTCTGGTCTTATGTTTAAGAGTTTCATCTGTGCCGGAAATACACGGACAAAAAAGTACCGGGTGTTTTTTGTTTGAACACCGGTAGGTCGAAGGGGAAGTTTTGCAAAGCAGAATCTTTAGTCCCCTCCCAGTTCACAGGTATAAAGACCATTTAATTTGAGCGATCTCGTGGCTATTGTGCGGTGGACCAGTTTTCGGTAGGCAGATCATGCATTTAGATGGCTCCAACAAATTTTGATGTGTCCATCACACCAAAAAAGTTGACAAACGATTATATTTTCGCGATAATTAAATTAGCTATTCGCATCCCATTGCGGACGGAATTCACACAAATTTTTCGGAAGATAGACTAAAAAAGAAGCCGTTATTCCATCAATAACGGCTTCTTTTCTATTTGGAATTTCGTCGAAGATTATCGATCATATCTGACCCAAATCAAGTTCGTCGTCCTTTTATTGCATTATAGGATTTTGCGAAAAAGGTAGATGGAATTCATACAATGTATGGGGTGAGCAAGTATCAGTAGTCAGCCAGATACTTCCACCCACTTTGATTTGGAGCGAGGAGGATGTTAATGGACAAATAGATCTGTGTAATCTCCGTCTTGGTTTGATTCCTATCCAACAATACGGCTGGTTCGCATGCGAACCAGTTTCAATTTCTATGAGGAGGTTTTCCCATGCGAAAGATTCTCTTGTTAATCACAATTGTCGTTTTGATATTTGTGCCCACGGTCATTGCCTCGGCAGCACCGCTCAACGCATCGAATCCCGCCCAGGGCAACGTTCGTCCTGTCAAGGTCATGACGCGCAACCTGTATGCCGGTACCGACATCTCCCCGGTACTCAGCGCGACCTCAATCTCGGATCTTGCTATCAAGGTAGCTCAGATTTTTGGGAACGCTCAGGAAACTGACTTCCCGGCACGGGCAAAGGTGCTTGCCCAGGAAATCCAGGACGCGGATCCACACCTTATCGGGCTGCAGGAAGTAGCCCTCTGGCGGATTGGCGAGCTGGGCGTCCTGGACGGCCCCGTGACCCCGACCACTACGGTCGTTTACGACTTCCTGGCAAGCCTCCAGTCCGAACTCTCAAGCCTGGGTCTTAATTACTCCGTGGTCGTAGCCCAAACCGAACTCGACGTCGAAGGTCCCAGCGCCCTGGGTTTCGATATCCGGATTACCCTACGTGATGTTATCTTGGCGAAGGCAGATCTTCCCCCCGATGAACTCACACTCTCGAACGCGAGCTCGGCGAACTACCTTACCAATTACATCCTCCCAACGATAGTGGGTCCTGTAACCTTTTTCCGGGGGTGGACCTCGGTTGACGCGACGGTGAACGGGCGGACATTCAGGTTCATCAACACCCACCTGGAAGCTTTTAGTGCCGAACATCGGTTCGCACAATCGAACGAGCTGCTGAGTGGTCCAGCGAACACCTCTTTGCCTGTCGTACTGGTAGGCGATCTCAACTCTTACCCCGGTGAGACCGGGCAGTTCCTGGCTTATGCAAACTTGATCGGGGCTGGGTTCACTGATACTTGGTTGCAAGTGAACCCGACTGATCCGGGCTACACTTTTGGTAATGCTCCTAACCTTCTCAATCCTACCCCAACACTGTATACACGATTCGATCATGTGCTGACCCTTCCAAATGTTGGGGTATTCCGGTCTAAGATTGTTGGCATTGACCAGGACAATCGCACACCGTCGGGCCTCTGGCCATCTGACCACGCTGGGGTAGTGGTTACCCTAAGGCCTTAGACAAGAACGCGTAGCATTCAGGCGGGTGTTATCTTTTGCTCAAAGCTTCTGCTAGAAAATGCCCGCCTAATATTGTTTTCAGCTGTCACTGCTCTCGCGGCGTGATACCTCGCATGCGAGCTGTCGCGGCTTGTGGAGTAGGGGGACGCTAATTTATACCCCGGACACGCTGTCCCTTTTACGTCAGGTTGACGGTGTGAACCACCGCGTCCTTCCAGGGTCACACGAAAAACTGGTCACGGATGTTGATCGGTTTTTGTCTTGGGCGCAGTTTGATACCAGGCAGAAGGTACAGGATTTGGTGGAAAAAGGTGGGAATTAGCTCTCTTTCATATTTGAAGGGGAATGCCCTTCGGATTCCTAATTGCCATTTTGTTGTATCGAAACCCAAAACGGTCTGTCTATATTTTTCCTATGCTGCTGGTATTGACCAGTGTAATTCAACGATCTGCCAGCTTTTTTCACGCTTTACCAGAACCATGGTGATGACTTGTGGCCAGGTGTGGCCAATTTTTCTCTGCATATCGCTTAACCGATTGGTGCTGAACAATGCAATGTCATTCATACGTTCTGATGGCAACTTGCTTTCGTCTTCTAATTTTTCTTTCACTAGATCCAAAAAGAAGGGGATTGATTCTGTTAAATCTGTTTTGGCTAAAGTACAGGTAGTCGATAACCAGGCTACGTTATTATGGGAACGGATTTTAGCACCATCTACATCGATATTCACCTCTCCCCAGTATTTCCAATCGCCCTCAATAATTTCCCGAATTTTATCAATGCCTTCAAACCACTCATATCCTCCACGCTTTGAGGCACCAATACCAATCATTTCTACCTCTGCACTGGGTTCAAATAGCAGAATGAACTCATCCAACCGGGTTAAATCTCGGTGGGTGTATCCATCCTGGAACTTTTGAAGAATATTGCGTATTTCTTGAATTTCATTACTCATTAGAGATTCTCCTTCATGCTGATTAAATTAATCAACTCCCAAAGTTGAATGTTTAATAATTATTCTACAATACCGATTATTTGGAAACAATAACTACATTTTCATGCTCTGTGCTCCAAAGATCAAAAATTTTTTGTTTTGAATAGATGGTTTGCAACCCTATGGCTCAATATCAATGGAAAATCGAGATTTTATTGACCCATTTAACCTTGCAGCATAATACTGTAGAATGATCAAGCGGCTGCAGGATTAGATAGAAAAGTGTGAACCTTTAAAATTTGACTCATGTTTTATTGTACAATCAGAATAGTTGAATGAGTTTAGATTCCCTATGAAGGAACGAAGATGGGTACTGATTTGAATATTCCTATTGATGGATTAGCTGGTTTTGAAAATGGTTTAGATCCGCAAAACTTGGCGAAATCAAAAATCCCTGTGAGTATTATGGGCTATGGGGAAATCAGCACAGTCTTGGATATTGCTTTGGATGAAAGTCGTACACTGGCTTATAAACGTATGCCTCTTTTCCATTCAGGTGATGAGGTAAAGCAGTATCGTGAACTGTATGAAGCCTATGTGAAATTATTGCAGGAGCAAATCGGCATTCGTGTGGTGGCAAGCAAGCTGGTGACGGTGACCAATGTGAACAGCGGGCAGGATGTCGTGTATATTGTTCAGGAGAAACTGCCGCCGGAGAGTATTGGGCATAAAGCGATCCATCATATCCCCGAGGCAGAAGTTCGCCGCCTGATTTTAGCCGTGTTGGAGAATTTAAAAAAAGCATTCGATTTCAATAAACAGGATGGTAACAGTATCGCTGTCGGGATCGATGGGCAGATTTCAAATTGGGGGGTGGTGGGGTTTGATCCTGAATCCAATCAATTACCCGATGAGATTGAGCTGCTTTATATCGATACCAGCACGCCGTTAATGAATATCGATCATGAAGAGCAGCTTGACACAGAGCTGTTTTTACGCAGCGCGCCTTCTTTTCTTACATGGCTGCTGCGGTTGTTCTTTTTAGAAGATGTCGTGACGCGATATTATTCTTTTCGCAGTGTGTGTATTGATTTGATCGCGAACATGTATAAGGAACAACGACCGGACCTTGTGCCCGGTTTGATTCCTCTTTTGAATGAGTTTTTTACATCCGAGATCAATTCGGGCGAGTTCGAACCTTTTTCAGAGAAAGAAATCAAAGCTTATTACCAGGAGGATGCCTTTATCTGGCGAATCTACCTGGCATTCAGACGGGTGGACCGCGTACTGCATCGTTGGACGGGACGAGACTATCCCTATATTTTACCGGGGAAGATTAAGCGATAACCGATGTGGGAAAACATTGATCAATCTATTGGCGAAGACCAGAATGGTGGATGAAGTAATGAATAAGGAAGAAATTTACACTCTATTTGGAAAACATGTTTCTTCAGGGAAACCCGCTTTTTTTAAGTCGATTGGGATTGAATTTTCCCCCGGTCGGCGTGAAGGCGCTTATATGTGGGATGTGGATGGGGAGAAGAAATTGATCGACTGCCATTGTAATGGCGGCGTGTTCAATTTGGG
>Ga0102946_1000442_pt1 | contig 14555 bp, 13 predicted proteins | sample SalPon2A_A_D1_MG_FD_78209 | JGI IMG/M metagenome (GOLD analysis project Ga0102946, IMG submission 78209) | Soil microbial communities from South San Francisco under conditions of wetland restoration - Salt Pond MetaG R2A_A_D1_MG | ecosystem: Environmental > Terrestrial > Soil > Wetlands | place... | reverse complement strand
CGCCATCGACCAGAATCTTGGCGACCTGCTCATTGTGTTCAGGACGCAGCATGAAGGAGACATCTTTCATTGCCTGGTTGGCGAGAACGGTCAATCCTTCAGGAGCAACCTTGAGGATCTGTTTCCCGTCGAAGCTGTCAACGCTGACATACTGCTCTGAACCTTCGATCTTGTAGTAATTGGTGGCGTCCGCGCTCAACGGCATCGGATCCTGATAGGTGAATTCCGGCATAGTCTCTCTCCTTTTTTGTCGCTTATGGAAGTCAATGGGACATGATTGACGCAGAACAAACGCGGGTATTATAGGCAAATTGTATACAGTTGTCGATACATAACAAGGGTCTCTGTTTTTTGCTGATTATGTTAACTCAGACCAATTCTTCTTTGACTTTGAAATTCATTTTGCTGCGGATTTGTTTAAAGCTATGGACTTTTGTCCAAGACTTTCTTTCCAAAGTGTTTGAATTACTGCCTGTTCTTCCGCCTCAGCGGTGTGGGCTGTGGTGATGTTTCACCTTGGCGAGGTGACTTGCTTTGTTTTAAGGTTATTTTCTGAGTTGATGACGACACGGTTTTCTCGCCAGGTTTATTGAGATTAAACATAATTTTCTGGCTGCTAATACCTGACAAGAATACCCTGATATATAATTGACAGAAATGATCAGGTATGATATCCGTTAATCAGTCGATCTTGTCTGACGATGGCTTATTTTCCTACAGGAGTGATGTTGAATGTTTGTTAATCTGAAACAGGATTTGAAGGTTGTTTTTGAGCGTGACCCGGCGGTAAGAAGCGTCTTCGAGATTGTTTTCTGTTATCCGGGTTTTCACGCAATGTTCTTTTATCGGATTGCACATGCCCTGTGGATCAACAAGTTTTATTTCCTCGGACGCTTTGTTTCACATATCGGTCGCTTCCTGACCGGGATTGAGATACATCCCGGGGCCCAGATCGGTCGTGGTTTCTTCATCGACCACGGCATGGGAGTAGTGATAGGAGAAACAGCGGAGATCGGCGACAACTGTACGCTCTATCATGGCGTGACGCTGGGCGGAACGTCGTGGGCCAAAGAGAAGCGACACCCGACCCTGGGCGATAATGTTGTGGTCGGCTCCGGGGCTAAAATTCTGGGGCCATTCCAGGTCGGCGATGGCAGCAAGATCGGTTCCAATTCGGTTGTGGTCAAGGAAGTCCCGGAAAATGCCACGGTGGTTGGCGTGCCGGGACGGATCGTTGAGTCTGGAGAAAAGAAAACCGGATTTGATCTGGAACATGCCAAATTGCCTGATCCGGTCGCCAAGGCAGTCGATTGTATGATGGAACAAATTCGCTCTCTTGAAGAGCGGGTTCGTGAACTGACCTCTGAACAGTCACAGCTCAAGGCTGAATTGGAGCGCCGTGAGCAGGAATCACAGCAGGAGGCCAGTTGATGCGTATGTCTACCAAGGCCCAGTATGCTGTACGGGCGCTGGTCAGCTTAAGCTTAAACGGAGAAGGTAAACCGGTTTCGATCAAGACTATTTCTGAACGTGAAAACATTTCTCTGAATTACCTTGAGCAACTTTTTGTCAAGTTACGCAGAGGAGAGATTGTTCGCAGTGTTCGCGGCCCGGGTGGGGGGTATGTGCTGGCCCGTCCGGCAGATGAAATTCGAGTTGATCAGATTATCGATACCGTGGAAGAGACTCTGGTTCCGGTTTCCTGTATGGAAAATGATGGTAGCTGCAATTGTGATTCGCAGTGTGCAACTCAGTCGGTGTGGGTTGGATTGGGTGATCGAATCCGGTCTTTTCTGGCATCAATGACACTTGAAGACCTGACCAGAGAAGCAAACAGTCGGCTGGCCAGTTAAGTGAGACGATCTGTCGGGGTGGCCCCGATTTAACTGAAAGAATGGAGCAATTCAGTGAAATACATTTACATGGATAACAACGCAACTACCCCGGTTCGGCCTGCAGTTCTTGAAGCGATGCTGCCCTTTTATAAGGAGCATTTCGGTAACCCGTCCAGTGTCCACTGGGCCGGGCGCGCCGTAAAGGGGGCTATCGAAACAGCCCGCGAGCAGGTTGCGGCCCTGATCAATTGTTCACCGGCAGAAATCGTTTTTACCTCCTGCGGGAGTGAGGGCGACAACTTTGCCCTTAAGGGAACTGTCGATGCGCTGAAGGAGAAGGGCAATCATATTATAACCACAACGGTAGAGCATCCGGCGGTTCTGGAAACCTGCGAGTATCTGGAAAAAAATGGCTGTGAGGTCACCTACCTGCCGGTCGATAAGGACGGCATGCTCGATCTGGCAGAACTGGAAGCGGCTATTACCGACAAGACCATCTTGATCTCGGTGATGTGGGCCAATAATGAAACCGGCAATATTTTTCCGATTGAAGAGATCGGCGCAATCGCGCGCAAATACAAGGTTCGTTTTCACACCGACTCGGTGCAGGCGGTCGGACGGATCCCCGTCGACGTCCAGCAGACCAATGTCGACTTGGCAGTGATCTCCGGTCACAAGCTTGGTGCCCCCAAGGGGGTCGGCGCACTCTACATCCGGCGTGGCACGCGTATGACCCAGTTCATGCACGGTGGCCATCAGGAACGCCATCGGCGGGCCGGTACGCACAACGTGGCCGGAATCGTCGGGCTGGGTAAAGCCTGTGAAATTGCCGGGCAAAATATGGAGATGGATATTCCTCGGGTCCGCAAGCTGCGAGACAAGCTGGAGCAGGGGATCATGGCTGCGATCCCGGAAGTCAAGCTGAACGGCCATCCGACCAGGCGTCTGCCCAACACCCTGAATGTCAGCTTTGCCTATATCGAAGGGGAGTCGATCTTGCTCAATTTCGATATGAAGGGGATTGCCGCCTCGTCCGGTTCGGCCTGTACTTCAGGTTCTCTTGAGCCATCACATGTCATGTGCGCTATGTGCGTCGACGTGGTTCTGGCTCATTCGAGCACCCGGTTCAGCCTGGGGGCGGACAACACTGAAGACGACGTCGATTTTATTCTGCAGGAACTGCCGCCTATTGTGCAGCGATTGCGTGAGATGAGCCCTCTTTTCAATAATGATGCACGCATGACCTGCAAACAATGCAAGGTGGTTGCAAGAGCTTAACTAACAGAGTTCTAGGGCATTGCCCCGATTCCGGATGAGACCAGAGGAGTAACTGGATATGTACACTGAAAAAGTTATGGACCATTTTTCCAATCCCCGCAACGTAGGGGAAATTGAAGATGCGAACGGTGTCGGCGAGGTCGGCAACGCCTCTTGTGGCGATATCATGAAAATCTTCCTCAAGGTTGAGGATGACGTCATCAAGGACGTCAAGTTCAAGACCTTTGGCTGTGGTGCGGCGATTGCGACCTCATCTATGGTGACAGAGATGGCGATCGGTAAAACCCTTGATGAAGCCTGGAAGCTTTCCAACGAGGCTGTCGCTGAGGCTCTGGACGGGCTGCCAAGTCAGAAGATGCACTGCTCGAACCTGGCCGCCGATGCGCTGCATGAGGCGATCAAGGATTATCGGGAAAACCACGCGTAAGCGAGTTAATACCGTTACAGATGAACGTGAGAGGAGGGTACCGCGTGATCGTGGTGTCCTCCTTTTCTGCGTTTTTGAATAGTAAAAATTCCTACCGCTCGTTCGTTGCACTCACTTGAGAGCGCAGAGATCGCTGAGAATCAAAATCTGTAATCTGATTGAAGCGAAAACTGATAGAAGTTATAAAGAGAATACCAAACGCTCTTCCTCTGTGTTCTCGACGTACTCAGCGGTATAATGAATTTCAATACTTCCCCCTGGGGTGAGTGTAAAAGAAGGTCTATCGTGAAAAAACAAAGGGTTGTCGTCGCCATGAGCGGCGGAGTTGATTCGTCGGTTACCGCAGCGCTGTTGCTTGAGCAGGGTTATGAAGTGATCGGCATGACCATGCAAATATGGGATTATTCCAGCTTCACCTCTGAGCATGGTGAATCTTTCGGCAGTTGCTGTTCCCTGGACGACGTATCTGACGCCAGACGCGTTGCCGAAAAACTGGAGATTCCGTTTTACGTGGTGAATTTCGAAAAGGACTTTCAGGCCCAGGTCATCGACCGTTTCTGCGATGACTACTTTGCCGGTCGCACACCCAATCCCTGTGTTCTCTGCAATCAGACCCTTAAGTTTGAGCTGCTGATGCGGCGCGCCTTGGAGTTGGAGGCCGATTTTCTGGCCACCGGGCATTACGCGCAAATCTGCCAGGAGGGGGGCCGCTACTACCTGACCAAGGGGTTTGATCAGGCCAAGGATCAAAGTTATTTCCTTTTTACCCTCAGCCAGGAGCAGATGGCTCACACCCTGTTTCCGCTGGGCGGAATGTCCAAATCTGAAGTTCGCGAACATGCAACCCGGTTCGGCCTACGGGTTGCGGAAAAACCGGAGAGTCAGGATATCTGTTTTGTGCCGGATGGAGATTACGTCCGTTTTCTCGAAGAAGAACGGGGCGCCAATCAACTCAATGGCGATATTGTCCATGTCTCCGGAGACGTCCTTGGTCATCATCAGGGCATTTATCGCTATACTATCGGGCAACGCAAAGGTTTGGGGATCGGCTGGAGCGAGCCGCTCTTTGTGGTTGGGCTAGATGTAGAAAAGAGGCAGGTCATTGTTGGCGAGAAGGAACATCTTACCCGACCACACCTGGACGCTTTTCAGTGCAACTGGAGCATCCCGGCCCCGGAAAATCCCCTGGCTTGTCGCTGCCGAATCCGCTACCGCCACCAGGAGGTGGAGGCGCGGGTCATCCCTCTGCAAACAGGCGAGGTGCGGGTGGAATTTGCAGAACCCCAGGCGGGAGTAACGCCCGGGCAGGCGGCCGTTTTTTACGCTGAAGACCGGGTGCTCGGTGGAGGCTGGATTAAATGAGCCGCGAGGCCGCTATCGTCACCCTCGGCTGCAAAACCAACCAGTTCGAATCGGCCGCCATCAGCCAACAGCTGCAACAGGCGGGGTACCGAATGGTTCCTTTCGAAGAGGGCGCCGAGCTGGTGATCGTCAACACCTGCACGGTAACGGCGGCCACCGACTCTCAGTCACGCAACCTGATTCGTCGTGCCCGGCGTATGAATGACCAGGCAAGGGTGGTGGTGACCGGCTGTTACGCGCAAGTTGACGCCGAGAGCCTGGCCAACCTGCCTGGCGTCGCCTTGGTGGTCGGCAATCAGGAGAAAGAAGATTTCCTCAAGCAGTTGACCGATCTGGACAACAAACAGGGACAGATAGCAGTTGGCGATATCCGCCACTCAGATCAGGCCCGGCCGATGGCTTTGACTTCGTTTGAGCAGCGCAGCCGTGCCTTTGTGCAGATTCAGAACGGCTGCGACGCGTTCTGCTCCTATTGCATCATTCCCTACGCCCGTGGAAGGAGCCGCTCGGTGGCCGTTGTCGAGGTGGTGAAGCAGGTCCAGGTTCTGACCGAAGCCGGTCATGCCGAGGTGGTTTTAACCGGCATCCATATCGGGAACTACGGCCAAGATTTGATTCCGGCAGCGACGCTGCTCGATCTGCTGAAAGAGATCAAGGGCAAGACTGCAGTTCAGCGGCTGCGACTCGGTTCGCTGGAACCGACCGAAATTTCTGTCGAACTGCGTGAGTACGTGGCCGCAGCCGACTGGATCTGCCCGCATTATCATATCCCGCTGCAGGCAGGAGATGACGTGACCCTGCAACAGATGAACCGTCATTACAGCACCGACTTCTTTGCCGAACTGGTCGAGGACATCCACAGCCGACAGCCACAAGCTGCCATCGGCCTTGACCTTATCGTCGGCTTTCCGGGCGAGAGCGCCGCGTCTTTTGAGCGCAGCTTCGCCTTTGTCAAGTCACTGCCGATCACCCATTTGCACGTCTTCCCCTACAGTCGCCGCAGCGGTACACCGGCCGCCGACATGCCTGACCAGGTGCCTGGAGGTGTCGCCAAACAACGCGCCGCCAGATTGCGCAGGTTGGCTGATGAGAAGCAAGAGGACTTCGCACGCTCCTTTATCGGCCGGATGCTGGATATTGTCGTCGAAGGCGGTAGCAGCGAGGGGATGAGCAAGGGACTTTCGCAAAACTATCTGCCGGTTTACCTGCCCGCCGGGCAAGCCGCGGTCGGTGAACGCACCAAGGTCCGGATTATCGGGATGAAGGGTGGGCGACTCCTTGGCGAGGCGCTTGAAGATTGAATCAGGGTTGTCAGTCCATCAAACTTTGACCTCCGCTTCGGGCTGAGCTATTTTAGCCGGACCTTCAGAGTCAATTTGTTGTGGAATAATGAAGAGAGCGACAGATGCCTAATGCCGTCTTCAAAGTTGAAAACATAATCCGTGCGTTCTGGGCCTCTGCTTCGAGCAATAGCCTGCAGCTTGAATCAGGCGAAAAAGCCTGGGCTGAACCGCATGTCGCAATTGCGCGCGGTGATGATCCACTGTTTCAGAAGATCAAGAAGATGATCGGCCCCTTTCACTGGACACCGCAAGAGGCTTTCGCCATCGCTTTTCCTGATGATCCTGCTCCCGCTGACGAGTTGCGGGTCATCAGCTATGTCCTTCCCCAGACGCCTGAAACCCGTGCCGACCAGCGACTTGAAAACATCTTGCCGTCCGAACGCTGGGCACGTTCGCGGTTTCATGGCGAAGCGTTCAACTGCGATCTGCGGCTGCATCTGGCCGAGGTTCTCACCAGGGCAGGGCACCCTTCGCTGGCACCCGAACGATTACCCGGATTTGCTTACCGGCAATCGGAGCGGTTCGGTCTCGCCTCTAACTGGTCGGAGCGGCATGCTGCCTTCGTTGCCGGACATGGAACCTTCAGCCTCTCAGACGGAATGATCACCCGCTGGGGGAAATCAGTCCGTTTCGGCTCTGTGGTTTCACGTATCGATCTGCCGGTGCAGGAAAGAGTTTATGGTGACAACCCCTACGCCTGGTGTCTCTGGTATGCCAAGGGGACCTGTGGTGCCTGCATTAAGCGCTGCCCGGCCGATGCCATCACCACGCGCGACGGACACGACAAGCAGGCGTGTTTTAACTATATTAGAGAAACGACAGCGCCCTTTGCTACCCGGACCTACGGCACCGGCGCCACACCTTGCGGGTTGTGTCAGGTCAAAATTCCCTGCGAAATTCGAGTCCCGCCAACATGACTCTAAAACATGCAGTTTCATTCAGACTGATATCCTCTTAAATCTCGGCTCATCACCTCAACATTCCTGTTCTTTCTGTTCATCTGCTGTTCCTTTTGACTCGTCCTTTACGCAGAAACATTTGCAATAAACTTCATCAATCAGACCCTTGACATGGAGTTCGCACTGATGTCCAGAGGCTGTCTCTCGATCGGTTCCAGGGTTGCTCTCCCCACAGTTCAGGTGATGCTGATAACGCAATAATGGGATAGCCCCTGAAAAAATCAATGGTGTCGGTTTCAGTGAGATGTTCGCGCTTTTCTAATGTAAGTATATAAAAAATAGATATAAATTTACAAAACTTGACATTTGATCTGCTTGAAAATGGATTAGACTTTGATATTGATATAGGTAAGAGATTCATGAGTCGCAACGTCGCTCATCAATCAGGAAAGGAGAAAAGTCATGGCAAGGCGGGATCTTTTCAGAGAAATTGAAAGTCTACGTAAAGAGATTGACAATGCTTTCGGCAGTTTCGGTGTCGGCGGGGTTTTGTCTTCTGCATTCTTGCCCGGAATTGGCACCGGGGATTATCCGCGCATCAACCTGAGTGAAGACGAGAATAATTTTTATCTGGAGGCAATGTCTCCCGGGATCGAAGCAAAAGATCTCAGCCTCAGCGTGATGCAGAGTACTGTGAGTTTTTCCGGGGAACGAAAAGAAGCGCAGGGTAACGGACGGACCTGGCATCGTCATGAGAGAGGTGCGGGGAAATTCATGCGGACCATAGAACTTCCCATGACGGTCGACAATGACAAGACCGATGCCGAGTATCGCAACGGTATGCTGCTGATTACTCTGCCCAAGGCTGAAAGCGTCAGGGCCAAAAGGATTGAAGTCAAACCTCACTGATCCCGTGGTCGGAATGTGATCACTGGCTAAATAAAAAAATGAAAGGAGAGCTGGGCTATGTCAGAACAAAAAGTCGCCAAAAGACAGGAAACAAAGCCAACGGTTCGTGAGGAGGTGCGTTCACAAACCCGCTATATCAAGCCTGCAGTCGATATCTTTGAAAATGACGAGAATCTGGTCCTGATCGCTGATCTGCCGGGCGTTCATGAGTCCGGCCTGGATATTCAACTGGAGAAAGGGGTCCTGACTCTGCAGGGTGAAATAAGCCTCGAGCGCAAAGGGCAGTTGCTTTTTCATGAATTCAGCTCGGACAATTATTACCGGCAATTCAAACTTCCGGAACATCTGGATACCGAAAAGGCTTCTGCAAAATTAAACAACGGCGTGCTGACTCTCACCATTCCCAAGCTTGAAGTCGCCAAGCCGAGGCAGATCAAGATCAGACATTAAGTCTGGTCGCTGAGTATCAGGCCCCTTGAAAGATTAGGGGCCTGCTTTTTGCTGAAAAAAAGAGAAAAATCGATTTACCCCGACTGAGATTATGTCAGCCGGAATTCACTACACCACAACTCAAGAGGTATCTATCATGCGTTGGAAATCTAAATTGACATTTATTGCTTTTGTCCTGATGGCTGTTATTGCGACCTGCGGAGTCTTCTTCTCGCCGGTACTGGCTCAGGAGAGCGGACTGGAAAATCTGAAGCAGACCGGGGTGGCGTTTCGGAGCGTGGCCAAAAAAATCTCTCCTTCAGTGGTCTTCATCAAGGTTGAAAAAGAGGTTTCCTCCCAAGGACCGTCGCAGTTCTCGACCCCTTTTGACAGCCCCTTCAATGATGAGTTTTTTCGCCGATTTTTCGGAACTCCGCCACAGTTTAAACAGCCGCAACAAACACCTCAAAAACGCAGGGAAGTCGGGCAGGGATCAGGTTTTCTGATCAGCCCCGACGGTTACATCCTGACCAACAATCATGTGGTGGGGGGCGCGGACAGCGTTGTCGTACAGAGGCAAAACGGTAAGGAGTATAAGGCTGAGATCATAGGTGCTGATCCCGGAAGCGATCTTGCGGTGATCAAAATCGACGAAAGCGATCTGCCTTTTCTAAAGCTGGGGGATTCCGAAGCATTGGAAGTCGGCGATTGGGTACTGGCGATCGGAAGTCCGTTCGGTCTTTCTCACACCTTGACCGCCGGAATTGTAAGTGCCAAGGGGCGCAGCGGTATCGGCCTGAGCGATTATGAAGATTTTATCCAGACTGACGCCGCGATCAATCCTGGTAACTCCGGCGGACCGCTGGTCAATCTGGATGCTGAGGTCGTCGGCATCAATTCAGCGATTTTCAGCCGCAGCGGTGGTTACATGGGGATCGGTTTTGCGATCCCGGTCAACATGGCCAAACAGATCAAGACCCAGTTGATCGAACATGGCGAAGTCAGCCGCGGCCGTCTCGGTGTCTATATCCAGGACATGACCAGTGATCTCGCGGAATCGTTCGGTCTTGATAAGGTTGAAGGTATTCTGGTCACCCAGGTCATCGAAGATTCTCCGGCCGCCGAGGCAGACCTGCAGCAGGGCGACGTGCTTCTGAAGATTGATGGCGACAAGGTCGATAAGGTATCCAATTTTCGTAATCGCATCGCTTTGACCGCGCCGGGGACTACGGTTCGGTTGATGATCAAGCGTAATGGTGACATGAAGGAGATCAAGGTTTCAATCGGTAAACAGGATGCTGATGAGACGGTTCGATCTGACGGGACCGCTGATCTGTCCCAGCTTGGTTTAAGCCTGCAGGAACTGACTCCCGAACTTGCCAGTCGTCTGGGTTACGAAGGGGAAACCGGGGTTCTTGTTTCGGCGGTGGAAAGAGGTTCTCTGTCTGAACGGGCAGGGATACAACGCGGGAGCCTGATTCAGGAGATTGACCGGCAACCGGTGACCAGCGTTGCACAGGCGAGGAAATTACTAAAAGGAGAAAAAGGCGAAACTCGTCTGTTGCTGATCAAACAAGGGGAGGGGACCCGTTATCTGGCGTTGAAATTCGACTGATAAGCTGACTGAGCAGTCGAAAACAGGGAGCTGATTGAAATGCTTCCGGGAGAGCTCCCGGAAGCATTTCTTTTGGTCTGATACTTCGTAGAGGCTCAAATCAATCACCATGGACTGAAAGCTTCCTGAAAAAAGTTATTGATCGTCATCGTCGTGAATGCGGTAATCCAAACCTCATATCAACGCTGGATTCCCGCCAGCGCGAGAATGACAATAATCAGTGGCAACTGAATGTTCTGGACGAAAGTCCAAAGGTTTGAACGAGCGTGCGGTAACAATAAAGTGTAAAAGTCTGAACTTGATCTTGCATACCGTGTCAGACTCTATCCCGGTTTTATCAGTCCTTGTAATTATGAGATTCTTTGACACTACCAACTTATGCGATGCGCGAAGAGTGGATTTTCGCCCTACAGGTACGAAATCAAATCTCCTGCAATGTAAGAACGGCCAACTCGATATTTCGAGTTGGCCGTTTGCTTGTCTGAAATATGGTGCTAAACAAAACAAGGTCGATCACTTATCTTGCCACAGCATCATCCACACCATCTTTTTTCGGTCAATCTGCCTCCATATCTGGCGTGTACTTTCCCTGACGAGCCAGGCTGTTCAATCGAGCTCTTTTAAGAAGAGCAGATTGTGCCAGTTCAACATTTTCAGCCTTTCCTTGCCAGTATTCAAGGACAGGTTGTTGCAGTGCCCGACCGTAGGAAATGCTCAACTGCCAGGGGCCACCAATATGATTAATTGCATTTAGATTAATAGTCGCCTCTTCGGGGCTTTGGCCGCCAGATAAAAAATTGATGCTGGGAACGGCCGCAGGAACAACTCTACGAAAGACTCGAATAGTTGCTGAGGCGATTTCGTCAGGGCTGGCTATCCGACAGTCTTTGCCGGGCAAGACCATATTGGGTTTTAGGATCATGTGTTCGAGCGTTACCCCGTAATTCCGCAGTGCCCCAAACAAGGCATGCAGAACCTGCTCAGTGACTTCTTCACAACGACCTATGTCGTGACTGCCATCCATCAAGACTTCAGGTTCAACAATCGGAACCACACCCTCATCCTGACAGGTGGCAGCATAATGTGCCAGCCTGTCTGCGTTGGCACGCAACCCTAACTGAGTGGGGTTAATGGTGGTAATAGGATAAACCTCCCGCCACTTGGCAAAACGCGCTCCCAACTCGACATAAGTTGCTAGACGGTCAGCGAGGCCGTCCAGCCCCTTGGTAATGAGGTCACCCGGTGAGCCGACGAGCTTTTCTGTGCCTTTATCGACTTTGATGCCTGGAACTATTTTCTGCTTCCATGCGACCTCCGCCAAAGGCGTACCTGCTGCATTTTTCTGATTGAGTGTTTCTTCGAACAGAATAACACCGCCGATGAAATCACCCAGACCTGGCGTTTCTAGCAACAAGGAGCGATAGGCGCGTCGATTTTCTTCGGTAGATTCCAGATTGATGGTTTCAAATCGCTTCTTTATGGTGGGCGAACTTTCATCAGCCGCAAGGACACCGCGACGGTCATCAACCATGTCATCAATGGTTTGTTGTAAATTTTTCTTCGTAGTCATAAGCAGACACCTCCGTACTGATCAAGTATATCAAAAGAACTTATTTTCAGTTATCCGGGTTGAGACAATATTAACTTCAGCGCCTCAGGCAACGAACGATTGCCCCCAGAGACTTTAATCTACCTGGTTGTTGCAGAGACACTGTAAGCATTGCTTAATATTTTTACAAAATCCCCATGCACCAAGCAATTGACACATTTTCTGACCGAAATTGCTTGGCAGCAAAAAAACTGTGTCAGGGGTTTCTCAAAAAAATTATGTCATCAGTTTGTAACCCTATGAAAAAGGTCAATGACTTCAGTCACTACAGAACCTGATAAATCAGAACGGTAACCCGATTTTTCGAGCTGGCCCAATTGTGTCTGGCATATAGTGACATAAGAAGAAAGCCGTCGGGACAATTCCGGCGGCTTTCGTGTTCCATGACTCCTGAATTCTGCAGTGTGTCGATACTGCCGCTATTGGCATCAGTCAGCCGCAACGCACCGTCGCTGATTTTGCCCACATCATCTGAAAATAGGCTCGGCAGGTGATCAAGTCAGTGACTTGAAATACCCGCCACCGCATACCGACAGGAGAACTATCGGGATGAGCATCAATCCAGGGCTCCGTATTTCCCGTTTCATACGATCACCGGAAAACCTTAAAGAGTTGTCAAAATTCCAGATGGTCGGATCAGTTTTATTTCAGTGCTTAAGCACTTTCGTAGGACAGATGATAAACTGTGCATAGTGACTAAGCGAACGGAGAATTGTTTTGAATGATGGCATGATGATTCTGACGGTCAGCTTGAGAGTCTTTCTTCTGGTTATAAGCAGTTTCTGGTTGTTTGTCGGCGTAGTTGTGGCATCCAGTCCCTCATTCGATTGCAACAACGTTAATGCGGGAAGTATAGAAGATTTGGTCTGTAAGGATGATCGTTTAGCCTTTCTGGACAGAAAGCTCGCCGAGGTTTACGCCTCGGCGACTCGGAAAGCGATTAATGAGCATCCGCCCAAACTTAAAGCAGAACAACGTGGCTGGCTCAAGGGCCGGAATGAATGCTGGAAAAACACCGACAGGAGAAAGTGTGTCGGAGAGAGTTATCGCTTGCGCATTGCCGAGCTGCAAGCACTTTATCGCCTGATTCCAGCGACGAGCACTGTCCGCTATATGTGTGACGGTGATCCTCGAAATGAAGTCATTGCCACATTTTTCGCAACTGTCCCAGCGACACTCATTGCTGAACGTGGCGACAGTGTATCACTGATGTTTCATCAACCCAATTCTAGTGGCACCATGTATCGTGGGCGCAATGAATCTCTATTGACGCTTCATGATGAAACAGTGATCGTCTGGGGGCATGGTGCGCTCGAGCTTCGGTGCCAAGGAGCTCCCATGAAGCCATTCCCACCATTGCCTGGCTCAGAACGATGGATTCAGGAAGTCGAACGTGTGATAGGGACAGGCGACAATGCTGGCCATGGCCCTGACATCGGTTCAGATGAATGGATGTACACCGTGGGGCGTAAACTTGGCATTTACGATTCGCAAGGGCTGGCCTCAGATATTGGGTCTGATGAGTGGCATGAGCTTATACACCGTTTGGTTTTTCACACTGAGGCTGTTCCTTAATGCAAAGTGAATATAACTTAACAGAGAGAGGAAACTTAATCCTTGTGATCGAAACTGTTTCTTGCTCTCAAAAGTGACAACTCTGGAAATTTGACGATAAATTTTAATCTGTATAACCAGATCGAAGCCAATCTGACTACTGTGATGAGTGTTTTAAATCGCAGCTCAGGGTCCGTCCAAATCCTCTTTTTCCCGCTTCCGTCATTGTCAGATCCGACGACAAAAGTGTAGACTCCGGTATCTGTTCGTAACGCACCGGAGGACATCACTTTGAACCCATTTCAAACCCGTTTGATCGACGCTGCAGCTCATGGCGCACTGATCCTGACGTCCAATAAGCGATTGGCTCGTCATCTTTCTGTCGCCTTCGACAGCGTGATGCAGCAGCAGGGACATTCGGTCTGGCCGACGCCGCAGATCATCAGTTTAGATGGTTGGTTGTCCTGTTGTCTGGCAGAGATGGATGAAAGCTGGCGGTTGCTGGATCGTTTTCCTGCACAGCGTTTATGGGAGCAGCTGATCGAAGAGGATTCCGCGGAGAGCGAGCTGGAACTGCTGCAGCTATCGTCCACGGCAGATAAGGCTCAAGAAGCTCATCAACTCTTGACAGAGTATCAGTGTCAACTCGATGGCTTGTCGTTGACTGATGACCAGCAGGCTTTCTTGCGTTGGCAGAGAAAATATCAGGACATCTGCAGGCAGCAGCAATGGATTGATCGTTCTGAAATTCCGACATATGTCTATTATGCGATAACAGAGGGTCAGATCAGACTGCCGCGACAAATTCTCCTGGCTGGTTTCGATCAGTGGAGCCCGACTTTACAGGGGCTGCAGGACGTTGCTGACGGGCAGGGGGCGCAAGTCCTGAAGGTTCAGCCAGAACCACTTGCTGCGGCGCAAATTCATCGTCACAGCTGCAATGACTCCAGACAGGAGGTTGAACAGGCTGCCCGTTGGGCGCGCAACCTGCTGGAGCAGGGAGTTGAATCGATTGGAGTTGTTGTTCCCGACCTGTCTCAGCGCCGCAGCCAGATCGAGCGAATCTTTCGTGCTCAGATCGACCCTGCGGCATCAATTGCTCTCTCTGCGGAGGAGTCGGCTTTCAGTCTTTCACTCGGTTCGCTCTTGAAGGAGACCGGTCCGATCCACGCGGCTCTGGAAATCCTGAGCGCCGGGTTTCGCATGACGACCGACCAAGCCAGTTTTTTACTCAGGACCCCTTACCTGGGAGGAAGCCTGTCCGAATCCGATAAGCGTGCAAAGCTGGATGTCTG
>Ga0102946_1000441_pt1 | contig 14569 bp, 4 predicted proteins | sample SalPon2A_A_D1_MG_FD_78209 | JGI IMG/M metagenome (GOLD analysis project Ga0102946, IMG submission 78209) | Soil microbial communities from South San Francisco under conditions of wetland restoration - Salt Pond MetaG R2A_A_D1_MG | ecosystem: Environmental > Terrestrial > Soil > Wetlands | place... | reverse complement strand
CGGCGCCCACGCAACATTCAATCCACCTCGAATCGGTTCTGGCGCATCCCATTCCAAAACCTCGTTGACCGGCAGGGTCTTGCGGCCAACATCGATCTCTTTCCAGGTTTCAGCCTGTCTTCCCGCATCATCAATTGCTCGTACACTGACTCGAACAGGACGATCAGCCCAGGCGTCCGGACCGACAAGCACTTCAATCGCTACGTCCTGGCTGGTGCCCGGCACCAGGCTCAGGACAGGATTGTCCAGCGAAACCCGCCAGCGATGGTCGCTTGTGACGGCTTCCAGCTGTAAATCCAGAGGTTCTGCCGCGTTGTTTGTGACCTTCAGAGAGCCTCCAACACGCTGGGCATTGATTCGATAAGCAGAGACTTCGTCAGTCTCAAATGCCAGTGAGAGATCAGCCGCAAGGGCTTCGGTGACCGGTTGCAATTCACCATTGGGAAACTCAAGTTCCAGGCGGTACGGAATACCGCGCGTTTCAATCATCAGCCTTTGCGCATCGCCCGCCGGGATTGTCGTTTTGTAGCCGCCGAATTCGGCATCATGAATCAGGTAGGTCCTGTCAGTGGCGTGGGGGCCGATGGAAAGGCGTGTCGGTTCTGCAGACCGGATTATCAGTTCGGTCGGCTGCTCAAATTCGGGAAGCAGGTAGTAATCCATGTCGCGCCATTCCCCGGTAATACCTTCCAAAACCAGGTCAGGGGGCAGTGGCGATGACAGCCAGATCAAGCCGTGTCCGCTGGGTTCACAATCGGCAGGACAGGACCAGCGCGGCAGCCGTTCCAGGCTGACAGTGTATTCGGCATCGCTGACCTGCCGGGGTTCGACGACGATGTGATAGTCGCCCGGCGGAAACAGGCCCTGCATGACCATCGCCTCGCCTGGAGTGGATGTTGGCATGCCCTGGCCAATGATGTTTTCAAACCAGTAGATATTTGGCGCCAGGATCCCATCTTCCGGCGGCTGAATGGTCAGTTTCAGGTGGTCCCAGTTGGCTACGAAAAAGCGATAAAAATCCTGGTCGGTTGGATCACTGGAAACGCCAGTACGGGTTTGGCCGGCAACCAGGCGCTGCTTGTTGTGTTGATCGTTGGGTTCCATCTCACCGTTGGGGTCTGGCGGGCCCAGCGCGCGCGCCAGCAGGGTGTAGTTCCCACTTTCCACGCCACTGACTCGCAGATAATGTGTACCCGGCATCAGGAAGAGGTTATCCAGTCTCATCCGGCGTTGACCTGCGGCGACACGGATTAGGTCTTTTTGATGTTTTGAGCCGTCGTAATAGCCAAGTTCGAACAACCCGTCACCAACAACCTGGAAACGCCACAACTGCGGTTCCCTGGAGACAAGAATCTGGTAATAGTCCGTTTCTTTCCCGCTGAAGCGTCCCTTGATCCGGAGATTTTCCGGCACGCCCTTGGCAAACTCGATGCGATCGTTGGGCTCGACTTCCTGTCCTGCCATGACGGGTCCCTGGTTGTCCATGTATAGCGTGTATTCGGTTTCCACGCTGGCCCGGGCCACACTGAAGCGCCATTCTCCGGGCGCGAGCGACAGATCCGGCAGTTCGACCGGCGTCTCGCCGTCCCGGCATTGGTTTGCGCCTTTCCACTCTGCTAACTGGAGACACAATCGAAGTCGGGCTGGTGGCGTGCTTTCAATGCGCAAGGTGCGCAATTCGTCGCCGGTTGATTCGTCAGCCGTGAACACGAACCAATCCACGGCGTCATCACCGCCAATCCGGCCCGTGACCGGAATCTCAAAGTCGACGCGATTGGCGTTATCAACCGTGGCATTGGGTTCAGCCTCTTCCCCGGCAATACGCTGTCCTACGGCCTGGCTTGAAATGACATGAGTAAAACCCGGATTCCTGGCTGTCAGCTCGATGTACCATGTTGTGTCTGCGGTTGGGGCGAGGTCGGGGAAGCGCAACTTTCCTTTATCGTCAACATTGCCCTGAAGTAACGCCTCACCTTCGGCGTCGATCAGTCGCGCACGCAGGTCCCGACCGATTGGCACTTGAACCTGGACGTCCCAGCGTGCAGCCGCGTCCTGCTCATTGAAAGTCAGGCCGTACCAGCTGGTTTCTGCAGCCTCGAATGTTGAAAACTCCTGCCGTAGCCGCAATTCGTGGGCGCTTTCCCGGCTGCCCCGCCCCTCGGGATTTGGCTGCGATCTCAGCTTTTCCGACTCGGTGATCATCATCCGGTAGGCACCGGGTTCGGTACTGGGTGGGGGCGAATCGCCGCTGTTTTCGTCCACTTTTTGTGCCGCGTCGTTTTCCGCCGTTGTATCGGTTTCACCGAAAGACAGGCTACCAACAGGTGGGCGGAAGGCGCCCCCTGTATTTTCACTTTGCCCTGCACCTGCCTGGGCCAGGCCAATAACGTATTCGCCAGGTTCGAAGAGGAGATTCTCGTGAATCGAGGGTGTAACACCGTCCCGTGTTCCCATTTTGAAAAGAGTACGCGTGGAGGCGACGTCTACGCCGTTTTCAGCATACTCGAGACGAACGATCTGTGCGATTGTCAGCGCGCCCGGCTCGCCGTTTAGCCTGAAGGTCCAGCGCTTGCGCGCGTCGTTGTCAGTTACTGTCCAGAGGTAGCCGTCCTGGTCCTGGCCGACCATGGTGCCGTAAAGGGTTATCTCGCCACCAATTTGGTGGAAATCGGCAGGCGTGTCGTTGGGTTCGGTTTCATAGAAACCAATGTCCGCTAATGCCTTAAGCGGCAGTGCCCAAAGCAGGATGAAACATATATTGCGTGTTAACACCAGCAAGACTCCAGCTTGATTGCCCAGGATCAATTCCTGGGAAGTACCTCTATTTAACTATAGCGGAACCTTCAACCTCCGACCGGCGGCAGATCGGGACGTGGTTTTGCGGCGGGCGGCTGTCACCCGAAACGTGAGGGCAACAGGTCTTTACGTCTGGTAGCTCGTGGCCTTACTCCAGCTTAAGCACTTGCTCGTCATCTCCCTGGATGGTCACCTCGGCAAATGATTGAGGCGGACTGGTTCGGACAAGTACGCTGTAATGTCCTCGTTCCAATTTGACGGGATCACCGCCTACTTCACCCGTTGCGGCTACGTTGCCGTCGTTGTCGTATACGGTGAAAGGAATACGCACAGCACTTTCAATGGCTTCGCTTAGTCCATCCTGATCGTTGGCAGCGAAGTACCGCCCACCGCCGGCATCTGCCCACATTTCAAACTGAGCTGCCAGATCCTGGTCATCGATTGCAAAACCAATGATGTTGAGACTAACGTCAATGCCTTTTTGCTGGAGAGCTTCAATCGCGGCCGCGGGGTCTCCTTCACAGGTTTCCTCGCCATCGGTCACCAGCACGATAGCGCCGGATTTTGTGCCCTTGAGGTCCTTTTCGACCGCTAAAAGCGAATCGGCGATCGGCGTACGCGCCAGGTTCATCGCATTGATACCTGCAATCTTGTTTGCGGCAGCATCGGGGTCCAGGGGGCCGAGCGGAATCTCCAGATCGGTGCGGCAGGAATCAACTTCCCTGTGGCCGAATACGCGCAACGCGACCGGCGTTCCCGCAGGTATATGTTCACGAACCGCTTCGGTCAGAACTTCCTTGGCGACGTTAATTCGCCGCTTACCCTCGATCCGTTGCAGCATGGAGCCGGAAGCATCGAGGATGAGTTCCACTGCGGCCTGGGGTTGCGATTCGCCAGGGACGACCAGCAGATTGCCTGGACCGGGTGCTTCGCGAAACTCCCCTTCGACCAAAAGCGTATAAGCGGCAGGACGGTGCATCTTGGTGCTGGCACGGTCGAAAGCCACGTCCATCTCCCCAAGGTAGCGGAGCTGGCGATAGTCACCGCTATTTATGGATGCCCAGTCGCGGAATCGATTCTGTTCCTCAATTCCGTTTCCACCAACTCCAACGCCAAAAATCCTCGGCTGAATATCCGCCATCGGATTCCACATCTCTCCGTAGTAGGGGGTTATCGCGTCGGTGACCAGTACAACAGCCTTGGCGCCAGGTCTCTTTTCGAGAGCCTTCGCTGATTTGTACAGGCTTCTTTCTGCTGCGCTGGAATCGCTCTCCTGGCGGTAGTCGTTGAGTACGGTTTGCAGGACGAGCGGATCATCGCTCCATTGTGCGAGCAGGAACGGATTTCCGAAGGGAAGCAGGTTGACCCACTCGTGCTCGGGCTGTACTTCACCACTGAATGCCATGACCGAGTTAAATATCCGCGGGATGTATGCGCCAACACTTCCGCTTGTGTCCCAGCTGAACACGACATTGCGAGGCGGTTCGAGGATCTTCACCCAAACATCCTGGCCGGGTTCGACCAGTGCTTCATAGCCATGGCGCCGAGGTGATCGTCCACTGCGCATCTCGCTTACCGGTATTATGTTGCCCCCCATATCTTCCAACTCGAGTATCGTCCGTACGGTCGGGTCGCCGGTCAGTTCGAATTGAAGCGTGTTGATTCCCTCGGGAACACTGACGCGGTACCAATTCTGCAAACGCCCGAGTGAAACTGCCCCGCTTACCCGCTCGCCGGTGGTGAGGTTGGCAGCTTTCTCCCGCGAATCATTGTTGGACGCAAGCGTTGTGGCCTTGGGAATGTCCTGTAATGATTCGTAAAACGCCCGCCCGCCGGCTTCTCCCCATTCGGTGAGGACTGAAAAATAATCGCTCCCGCCGGCACGCTCATGGATGCGGATGATTCCCGGCTCGTTGGATCGTGTTGATCCACTGTCAAGCTCAGCTTCGAAGCGAACAAATCGTGCCCAGGTCGGCGAACCCAAATCCAGCGTTGCCGACGGGTCTGAGGCCTGGTGCGCCATTTTGCCAACCGGGTGCCAGGGTCCGATTGGGGAATGCTCGCTGACGGAAATCGAGATCGTTCTGAAGTTGCGGTCTTTCTCCGCGACCGAATCGTGGTATTCCCATTCAATGCGATCGATCTGTGCCGCACGGTCGCGCTTGAACCCGATGACATACTCGAGGCTCGCTTTCTTGTCGAGATTGGCCCAGGACGACTTGTCCTCATCACTGAGAATGCGACTGGCGCCGGAGTCAGTCGGCAGTGTCCAGACCAGGTGCCCGCCCAAAGCGGGGTCGGCGAGATTGAATCCCTTGTTGTTCGACATGTCGAAGCCGGGTTCGAGGATGACTTTCCATTCGCCGATCTCCACATCTCGTGGCGGGCTCTCGAAAGTGTCCTCGATGCGCAGCCTTGCAAAGCGCGCAGTCACCGGTTGTGGCAAGGCAAAGTATTGTTCGGTAAGCACCGGCAACGTTTCAATCTGCATGGCCTCCTCGAAGTTGGAACCATCCTCTGAGAGCAGCAGTGTCGCCCGCCTGATGGCTCTGACCTCACTGCGGATACCAAAGAAGTCCAGGGCGACACCTGCAACGGGTATTGGGTCGTCGCCGGGCAGGTCCAGAGTCCAGGCGGGGCCGAATCTCTCATCCTTGGAACCGTCGTATCGACAACAGCTTATTTGCGCGCCGGGAAAGACGAGATCATCGCGAACTTGCGGCCGACCAATTTTTTCCGGAGTTTCAGCGGTCGGGGTCGCGCCGAAAGGAAGCCAGGCCGCGTTGAAACCGCCTCGAAGCGCGTCCGGTATCAGCCAGTAATGTTGCGGGCTAACGGCCTGGGCGTCACGGCCGACCTTGATTTCTTTCCAGGCCTCAACGTGCCTGCCCTGAGCATCGCGGGCGCGGATGCTGACGCGAACATCGTGGTCCGCCCAGGCGTCCGATGGAACCCGGATTTTCAACGGAATGGACAGTTGGACGCCGCCGTCGACGGTGTATTCGCTACCCTGCAGTTCAACCGACCAGCGCTTATCGCTTGTCTCAGCGTCGAGCACGAGATCAACGGGCTCTGATCCATCGTATTCAGCCAGGAGCTGCCCCTCGATAAGCTGCCCGTGGTCCAGAAACGCGCCCACGGTGGTTGAGCCCACTTCAATTGAGAGATTTACCGCGAGTTCACCCAAGACAGGTGACAACTCACCGTTGGGGAACTCGAGCTGCGCGTCATATGACCTGGCGCTTTTCCCGGCGATAACCAGCCGTTGGTCGGTGTTCGCTTGCAGAGTCACTTCATAGCCGCCGAGTTCCTTGTCATAGGGCAGATACGAGGAGTTGTCGCCGTGGCGTGTCGAGAGGTAGGGGCGGTCAAATGGATCGGCAGACTTGATCAGGAGCGTCGTGTCCTGATCAAAAGACGGCAACTGCCAGACATCATCGTCGCGCCAGGTCTGCGCTTTTCCCTCCAGGCGCAAATCAATCGGCACAGGCGCGGGCGAGTCAATATAGCTGAATCCATTGGGTTCGCAGTCCTTGCTGCAGCTGAACCGCGGCAGCCGCTCCAGGGTCAGTTGGTAGGGTTTGTCGCTCGGCTCCCGCGATGCCAGCAGAAGATAGTAATCACCGGGTGGAAATAGTCCGTCGAACTGAATAACCTCACCTGGATTACGGTCGTCCGCGGCGCCAATCTTGTAGGTGTACCAGTAAAGGTAGGGGTGAACCGATCCGTCCTCCGGAGGTGTGATGGTCAGTCTGAGGTGATCATGGTTTCCGACGAAGAAGCGGTAGTGATCCGAATCCTCGGTGTCGGGAAGTGTGCCGGTGCGAACCTGTCCTACCGCCAGACGCTGCATATTGTTCTTGTCGTTTGGCTCGACCTCGCCGTTTGGATTCCACGCCGAGGACACAGTTTCCGGTTCTTCCGCACTTCCGGGTGTGTGAGTCGCGTTCTCGTTCCCAGTTGCTTCCAGTGCGGTCGGCGGACCGAGGGCGCGTGCCAGAAGGGTGTATTCATCTTCGGTTCCGCCAACACGAATTACGTGCCTTCCAGGAAGAAGGAAGACATTGTCGAGCCTGACACGCTGGCTGTTTTTCGCGGCCTTCGTGCCTGCCTTTTCCTTTCCACGGCCGTCCATGTAAGCAATTGAGCTTATGCCACTTCCGTTCGCCTGGAAACGCCAGAGTTGTGCCTCGCCTGTAACGTGAAACTGGTAGAAATCATATTCAGCGCCGGAGAATTGCCCTTTTATTCGCATCCTGGCGGGCACGCCGGTGGCGTGCTGCACGTCGTCGTTCGGCTCCACTTCGCGACCAGGGTCGGGCGGGCCCTTCGGTTCAAACGAGATGGTGTAGTCCTGGGCCTTCGAGCGGCTGAGATGCAGTCCCCATACGCCGGCAGTCAACAGCAAGTCGTCCATGACCAGCGGCGGCTTTGCGGATCTGCATTGAACGCTTTTCCACTCGGCGTCCGTCAGGCAGAAGTTCAGCTTCTGCGGTGAGGGGGATTCGAGACTCAAGGTGTGCAAAGCCGGTGACTCTGAGTCTTCCACGGTAAACCTGAAGTAGTCGTCACCGTCTTCATCTCCGATCCGCCCGGTCAATGGTTGGGAGAGGTTCACGCTGTTTGCCAGCTTGCGCTCGTCGTTGGGTTCGGCCTCCTGTCCCTCAACGCGCAAACCGGTGATTTCCGTCGCGATGTCCTGAATCATGCCCGGCTGTTTGGCTTTGAGCTTCAGGTACCAGGTACCGGTTGGCGGCGCCAGATCGTTGAATGCAAGGCGGCCTTTGTCGTCGGCGCGGCGCGAAACAAGCTCCTCCCCATCACCGGCATGCAAGCTGGCTTTAAGGCTCCTTCCTACGGGACCGCGAACGGAGATCGTCCAACGATTGGCTGCAGCGGCATCGTCAAAGTCGAACTTATACCAGGCAGTTTCATCTGGCTCAAAGGTCGTATATCCATTGCCGGGACGAATTGCATGTGCATTTTCGCGCGAAACCTCACCTGCCGGGTTTTTGTAAACCCTCAATGAGCTTTCGCGTATGAAGAACCGGTAGGCGCCATTCTCTGCGCTCATTCCAGCTTGCACTATACCGAGCACATATTCACCAGGGTCGAAGATCATTCCCTGATGGATTGACGGTCGGGTACCATCACGAGTCCCCATGTTGAACAACTTGCGGCGGTCGACCACATCCACGCCGTTTTCAGCATACTCCAGCTGCATGACGCTGACCTGGGTAAGCTTCGCTTCCGGAATGCCGTGTAGCTCAAATGTCCAGCGCTTGCGCGCGTCATCGTCGGAAACTGTCCAGATATACCCATCCTGATCGCCGGCCGACATGGTCCCATACAGCGTGATCTCACCAGATATTGGATTGAAGTCTGTAGGTTGGTCGTTGGGTTCGGTCTCGAAAAAAGCGACGTCGGCGAATGCCGGGTTTGCCAGGAGAAGTATCAAATACAAGATGTAAAATTGGCCGCTCACCATAGCTTGCGTTGCTCTCATACTCGATTGGAACAGATTCATATCGCGTTTTACTACAACTCCATCGTTACAATGTCCCCTTCTGCTAAATCAACCTTACCATAACTCTGTTTGGGGCAAATTTGACCTCCACACGATAATCGCCCAGTCTCCAAGGTTACCAATCTGTCGGGATTTCATTACAGGCAATAGGCTGAGCTGAAGGCAGAAGACCCTGACCGTTTGTGATTGCCGTGGTTGCCGTATTCGCGATGTCAAACACGTTTGCAGCTGCACCGCCAGCAATGGCGCCCAGGAACCCGCCAAAGCCAAGTCCCACAACATTGTTCGCGTGAGCGCTGACCAGGCAGCACAGGCGTTCCGCCATTGAGTTCTGCTGTTCACAAGCCTTGATGGAGTTAAGTGCGTCAACAAGCCCCTTGGCGTTAGAAACAAGGCTCGTCAGGTATTCTGTCATGTCCTGGCCGTACCCGTCGCCCGTCATACCAAGCGTTTCGCCACTTTCAGTGTGTATACGCCACCAGGCCGCCATGGGTGAACCTTTCGGAACGCTGGACGGCATAACGATGGTGTAGCCTCTTTCCAGGTCCTCGCGAATGAACCGCGCAGCATTTTCGTCCAGGCCGGCCGGTAACTCGGAATCCGGTTTCCCGGGTCTTATCACAACGGTTGCTATACCCTGCTTTTGCGCCAGGTCAAACACCCTGGTGGTACTGACAGCTGACTGCGCCCCGTTTTGTTTCAGTTTTGCAGGCAGTGATTCGAGTACCGTATCCCAGACACCGGAACGCAAGCCGGCCTGCGGGGCGGTGGTCAGTCCGGAACTTGTTTTGCGCAAATATTCGACGCGATTGAATACGACGTCCACGGCGGTAAAGGCAGTGCGTGCGTCGCGATAACCCCTACGAATACCAAGCAGACCGGGTGTTGCCCTGAAGCGGATGATGGACGGGTCCGTTTGCGGAAGCTGTTGCATGGTCCAATGCTGGAACAGCGGAGCCAGGTCAGCCGGCATCTCCCCGGGCACCGGTATCTCCGTGTCAGGCTCGAATGATTTGCGAATTGTGAAATCAAGCCAATCCAGACCCTGGATATTGGTTGCCAGATTGCTGTCGGCGAGCAGGTCTATCGGTTGATCACCGGGTGCGGCCATGTAACTGTGGTCGGTTATCAGCGACCAGAGCACGGTATCGTCATTATCGTAGTCGGTCCGGGGCGGCAGTATATATCGTTTGCGGATATCAGAATCGCCCGACGGTGTGGTAAAAGTGAACTCGAGGTACATCGAGTGCAATGCAAGTGTGGGCTTTCCATCCTTGCGGTCTGCAATTCCGGTCGTGGCGGACTCTAACTTGTCGCCGATTGTTTGAAAAATCCCCGCAGAACCAGAACCATTCGTTGCAAAGAGATCGATGGTGCGTCCCTTGAGGTCAAATGCCAGCGCGCCCGGCGCGATGGCGTCATTAAACATCGGTACCAGGAGCGTGGTTCGTTTCAATGCTTCTTCAAGATTCCCTGCAGTTTCATTGTTCAGCCCGTTGGGTTCATTTCGAAAACGCAGCGCTTCGCCGTTGAGGTTCGCGACCGGACTGGTCCAGGACTTCATCACCCTGTGCTTAACGATTGAGCCTGCCACCCACTGTTCAATCCAGGCCGAAATTGTCAATGTATGGTGGTATTTCGCCGGGATCGATTCCTCGAAAGACTCACTGGGTTCCAGGTTCTGTGGAGGCGCAGTGTTTCCAAAGGCCGGGTGCAGATCCTGCCATTCCTGCTCTGGTGCACCGCGGTATTGAACCCAGAAGTATGTTTTGATCTTGGGCAGGAAGCCACTGGTTACGTCATTTGACTGCAGTGGAATACCGGCAGAAGATAAGGTGCCTTGTAATTCCTTTTCTATTTCAAGCGTGGTCCGGTACAGCTTTGTGTTTTTCACATCTTCGGTTTTCGTTTTGATCCTCGTGCTGAGTCCGGCCTCCTTTACCGCGTCTTCAAGATAATCCAGGGACTGGGGTATATTCGCATTCGCCGTCGTCCCCAGTAGCCGGAGTGCATCTTCGTCCGACAGGTCGGCACGGACGATTCGAGCGTCATAACTTGCAGAATTCAGCATGTATCCAAGTAGCAAGGACTGATCAAGGCTATTGCCACCGCGAGACTGGAGCGTGCCCGCTGGCCCGTGTAAAGCACCTTCATAGGGTTGAAAAACAATTTCGTCGGTCACGAATTCGATGATGGTGTCTGGCTCATAATCCAACCGGTCGACCTGCTCGACGGGATCGAAACGGCTCTTGTCGATGTTGGTTCGCAGTGTTGACAGACGCTTGCCGTAAGCGTCCAGGTTCCTGGAGATAGCCTCTACATCGATTTGCTCCTCCGCGAAAGTGGCGGACGAACAACAGACCGTCAGCGCCAGCAGATAGCTCAGGCCTGAACGGATTGCAGATTCAGAATGACCGGATTTCTTATGTCTCATCGTATTACTCCATTTTGTATGTTCATCTTCGCCTCCGCTCAAAACACAGGACAGTCGACTCCACTAAGCTGTGTAATACGCTGGTAGTTTCGCGTGGCGCTGCCATATCCCTGGACGTTCGAGGCGTATTCGAAAGTCAGCGTGTTGCAGTCATTCCACGTGAGCGTGAATGTACCCCAGGGTGAGAGCATCACCTGGCTGGCATCAAATCCGTCACCCCACGCATTGAAGCCAGTAGGGTAGAGCGCGTCGATCGTCACCGTGTTGCCGCTGGCCTTTGCGGAGCCAAATATCCACATCTGTTCGCCGTTGGATCCATAGGTGTACATGATGACGACCACGGTGCCGTCGGCCAGCAAAGGATTAGCATCAGCACCGCTTGGCCCGATCTGCGTAGCGCGATTCTGCCTGGCCAACTCCCGAACCTACGATAGGTCATCTGCGACTCTCCAAAGATGATTCATTTCAAAAGTATAGGACAGGTTTCAAGGTTTCTCACTTGCCTGGATGACAATGAGAGCTCTGCATCAACAGCACTGTTACCGTATTGTCGTGCCTCTTTGAGCCTGCTTTTAGATCTGAGCACGCAGAGTTGACCAGTTTACGCGCCATTGCAATTAGCGATGGGTGTAAATGGCTGTTTGACACTTCGAGATTCAAGCGAATATAGCGCTTGTTTTACTTATACTCTGACATGTCGTGGGCTGGTCATGCTGGTAAACTGCTGAATTGCTTTTATTGCAGGTGTGATTTTTTCCGTAATTGAAATTATAGGGCGTTGGTTTATGCCATTACTTCGCAAAAAATATTTGGTCAACTTCCAAACGCTATCAGCTGTTTGCCTTTGCTTGTTGCTGAGCAAAAATTCAATCGCGCTGGAATTACCCAAACTCGTGGGTGATGGCATGGTCGTGCAGAGGGAGCAGCCGGTACCGGTCTGGGGTTGGGCTACAGAAGGCAGCAGGATCAGGGTTCAGTTTGACGGGCAGGAATATATTGCAGATGCCGATTCCGAAGGCAGGTGGCAGGTCGAGATGAAAAAACTGCCGGCTGGAGGTCCTTATATGATGATCATTGAAGGTGATGGAGAAACTGTCACGATCAATGATGTCTGGGCGGGTGATGTCTGGGTCTGTTCGGGGCAGTCAAATATGGAATGGCCATTGCAGGCAGCACTTAACGCCGAATATGACATTGCTTCGGCGAATGACACGCTCATCCGGCATTTTAAGGTGCCGAAATCCTGGGCAAGCTCACCACGGGAAAGACTAAAGGGCGGAGACTGGCAGTCCAGTTCTCCTGCTGTTGCCGGTGAATTCACGGCTGTGGGTTATCACTTTGCCAAACAACTGCGCAGCCAGCTGAATGTGCCTATCGGCCTGATCAATACCTCCTGGGGTGGAAGCAATATCGAGAGCTGGATGGATGCATCTGCATTGGGTATTGATCCTGTCGAAAACGAAATAGCGATCAACAGCCTTGAGCAGCAGGAAATAGCCGAGGCCGAAAAGTTGGCTAAACAATATGGACACTGGCCTGACGCCCTTGGTGAAAACTACGAACTTGCAACTGCCGATTGGAGTGCAGCAGAACTCGACCTGTCAGACTGGGTGGAACTGGAAGTTCCGTCACTTTGGGAAGATGAAGGTTTCAGGGGGCTGGATGGTGTGGCCTGGTTGCGTACATCGTTCACGCTGTCAAAAGAACAGGCAGGGCACGATCTCGAACTTGGCCTGGCGCGTATTGACGATCACGATATAACGTATGTCAACGGAAACAAGGTCGGTGAAACCACGGTTTACAACGAGGTACGGCAATACAAGGTAGACAGACAGTTTCTTCACGAGGGAATCAATACCATAGCCATACGTGTTCTGGACACCGGTGGTGGTGGAGGTATCTGGTCTGACCCCGGCCTGTTGTTTGCGCGCGCACCCGGGCTCGACATTTCGTTGGCAGGTAAATGGTTGTTCAAATTGGACAAGGGCAGTGTCTCGTTGTCGGCAGACCGGAATCAGACCCCTGCGGCACTGTACAATCAAATGTTACACCCGCTTTTCAAGATACCCGTGAAGGGCGTGATCTGGTACCAGGGTGAATCCAATGCAGGCGAGGCTGATCAGGCCTTTGCTTACCGGGGTCAATTCAAGGCCATGATCCAGGATTGGCGGGTCAAGTGGAAGCAGGATGACCTTCCATTCTACTGGGTGCAACTGGCAAATTATGTTACCGGTGTTGATACCGCAGACGCTTCGCCATGGGCCATTCTTCGCGAATCGCAAACTGCCACTTTGAGCCTTCCACACACGGGTCAGGCCGTTATCATTGATGTTGGAGACCCAAATGATATTCATCCGCGTGATAAAAAGACCGTGGGCGAACGTCTGGCCCGGCATGCGCTGAAAAATGACTATGGAAAGGATGAGGTGGTTGCTGACGGCCCCTATGTTCAGGACGTTCGGTTAGTGGAAAATAAGGTCACTGTGACATTCAGGACGTCAGGCGAACTTCGTTTTCGAACGGGTGAGTCGCCCTTCGGATTCGAACTGGCCGATCAGAACGGGGTCTGGTACCCGGCTTTGGGTGTTCTTTACCAACAGAGCATCGAATTGTCGTCGGAACACGTGGCTCAACCCACTGCCGTCCGTTACGCCTGGAGTGACAATCCGGAAAACGCCAATCTGACCGATCAATCGGGACTGCCCGCCAATCCGTTTCGGCGCTCTGGTTTATAGCTGTGGGCTGCCGTTATCCTGTTAAATGCGCTCACCTGGTGTGGTAATGCAATACAGCAAGCACATCATCCAAACCCTGGCGGGGGTGCTGATTCTGCCCTGGCTGCTTGCCTGCACTGAAGAGGAGCCCAAGACCTCTCCTGATACGCAGTTATGGCGATCCACTAACGATGGCATTGTCGTAGATACCAACCAGGGTGGCTTCAGTAAAATCCGTCTGCAGGTAATCGACGATGGCATCGTTCGTGTCACGGCGACGCCCGCTGAAGATTTTTCCAATCTTCCCGATACGCTGATGATCGTGGCGGGACCGTCACAGGATGGCTTTTCAGCGGAGCAGCAAGGTGAGTCCGTCGTCCTGAAGACACGGGCATTGACTGCGGAAGTATCCCTTGAAACGGGCAACGTCAGGTTCACTGATATGGGTGGTAACCCATTATTGGCCGAGAAAGGAAGAAGCCTGTCACCGGTGACCGTAGATCCGGGAGAGGTTGATTCGGATTCGTACATGGTTCGTCAACTATTCCTGCAGCAGGCGGGGGAAGGGCTTTATGGGCTTGGCCAGCAACAGGACGGCCGGGTGAATTATGCAGGTGAAAACATTGAATTGACCACCTTCAATATGGAGATCAGCATACCATTCCTGGCATCCACCAAGGGTTACGGACTGTTGTGGAATAATACCGCGATAACCCGCATCGGTGACCCTGCAGCGCCAAGACCTCTATCGGAGGCTTTCGACCTTTTCGACGCCCAGGGTAATCCAGGCGGCCTGACCGTGCGCTATTTCGATGGAGAAGAGTTGCTGCTCGAACAGCTTGAGCCGGACCTGGATTACCAGTTCCTGGCACACGGCAATGTACGTGAAAACGAATTACCGGAAGCGGCGGCAGCGGCGAAAAACCTGCGTATAGAGTGGTTCGGCACCATCGTGCCCCGGCAGGATGGTCTTCACGAGCTGAAAATGTACTCCAGTGGTTATGCGCGTCTGTCCCTCGATGACGAGGTGTTGCTGGATCGCTGGCGTATGAATTGGAATCCATGGTTTCATAATGCCGCCGTCGAGATGGAAGCCGG
>Ga0102946_1000440_pt1 | contig 14593 bp, 12 predicted proteins | sample SalPon2A_A_D1_MG_FD_78209 | JGI IMG/M metagenome (GOLD analysis project Ga0102946, IMG submission 78209) | Soil microbial communities from South San Francisco under conditions of wetland restoration - Salt Pond MetaG R2A_A_D1_MG | ecosystem: Environmental > Terrestrial > Soil > Wetlands | place... | reverse complement strand
TGGGACTGGTCCAGAGAGAGATTGAAAAAGCCGGCATCCCGACTATCGGGGTATCAATCGTGCGCGAATACACCGAGAAAGTACAACCGCCGCGGACAGTCTGCGTCAAGTGGCCTTTTGGACACCCACTCGGTGAACCGGGCAATACCAGGCAGCAACGAGCGGTAATTCTCGAGGCCTTCAAAGCGCTTTATTCGGTGACGACTCCGGGGGAGATTGTCGACCTGCCGTTTCGTTGGCGGCGGTATGATTATGAGAGTTACGAGGAGCCTGGGGAATTTCTTCCAGGGTAATAACATGGGACAAAAGGGACACCAATCCTGACATTTTGGTGTCCCTTTTAATTTAAGTTCTGAACCCTTAAGACAAAATCAGAACCCGGGGGCAGCATCAATTCAGGGAGTTCCAGCCGATTAAAATCTACACTTCCCTCAAAGGACCCGAGGCTCTTGAGAGCCTCTCCCTTTGTAGAGGGTTGCAAAGCTTGTGATGTTTTTACGCTTTTCCCTTGTAGGTCACACAGAAAAGCCAGGCCCTTTGACACAGGGCCGGGTTCCCATCACAGATGGTTCTTGAAGTCACGGAAATCTGGCAAAAGAGTTACCCTCCGCAAGAAGAAAGGCGCTTTTGCTTACTTTTGTCGCCGCATGGACAAAAGTAAGGTGTCTGGCGGGACGCGACCCGCCGGTTTTGATTTTAAATTTATCTCTACAACTAATTGAATGATGCAAGCGACATATTTTAGTAATCTGCTGCCTGCATAATTTACTTTATATCCCCCTTCCCCTTCGCTATCCTTGCCATATGCGCACCATCCTGGCCACCCTGCACAGCAAGTTCATCCACAATAGCCTGGCACTACCCTGCCTGGCAGCCTACTGCAGTGACGGCTGCGGAGAACTGCTGATACGCGAGTTCACCATGCATGAACCGCGTGAATCGGTCCTCGCCATGCTGCTGTGCGAAGATCCGGACGTGATCGCATTCTCAGTCTATCTCTGGAACCGCCGGGAGACCCTCGACCTGGTCGATGCCCTGGCCGTGGCCCGCCCTGGCTTACGCATCATCCTCGGCGGGCCGGAGGTCTCATTTGATAGTGACGAAATCTTTGCCCGACATCCGGGGCTGACTGCGCTGGTCCGCGGCGAAGGCGAAGAACCGCTGCGGGCACTGCTCTGTGCATGGCAGCAGGGGCGTCAGCCTGGAGTGACCCCGCGTACGGTTATCCGCCTGGGGGCCAAGCTCAACAACGGTCCGGACAGTCCGCCGCTATCCGACCTGGACGAGATCCCCTCACCATTCAGAATGGGCTTGTCCGATATGTCCCGCGGCTTTGTCTATTATGAAACCAGCCGCGGCTGCCCTTTCCACTGCAGCTTCTGCCTCAGCGCCCGCGACAACCTTATGCGCAGCTACTCTATGGCGCGAATTGAGGACGATCTGCTCCTGCTGATGCAGAACGAGGTGGCCAAGGTCAAACTGGTCGATCGCACCTTCAACTACGACGCCAAACGTGCACGGGATATCTTCCGTTTCATCCTCGAACACAACCGGTCGACCCACTTCCATTTCGAGATTGGCGCTCACCTGCTCGATGAGACGACCCTGGACCTTCTCGACACCGTACCTCACGACATGTTCCAGTTCGAGATCGGTGTTCAATCGACCCTTGAGAGCACCCTTGACGCCATCGACCGCAAGATCAACCTGAACAAGCTGGAAAGCACTGTTCGCAGGTTGATGGCGAACGGTCGGATCCATTTGCACCTCGACCTGATTGCCGGTTTGCCGGGTGAGAACTTCGAGGATTTCATCGCATCGATCGACCGGGTGATATCCCTCAAGCCTCATCACTTGCAGATCGAGCCGGTCAAACTGCTGCCCGGCTCGCCGCTACGCGACCAGGCCGAAGCTCGCCGGATCAGATTCGACCCCAACCCACCCTATACAACCCTTGGGAACCCCGAGCTCCCATATGCAGAGTTGCAGCAACTGCAAGAGATCAGCCGTCTGCTTGACCTGACCTATAACAGCGGATGCTTTGCGACCTTCCTTCACGAACTGACTGATGCCACCGGTTCCTTTGCCAAAGGGCTGGTCTGGCTGGCTGGCGAATGGCGCCGCAACGACCTGTTCCGGTTCCCGCTGAACCGTCAGCAAATCTTCAACAACCTGGTGAAGATTGTCGAACAACGGGATAACAACACCTCGAGGCAACGCCTTCTGGAGAGTCTGGCTTACGATTATGCCCGCTGCGAGCGGGTCATCACCAGCCGCATCCCGACCTTTTTCGACACCGACCTTTCCGATGAAGAACGGCTATGGGTGAAGGATGTCGTGCAGAAGCGGATCGGCGAGATCAAGGGCCAGGGCATCAAACTGCAATACTTTGCGGTCGTTTTTTCGGCCATTCATGACTTAAAGCAGCGCACCGCTCACCTGTTTCTCTACTTGACCCAAACCGGCAAAAAGATGCAGATTGAGGAATATCTTTTCAGCCAGCGCCCGTGATATGGGCGGTCATCTAACGCAGAGGCTTAGCGCCACCGAGGAGAGACCATGTCGGAAAAACCAAACGAAATCGAACAGAAGCTGATCGAGTTTGCCACCAAAACTGCCGAGACGATCCAGACCCAGGCCGGACAGATCCAGGCCTTAAGTCACGTCATGCTGATCGCCCTGGTTTCGATAAGTGAACAGAACTCGAATTTCAAGCGAGACTTCGTCGACCGGATCGTGCAGGTGCGCGACCAGCTCACAGATCGGCCGATCGATCAGTTCACCAGTGAGTATTTCGAGGAACTGGTCAAGTTCATCGAAAATCCCTACAACTATTCGGCATATGCGGAGGAAGAGGAAAAACCGAACTGGTTTAAGGGGATTATCACCGGCGGGAAAGAGAAGGTTGATAAAGGACAGGAACCGACATCAGAGGGGTAAACTGATCGGAATAAAATTGCCTCTGGTCGAATTTGAAAAACACTGGATTTATTAAACGGGAAGATAACAGGTTAATTTATTGAACCACAGACGAACACAGATCAAACCTGATAAAGCCAGACCCATAAGCCCTTTTATTACTCAAGAACCGATCTAAGAACCTTTAACTTAAAGGTTTTATCTACGTTCATCAGTGTTTAAAATAGTTTTTCTTCTCAGAGACTACCCAACCGAACAATCAACCCGCCAATATAACGTGGGTCGATATCTTCAAAACCTATCGAGCAGAACTCTTCCTCCCAGATATCCAGACAATACTTGGCGAAATCGCCGCCACCCGTCACCAGTGACTCAAGCCACTTGACTGTCTCTTCTCTCAAATCTGGATGCAGTACACCCGATTGCGAAACCATCCCGTGCAGGCCGGCCAGCTCTTCTTCGGCTAGCGGCAGGGGAAGAAAGTCCCGACCAAGAAGCTTGTTTGAGAGCGAAGTCAGGAAAAACTCCACCAGGGTGACGTCCTCGACATCACCGGGTTGGCAGTCGTTCAGGTCCAACGTCTCCGGGTCCGGCAAAACAAACTGCAGTCCTTCCTCAAAGATATGCTTCTGCACTTCGATCCGCTCCAACCACTGTTCAACTGACCTGATTTCGTACAAATCGGCAAACATTCGTGTGCCGCCGCGGGTCGGATCACCCACACCTTCAAAATAGAGCGGCGGGTTCTGAAGAAGAGAAGAAAGACAAGCTTTAGCATTTCGATCGAGATAGGAGGCGATTGAAGTTTTGCTCATGGCAGCGGCGCGGCGCTGTAATTTCAGGGTCAGGCTGTAACCGAGACGGAACAGGTCCTCGCAGTAACACTCATCCAGGCTCTGCCTGGCCGAGGCCACATCCTGACCAGCCAGCCATTCAAGGGCGAGGTTGAGATAGGCATCGACCTTACTGATCACGCCCTTGATCTGGTCGAGATCACCCATTTCGATCCGGTCGGCCATCATCACCTTATTGAACACGTTGGCCATTTCCCACGCCAGCTCTTCGTCCAACCCTTCGGCCAGCACCTCCGCCAGAATTCCTTTGGGGCGCACCAGCGTCAGGGTAAAGCCGGGGGCACTGGCCGCAAAAGATCCAGGTGCGAGTTTGAACGGGCGTTTCTCCCTGTAAAGATCCGGGTCAAGCCAACTGTAAACCTTCTGTGCAGAAAACGATTCCGGAATGCCCATGTCGAGCAGACGACCGGTACGTTGCTGATAGACGCTCTCTTCAAGCATGATCATTGATTCGGCCCGCACCGCCTCCAGTAGATAAACAAAGAACTCAGCCTCCTTGTCTTGCAGGATTTCGAGCAGTCTGCCATACAGCTTGGCGCCATTCTCCGAGCGGTAGTTGATCTCGTAACCACCCTCACGCTTCACCGCCTCGGCACGGGCGTCATCGTCTTCGGTCGCTTCCGGCCCGGAGATGATTTCCAGTTCTGTCTTGAGGATCAGGGTCAGCAACTCGAAGTTCATCGTCCGCAGGACATTGAAGACCGTCTCTTCGTCACTTTCCATCAGGGTCGCCAGCCAGCGATGGGCCTTGGCCGCGGCAAATTCATCACCATCCCAGCAGTCAAGGTCAATAAAACCTGTCCATTGCTCAGGTGTAGCCAGGCTCAGCAGCTCGGGAAGGTGTTCGTGACCGCGCTCCATGGCCAGCAGGTAGACCTCTTGCGCCGACAGCTGGGCGAGCAGCTCTGCGCCATTGGCAGCATCGATCAACAGCCTGGATTTTTGCCGGGCATCCTGACAGCGCAGGACATCGATCTGCTTTTCGAACGGCAGCTCGGAGAACTCTTTGAGGCTAATGCTTGGTACGGAAGGTTTGATCGACATGGCAGAACTCCATTGATACTAATAGGGAGCACAACTTAATCGATGTGGGGGTGTGCGTCAAGGGGACAGACGTTATTGTCGATCCTCAGCCAATACTGCCGAGGCTGGCCAAGGATACCATCATTTCCTTCTGGACAGAACCTGTTTCGCCCAGCATCATCAATGCATTCATTCCAACACAGGAGAAACCGGTGGCGACCAGGAGTTGGCGGACCGGTGAAGACTTCAGGACATCAACAACGAGTTCGACATTCGGGTCGGCCTCGGCAAAGATTTTCTGCAGCAGCAGCCGGTTGGATCGCGGACAGCCTTTCGACGAATACCAGGGGCCGACGATCTGCAGTTCCGGCTCCCGCTGAAGCAAGGCAACGGCATCACCACAGGCATAGGCCGGCCCTCGCGCATCAAGTGCCTCCAAAAGGGAGGTACGATCTTCACCCCATGCAGCCCGATCCAGAGCCACCAGGTTCTGCCTGCCGTCCTTCACCAGACTGTCAGCAGGGCCAAAATTGGCTCTTTTACAGGACACCCATCTCTCGATCTCATCGATAGCGACAAAGCCGGATTTCTCATAGATCGGCCGGCCTGATTCTGATGCTGTCAGCCAGACCGACGTCATCCCCTGCACCTGCAGCGCCGAGAGCGCAGCCTCGAACAAACGGGAGCCAAAACCACGGCCCCTCAGTCGCTCCGGTACGATCAGGTTCCCAATCCAGCCGCTGTGCTGATGGGCTACAGAGGTTACCAATCCGTAAAACACATCGCCCTCTTTCAGGACCCTGGCGGACTCACTCCAGCACCCCGCAAAGAGCTGCCGTTCAACTTCGGGGACTCGCCACCCTTCGGCGTCAGCCAGGGCGAAAAAAGAAGACCAATCTGATTTTTGTGCAATACGAATCTTGTTCATAGCCGATAACGGAAGAAGCCCACAGAGCACAATACCCCGTGGGCTTCCTCACCTGAAGGAGGTACGCGTTAGGTACCTATGCCACTGGGTAAAAGCATCAGCCGTGCCAAAAAAAGAAGTAAGTATTATCAAAAGGTTGCGCGATCAACGGGAGAAGTATGTTGCACAGGTGACACATCAATTGTGCAAAGTTTGGTCATCTGCGGCGAGAATCTGTCCCGCTACAGATTTTTTCTGCAGACCCACTTAATGATCAGGCAACTTTTCGACCCTCGCTGCAAAGTTGTACGAGATCGAGATCGGACAATGACCGCTTGCTGACCTGCGCCACACTGCGCACCTGCTCAAGCAGCCTTGCAGCTTCAGCATCGCCAAGGTTGATGCCAAGGCGTTCTAGCCGTTCCTGCAGGCCGCGGCTCCCTGAATGCTTACCGACCACCATGTATCGGCTCAAACCGACCTCAGCAGGGTCATAGCCTTCGTAATTGCCGGGGTACTTGATAACACCATCGGCGTGCAAACCCGATTCGTGAGAAAATACCTTCTCGCCAACCACGGCCTTCCATTCCGGAACCGGTCGACAGCTGGCCTGTCCGACCAGCAGGGACAGTTCTTGAAAACGCCCTGTGTCGATCGACAGATCAATGCCGCAGGCGTGTTTGAGTGCCATAACAACTTCCTCGAGAGCCGCGTTCCCGGCACGCTCGCCAAGGCCATTAACTGTGGTGTTGACAAACCGGGCACCGGCCCGGATACCCGCTATAGCGTTGGCCGTAGCCATGCCGAGGTCGTTGTGTGTATGGACTTCGAGGTCAAGATCAACTCGCTCGGCCAGGTGTCGCACCTTGTCGTAGGTAGTAAATGGATCGAGGATACCGAGGGTGTCACAAAAGCGGAAGCGGTCAGCACCGTGACTGCGGGCAATCGACATCAACTCCACGAGAAAATCAAGATCGGCTCGGCTGGCATCTTCACCGCCGACCGAAACATACAGATCATGCTGCTTGGCAAAACCGAGGGACGTCTTGAGCTGCTCCTTAACCCAGTCGCGATCCTTGCGCAGCTTGTGTCTAATATGGATATCGGAGACCGACAGTGAGATGTCAACGGCTCGCACACCACTTTCGATTGACGCCTGAATATCAGAAATAACCGCCCGGTTCCAGGTGATCAGGCGAGCGTTAAGACCCAGGTCAACCAGTGCCTTGACCGAAGCCTGCTCCTCTCTGCCCATCGCCGGAATACCGCACTCCAACTCTCCGACACCAATTTCATCAAGCATTTGGGCGATGCGGATTTTTTCCTCCAGGCTGAAGACGACTCCGGCGGTCTGCTCACCGTCGCGCAAGGTCGTATCGTCGATGATGATTTGTGATTTGTCTATTTCAGGCATGGGTTACCTCGTATATACAGAAAGCAGAGTTTTTTTTAGCGCTAAGGCTCAAATAAGCAAAGAATGTAATCTGTTCCTGAAAAATAAAAGCCCCGAATCTCGTGTGAAAGATTCGGGGCGTCTTTGCCAGGAGCCGGCGACACTGCCGGATATTGCTGAATTGATGTTAAGCAAACTGCGTGCCTGATCATAAAAAAATATTCAACGAAAGGGACAAAAACCCTTATCTGTTGGGCTACAGAATAATTAAAGACCGATATAGATCGTGATTTTCTTCGCGTCTTTGCGCCTTCGCGTTAAAGAATTATGCACAAAAAAAGAGCAACCTGCCCGTTTATTGCCTGACAAGAACGCACTGGACTCCCTCACAACTCATCAAAATGCCTGTTTTTTGGGACTTTCTGATCATGGCAAGACTCTTGCTGTGTAAATACTGCAACCAGACATCACCCACTTTCCCGCCAACGCCGACGGAAAAGCCGGTCTCCCTCCCAAAGATGCGACGGGACTGATTTCAAGACATTTGGAAGAGGTCCATCATGGCAAACAAGCCGAAAATCAAAGAATTGCTGGACGAGCGTGCCTGCGCCCACAACAAGACCAGGAAAACTGCCTGTAATGAGCCCACTCCCGGTGCGACAACCGGCGGCTGCGCCTTTGAAGGCGCACAGATATCGCTGTTCCCTTATGCCGACGCTGCCCCCCTGGTGCACGGCCCGATGACCTGTCACGGCACATCCTGGGAAACCCGTGCCACCGGAACCAGTTGGAAGGGGCGCGACCTTACCCAGATGGGTTTTACTACAGATATCAACATCAACGACGTGGTCTTCAGCGGTGAAGAGAAGATCTCCGCCTCGATCGATTACATCGTCAAACGCTACCGGCCCGAGGCTGTTTTCGTCTACAGCACTTGCGTCACTGCGCTGATCGGCGACGACATAGACCTGCTTTGCAAACAGGCCGCCGAGAGGCACGACATACCTATGATACCGGTACACTCACCCGGCTTTGTCGGCAGCAAGAACCTCGGCAGCCGCCTCGGCGGTGAAGCCGCGCTGGCATACCTGGTCGGAACCAAGGAACCTGAAGAGACCACCCCATTCGATATCAACCTGATCGGTGAATACAACGTCACCGGCGACATGTGGCAATACACGCCACTGCTCGAAGAGCTCGGTATCCGTGTCCTCTCCACCTTGAGCGGCGACGGACGGGTCGCACAGATTCGAACCGCCCATCGGGCAAGGCTTAATGTCATCGTCTGCGCCAAGTCGCTGATCTCTCTGGCAAGGAAAATGGATGAACGCTATGGCATCCCCTCGATTTCCCTCTCGTTCTATGGCAAACGCGATACCAGCAAGGGGTTGCTTGCCATCGCCATGGCACTCGGTGATGCCGACCTGATTAAAAGGACGGAAAAGCTGATTGCACGCGAAGAGCGGAAACTAGAGAAAAAACTGGCTCCGTACAAAGTATTTTTCCGGGGCAGGAAAGCCGTGCTGAATACCGGTGGGAACAAGACCTGGTCGATCGCAGCCGCTCTACAGGACCTCGGCATCGAGGTGGTGGCAACCGCTGTCAAGAAAGCTACCGAGGATGATCGCGAGAAAGCCCGGATGACCCTGGGTGACAAAGGTGTGTTAATGATGAACCCGGGCGTCGAACAGGCAAAGCTGATCGATGAAACAGGTGCCGACCTGCTGCTCGCCGGTGGCCGCAGCCTTTACACGGCGATCAAAAAGGGGATCGCATTTGCTGATGTCAATCAGGAGAAGAAGAAGAGCTACGGCGGCTACGACGGCTTGCTCAATCTCGCTGAGGACCTGAAGAACGCTTTGCAGAACCCGGTCTTTAAAATTGTTGCCCGGAGGGCACCATGGGAGAAGTGATCCGTAAGAGAGAGAAGCCGCTGCAGGTCAACCCTTTCAAGCTCAGCCAACCGATGGGAGCGACTCTGGCCTTCCTGGGTGTCGACAAATGCATGCCGCTGATGCACGGCGGCCAGGGCTGTACCAGCTTCACCAAGGTCTTCTTCACCCGGCATTTCTGCGAGCCGATCGCCATTCAGACCAGCGCAGTCACCGACGTGATCGCCGTACTCGATGGCGGTGACTACAGCATCGTCGAATCGGTGAAGAACATTACCCAAAAAGTGTCGCCGAGCCTGATAGGCCTGCACACCACCGGTTTGCCGGAAACCAAGGGCGATGACATCCGCGGGGTTGCCAGGAAGATCGAATTCCCGATGGTCGCTGTCAACACCCCGGACTATGAGGGCGGCTTTGAAAGCGGCTGGGCTTTGGCCTGCAAGGCGATGATCGAGCAGCTGGTCGAACCGGCCGGGCACATCAACGACAACAAGCTGGTCCTTCTGCCGCACGTCAGCCTGCAGCCGATCGAAGTCGAAAAGATCAAGGAGTTCATCGGGGGCTTCGGCTTCAACGTCCTTGCCCTGCCCGACCTGTCGACCTCCCTCGACGGCCATCTGGGAGAGAAGCAGGCAGCTCTTTCCAGCGGTGGTATTGCCGTGGAGGAGATTCGCTCCCTCGGTGACGCCGGGCTGGTAATCAGCGTCGGCGATTCGATGCGAGATTGCGCGATCGCGTTGCAAAAGAAAAATACCGATATGCGCCATCACCACTTCGCTCACCTGCAAGGGCTCGAAGCGACTGACTCGCTGGTCGAGATGCTCCTGGCAGAGACCGGCTTCAGCGGTCCGCCATTGCCAGTCGCCCGTTGGCGGTTGCGTCTGCAGGACGCCATGCTCGACAGTCACTTCTCTCTTGGTCAGTCTCGCTTCCTGGTCGCGGCCGAGCCGGATCAATTGGCCGGGATCTGCCAGTCACTCCATGACGCAGGCGGCAAAGTGGCCCTGGCGATCTCTACGGTCGATTCGCCTCAGCTGGAGAAGCTCATGGCTGACAAGGTGATCGTCGGCGACCTGGAAGATGCCGAAGACATGGCCGACGATTACGATGTCATGATCGGCAACTTTCACTGTGAAGCGATTGCACACCGATTACATATGGGCCTTATCCTCAGAGGATATCCAAACTGGGAGCAGGTGGGAAATTCTTTGAAGAATGATGTCTTGTATGAGGGCGGAAGCTACTTCCTCTTCGAGGCGGCAAATACCGCCTCGGGGACGCAGAACGAGTAACGTAGAAATGACCGGTTACACCGAAAAAATCCGCCAGTGGGCTATGGATAATCGCTATACGGGCACCCTGATCAATGCCGATGGTACCGGCGAGATCGGTCTCGGCTCTTCCGAGGCCGGCACCCGCCTGGCGGTCCGGTTCGCCCTTAAAGCCCGGCTCGACCGGGTCACGGATATCCGTTTCCAGGTATTCGGCTGCGGCTTCACCATCGCCGCCTGCGCTGCTGCAGCGGACATGTCGGTAGGACACACCCTTGGAGACATCAACCGGATCGACGCACGACAGATCGACGATGCCCTCGATGGACTCCCTGCTGAGCGAAGCTACTGCGCTGAGCTGGCTATCGAAGCGCTGCATGCTGCCGTGAAAAGCGCGCGCAACGGACAGTTCCCAGTCCAGGCGAGCCTGCCCGGAGAAGCCGACCACGGGCCCCGGGTCACGCCCGAAGACCCCTTCTATGCTGTGCTGGTCAAAAGCCCACAACCGGAACGTGTCACGTGCGAGGCTCGGCACCTGTTCGCATGTCTGCTCGCAATTGCAGCCCGTGAGCCCCACCATACGGCATATTCCCTGGGTCTCGACGATGATGACATGTCAGCTCTCCTGGATCGTTTTTTCCCTTCTGTTGATCGTGTCATTCTTGACCGGTATGCCGCGCCCAACGAAAGCCAGCCTCCGGAGATCAACGAGGACATCCTGGGAATCCTGCTCAGCCACACCCCCGTTGGAGGAGACTCTGGTGACCTGTTCGTCGCAACCTTACTTTGCAAAATCCTGGCCGCGCGTGCCGCCCATCCCGGCCACCTATGGGTCGCGATGGGCCTGTTCGAGCGGGCGCAACTGACCGCCGCAATCCAACGTCATCTCCCGACCCTTGCCGGGGCCAACAGTCAGAACATGCGCTGGAAGCGCTATCTGTTCAAGCAGGTCTGTGATTTGAACGGGGGGGTGATGTGCAAATCGCCGAATTGCGGCGTTTGCAGTGACTACTCCTTGTGTTTTGCAGATGACACACAACAAGCGATAGATTAAAAATGTCCTTATAGCTGTCGGGTTAAGGTCATGTTAGTTTAATGGAAAAGGAGCTGCCATGCTGCCGGCGAACATGCATAAACTGACGAATGACGAGATTCTCGAGAGAGCGGACAAAACCAGGGCCTATTTCCGCGCTGCGGCTCGGCAGATGATGATCGACGACGACCTGGAGCAGGCGTTGATCGACATCTATGTTCCGCTGGCAGCATGCCTTGCCGGACAAGCAGATGATTATCGGCAGACACGGGTGATTGGCGTGAATGGCGCTCAAGGTTCCGGTAAATCAACCCTGTGCAAGCTTTTGCAGATCGTTCTGGAGGAGGGTTTTGCAAAACGTGTCGTGACCTTTTCAATCGACGACATCTACCTTAGCCGCGCTGAGCGCGAGAAACTGGCAAGTGAGGTTCACCCACTCCTGATGACCCGCGGCGTCCCCGGTACCCATGACGTTGAACTTGGTCTGCAATTGCTCACCGATCTAAGAGGTCTGGAGGCCGATCAAACCGTTTACATCCCGGTTTTCGACAAAGCTATCGACGATCGTTCGCCAGAGGAAGATTTTCGGCAGGTGACAGGTCCGATCGACTTGGTCCTCTTCGAAGGTTGGTGCGTCGGAGCAAAACCCCAGAGGGAACCTGCCTTGTCCGTGCCGGTCAACAGCCTCGAACGACTGGAGGACCCTGACCAGGTATGGCGACGCTATGTCAACAAGCAGCTGGACAATGACTACAAGCGGCTCTTCAGTGAAATCGACTTCCTGATCATGCTGAAAATTCCGGGAATGCCCAACGTCATGGAGTGGCGAAGCAAGCAGGAGCGCAAGCTGGCCGAGACCTCTCCGGGTGGACACAAAATCATGGACACCGAGGCGTTACAACGATTCATCATGCACTACGAGCGATTAACCAGAGCGATGTTAGCGGAGATGCCTGACCGTGCCGGGCTGGTCTTTGATCTGAACAACAGCCACCAGATAGATGGCGTGCAGCTCAACACCCGCAATCACAATGCCAAGATATAGTATGACCAATTCCCGGGATTTTCAGACCTGGACGCTTCGCTCCCCGATCACTACGACTACCCCTGCGCTACAGCCCTGCCGTCAATTCGAACAGGCGGATCGGGTCTCGCTACGAAGTCACAACGCAGGGGCAGTTTTTCGGATCGCGTTCACCAACCGAATCGAGATCCAGGCCGATCCAGTTATGCACTTCCTGTACGTCAAAACCTGCCAGACGCTGAGCACCAATCTGCATCAACGGCCTGACGATCAACAACGGTTCATCGACCATCATCTTCATTGCCTCTTCGGTGCTGACTTCAGCCGGGACAATTTTCCCTGACTTGATCAGTGGGTTGGAGGGATTGAACCAGTGCTCGACAGGCCGGTCACCAAAAAATAATGACAAAAGATTCGTTGTCCAGGCTGCCGTCAGTAAATTCCTGGCCTCAAGTTCATGACCGGAAGCGATCAGGATCTCCTTCTGTCGCGAATTTCCCTTACACCCAGGCTTTTCCCAAAAAATTACTTTTGACATCTCATTCCTCGATTTCAGGTTAAATTGAATCGATCGTCTGACCTGACTTCAGACACTTGAGGAGCTGTATTCTCCAGCCAGCCCGTCGTTACTTGTCCTGACGGCCGATCAAACTCCGGCACATAGGGTTTGATATCAAGCACGGGCGTTTGATCGAGAATGTCTACACCTTCAACTTCGAGGATTGCACCATCGATCTTGCGCAAACGCAATACTGAAAGACCAATCGGATTGGGCCTGCAGGGAGCGCGGGTTGCGAACAGCCCGTGAGATTGAGCATCGAGGAAAGGGGTGACCGTCAGACTGACCCCTGTTGTGCAGTGGAAATGATATATCACGAAAATATGCGAGAAGCCTTCTAGATCCTTTAGTCCTTCAGCCAACCCGGAGTGGAGCTCAATCCGGCCGATGATCCCACAAGCACCTTTGGGCTGAATCGGCATCTTGCCGACCTCCGTGAAAGGGGTACGTAAAACTCCAATCGGTCTACAGTCCATGGCGGAATCCTCATTCGTTCAATAGAGCAAGCTCCAATGTTCTTTCATGGGTTAAATCAAAAACATCTTTCCTCCAGCCAGCACCAGCATGAAAGACATCGCCTTTAGGATCGCTGAAACCGGCAGGTGACGACTGCCGCAAAGCGCACCGATCGTGCCGCCGAGCAGCGCAACCCCTGCGAGCAGAGGTGCAAACTCCGGAACGTGCTGCAGGCTGCTCATGTGGCCGAGAAGGCCGGAGATCGAGTTGACCAGGATAAACAGAGCAGCGATCCCGGAAACCTCACGAACGTTGGCCCAACGCAGCAAAATCATCAAGGGACTGAGGAAAATGCCACCGCCCACACCAATCAGTCCTGAGGCAAAGCCAAGGACACCGCCCACCAGCATGGCCAGGGGGATATCGGGTGCCTCGGCATCGTAATCATCGTGCTTGCGGCGGGCAAACAAGCGCCACGCGGCAAACATCAGCACCACGCCGAGAGCAGGACGATATAGCTCCGGCGGCAGGCTGAAGGTGCCCCCCAGGAAGCTGGCCGGAATCGAGGTGATCACAAAGGGCCAGAAGATCCGCCATGAAAACTGCCTGGCACTGCAGTAGAGGTAGGTTCCGACCCCCGCAACGACGATATTGAGCAGCAAGGCTGTCGGCTTGAGCGCCTCCGGATGTAAACTGAAGAGCGCCATCACGGCCAGGTAGCCGGAGGCTCCGCCATGACCTACACTGGCATACATCATGGCAACGATGAAGATGCAGACGGCCAGAAATGGCAGAAGTTCGTGGGTCATGATATCTCTCCTTTATGTTTCGACACCTGTCTCGCGCCCGCTCGGTTTAATCGTCCTGTCTTAAGCACTCAGTGCCTCCAGATCGATATCCTGACCAACCACCCCGGCCGCATCGGCCCGGCACTGCTTGCAATGCCGCGCCTGCGACAGGATCAGTTCGGCCTGATTGCGAATCATCTCCATGGTCGCCTCGGATGGCGGCTCGACATCTTTGAACAGCCCGATCGGGATCACCGGGATGATGTTCATCATCTCGGCACCCAGCTCGCGGACCTTCACTGCCAGGTCCAGCGTTTCATGATCGTTGATGCCGGGGATGTAGACATGATTGACCTTGACCATCATGCCGGCAGCAGAGGCATACCGGACACCATCGAGCTGACGCTTGAGCAGCACGGAAGACCCTTCTTCGCCATACAGACGCTGGCCGTGAAAGTTGACCCACTCATAAAC
>Ga0102946_1000438_pt1 | contig 14615 bp, 14 predicted proteins | sample SalPon2A_A_D1_MG_FD_78209 | JGI IMG/M metagenome (GOLD analysis project Ga0102946, IMG submission 78209) | Soil microbial communities from South San Francisco under conditions of wetland restoration - Salt Pond MetaG R2A_A_D1_MG | ecosystem: Environmental > Terrestrial > Soil > Wetlands | place... | reverse complement strand
TTATCACGAGGGATTTTCGAAACTGATTACACAAAAACGCATGCAACAGGCCGTAACGGAACTGTTTGGCGAGGAGTCTGTTCTGTTCAAAGACAAGATCAACTTCAAATTGCCCGGCGGTGACGGCTTCAAGGAACACCAGGATGTGCAGGCGGGCTGGGATGAATATGCCAGTATTCATATCACTGCCATGGTGGCGCTGGACGAGACCAACGAGGAGAACGGCAGCCTGGAAATGATTGGCGGAATGCACCGACATGGAATTCTGGGCAGCAAGTGGGCGCCGTTAAAGGACAGCGATACCGGTTTCATGCCTTACCAGGCCGTTCACTGTCAACCCGGTGACGCGGTGTTTTTTGACTCCTTTACGCCACATCGTTCGCAACCCAACCGAAGCGGCAAAGCGCGCCGAGTGCTTTACATCACCTACAACAAGGCTGCCGAGGGTGACTCGCGTGTGCAATACTACGCGGACAAACGCAGGAACTATCCGCCGGATGTCGAGCGCGACCCGGACAAGGACTACAGCTTCAAGGTATGACCATGGAAAATATTCAGGTGCCGGTCTCTCCCGGTGAAGTGCTCGACAAAATCACCATCCTGGAAATCAAGTCCGAGCGCATGACTGATCCCGCCAAGCTGGCCAACGTCCGGGTCGAACTGTCGTTGCTCCAAGAGACTTGGAAACAGTCCGTGGCGGAAGATCCGGTGATCACCGATTTGCACCAACAGCTGAAGCAAATCAACGAGGCTTTGTGGGAAATCGAAGACGATATCCGTGACAAGGAAAGGGCGAGGGCCTTTGACCAGGAATTCATCGAATTGGCGCGCCGGGTTTATTTCACCAACGACCGGCGGTCCCGGGTCAAGAAAGAACTCAATCTGCACCTGGGTTCGATGATCGTCGAAGAAAAGTCCTACCAGGATTACGAATAATTTTCCGATAGGGCTTGCCAAATCGTTCAGGCCTCGCCTACAATCGAAACTTACTCATTCAGACCGGCAGAGGGACTGGCCCTTAGACGCCGGGGCAACCATTGAAGCTAACCACTTCATTAAGGTGCCAATTCCTGCGATGACCCGCCGAGGCGGGTTTTCGGAAGATGAGTGACCAGTTAGCGATCCCGATGGAACTGGTCATGCTCAGCCTGCCACGCAGAATTTCCGGATGAGATCTTTGAACCGGAAACTGCAAAGGACCAACGGCATGAGCGAATTACCCGAAACCAACCGACACCAGGAAACCGTGGCCGCCCGTTATGGCGTGAACTGCGACAAGAGCCATGGGTCCGTGATTCCACCGCTCTACATGAGTTCGACTTTCGCCTTCAAAGCCTTCGGCGAGAAGGGCGAGTATGACTACACCCGCTCCGGCAATCCGACACGCGACCAGTTGGGCGGTGCCCTGGCGGCCCTGGAAGGTGCGGCTGGTGCGGTTATCACGGCATCTGGCATGTCCGCAGTGCACCTGGTCACGCAGTTGGTGAAGCCAGGTGAATTGATCGTTGCGCCTCATGACTGTTACGGCGGATGTCACCGCCTGTTTACCGCTGCTTCAGCTCGGGGGCAATTTGAACTGAAATGGGTCGCGCTGTGGGAAACCGAGGCTTCCATCGCACAAATTCGGGACCTCAAACCCCGGGTCGTCTGGATCGAAACGCCCAGTAATCCGCTGTTGCGCATCACCGACATCGAGGCGATCTCGGCCGCGGCGCACGAAGTCGGCGCCCTGGTCGTCGTCGATAACACCTTTCTTTCCCCGGCCGGACAACAGCCCTTCACACTGGGTGCTGATATCGTTTTGCATTCAACGACCAAGTACATCAATGGTCATTCGGACGTGGTGGGCGGTGCGGTTCTGGCACGGGAAGAATCACTGGTCGAGGAACTGGCCTGGTGGGCAAACTGCCTGGGTTTGACTGGTTCACCGTTCGACAGTTTCCAGACTTTGCGCGGCCTCAGAACACTCAAAGTGCGCTACAAGCAGCACCAGGAATCTGCAGCGCGAATTGCCGAGGCGCTGGATCAGAACACACTGGTCAACACGGTGTACTACCCGGGCCTGGAACGCCATCCGGGACACGATCTGGCCGCCCGACAGCAACTGGGTTTCGGTGCCATGATCAGTTTCGAAATCGATGCCACGGAGCAGGAAATACCGTATTTTCTCGAGGCTTTGAATTTGTTTACACTGGCTGAATCGCTGGGTGGCGTCGAGAGCCTGGTTGCCCATCCGGCCACCATGACTCATGCCGCCATGTCCGAGCGGGATCAGGCCGCTGCTGGCATCAGCGGCCGGTTGTTACGTTTGTCGGTGGGCATTGAGCATGTCGACGACTTGCTGGAGGATCTCAATAGCGGTTTCGAGGCCCTGTTGGAATGCCGAGCGCAATCAGGCGTCCGAAAAATTGCTTGAACGTTATTAGCAAGAGTTCCGCCAGGCATGCAGACGCTCAATGACGTCTTCTGGCTGAATCAGATCCATCACGCCCGGCTCTTCGATTCGTGAGCCCCAGCGAAGCTCGCTGGCGGATTTTCCCCTGTACTTCAGGGCTGCCTCCTCGAAGCGGTCGACGCACAGAGACAGGCTGTTATAGGGACCCGATCTTTTGGACCATGTGGCGGCATAGAGACCTATAACCGGGGTGCCTAGCGCCGAGGCGATGTGCGCTGGCCCTGAATCGGGAGAAATGACCACCGAGGCAAGGCTCAGCAAGGCCTTTGACTGCTCGAGCGTATCTTTGCCGACGAGGTTGTGGCATGGCTCACTCATTCGTTCTTCGATAGCAGTTGCGGTTTCCTTTTCCAATGAGCTCGGCCCGCCGGCAAGCACGATTCGCAGACCCATATCCCGGCAGGCGACGTCGGCTACTTCCGCATAGGCGATGGCGTTCCAGTTCCTTGCCCGGTGACTCGAACAGGGGCTGATCAACAGAACTCGGCCATCTTGTCCGAGTTGATCTGCCGCCCAGGTCCGGGCTTCTGCAGCGATCGGCAAATTCCAGATGGGTTCTTGTACCTCGACACCCAGCGCTCGGGCAAACTCGAGGAATCCCTGCACCTGGTGCTGAAATGGTACGGCTTTGATCTGTTCACGGACAAAATGGCGGTGCATGTCGCGCGAACGCGCGGAATCCCAGCCTATCCGGATAGGGGCCCGGATCAATTTGCTCAGCAGGTTAGCCCGGGCGGCCACCTGCATGTGCAGCAGCACGTCGAATCGACGGTCCCGTAACTGCATCCGCAGGTGGCGAACTGCAGCCCATCCGCCCCGTTTATCAAACTCGATGAATTCAATATTTTCCAGGCCGGACATCAATCGATTCTCCAGTTTGCCGATGATCCACGTGATCCTGGTTTGGGGCCATTGGTTCTGAATGGCCCTGATCACAGGCACCACGTGGGTCGCGTCTCCCAGGGCTGACAGCCTGAGGATGCAGAGGGTCCGAGGTGGATGATCAAGTGGTAACACGCTGACTCCGGATTGACGCGAGCAGTGGGCAAAAGCACAATACGGGCGAGTGAATTTTCATAGCCAAAAAACCAACTCTGGGATCATTGTATATGATGCCGCAGTAATTGAGCAGGCAGGTTCGAAGCTGTTTGACGGGCAGTATTGGGAGAGCAGTGGCGGCCTGGCTGGAATGGCGCAAGGGCGGGGCAGTGCCTTGTTCTTGGACACATCTTTCGGCCCGGCGGTGTTGCGACGCTACCTGAGGGGGGGCTGGGCGGCCCGGTTCAGCCGGGATCGTTACCTGTTTACCGGATTTGAGCGATCCCGGCCGGTGGCCGAATTCAGCATCCTGATGCGGTTGCACAATCTGGGATTGCCCGTTCCCCATCCATTGGCCGCACAATGCATACGTAGTGGGTTGTTTTATAGCGGAAGCCTGCTGACCCGGAGGATTCTCGACGCTGCTCCTCTGGCGGATCTATTGGAGGACGATAGAGCGGGTTTGAATTTGTGGCGAGCGACAGGAAAATGCATCCGAAAATTTCACGACCAGGGTGTCGTGCATTCCGACCTGAATGCGCGCAACATACTGGTCCTTTCAACCGGAGAGATTTACCTGATTGATTTTGACCGCGCGAGGATTCGCAAAGGGGCCAGGCGCGCGTTTGCAGCCAACCTGAAGCGCCTGCGAAGGTCTCTGGAAAAGTTCTGGCCTAAAAGCGATCTGCAACGGTTGGAAGAATCCTGGTCATCTCTGAAATTGGCCTATGCGGATACCGGTTCCTGATGTTGCTCAGAACCCTCGAATCGCGCCGCATGACGCTTGTGGCCGCCACAGTCGAATTACTGGAAGCCGACCTGGAAAGCCACACGGCGCTGGCGCATTTACTGAGTGCTGATGTACCTGAAAACTGGCCACCTGACCTGTATGAACGTCAGGCGATGGAATTTGCTTTACAACTGCTGCAGGAAGACCCCAAACTGCCAGGCTGGTCTTTTTGGTACTTGTTGAGTAAGACTTCAGATCAGCCGCAATTGTTGGGATTATGCGGTTTCAAGGGGCGCCCTGATGACACGGGATCAGTTGAAATCGGTTACTCGGTGCTGCGGCAGTTCCAGGCGCAGGGTTACGCCACTGAGGCGGTGACGAGGTTATTGGCCTGGGCATTCAGCCATCAGAATGTCAAGGAAGTTAGTGCGGAAACGCTGCCGCATCTGCGGCAATCCATACGTGTCATGGAAAAAAACGGATTCAGTTTTACCGGTGGCGGGTCCGAACATGGAGTCATTCGATATGCAGTCAAAAAAACCGATGGCCGCTGAACGGGCCATCACTCTCAAGCAGGGCTTGATCCGGGTCTGCCTGGCTGCGTTTGGGCTTGTTGCCGCGCTGACCGGGCCGGTATCGGCCGACATCAACGTGACGCAATTGGCAAATCAGGGCGTCATGATTACCGATGGCGAGACGCGCATACTGATCGACGCGTTGGTGGTTGAGCCCTATTCGGTTTACGGCGGATTGCCTGAGGACGTCCGGCCCATGTTCGACAATTTGACCGGTCCATTTTCCGCCATCGACCTGGTGCTGATCAGCCACCGGCACCATGAACACAACCAACCAGCCTACGCTTGTCAGTTCATGCAGAAAAGTGGTCAGAGTCGACTGAAAACGTCTGAACAGGTCATTGGCCTGATGCGTGAGAGATGCAGGGATTTGGTCACGACTGATCCCAGGGTAGAGGTCATTGACCCCTTGCATGCAAGTCCAGTCGTGTTTGAGGTCAAAGGCGCAAAAGTTACCGTATTTCCACTCAGTCATGGCACCCAGAGTTATGCCAGGATTGAGAATTTCGGCCACCTGATCGAAATGGGGGGGGTGCGCATACTGCACATTGGGGATGCGGCCATGAGCGCAGAGGACTTTGCCTTGGCAGGCCTTGATTCGGTTGACATTGATGTGGCCCTGGTTCCGTTCTGGTTTTTTCAGCCCGGGCCAGGTGGCGAAGTCGTCAACCGGTTTCTAGGCGCATCGCGTAAGATCGCCGTTCACATTCCACCGAGTGAAATGGACGAAGTGAAAGCGTACATGAGTGAATCTTTTCCAGAAGTCCTGATCCTGACCAAAACGCTCGATAAAGCCAGTTTCGCACCTATTCCGAAGACGAACCCATAGCCGGGAACGAATCCTCATCCCGGCAAAGACGGTCCAGGCGCAGGTCGGACGTATCTCGTAATTCGAGGTCCTGATACTGTTCGATCAGATTGGATTCGGTGTTTGGATTGATGGTGTATTTTTCCGGCGCTGTGAAATAGTCCGAGCAAAACGTCATCAGGCGTTTTTCCATGTGAGGATACAAAATCCGGTCGAAGTGATTGATATTGAGCGCTTCGTCCCAGTATTCATTTACGTGGTCAGCCCAGGTGAAATCTCTTTGCATGACCCAATGGTCTTCCTGCCAGGCCAAAATGGCCGGTTTACCCGGAATCACGTTGTCTTCAAACAGGCTGAGGTAAAACCTGAAACCTTCGTAGTTGGCAACCAGGTCTGCGTTGGAGTAGACCCCAGTGGTCAATTGTCCAAAGATGGCACGCTCGGTGTATGCGGAGTGTTCCGCCGCCTGTGCTTCGTCCCCGCTGTTCATATAGCGGCGATAGAATTTTTTCCCCTGCGAAAAGAAGTGCCCCAGTTTATCCGAACCAATTAATTGCCCGTTTAGCTTAATGGTAGGGCCAACGCCAAATATTCCAGCCACTCGAGTGGCCCAGAACGGGTGACCCTGGTAGATGGACTCGCGTCGCGAGGGCTGAAGGCGCTCAACTTCATCAGATTTCATCGCCCAGCGTTCAATGCGGTCTACCCAATGGTGGCCACCGAGATCGTGGTAGATCGCGGTGACGAATTTCCAGTCGTCACGCGGGCCATGCCACGCGGCCACCGTCGATTCTATGGATGCGTTTACACGCTCGTTCAACACCAGCGTGGAGTCGGCGATAGGCTCCAGTCGGTGGCTGAACTGATCAGTTTCGTAGGCAGTGATTTCGAGCGGCGCCACCCACAAAGCCAGGCTCAACAACCAGGGGTTGAAGCGCCTGCCATGCATTCAGAATCGGTAGGTAAAGTTGAATAGCGTATGGGTCCGGTCACCGAAGCCGTATTCCAGCAACAGATGCGCCCTGGGACTGAAGACGTGAAATACGCCCACCGCGTAATTCCACTTATCGGCGCTCTCCAGTTCCACATTGAAGGGAACAGGCGGAATGCCGGGAATTGGAAGGACGATCGTGCCCGAATGCTTTTCGGTTGTATCGAGGTACATGCCGCCGACATAAAACGTCCAGCGATCCTTGACCATGCCAATGCGGGGTTGGGATGTGAAAGCCGAGACAGAAGAGTCGAAATCGCCACTCAGGTTGGTTCCAGTCCAGGTGTTGTTCAATGCGACGAACCAGTGTTCGGAACCATAAATCAGGTTGACGCCGCCTCCGTACACCGTGCCGTCGTACGACACAGGCAATACACCCAGGGGAACAGGCAAGCCCGTGATGGGCACATTACCCAGGTCGACCAGGGTGTCGGCGTCGACCCGGCCAATCAGAGCAAATACATTGAGGAAGGGGGTTACCCAAACGTCCAGTTTCAGGTCGTAATGGTTGAGTTCATTGGAAACATTGATTAACGAAGGATCGCTCACATCTACGCCAGGCAGATCAAACTGTAAACTTTTGATCTTGTAGTCCTGGTCCATCGTGAAAAAGTCTATGCCCACACCCCATGGATCGAAAAATTCTGTCTCGTTCACCATGTCTTTCATGAACAAGGGTCCGCTGCTCGATTCCTGTCCGCAAACGGTCAGAGGAGTCAGCATCAGCAAAATGATGATTATTCGGCACATTTGGATTCTCCTTGTTCAGGCCTGCGTCAGTATAAACCAAAAAAAGCGTAGCTCATGAATCATGCAGATTGGTTGCCAGGTTCGCTGATATGGAATTTCAAACCGCACCATTACTTTTGGCCGATGCCTTGGGTTGATGAACAATACATTATGATATATAAATGATATCAATTATGAGGTGATTAATGATCAAGGAAAAAGTACGTAGTGTTGCTTCCGGATATGTGGCGCTGGTTATTTTGCCGTTGTTGACGGCTGGTTGCGCCCTGATGTTTATCCGGTCCGCAGTTCAGGACAAGCCCGCCACGGCAGCTATATTCGTGATCGGGCTGGTGGTGACCCTGATTTGTTACAAGGGATTTTTCATGGTGCACCCAAACCAGGCCAAGGTATTGCAATTATTTGGCACCTACGTTGGCAGTGTTCGCCAAACCGGGTTGAGATGGGCGAATCCGTTTTATTCAAAAGAGGCTATTTCGCTGCGTGTACGCAATTTTGAAAGCGGTGTCATGAAAGTCAATGACAGTTCAGGTAATCCGATCGATATTGCAGCGGTCGTAGTTTGGAAGGTCGTGGACTCCGCCGAAGCCGTGTTTGAAGTAGACGACTATCAGAGTTTTGTGCAAATTCAGTCCGAAGCAGCGTTGCGAAACCTGGCGACCAGTTATCCCTATGAGGCCCACGATGATCATACTATCGCTCTGCGTAGTGACCCCCAGGCCATTGCCGAGAAACTGTGTGTCGAAGTTCAGGACCGCCTGGATAAAGCCGGTGTGCAGGCGCTGGAAGCCAGGATTACCCATCTTGCCTATGCGCAGGAAATAGCCAGTGCGATGCTGAAGCGCCAGCAGGCCCAGGCGATCGTCGCGGCGCGACGCCAGATTGTAGACGGCGCCGTCGGGATGGTGAAAATGGCGCTCACCGAACTGGAAGAGCAGGGCGTGGTTGACCTGGATGAAGAGCGCAAGGCCAACATGGTCAGCAACCTGCTGGTCGTACTGTGCGGAGAGGAAAACGCCAGACCTGTTCTGAATGCCGGGTCGCTTTATAGCTAGCCGAGAGCAGACTTGGGCCGTCGCCCGATTATTCATGTCAAAAAAGAAAGCTTACCCACTGAGAGTAGATGAAAAGATCTGGGAGGCCATGCAAAAGTGGTCCAGCGATGAATTACGCAGTGTGAACGCACAGATCGAGTATGTTCTGAGAGACGCCCTGCGCCGGACAGGGCGCCTGCCGAAGCAGCAAACGGGCGACACCAGAAATATGTCGGAATGACTCAATCCGGATTTGCAGCTGGCTTCTGGTTCGGACTACTCATGGACTTGGTCCAGAATTCTCTCGCTTTACGGCGAGCGAGCCCGAGTAACGAACTGTCCGGAATGTGGCCCGCGTCATCCGGCTCTCCAGCTTCGATGCCGGTAAGAATCTTAAGCGCTTCATTGACCGTTCTGACCGCATAAACGTTGAACTGCCCGTTGGCGCACGCAGCAACAACATCCTCGCGCAACATGAGGTCACCGGCATTGGCCGACGGGATGATCACGCCGTGGTCGCCATTGAGGCCCATGGATTGACAGGCATCGAAAAAGCCCTCAATTTTCTCATTGACGCCACCAATAGCCTGAATGTGACCGTGCTGATCAATGGCGCCGGTCATGGCCAACCCTTGCTTGATGGGAACCCCTGTCAGCGCGCTCAGCAGACAGCAGATTTCTGCGCCCGATGCCGAGTCTCCGTCAATTCCTCCATAACTTTGTTCAAAAGCAATCGAGGCACTGAAGGCCATGGGGTGATCCGTCTGCAACAGGTGGCGAAGCAAACCGCCCAGGATATGAAAGCCCTTGGTGTGGATCGCTCCGGACATGGAGGCGGCTCCTTCAATGTTTATCACCCCGGCCTGACCAGCACCGATCGTGGCCGTTATCCGTGCGGGAAAACCATAAGTGAGCTGACCCGCGTTGATCACGGCTAGCCCATTGATCTGGCCGACGACCGAGCCGCAGAGCTGAACCATGATGGTGCCGTCGCTGATCAGTTCCTGGAATCGGCTGGATGGAAGACTGGCCCGATATTTCGTGCGCTGAACCGCAACTTCGACGTGGCCGCGATCCACGAATTCCGCACCGGCCTTGTTGGCCAGAAACGCGGCTTCTCGGACGATGTCCGCTATGCGGCCGAATCGTGCACTGATTTTACCCTTGCGGGACGCGACGCGGGCTCCATGTTCGGCCAGCGCTGCGACCCCAGAAGCGTCGAAGTGCATCAATTCTTCGTTGTGACAGATTCGGGCCACCACGCCCGCATATTGGTTGACACCGAGCCTGGTTCGTTCAATTTCCGAATTGAAGTCGGCTAGCACTTTGAATTGGTCGCGAAAGTCGGCGTCGAACTGGTCCAGTTGATAGTACAACTGGCTGCTGCCGATCAAAATGATCCGCACGTTGATATCAATCGCTTCGGGTTTGATGGATTGCATGGGCATAAACCAGCCGGCTTCGGCTGGTACGATCTCCACTTTTCCTGTGCGCAGAACACGCATCATCATGTGCCAGGCGCCCGGTTCACTCAGAACATCGTTTGCATTTAGAATCAGGTAGCCGCCATCAGCCTGGACCAGGGCGCCCGCGCGAATACCGCGATAGTTGCTGACCATCTGTCCTTTACCCACGAACTCCGGTTCAACCGTACCGAGGAGGTTCATCACCGATGGCGTATACTCCGTGATCACGGGGGAAGAATTAGTGTCGTGGCTGCAGATGACGTTGACGCCGTAGAGTAACTGCGGATCAGGTAATTTGTCCCTCGATTCAGCATCCAGGCGATTTTCAATCACATCTTCGATGACGTCTTCGATGAATTCCTCGACTTCGCTTTGGGGCAGCTTGGTGATCAGGTTGGCCGTAAAATTCTGTAAAATGGTGCGTGCTTCCGCTTCGATGAATTCGCGGATCCGGGTCATGCCCTGCTGCCAACTCTTGCTCGCCTCGCGGGAGACCTCCTCGAGGCGAGGCGTGAACTTCTTGATCTTCACTTCAAATGCCTCGAGATCTGCCTCGGTGAGCTTCCCGGATTTCAGCAGCTTTAGTAATTCTTCCGGCGGGGTGGGGTTGCCCTCGACCAATGGGAAAATGACCGTCCGGCTCACGGGCCCGGATTGCAAGCTGACCAGTGCAAGCTCGTTTTCTTTGAGTTCCTTTTCGAGCGGAGACGTAATTCGCTGGATTTCTTCCTGGGTGTATTGCCCGATGGCATCCCTTCGGGTTTTAAACGTTTCGCTCTCCAGCGATTCCAACAGATTGAGTTGGATGAAATCGGCCAGGTCCTTGACGTGCTTACGGAATACCGGACCCTGTCCAGCAGGTAGCGTGACCAGTCGCGGCCGGTCAGGTTGTTTGAAATTATGAACGTAACAGCGGTCGAGCCGTCTCCGCGCCTGCGGGTTCAATTCAGCCAGCAGAGACCTGACCATGCTGGTACGGCCGGTACCGCTGGTGCCCCTGACGAAGATATTTTGTCCTGGGGCATCGCATTCCACACCAAATCGCATGGCCTCCATGGCCACCGGTTGCCCAATAATTCCTTCAGCCGGATCCAGGTCCGCAGTGGATTTGAATTGAAGATAGCCGGGGTCAACGCGCCATCTCAGGCTATCTGCGGGCAGGGCAAAAAATTCGCTCAACTTGGTTTCTCCATGTTCAGACATCAGGTTGGATTCATGACTGGAATGATAAAGCAGTTATCATAGCGCTTCCTGTATGCAGACCATCAAATGGTAGATGAATCGATGATAAATACGACTATAAAATTACTTCTTTTGACCGTTCTCAGCATTTTTGCCAGCAGTATCCACGCCAAGTGCGACTGCTTTCCGGACGATGTCCTGCCCAATAATATGTTCCCTTCCGTTCGACTTGAAACCAGCATGGGCGATATCGTGATTGAATTGAATCGCCGCCGCGCCCCGGCCACTTCCAATAACTTTTTGCGCTACGTCACTGAAGGAAAGTACAACGGGACCATATTCCACCGGGTGATGCCGGATTTCGTGATCCAGGGTGGCGGCTATACCGTTAATATCGAGGAACGTGATCTTTATCCACCCATTTTCAACGAATCTGGGAACGGCCTGAGGAATTTGCCTATGACCGTCGCCATGGCGCGTTATGACGACCCGCATTCGGCAACGAGCCAGTTTTATATCAATCTCTCCGCAAATAGTTCCCTGGATCCCAACGCAGGCAATTGGGGCTACGCCGTGTTCGGCCAGGTAGTTTCAGGACAGGAAGTGGTTGAAGCAATTTCACAGGTGGAGACCGGTTACGACGAGAACCTCGATGCTGCAGACGTTCCGGTCACTCCCGTTTTGTTGATCTCCGCAACCGTGCTCGAACCGCCACACTGATTTGCGATTCAAGCGGCAAATGAGGTGATGGCCTTCATCGGTTGGGGCGAGTTCTTTGCTCTCGCCAGCGCCCTGGGTTGGGCGATATCGGTTATTTTGCTGCGGCATTCAGGTTATTCGCTGCCGGCATTCGAGTTAAACCTGTTCAAAATGGTGCTGGCTTTTGTGCTGTTTTTGCCCACACTCCTGGTAGTCGATGGGTGGGTGTTGCCTGGCTACTCAGGTCAGGAACTGGCGCTGGTCCTGGTCTCTGGTTTCCTGGGTATCGCCGTGGCCGACACTTGGTACTTGCGCGCCCTTAATTTGATGGGAGCCAGCCGCACCGGCATCGTTGCCAGCCTGCTCAGTCCTTTCGTTATCATGCTTTCGGTGATTTTCCTGGGGGAATCACTGCTGGGTTGGCAAATTTTGGGCTTTTCGCTAGTGATGGCCGGCATCTTGCTGGTTACCTGGCGCCGCGCGCGCTCAAAAATCGAGCCTGAACAGGTCGGAAAGGGCATAATTTATGCGCTGGGTTCCGTATTTTTTATGGCGGTGGGTGTCGTCATGGTCAAAGAAATTCTGGAAGTCAGACCATTCATTTGGACCGTTGAATTACGCCTGCTGGGTGGTTTAACCGGCATGTTGGCCTATATCGCAGTAAAACGGCGATGGGCCCTGATCAGAACAACATTTTCTAATTCCTTACCGTGGGGGTACATCGTCGCCGGCAGTTTTCTCGGTGGCTATCTCTCGATGATGATGTGGTTGGCAGGATACCGGCTGATCTCGGCATCGGAGGCCTCCGTTTTAAACGAATCCGCCAACGCCTGGATTGTGCTGCTGGCCTGGCTTTTCCTGGGCGAATCACTGGGGTTGCGAAAGGTGACCGGTTTGTTGCTGACCTTGGCAGGAGTGGCAATTATGCTTCTGGTCTGAAACTCTAACTTGAGGCAGACTGATCGAATGAAGGCAAACGATTCGGAATTCGTAGTTAAGTCCGTGCACCCAATGCGAAAATGGATTCTGGCCACGTTGGTCCTGTTCACGGTTTCGCTATCAACGCTGACCTCGGTTGATGACTTTGCCGGGATTGAATATGAAAAGATATTTCAGCGTGCGCTCGTCACGTTTGCATTGGCCAGAACACTAAATGGGGTGATTTCTGTGGTTCAAGGCACTGAGTTGGCGCTTCAACCTGCGGGAGTCGGCGTCACACTGACACCGGGAGAAATACTCGATCCGGTAAACGACCTGGTGGAACGATTCTCATGGATCATGCTTGGCGCCACTTTGTCGCTAGGTATTCAGCAGGTACTGCTGGACATCGGGCAATGGTGGATCATCAAAACCCTGGTGGCTGTATTGGGCCTGACGTGGCTATGGTTGAGGCTGAAACAGCCGGGCTCTGGACTCACCATTTCATCCAGGGCAACTGGCGCGTTGCGGCAAACCTTTATCATTGTGTTGCTCATTCGTTTTGCTGTGCCAGTGACATTGATCGCAAATGAAGCACTATTTGATATCTTCCTCGAGCCCCGGTACGTAAATAGTACCAAAGTCATTGAGCAGGCGGGCGCAGATATCCAGGAAGTAAGCGCCAAGGCCGTGGTCGAAGAAGACGACTCAGGAACGGGTTTGATGGCAACCCTGGAGCGGGCGTTGAGTAACACAACGGAGTCACTTGACATTAAAAGTAGAGTGGATCAGATCAAGGCGCGAGCAACTGATTTGGTGGAGCACATGATCCAGTTAAGCGTCGTGTTTATTCTTCAAACCGGAATTTTACCCATCGTATTCCTTTGGTTATTTTTGCACGCGCTAAAGCGTGTGTTCCGGTTCTCAAGTGGATGATAGCTTTTGTAAGTCATTGAAATTTGCCGGTCATTTGTAAGAAAAGTGCTCTCCTTCATCAAAATCAGTAAAAATCCTCAAAAATATATTGACATGAATGTCAGTATTTGACACTATTGCTTCGCAAGGGGAAACCCAGACCAACAGAAAGGTGATCTGATTGCCGGTGATTCAAATAGGGGATTGAACACAAGAACGGCATGCGCGGACAGACCCGTTCTGAGGGTCAGGTGGGACAGGATCCAGGCTGTGAGCAGTCCGGATCCTGTCTTTTTTAGCTGTCAATGATCCAGTCCATACGTTACAAATTGGCCCGGAAAAGGAGATTCGGAGTGTCAACTCGCCCCAATGACGGAGAATCCAGCGCAGTAGTTCTCACCCGAGGCGTAGAAAGGGTTTTCAGAAAACTTATTCGCTTCCTGGTTGGAAAAATTTCACTCGTCAAACTTCAGGAAATGATTCGGAACGTCTACGTCGAGGAATCAGAGCGAAAGTTGCGCCTGGAAAAGCCCGGGAAGGATGTCTCACTAACAAGACTGGCCCTCATCACCGGCCTCGATACACGTACCCTGGCCAAGATTCGAAATGACGATCACTACAGAATGCCGCTTCATGAACAAGAGAGCTTTGTTAAAACGATGACTCCTGAAAGCTGTGTTCTTGACGTTTGGCTGAGCAACCCTAAGTATTGCAATCTTGAGACTGGTGAACCTAGGGTCCTTGAATTGATCGGGGTTGGGGGAACATTTGAAGAACTAGTTGGTGAGTCAGTTACATCTCGAGGTGTAACTGTGCAATCAATATTGTCAAGCTTGGTGAATCTTGAAGCTGTTGATTTTAACGATGGAACTCAAACCGTCAAGCTTCTCAAGAAAACTTTCGCCCCCTATAAAGTCAATAATGAATGGGGTGTTTTTGATGTTGGAATTGTTCAGATTTGTAATTTGCTAGATACATCTTTCCATAATTTTCAGGCAACAACTTCAGGTGGGCAGGCATTTTTTGCTAGAGGTGCTTGGACTGTTCGGCTACC